>Ga0114931_10011347_pt1 | contig 10537 bp, 8 predicted proteins | sample 2SBtaG_FD_89579 | JGI IMG/M metagenome (GOLD analysis project Ga0114931, IMG submission 89579) | Deep subsurface microbial communities from Kolumbo volcano to uncover new lineages of life (NeLLi) - 2SBTROV14_V59a metaG | ecosystem: Environmental > Aquatic > Marine > Volcanic | place: Kolumbo...
GATTGGCCAAGACGAAGTTCCGGGGAAAACGCAGGGTCGATGCCTCCTTCACCCTGGCGCTCGCCGCCGACAACCTCGTGCGGCGGCCCAAACTGCTGGCGGAGACGCCACCATGATGACGCCCGGAGTCCGCCCAGAAGGTCCGAAAAGCAAGCTTCCCGGCGCAAACGGCCCCGAAAAAGGGCTTCCAGACCCATGCCCCACAAACCAAACGCCGCGAAACCGCATCAAATCCCGCAAGCCAGCACGTTTTGCAGCAACCTGCTAAAGGGAAGCCAAGCGCAGAAATTTGTTGGTATAAAAGGGATGCGGCATTGGAGCAGGTGGGCCGGCGCAAAGGCGGCGATCGCTGGCGATTGCTTGTCCCGGGCAAATCCGGCGCGGTCCGGTCATGTGCGCCGCGTTTCGCTTTTCTTCTCGCATATGGCCTGTTCTGACATTCATTAGGCCATTTGCGATTTTCGGTTCATTTGGAACATCCACCGCGCGCCCGCTACCATGAAACGGCGCTCTGGGCTTATTGCGCGCCAGCGCCTTGAGCTTGTGCGCGGTATGGTTGTGGGAAACATTTGAGCAGCACTAGGCCGATATAAGGGAAACCTCATGAATTTTGAATTTTCCGAAGAAGAACGCCGGTTTCTGAAAGATGTGGATCAGTTTATTGAGGAAAACCGTGATCCAGATGTGATGGATGTGACCCGGGAGAATATGGCGCAAATCTGCGACACGCCTGCGCGCCGGGCGTTCATGAAAAAACTGGCCAAGCGGGGCTGGCTGGGCATTACCTGGCCCAAAAAATATGGTGGCGGTGACGGCGAGGGGTTCTACGAATATCTGCTCAATGAAAAATTGTCTTGCGTGGGGGCGCCGCAGATCGGCAAGGGTGTCGGGATTATTGGCAAAACTCTGATCTCTCACGGTTCGGAAAAACTGAAACAGGAATTTTTGCCCAAAATTCTCAAGGCGGAGGTTGAATTCGCGGTGGGTTATTCAGAGCCCAATGCCGGCTCGGACGCGGCAGCGATGCGTCTGAAAGCGGTGCGCAAGGGCGATGGCTGGGTTCTGAATGGACAGAAGATCTTCACCACATCGGCGCATTTCGCCGACTGGTACTGGGTGGGCGCGCGCACCGATCCCGATGCGCCAAAACATTTTGGAATTACGCTTTTTCTGGTCCGGATGGATGATCCGGGACTGACCATCCATCCCATGCCGACCATGGGGGGTGAGCGCACCAACAGTGTGTTTTTCGATGATGTGTTCGTACATGATGACTATCGGGTGGGCGAGCTGAACAAGGGCTTCCAGTATATCGCCGAGGCGCTGGATATCGAGCGTTTCACCCTGTTTACATTCTCGCCCATCCGCGGGCGCACGCAATTGTTGTGCGACTATGTCAAACAGGCGCGGCGTGATGGCAAGCCGCTGAAGGACGACCCGGTGGTCCGCCAGCAGGTGGCCCGGCTGGCGACGGAATGCGAAGTGGCGCGCCTTTTAGGGGTGCGCTTTGTATCGGCGGCGCTCCACAAGGATGCGCCGCCCACCGTCGAGGCGTCATGTTACAAACTTTATGCGACCGAGTTTTCCAAGCGGCTTGCGAACGCCACCATGGATATTGTCGGCCCCGGTGCCCAACTGGCCCTGGGGACCGAGGATGCCCCCCTCAAGGGCCGGGCGGAAAGCTGCTATACCTATACGGTCATCGATACGATTGGCGGCGGCACCTCCGAGGTGCAGAAAAACATCATCGCGAAAAGGGGCCTTGGCCTGCCCAGGAATTTCTGATGGCTGGCTTGGGGAAGACAGAGGCGGGCATGGCGTTCCTGGGCGGGTTGCGGGTGCTTGATTTTTCCAGCGTGGGACCGGCGGCGCGAGCGTCACGCATTCTGGCTGATTACGGAATGGAGGTCATCAAGGTTGCGCCGGTGGCGGCCAGCGGGAAGCAGATCGAGCCGGCGTTTTATGCCTATGGGGCGGGCAGGGGGATGCGAAAGATCCGCGTCGATCTGAAATCGTCAGCCGGAAAAGAAATAATATTCCGGCTTGTCGAAAAGGTGGACGTGGTTATCGAAAGCCAGTTCGAGAACATCGCCGAAACGCTCGGTCGGCTCGGGCGCAAATGCCTTGGCGAGGGTGCCATCGAGCCAGGATGGCAGGTCGGGCCGATAGCGCGACAGGGGCGCCGGCTTGGTGAAACGGGGGTGGGAAAAGGGCTCGACCTCGCCGTAGGGATAGGCGCCGCCGGTGAAACTGCGAAACAGGGTGACCCCCAGGGCGAAGAGGTCCGAAAGCTCGTCTCCCCCCTTGCCATCGAACAACTCCGGCGCCATGTAGCTTGGCGTGCCGGGAATGTCCTCAGGCGGAAATTCTTCCATCCGGGGCACCCGCGCGACACCGAGATCGACCAGTTTGAGCCCGCCGTCTCGTTTCAGGATGATATTATCGGGTTTGATGTCGCGATGGATGACGCCGGCGCGGTGCAGGGCGGCGATTGCCCGGGCGAGCTTTGTGGCGATATCGATCCCTTCATGCAGCGACAGCGCCGGCGGGCGCTTCAGGCGGCGCTCTAGGGTTTCGCCGTCGTAAAACGGCATGACGGAATAAAGCCGCGACTGGCGGCCGGGCGGCAGTTCGAGAACCTGGCCGATCCACGGGCTGCGGACATGGGCGACAATCCAGGCCTCGCGGACAAAGGCCATCCGGTAGGAAGCCTCGCTCGCCACCCGGGGGTGGGGGAATTTCAGCGCCACCTCGCGCTCCCCGATGGTGTCGCGGGCGCGGATGAGACGGCTGTAGCGCCCGTCCGAGATAATCTCTTCGAGCGCAAAGCCGTCCACAGTCTCGCCGATGGCCGGAAGCTCTTTTATCGGCAGCGCGCCGAGCGTCATTTCCAGATCCGAGCGATTGAGCGGCGCCAGGCCGATGATATCGATCACCAGCGCGCTCGCATTGTCCGTGCCGCTTTGGCCGAGCGCCGCGCTCACCAGCTGGCGCGCGGTTTGCTCGGGGGCGGTGCGCTGCGCCAGAATCTCCCGCAACCGCTTGTCGCCGAGCATGCCGTGCACCCCGTCGCTACAAAGCATGAAGCGGTCATGCAGCCTGAGCAGATGGACCGCATGATCGAGACGCACGCCGTCTTCAAGGCCAAGAGCGCGGTGCAGCACATGGGAAAGCCCGGCCCGGTTGAGCGTATGATCCTGTGTCAGCCGCTCCAGCCGGTCTTCGCGCAGGCGATAGGCGCGGCTGTAGTCTTCATTTTTGGCTTGAAGTTCTTTGATGAATTTTTGCAGTGTTGCATCAAGGGTTATTTCGGACACGCTGATTTGCTGCCACAGCCCTTTAAGCCGGTTTTTAACGCCGCGTTGCTCGTTCTTAAGCGTTTCAACCCGCCCATCATAGCTTTCACTGCGCCTTTGGGCATGATCTACCAATCCGGGAACGATAACCTCTATACGCTTCGAGGACAGGGCTGTATCGCAGAGCGTGTTGATCATGACCTGTTCCCCAAAGCTCCTCCACTCATAAGCAGAGTCCCTGGTTAGCTTGATGCCTGATACGGCTTGTCCGCGTGCCCGCTCTAAAACTGAACGCCATGGCACAAGCGTGAACTCTTTTGATTTTTCAATCAGGCGTAGCGGCCACTGGCAAGCTCAACGGGTTTTGAATAGGTGCCCTTGTATAGGGCGGTGCAAAAGTGAACCACGGAAGCGGCGGCAAAGTGTTGCTGCGGGCGGCATAAAAGTTTGCCAGTTTTTGGGCTTTTCCTTTGAGGGAGGGCCGGAGGATTTATACCGTGGATTTATACAGGCGGGTTCGGCTTGCGTGCCATGCCCAGGGCATGAGCCAGAGAGAAGCGGCACGGATATTTGGCGTGTCGCGGGCGACGATTTCCAAGATATTGCAGTATGCGGAACCGCCGGGCTACAGGCGTAGTGCACCGGTGCGGCGTCCGAAGCTTGACGGCTTGCCCGATGCGGCCGAGATCTGTGGCTGCAATGGGGTGTGCAAGGGGACGATCGTTGCCGCCATCAACGAAAAAGGCCTGACCAGCCTTGACGAGGTGCGCCTGCATACCAAGGCTTCGGCCTCCTGCGGCTCGTGCCGGCCCGAGATCAAGCGCCTTGTCATGGAGGCAGTGCAGGAGGATGCGGCTTAAGCCGGAGAAAGCCGGCTCAGTTTTGCTTCTCGTCTTCGTCCGGAGGCCCGTCCACCGGGGTCAGCGTATAGGTTGTCGCCTTGCGCATCGCCTCGTCATATTGCCCGGTCAGCATGCTGATCAGCTTGACGGCATCCTCCAGCCGTTCATCCACCGCGTCGATCTCGCGGGTTTGCTCGGTGAGCACCGCATGGCGGATTTCCGCGTAGCGATCGGTAAGCTGACGGCCGCGTTCGGTAACCTCGAAGGTATAGTTCTTGCGCGAATCACTGTTGCGCGCCAGATAACCCTGGTTGACTAGTTTGCGCAGGCTGTATTGCAGATTGGGAATATCGTCACGGTTGAGCTGGCGGGCGATCAATGCCGCGGTGCAGGGCTGGCCATGCATGCGGGTGGCGTGCAAGATGGTCACTTCGGAAAAACTGGCGTCGGCATAGCCGCAACTGGCGGTGACCTGGAGCGCCCAGCGCTCGAAGGCCTGATGAAAGCGCAGCATCGCCCATTCAAACTCCGTGGTCAGGGCGTCATGGGCGGTCTTTCCCAGGTGCCAGCGGCGGTAGATCGAGCCCACCGGGGACGGGGATTTTTCTTTGGATTTTCTTGTCATGTCCTATTGGCTAACACACTCATTGTAGCGCTGCAAGCCATCCGGATAGGCGTCTTTGAAGGTCAGTTTTTGCTCCGGCGCAGGGTTTGCGAGGGCAGCTCGCCAAAGCTTTGCTTATAGGCTTGGGCGAATTTGCTCAGGTGGGCGAAGCCGAGATCAAGGGCGATGTCGGTGACGCTTTCCTGGCCCGGCGCGGCGCGGGCCAGCGCGCGCCGCGCCAGGGCCAGTTTGTACTGGCGCACATAGGCCATGGGCGACAGTCCCAGACAGGCGCGAAACCCGGACTGGAGCGAACGGGCGCTGACCCCGGTTTGCTCCACCAGGTCCTGAAGCGTGATGGCGGCGCGGGGGTGGGCGTGAATATAGTCCCGGGCCTTTTTGACATAATAGGGCGAGGGCATGGCGGGCGGACGGGCGAGGGCCTGGGAATAATTATGCGGCACATCAGCCAGAATGAGGCTCATGAGCGCCTGTTCGATCTGGCGATGAAAACGCCAGGTCGCCGGGGTGGTGGCGTCGTCGCGCACCATCTCCAGGGCGGTTTTGGCGAAGCGGGCCAGGCGGGCCCCCTGGCCGGTCAGATCAAGCGGCAGGGGGGCGAATGCGAGCGGATCGGCGACGGCGTGATCGAGCTCGCGCGCCAGATGGTTTTGCAGGGCGGCGCCATCGAGGAGGATCGTCAAATGATGGTAATCGGCCGACATGGCGACGTTGAGCGACTGGCTGGGGTTGAGGATGCAGACCATGCCCTTGCGGGTGTCAAAACTGTTGCGGCCCTGGGTCACCCGCCCGACGCCCGCGAGGGTGAATTTGACCAGATAGTCGCCGCTTACCGGCGGCGCGGCGATGGTCATGGCGCAGCCATAGCGAACGTGATTGAAGGTAACGTCTTTAAAGCCGGCATGGCTGTGCTCGAAGGCCAGCGCCGGGCGGCGATCGGCGGGCAGCAGCCGGTGGGGGCGGAACAGCTCGGACAGATAATCGCGCGCCTGGGCCATATCACGGGTGCGAAACATTGCACTACCTATAGCGCCCAGCGAGGGTTCGCCGGCGTCAGACCGGGCCGGAGAGGGGTCACATGCAGCGATCAAGCCCTGTTTCCTTGCGTTTCAAGAAGGACGGAGGAGCTTTTCATATTGTGCGGCAAGGGCGGGAAAAAGGCAAGAAAGCCGCTTTTGCGCCGCTGTCTGCATTTTTCCTGCGCATTCGGGCTGTTGGCTGCCGCGCCGGGATAGTGACATAATGGCGATGTTCCTATCCTGACAGGCAGGGAAACAAGAGGGAGCCGCCATGAGCGAGGATGATGTGCCGGTGCGCAGCGCCGCCGGCCTTGAGATCAACGAGCTTTACACCCCCGAGGACATCGCCGACCTTGATCCGCAGGCCGATCTTGGCGCGCCCGGGGCCTATCCCTTCACCCGCGGGCCCTATCCCGGCATGTATCGCAAGCGGGTGTGGACGCGGCGTTTTCAGGTCGGCTTCGGCTCGCCGCAGGAAAGCAACGAGCGGATCAAATATCTCGCCGAAAATGGCGCCAACGGCTTTGTCATCACCATCGATCTGCCGACCTCTTACGGCTTTGATTCCGACGATCCGATCGCCAGGGGCGAGGTCGGGGTGACCGGGGTGGCGATCAGCACCCTTGAGGATATGGAAACCCTCTATGAGGGGTTTTCGCCCGATGCGGTGTCCTATGCGCTGTCAATCCGCCCGCCGGTCTCGGCGGTCACTTTGGCCATGCTGGCCTCGGTGGCGCAAAAAAAGGGGATAGCGCTAGAGCGGGTGATCGGCACCCAGCAGAACGATCCCTTCTATCAGATGAGCGGCGGTCCGTTGCAGACCATCCGGCAGTTTTTCCCGCTCGAGGGCACCCTGCGGCTGTGTCTGGACAATATCGCCTTTATTTCGCAGCAGATGCCGCGGCTCAACTGGATGGTCACCAATGGCTACAACCTGCGCGAGACCAGGGTCGAAGCGATCCAGGACGGGGCCTTCACCCTGGCCCATGCCTTCGATATTTTCCGCATGGCCCGCGAGCGCGGCCTGGAGGTCGATGTGTTCGCCCGCCGGGCGTCGTTCTTTTTGTCGGCCTCGATCGATTTTTTCGAGGAAATCGCCAAGTTCCGCGCCATGCGTCGGCTTTACGCCCGCACCATGCGTGACCGTTTCGGAGCGCAGAATCCGGAATGCTGGCGGATGCGCTTTTCGGTTCAGTCGGCGGGCAATACGCTGACCACCCAGCAGCCCCAGGTCAATATCGTGCGCGCCGGGCTCGAGGCGCTGGCCGCCGCGCTGGGCGGGGCGCAGTCCATCCACTTGTGTTCCTATGACGAGGGCCACGGCCTGCCGACCCCGGAATCCTCGCGCATGGCGCTGCGCACCCAGCAGGTGATCGCCTATGAAACCGGGGTGACCCGCACCGTCGATCCCCTGGGCGGCTCCTATTATGTCGAGGCGCTGACCAATCAGCTCGAGACCGCGATCGCCGGCTTGATCGACGACATCGACGCGCGCGGCGGCATGGCCGAGGCGATCGCCTCGGGCTGGCTCGACGAACAGATCAATGTGGCGCGCATTCGCAACCAGCAGGCGCTGGACAGCGGCGAGAAAACCCTGGTCGGGGTCAATAAATTCACCATTCCGCCCGATGAGGAAGCGCCGATCACCGTGCACAAGGCCAAGGTCGACGAATGGTCGGGGCGGCGCGCCGACTACTTGCGCGACTATCGCGCCCGGCGCGACGCCGCCCGCTGGGCCGAAGCGATGGCCCATATCGAAGACGCCTGGCGGCGCGGTGAAAACATGGTGCCGGTGTTGATCAATGCGGTGCAAAATGGCGTAACCATGGGCGAATGTCATCAGGCGATGCGCCAGGCGCAAGACTGGTCGTTTCGCTGAACGTGAGGCAGGTGGTATGAAAAAACAGCGGATTCTTCTGGCCAAGATGGGGCTCGACTGCCACGACACCGGCATTGTCACGGTGGCCGCTGCCTTGCGCGACGCCGGTTATGAGGTGATCTATCTGGGCTTGCACAACACCGCCGGGCAGGTGATCGGCGCGGCGCTGGAAGAAGGGGTCGAGGCTATCGGGGTCAGCTTTCTGTCGGGCCAGCATATGGCCCAGATGGGCGAGTTGATGGCCGAGCGGGCGCGCCGCGCCATGACCGTACCGGTGTTTTGCGGCGGGGTGATCCCGCAAGATGACGCTGCGGCGCTGCGCGCCATGGGAGTGGCCGCGGTGATTACCCCTGGGGCGCTCAGCGAGCAGGTGGTCGCGCAAGTGGCGGATGCAATCCGCGCCGGCGGCGCGCCGTCATCATCAAAACCGGAGTTTCCCCGCCCGCGGCCGGAGCTCAGCGTCACCGCGCTTGCGCGCTGTCAGATGGCGATCGAGGCCGGTGACCGCGCGGCCGCGCTGGCCGAGGCCCAGGCGATCTGGGACGAATGGCGACCGCTGCACGACCTTTATGTCGAGATGTGCGGCCTGCTGGCGACCTATATTCGCGACAAACTGGGCGAGGAGGCGGTGGAGGACGCCTGGCGCCAGGTCGGCGAACAGGTCTGGAAGCCGGTGCTCATGCAGCTCAAGGAAGCCGGCTCGACCCAGCCGCTGGTCGAGGTTTACGCCCAGTTCCTGCGTGCCCATGGCCATGATTTCGAGGTCGTTGAGGATGCGGAGAAAACCTCCTTTATCATGCATTACTGCGCCTCGGGCGGGATGTTGATGCGCGATGGCAAGAACGAGGACAGCGCCCGCCATCCAACCAATATCGCGGTGATGAAAACCAAGGCGGACTGGACCTTCAATCGTCCGCTGTCGGCTTACTGCGTGCATACGCCGTTGTGGATGGATATTCTGCCGCGCGAATGGGGCTGGGATGTGTTTCGCTCCACCTTCGGCCGCCAGTTCGACGAGGACGGCAAGCCGGTTGACGAGCCCTGCGTGGCGATGATCTATCACCAGCCGCAATCATGATGAGTGCTGGCGGCACGCTCGATGGCATTGTGCGGTGCAATGCGCGCCGCTTTCCCCGCAAGGCGGCGCTGGTCTCGGCGCAAAAAACCTGGAGCTGGGAGGCGCTGGACGAGCGGGTTGACCGGGGGGGCGCCGCTTTGCGGGCGGCTGGTCTGGCGCGCGGCGATCGGGTGGCGGTGCTGGCCTCCAACTGCGTAGAATACTGGGAAATTTATTTCGCCTGCGCCCGCGCCGGGCTGATCGCCACGCCGCTGAACTATCGTCTGACGCCGGGCGAGCTGGCGCAAATCATCGCCCATGCCGAGCCCGGCCTGCTGATTTGCGGCGCCGAGTACCAGCCGGTGGTGCGCGCGCTGGAGGCCCGCCCGCCGGCCTGGGTGATCGGGAAATCCGGCGGCGAGACGCCGAGCTGGGATGAGCGGCTGGCCGCCGCCGGTGATGCCCCGGCGTTCGCATCCGGCGATGAGGATGACACCTTCGCCATTTTCTTTACCTCCGGCACCACCGGCCTGCCCAAGGGGGCGATGGTCTCGCACCGCAATCTGGAGGCCAACGGCTATAACCAGATCATTGCCGATCGCGCGCTTGGTGAGGACATCAACCTGATCGCCACCCCGATCTATCACATGGGGGCGGTGTTCATGGCCATCAGCTATATGATGCTGGGCTGCACCCAGGTGATTGCGGAGCGCTTCACACCGGCCGGCTGGCTGCGCGCGCTGGCCGAGACGCGGGCCAGCGTCTCGCTGCTGGTGCCGACGATGATCAATGCCCTGCTCCATGCCTCCGAACTGGCGACGGCCGATCTGTCCAGCCTGCGGCTGATTTTCTATGGCGGCGGGCCGATGCCGCCGGCGGTGCTGGCGCGGGCGCTGGCGGCGCTGCCCTGCGGCTTTACCCAGGGCTACGGGTTGACCGAAACCCTGGAGGCGACCTTCCTGACCGCCGATGACCACCGGCGCAGTGATGCGCGCGGGCGGGCCCGTCTCGCCTCGGCCGGGCGTGAGGCCCTGGGCGCCGAGGTGCGCATCCTTGGGCCCGATGGGGCGGAAAAGCCGGCCGGCGAGGTTGGCGAGGTGGTGGTGCGCAGCCGCTCGGTGATCGCCGGCTACTGGCGCCAGCCCGAGGCGACGCGTGCGGCGATCCGCGACGGCTGGTTCCATACCGGCGACCTCGGCTATGTTGATGATGAGCGTTATCTGTTCATCGTCGATCGCCTGACCGACATGGTGGTCAGCGGCGGGGTTAATATTTACACCCGGGAAATCGAAGAGGCGCTCTATGGCCACCCGGCGGTGCGCGAGGCGGCGGTGTTTGGCCTGCCGGACGAGCAGTGGGGCGAAAAACTTTGCGCCGCCATTGTGTTGCGCGGCGATATGTCCTGCGATGAAGCCGCCTTGCGCGCCCATTGCGCCTCCCGGCTTGCCGGGTTCAAAAAACCACGGGCCTTTTTCTTCATGGCGGAATTGCCGAAAAACCCCAGCGGCAAGATTTTAAAGCGGAGATTACGCGATCATTTTATGAACGAGAGTAGCGGAAGCGGGGATTTGACTAGATAAAATACATTGATTATCTATTGCAGTTCGATTAATAATCGATGTACTTTGCCTGTAGTGAAATATGTAATACCATGTAAATTCATGTTGGGGACAGGTGGTCAAGAGCACCGTAAAACGGGAGGGTTTTAAGATGAGCGGACTGCGCAAGATATTTCTGTCGACGAGTGGCCTGGTGGCGGTTGGTTTGTCGTCGCTGGTAGGGTTGCCGGCTTTGGCGGACAATGTTCTGGAGGAGATTA
>Ga0114931_10011348_pt1 | contig 10537 bp, 3 predicted proteins | sample 2SBtaG_FD_89579 | JGI IMG/M metagenome (GOLD analysis project Ga0114931, IMG submission 89579) | Deep subsurface microbial communities from Kolumbo volcano to uncover new lineages of life (NeLLi) - 2SBTROV14_V59a metaG | ecosystem: Environmental > Aquatic > Marine > Volcanic | place: Kolumbo...
ACCAAAACTAATTCCAACTGCAGGAACATCTTCTTTTCCTTGCATTAACATCTTGATTAATTCATCGTATCTTCCGCCACCACAAATAGAAGATGTAACTTTGGATTTGATCAAAAATCCTTCAAAAATAGTCCCTGTGTAGTATGAAAGACCTCTTGCCAGAGTTAAATTGAATAAGATTTTTTCTTTTTCGGTATCAGAAAAATACGAGAAAACTTCTTCAAGTTCTTTTATTCCTTCTTGTGCTAAATTGTTTGTAATCATTTCCTTGATTTTAGCAAATTTCTCGTTTGGCGTTCCTTTTATTTGCATAACTTTTACCAAGTCTCTAATCATTATGTTATCCAAACCAACTTCTTGAAGTTCTTCAGAAACACCGATAACTCCAATTTTATTTAACTTATCTAAAACTATGATTGCCGGGCCTCTTTTGTTTTCGGGGACGCCTGCATATTCAAGTATGCCATTTAGCAATTTCCTGTTATTAACTTCGATATATGCATCAAGTTCTAAATTTTTAAATACATCTAAAGCAAGTTTTATGCATTCTGCATCAGTAATCATTCGTTTAGAACCTACGATGTCCACATCGCATTGATAAAATTCTCTTGAACGACCTATTTTAATAGGTCCGTCTCTGTACACTCTCCCAATTTCGTACCGTTTAAAGGGCATTTTCATTGTAGGATTCATTGCAACAAATCTGCACATTGAAAGCGTTAATTCAAATCGTAAACCTAAATTTCTATCTCCTTGGTCCTTAAATCTAAATATTTCTTTTGCAGCGTCAGAAACATCTCCTGCACCGAATTTGGCGTTTAAAATATCTAGTCTTTCAACTATAGGTGTTTCCAAAGGATTAAAGCCATATGATTCAAAAACCTTAACTATTCTGCTAACTAGTTCATTCCTAATAATTAATTCTTCAGGAGGAATGTCGCGTACTCCTTTTGCAGTCTGTAATTCTATTTTTTCTTTCATTTTATCTGATTAAGATGATTATTTAATCATTTTTTTAAATGTTTCCCACAAAAATTTAGAATTTACCTAAAATACGATTTCAATAAGCATTAAATCTATAAAAATATTTAAATATAGTATAAAAACAAAATACAAATACGACGCTTTGTAACATACTATTGGTGTTTTATTTTTCAGGGAGGAAAAATAATGAATAAATTAAACGGATTGATTATTGCAATTATTATGCTTATAATTTCTACAACAATTGTCTCAGCAGAAAATGTTACGTTGCAAAAAACGATTGTAACTCCTTCCGTGGATAATATAACTGTGAATTCAACAGTTCAATTCTTAATCAATCTAACAAATAATAATGCTACAGATAATATTACAAATATGACCATAGTAGACATTTACAATTACTCCCACTTGACATATGTCGGCTCAACTATTGTACCCTATCAAAACGTTTCTGGACAAATAACTTGGAATATAACATATTTAGCAAATTTGTCTTCGTATCTAATCGAAGTTAACTTCACAGCGCTAACCAATGTATCAGATACAAATAACGCTGCTTCATTAAGAAATATTTCTGCAATTGAAATTGCAAACAGCAGTATATTCTTCAACATAAGTGAGATGCCAGATACAACATTTCCAAATGTCACACTTAATTCACCAAACGATACAACTAATAGCACTACATCTACGATAACATTTAACGCAACAATTTCTGATAACAAAAACATAACAAACGTAACTTTATATGGAAATTGGTCTGGTTCATGGGTTGCAAATGAAACAAACTCATCTCAAACAAATAACTGGGATTACCTATATGATATTCCTCTAACAAATGGTTCTTTCTTATGGAACGTTTATGCATGTGATGGAAGTGGCAACTGTAGATTTGCATCGAACAATAGAACATTAAATATAGATACGAAAGATGTAAATATCACAATTAAATCTCCAGGTTCAGGTCCTTACAATACAAAGGAAATTCTAATAAATTTGACCGTTTCTAGCGGTTTTGCTGATAAAATTTGGTGGAATATTGGCTCTAGCAATAATTCTTACACTAATCCTTTGTTATATAATTTTTCCGAAGGTTGGAATTCTTTTGCTGCTTTTGTAAATGATTCACTAAACAATGTTGTAAGTGCCACTGAAGAATTTTATGTAAAACTAACTACTCCAATAATAAATCAAGTTGTACCTACAAACAATAAAGAAACAACAAGCAACGTGATAACTTTCAGAGCGAACGTAACCGAGCGAAAATATGCTATGGATACATGTAAATTATACGTAGATGATTCACTTAAAGGAACAAATATAACTCCTGAGAGAAGCAACACAAATTTCTCAGTAAACTATCTTGGTGTAAATGATTTGACTTTTGATACAAGAATTGACAGTAATGATTTACCTACAGTGTTTGCAAATACAAGAACATTCACACACAATAATACTTCATATACATATACTGAATATTTATCGTTGGAACAAGGAGCAATACAATTTCAAGTATCTTCAACGGAAGAAGATTTTGCAGATAAAGTATATCTTTCAACAGATGCAAGCAAAATCAAATATTTGATTGAAATAAACGAAACATTCAATTGGTCAGAAGTGAACACAACTCAACCAATGTATCTAATAATGCTTGGAGAAACTCTAAACATTACAAACATATCCGCAACAAACATAACTGTGTACACAAGAAATATTACTGAAATTTACAAAGATGGAGATTCTGCAGAGATTTTTGCTGAACCTGCAAGTGAAAATGATGCAGACTGGTTGTGGGACATAAATATGACTTCGAATGGAACTCTAAATTATATTGGTTTAACAAATTCTATAGACCGAACTGATTTAGACTGTGATGAAGATGATGAAAGATGCTCATTAAGACCTGGACAATTAATTGCGCTTCCGAATGATTATGCAGGTATTTTATTTAATTCCATATCTGAAGAAAGAAATGATTTTACAACAATTCAGGTTGAAGTACACAACAACAGCATCAATTTAGACGATGGTTCGGGTAATAATAGAAGTAATTTGGCGGGATTAGAATTTACAACAGATAGTGGGAATGATGATTTTATAGTTGGTCAAAATACTACAGATAGATTTTATATTGTTGACAATAATAGTATAACTGAAATTTGGATAAAAGATGGATCGCTTGAATACTTAACAAATGCAACTAATTTCTCTATAAATTTGGGGAATGAAAGCATAAATGTTACTCTACCACAGGGTCCGTTAACAACAAATGTTGGAGCGATGACAAATGAATCTCAGGCTTTTAATATTGTATTTCCTGGATCTGGAGAGGGTCTATGGTTCTATGTTGATGTTGACAATGATTTTTTTGGAGCAAATGATTCAGAAGAAGCAAACGAATTGAGATATAGTGCAACAAACAGTTTTGGTGGTTCAATTGGAATAGGTAAGAGACTATGATCAAATGTTCAATTATGGAGCGGTTATTGAAGAACCCAAAGTAACTTTTGGAACTGGAAGCATATTTGATTTAGAAATATCTTCACAAAGAGTTTACGCTGATGTTCAAATTGTTGAAATGAATCCTGACATTTCTTTTGCCTCGGTATCTTTAACAGTTGGAACTTATGATTGGTACATAACATGTAATAATACTGAGAATACATTTGCGAACTCGTCTAAATATAATCTTGATATAGTTGCTTCTTCAACAAGCAATGATGATAGTTCTTCTTCTACAAGTTCAAAAAATCCTTCAACAACTTTAAGTCTAGATGACGATGAACAACCAGTAAAAAAAGAAGTGAAGAAACAAGTTCCAGAAGTTGAAACTCCAGACCCCACGATAAAAAAAACACAAAAAATATCTGCAATATTCGACAATGTATTTGAAACAGATGCAGAATTGATGACAACTTTGAAAAAAATTTTTGGAGATAGTTATTTTAGCAAAGAAATGATTGCTAAAATCAAGGAATCTTCAGAAAAATTAAATGAAACTCTGGAAATTGACAGAGACATAGAAACTGGAAATGGAGTAACTAAAGTTATATTATCAATTCAAAACAAAGGAGAAAATAACATCAAAAATTTAATTATTGATGATGTTGTTCCAAAAGAATTTTCAGAATTTGCAAAAGATATAGTTGTAGAAGCAATTGGTGCAAAAATAGAAATTTTGAAAGAAGACCCAGAATTTTTAATTGTATTTCCAGAACTTAAGCCAAATGATTTAGTTAATATTGAATATAGATTATCTGAAGAAAAAGATGCGAATATTGTAAATTCTTTTAATGTAAATGTATATGCAGAGGAAATTGAACAAGAAGAAGAAATTAACATAGAACCTCAATCATTGACGACCACTTTTATTGTTATAATTGTTCTCAGCTTAATTATTGCAATAATTGTGTTGTTTTTGTTTCATAAGAAAAACAACTAAAAAGGAAATAAGAAACAAAAGAAAGGTTCGAATGAATACATAAACCTTCATGACACTATTAATTCATTTTTGAAAAAGTGATTTCACGTCTAAAATTCGTTCAAAAAATACACAATTTACTACTTTACTCAAGTACAGAAACTTTAAATACTATTTTGTTTCTTTTAAACCCATTCCGGGATTAATAATATATATTTGTGGGGGAGATTTGCTTGGAGAATAAGGGGTTTATAAAGTTTTTAATTATATTATCATTCATTTTTCTCATAAATATACTTTTGGTTAATTCTGCAACAAATCAAAATTATACTCTTGAATTCACAAATTTAAGTGCAATATATGTCAATACAAATACAAGTATGAATGCGACATATTTAATACAGGTAAATCAGACTTCAAATCACACCGTCGTTTATAATTTTACAATCCAAGGTGATGGAGGAGTTTCTGTTCTAATAAATGATTCTTCAGAAGTGACTTCGGTAAATTTAAGTCAATTTCAAACAGCTACATTCTTAATTACTGCAAATTCTGGTACGATAGGAATTTTTAATATAAGTGTTTTTGCAACGAATATAAATAATGAAACAATAGTTTTGAACTCAAGTGATGATATACTTTTAACACTAAATACCACTGCCACTCCTGATATTGCAGCTCCAACTTGGAATCAAACTCCGGCAAATATTTCTGTTAATAATCAGACACCAATTGGTATTGTGTATAATGCTACAGATGATGTTTCTGTAGATAAGTATTATATTAATGATACTGTTAATTTTGCTATGAATATGACTAGTGGTTTATTTCAGAATGCTCAGCCTTTGGCGGTTGGTAATTATAGTGTTTTGATTAGTGTTAATGACACTTCTAATAATACTTTGAGTTCTGTTATTAATGTTAAAATTACTGAAGCGGATGTTACACCCCCGATTGTCACAACAACTAATCCTGATGATGCAACAAATTGGACAACAACGACGCATGTATTTACAAATGATATAATGGATAACAAAGACATTGCAAATGTTACCTTGTTTGGTAATTGGTCAGGAAGCTGGTCTGCGAATGAGACTAATTCGTCTGGATTAAATAATGTAGAATATAATTTCACAAAGACTCTTCCACAAGGAACACATTTATGTAATGTGTATGCTTGTGACTCATCTGGTAATTGTGCTTTTGATACGGGAGGAAACAAAACATTAACAATAGATTCAATTGCACCAATAATTAGTAATGTAATTAATCACACAATTACGAATGAGACCGCAGTACTGAATTGGACTACAAACGAATTAACAAACTACACAATAAACTTCGGATCAAATCTTTCTTTAACAGAAATAAACAAATCGCCAGGAACAAACACATTCTACGGACAAACACTTATTGGTTTAACAAACGGAACAACGTACTATTACAACATCACAGGATGTGATTGGATAGGATTATGTTCAACTGACGGACCATACATGTTTATAACATCTAGAAATAATATGGCTCCATTTTTTGACCAAAATCAAGATAATATTTCGGACTCAATTTCATTTGGTACTGTGGTAAAGAATACAGTTTTTTCAAAAATAATTTATGCAACAGACTATGATTTGTTTAATGTATATGATAATTTAACATTTACTTTTTCAAATGCATCTTCTAATATTGAGAATATTTCTTTTGTTAAAATTAATAATAATACTGCAAATATATCTTTTACACCCATTCTTGATGGAAATGGAACCATATTGCTTAAAGTACAAGACGAGAACAACACGTTCGATTTAGAAAATGTTTCTTTTACAATATTGAATCCTGCAATGCCACCAGTAGTTCACGAGATTAACCCTCATTATAATCTATCAACAAATGTCACAGTTTTTGATTTCGGAAATGCAACTCCGTTCAAGCCAAATAATACAGTTTATGTGAATTTAAATGAAAACAGTACTGTGACATTTGATGCAATTGTAGAAAATGACACATCAATCACGAATAACAATTTAACATTTAAATGGTATGTAGATAACGTACTAAATTCAACGATATTGGATGCGAAACCAGGAACAGATTCTAATCTGACTTATTATTTCAATTTTTTTAGCAATGGAACTACAAATATAACTTTGCAATCTACTGATAGTCGGTTTTCATCAACAAACTGGACTTGGGTTGTTTCAGTTAATGATGTAAATAGACCTCCTCAATATGTGGGAGATTTGGAAAATTTATCAGTTAATTACTCAACTACATATGTAAATTATTTTAGTTATAGACTTGGAGTACAAAGATTCTACGATGCAGATGAGGACTTAAACAAAGACGGAATCAGAAGTAGCGACTTTGGAGAAAATACAACTTTAAATTATTCAATAAGTGATACTGGTGTTTGTGGACTTGGTTCAGTAAATTTTTCTGGTGATGATTTAACAATTGTTCCGACAGTTACAGGTATTTGTATAGTAACCTTTAACGCAACAGATTTTATGGGTGAATCCGTTCAGAGTGGACAAGTTACTATTACAGTAATAGGAGCTCCAGATATAACTCCACCTACTTGGAACCAGACACCAAATGATTTGACATTTGAATATCCTGCAACAATTAGCACACAATATAATGCAAGTGATGACCAAGCAATAAGTATTTACTTCATTGATGACACAGAAAATTTCAGTATTACAACAAATGGATTATTTACAAATGCTACCAATCTTGGACTGGGTTCGTATGCGGTAAACATCAGTGTAAATGATTCATCTAACAATATTTTAACGACGGGGGTAATCCTGAATGTAACAGATACGACAGCACCAGTATTCAATCAAACTCCTGTAAACATAACATATAACAATGAAACGCCAATAAATATTGTTTATAATGCGTCGGATAATTTAGCAATTGATCAATTCTATGTTGATGACACAGAAAATTTTACAATAAACAAAACAACAGGTCTATTTCAAAAAGCACAGCCAATACCAGTTGGAAACTACACTGTGACGATAAGTGTAAATGACACTCAGAGTTTATTCGTGAGTCACTTAATCAACGTAGAAATTGTCTTCAATGACGTAAATGCACCTACGTGGAACGAAACTCCTACAGATATAACTCTTGAATATCCTGCGACAGTGGCAATACAATATAATGCATCTGACAATGCGGCTGTAGATATTTATTACATAACTTCAAACGTCAATTTCTCAATGACTACAACAGGTCTTTTAACAAATGCAACGACTCTTGGACTTGGAATATATATAGTTAATATTAGTGTAAATGATACTTCAAACAACATCAGAACTAATCTAATAACAATAAATGTTAGTGATACAACTGCACCAGTAATTTTCGGAGTATTAAACTACACAATCACAAATCAGAGCGCAATAATTAATTGGACAACTGGAGAAGCAGGAAACTCAAGTGTATCCTATGGTGTAACTCAAGCATTAGCATCAGGAACTAGTAACGCGGCAGGATTTGTAACTGCTCACAGCAGATCTTTAACTGGATTAAGTAATGGAACAGCTTACTATTATAATGTTACAAGTTGTGATGTAATAGGTAATTGTGCAACATCAGGACCATATTCATTCATAACTGTAAATAATCCAGATTCTGTAGCGCCAGTGGTAATATTGAGCATTCCGGTTTCTGGAACAAATACAAGCAATCCTTTAATTTATTTCAATGCAAGTATATAAGATAATGCTAACATCTCAAATGTAACATTTTATTCAAACTGGACAGGAACTTGGTATGGAAATGAAACAAATACATCAACAGACAACAACGTAGTTTATGAATTTTCATTAGCACTTTCAGATGGAACATACATATGGAATATGCTTGCATGTGATGATACAGGAAATTGTGCGTTTGCAACCGCAAATAATACATTCACAATTGATACAACAGGACCAGTAATAAGTGCTGTTACGAATAGTTCAATTACGAATGTAAGTGCATTAGTTACTTGGACAACAAGTGAATTATCAAATAGTACTGTATATTATGGTACATCACCACTAAATTTGGGTGTAGGAATTAATTCGTCTGCAACTTTGAATACGAGCCACAGTCTAGCAATATTTGGACTTGAAAACCAAACAACTTATTATTACAATGTGACAAGCTTTGATGTACTTGGAAATCCATCAACCTCAGGACCTTTCTCGTTTACAACAACAAACAACATAGACCTCACAAATCCAGTTGTAACTTTGCACGACCCGATAAATGGAGCAAACTCAACTTCGCAGACAATATTTTTCAATGCAACAATTTTAGATGATATAAATGTCACGAATGTAACTTTATACGGAAACTGGTCAGGATCTTGGAGCACAAACGAAACAAACTCTTCAGGAGACAATGGTGTGAATTATCTTTTTGCAAATACTTTGGTTGACGGAACATACATATGGAACATTTTAGCTTGTGATGGTTCAGACAATTGTGGGTTTTCAACTACAAACAAAACATTCACAATTGACACAACAAATCCAGAAGTAACAAGCGTAGCAAATGCTTCAACAACAAATGAATCAACATTAATTACCTGGACAACAAATGAAGGTGCTAATTCAAGTGTAAACTTCGGAACAACACTTGCTTTAGGAGATGGTGTGAATTCATCTGCAACTTTAACAACAAGTCACAGCAGAGCAATTTATGGATTAGTTCCATCAACACCTTATTTCTACAATGTTACTAGTTGTGATTGGATTGGAAATTGTAACACAACAGGACCTTACAATTTTACGACAGCACAGACTATTGATAGTGAAAATCCGACTGTTAATCTTATTTCTCCAGCATCGGGAATAATATCAGGTAATATAACACAAACACTATCTTACAATGTGTCTGATAATGTTGCATTATCAACCTGTACTGAATACATTAAAACTCCTTCCTTTGAAATATTAATAACAAAATCTGTTGGAAGTGACGGAACTTTTAATTTTACAAATACTACCTTTGCCACAAATGGATTATATTTGTGGAATGTGACTTGCAATGATACAAGTAACAATAGAGCTTACAGTCAGACAAGAAATTTTACAATAGACACAATATCTCCTAGTGTGAGTATAACTTATCCTGTAAATCGTCAAAACATATCTATATCCACAATCAACATAAATTGGACTATAACTGATAATAATTCAAAAAATGCATCATATTCGCTTGATGGTTCTGAGTATATTAATGCTTCTTTAACTGGAACTACTTTATATAATTTAAGTGCGGGAAAACATCAACTAAGATTGAAAGTTTATGATTATGTAAACAATGTAGCCTACGCAAGAGTAAATTTTACAATCACAACACCTGCAAATATAAGTGAAACTGCAAACAAGTTGAAAAATAAAAATCCAAATACTGCGAAATATAATATAACAAATAATAATTCTGGAACAGAATTTACAAATAATCAAAGTGTAAACTTGACGAATGTATCTTTGGATTTATCATTTGAAATTAATCAATCTGCAAATACATCAAACACAATAGTTACAATAAAAAACTTTGAAGGATATGGTGCTAACTGGGATGCCAACTTCTCAGCAACAAATGAAAGTGATAATGCAACAACAGAAATAATTAACGATGGAAGTACGCCTGTACTTATAGTAAGTCTAAGCAATGTAGATGACTTTCTTCCTGGAGACACAAGTTATTATGGAAATATAACATTTAATGTAACAAATATAAATTGGTCAAAAGTACATTATTGTGGAACTGACTCAGCTAACTCTTGCATTGAAATATCTCAATGTGCAGGAAACATATTTGAAAACACTAGTCAATTAAATTGTTATACAAATACATCTGATTTTGTCTATGCATATGTTTCGCATTTTTCAACAATAGCAATTAGTTTTGATGACAGGGTAGGATTGATAAATATTGTGTCTCCTGACAACTCAAGTGCTTTGACCACTGGCTCAGATGTAATATTTAATTTTACAATTACAGAAAATGTAACTGGTAATTTCACATTTGATGACAATTACACACAGGATTTGGGAACTGCAAACAACATATTTTTTGCAACAATTAATGGTACATTAAATAGAAGCAATCTAAATTCTGGAA
>Ga0114931_10011349_pt1 | contig 10533 bp, 6 predicted proteins | sample 2SBtaG_FD_89579 | JGI IMG/M metagenome (GOLD analysis project Ga0114931, IMG submission 89579) | Deep subsurface microbial communities from Kolumbo volcano to uncover new lineages of life (NeLLi) - 2SBTROV14_V59a metaG | ecosystem: Environmental > Aquatic > Marine > Volcanic | place: Kolumbo...
CAGGTAGTACTGGTAATCCGCCGTTTCGATAAACACAGCCCGCCGATTATGCCCGCGTTGCACCACATGGTGCGGACAGTTCGGCAGGACCACCCTTGCCTTCCTTGGCATGGCGCGCTCTCCGTGGGGCTAAAAATAAATCTGTCCCCTTTTATTCTCCTTTTATTTCTCCTTGGCATGGCGCGCTCTCCCTGGCGTTAAAAATAAATCTGTCCCCTTTTATTGTCCCCTTTTATTAATAAATAAATCTGTCCCCTTTTATTCATAACGTTAATAAATAAATCTGTCCCCTTTTATTTCAAGAAGCTTAAGTAAGTGCCATTCGGTACTGACCCCTTTTTCCGACCCCTTTTTCCCTTTTATTGATACAATTTTCCTGCCCATGTAGCCAGCCAAAGACTATTTATAAGCATATGCATCATTACTGATGGCGCAATTGATCTGGACTTTTCTCGCATATACCCCAAAAGACAACCAAACAGAAACGTTGCAATTAAACCAACTCCGCCAGAAAATCCGTAATGGTCAGCTGTCCAAAATATAGAAACAACTATGATTGCTCCGACCTGGCCGAGCCTCGATTTTTTCAAAGCCTGCTGCAAAACTCCCCTAAAGCATATTTCCTCGCCTACCGGCCCTATAAGAATTGCACCGCAAATTAATACTGCAAAATTATTCTGCTTCCATTGCCAATTAACCATGTACTTTTCTAGCAATTGCGCTAATGACTGACTGTCAGCATGCTGGCTGATTAACCGCTCCAAATAACCCGTCTGCGCAACTAAATCTATCGGGAAAAAGGCTAAAACAAGCACCCCTCCAAATACTAAGTATCTATATGCTGGAAAATTAATACCAACAATTTCAATCAACCTCCTACCGAACCAGAAGTATGCTATCGAAAAAACACTAGCCAGTAGTAAAGTCCTAAAAATAAAAGTCCCAGCATCAGCCCCTATCAAATCTATAATCACGAAATAACTAGAAACCAATGCGGCTAGGACATAGCTGAGTATAACTACCGAAACTCCTGAAAGTACCGTTAGTTCTTTTCTAGTATGGCTCGCGTTTACATTATTCACGGCAAATTCGACACAGCTGAATCGTGGCAACGATAACAAATGCCTTCTACCCGATCTCTTTGAAAGTAGTAAAAATCACTTAACTGTGATTGTGTTTGTTGCAAAATATCATGTGGATTCACGGATCTTTCAAATGCACGTAGAACAAGAGTAAATACAAAGCCTACCCCTTTTCCTCCCGGTATACTATTACCACCTGGCCCCACCTTTTTAATACCGTCTACGTTTAGAACGCCCGCATCTGAATCTTCAAAAGTTGCTAGACCTCCTTCTATATCTCCATTAGCCCGAGCCTCACTCCGTTGTCTTTGAGTTTCACGGGATTTCTGCGCAATCTGACCACGACTTCGTTTAAGATCATTAAACATCCTCGAAAAAGCCCCCGTAACCGCCCCATTTGTGAATTTCCCTCCACCAAGCGCCGATGCTGTCCCACCAACTACGGCCGCCGCGAATGCATTTCTGATCCTCACGCTAATATTGTTTACACTTTGCACCTTTCCAAATACACCCCCCAACGATGCCGCCTGCGTAAACCCGGCAGCCAAAAATCCATCTTGGAATGAACCGCCTCCGGCTACACTCGATATGCCCCCTACAAACCCATGCGCAACAGTCTTCGCCAAACTTCCTCCGAAATCTGCAGCCCATCCTCCAGGCTGTAAATCATGTAACCCGAAAAAAGCCAATGCCGTACCCCCTGCAATTGCTCCGGCCCTCAGCGCATCTCCCCAACTACCTCCATTCAACTTAGTCAACGCCGCACTCGTCAATGCAACTAACCATACCTGCCCCGTCGAGGCCGCTGCAATCTGCAACGCCATCTGCGCAAACTGATTCTTCTTAATAAAATTATGAATCGCCTTGGTACCAGACCATTTATAGGCAAAGTCGAACGACTTTTTCCAGAATTTCTTAAACTTCTTCTTTAATTTGCTAAACAACCCAAACCCACTAGGATCCGTAAACGAAAGCGGGTTATTGTGCACATACGAATAGCGGTTATAACTCTGCAAGTTCCCGGCAAACTGCACCTGCGGATCCGCCGATATAAACCGCCCCAGCGCCGGGTCATACACTCGCCCGTTCATATGCACCAAGCCGACTTCATCGAGCTGTTCGTGTCCGGTGAAGCCGCGCGTGGTTTCAAGCGAGGTCAGTAAGCCCGTCGGGTCGGACCAGTTGACGTTACGCCGGGCGCCGAATGCGTCAAAGCTCTGACGTTCGATGACCTGGCCCAGTTCGTCGGTGATCACGTCGGTTGAGCCCAGGTGATCGGTATGCAGGTAACGGATATTTTCCGCGCCGCTGCTGAATTGGTTGTAGATGGCAATGGTGGAGCCACCAACGCTGATGTAGTGTTTTTTCTCTACGCTGCCACCGGCCTTGGTGATTTGCTCATAGAGCTTACCGAAGTACAGCGTGGTGGTGGTGACACCACCGACGGTTTTCGCCTGTTTGTAGCGGGCGCGATCCGGACCGTAGTCGAAGGCGACCGTGGTGGTGCCCTTAGTGATCAGCCGTGGCTTGTTGTAGCTGGTCCAGTTGATGGTGCGTCCGGCACCACTGACCATGTTGCCGTTGGCATCATAGGCGTAGTTTTTACCATTAGCGGTGGTGACGGCATGCGGCCCGGCACTGCCGACTCCGTATTGGTAGTCGGTGACGGTGCCTTTTTGCTTGATGTTGCCGAGCGTGTCGTAGGCATAGCTCTTGGTACCGTAGCCTGTGATACTGGAGCTGGTCAGGCGATTACGCTCGTCGTAGCTGAAATCCTCGGTGAGCATGTTCTGCGGGTCGCTCTTGCTGACACGCTGGCGCAGGTTGCCGAGGCTGTCGAAGTGGTATTCCAGGAACTGGATGCCGGTGTTGGTGCTTACACTGGCCAGCCGCCCGCTGAAAGGTTCATAAAGGCGCACAGTGCGCATGGTGCCGCCGGCCAGGTCAAAAATGGTGGCATTGCCGTCGGCATCCGAATCAGCGGCCTGCCAGAAGACATCGTTGGCATTGGTGGCGTTGAAGGCCTTGATCAGGTAGCCCTGGCTGTTATAGCTGTATTGCACCTCGAAGCCAGTGGGGTAATGCCGGCGTTCGACGCGCCCATAGGCATCGTAGGCGGTGGACGCGGTCATCCAGGTGCCGTACAGGCGGCGTACGTCGGCCAACGGTCGGCCGTAAACGTCGTAGGACAGGTTTTGCTGATAGCCGTTGGGCCCGCTGACGCTGCCCAGTTTGCCGATGCCTTTGGTGACGCTGTCGTAGGTCCAGGCAGTCGTCCCCTCGGCTTCAGCGCGGGTGGCCATGCGACCGAGAACATCGTAAGTCAGGGTACTGACCTGGCCTTTGTTGTCGGTTTGCCGACGCAGTTGGCCGAGCGCATCATAGGCGTAGACCCAGTGCCCCATGTCGGGGTCGTCCATACTGGTCTTGCGGCCGCGCAGATCGTAACCCAGTACGGTGGTATTGGCACCCGTGCCGGTGGTCGGCGCAATGGTCTGTTCCAGATTACCGAAGGGGTCGTAGGTTTTGGTCAGTGTCTGCGACTTTTCGTCGATGATCTGTACTTCCTGACCAATGGCGTCTTTGACCTGGCTGATGGTCTGGTCGGCGTATTCACCGTTCAGGTCGTGTTTGGTAATGGTGGTGGTCAGGCCATTGTAGGTGGTGCTGACTTCCACGCCATCCGGACTGGTGACTTTGGTTACCCGGCCGAGCACGTCGTACTGGGTGTCGGTCCAGTAGCTGACATCACCGGCGAAGTAATTGCGCGAGGTCGATTTCACCTGACCACGGTCGTCGTACTGAGTGTCAGCGAGGATGGTGCGGCCGTTCAGGCCGGTTGTTTCAGAGCGGATTTCACGACCTTTGATATCAAGGTACGTGATCACCGACGCTGCCGCTGTGGTGTCGCTGGTGACACTGCGCACCGCCAAGGGCGGGCAATTGCTGTCACACCAGGCGTGTGTCGTGCTGGTGCTGGTGCCATCGGCCCGGTATTCGGTCTGCGCCCGACCGAAGTCATCATAGATCCAACTGGTGGTCAGGCCATTGGGGCCGGTGAGGCTTTCATTTACACCAAGGAGGGCGTTGATTTGTTTGGTTTCACTGTGGCCTTTGGCGTTGGTGGATGTAACGCTGTAGCGGCCGGTACTCAGGCTGCTGAAATCATAGCTGGTCGTTGAAGTACTTGCACTGATGGGATAAAGAGCGCTGCCCGAGTCTCTCACCGTTACGGCAGTTTTCAGGCCATAGTTCTGGCCATCGCTGTTGACATAGCTGTATTCGGTGCGCAGTTCCAGGTTGGGGTCACCGGGTTCAATGATTTCCGCCGTCAGCAAACCGGTAACAGGGTCGTATTCAAACGCTGAGGTGCGCGTAAGACTAGCTGTGGGCGTGGTACTTTTCACGTTGGAGTTAAGCAGCCGGCCGAGGAACCAGTTGGCCGTATCATTTGTGTAGGTACTGTCCGTGACCTTCGTGAATGTCTGCCCGCCAGCGGTCGTGGTGACGCTCACGCGTCCGACATTACCGTAGGCATCGTACAGGCTGTTTTGGGTGCCCACCGTGGTGACCAGGCTGCCGTCCAGCTCATAACCGTATTCGGTGGTTGTGTTGGCTTGCAATTCAAAGCGGGTATAGCCGTTACGCGGTACCACGTTCCAGGTGTTAACGGTTTTACCGATGAGGGTGTTGTTGACCAAGCGCGTTTCGGCATAGTCGGGTACACCGCTCTTGGCGTATTTGGCTTTGCGGCTGTTATTACCAACACCCGTATCGGCCGAGAATTCCTGGTTGTAAACCGTGCGGGTGCTAATGCCGGTGGTGATGTCCGTGCTGCTGACCTCACCGAATCCCAGCCACCCACGACCTCGGACATTGGCCCGGCCGTATTTGTAGTGGTAATCGGTCGTCGCCAGACCGCCAATGCCGTTACTACTGCTGATACCGGCCGCTACATACAGGGGTGTTTGCAAACACACGCTGGGATATCCTGGGCAACTCGCCAAAGGATCTCGGGTGTAGACGCCGGGGTCCGTCAGCGGCTTGTAGCTCACGTGTGTCTCGCCACCGGCACCGTCTTCGATCATGGTCAGCAGGTCGGCGCTTGTACCGGTTACGGCAGACACATAGGTCTGTTCATTGTAGTTGCCGGTATGGCGCACGCAGATCATGTCGAACTTGCCATTGCCGTCGACATCGCCCCCCAACATGGCCCAACAGCTGTTGAGATCGATAGCACCGGCCACGCCCCAGCTTTCCCAGGCACCGAAAGCTGAGCCGTTTAACGACCGCATGACGTAATTGGTGGTACTGCTCGCTGAATTGCGGTATGGGCAGACCAGATCCTGCTTACCGTCGCCATCGACGTCCGCCGGTATCAAGCGATTGCAGTTATTTATGTTGAAGGACGATTTGGGGAAATCAGTCCAGCTCGTCCACGGCTGGTAGCCATTGCCGGTGGACAGCTGAACTTTCATGTACCACTTACTGGTGCTGCTCCATGTATACGGACAGACCAGATCAGTAAGTCCATCGCCATTAACGTCAGCGGCGATTTGCTTACTGCAGTTTTGCAGTTCTTCCGAATTGCCGCCACTGTCCCAACGCTGTTCGCTGAATGCAGCACCGGTTGACAGCCAGACGTAAGCCCGTGCCGGACCACTGTTCCGCGACGCACTCGTATCGTAGGCACAGATCATATCGGTCAGCCCGTCGCCATTGGCGTCGCCGGAATGGAAGTCGCGGCACTGACTTTTGACAACCGTGCTGGAACTGGCCCAGGTCTGCCAGGCACCCAGTGAAGTGCCGGTTGACACCAGCACCTTCATATCGGTCTTGCTGTCGGATCGGCTGCTCGGGCAAATGATATCGCTACGACCATCCCCGTTGACGTCACCAATTTCGGGCGCGCTACAGTCGTTGGCTGATCCGGTATTCCATTGTTGCCAACTCGAATAGCTGTTGTTGGGCTGAGCAAGCTGTACGTATGTTGCAGTATTGTTGCCCAAAAAACATACAAGGTCCGTCAACCCATCGGCATTGAAATCAGCAGGCTGAATGCTTGAACAGTTTGACAGATCAAGCCAAGTGTTACTCTTGCCATCCGAATACCATAGTTGCCAGTTAGTGTAACCATTACCAGTGGAAAGTTGCACATAGGTGTAGCGCGCACTAGCGTTCGATTTGTCGGTATCGTAGGCGCAGATAATGTCAGTCAAGCCATCACCATTGGCATCAGCCTGGACGATGCCACGGCAACGACTCAAATCAAAGGTACTACTGTTGGAAGCCCACGCCGACCAACTGGTGAAACGGGCCGGATTTTCCGTCCAGGTAAACCGTGTCGGTACAAAACAGCTTGGATTACCGGATTCCGGCATGGCACATTCCTGCACCTGGTCGATCAGACTCAGGCCGCTGGTGGCAGCGTATTTGTAGGTGATGCCATAGGATTTGATTGCCACGCCGGCGAATCGGGTAGTGATTTTGTTCAGCCGTTGCGTCGTTGCCAGTTTTGAGCCTAACAGGTAACCGCTGGACGTATCGTTGCGGCTGCCATAGCTGAATTCCACCTGCCCCTGGGCCGTTAGGCCATTGTGTTCCGTGTAGGTAATGGTGTCGATGTGCTGGGAGCCGTCGGCCTGCGACTGTGTGTAGTTAAAGTTAATGGCATTGCCGACGGTATCGCTGATGCGGTTGACCGCCCAACTGAGGGGGCCGGTGGTCTGGCCGTCGAGCTCTTGTCGGGAGCCGTTACCCGTGCTGCCGCCATTGACGCCATACTGGAAGATCTGACCGGCTTTTGTATACACGGTAAAGCTGCACGCCAAGCCACAGCCGGCATCGTTCTGAACGATTTTCGAATAACTGTCGATTTCTGTACGGTATTCGGTTCCGGCAGCGCCGTAGGCGCCTGAAACGTTGACTGGACGGGAACCGTCCAGGCAGAGTTTGTCACCGATCGTCATACCGATGCCGCCAGGCGCTCCATCCTGCTCCAGATTTTTACCGCAACGGTGGATGGACGATAGTCCGCCGATGCTCCAGCCGACACCGGCAATGCCATTGCCGGATTGACTGTTATAAACCAGGCTGATGTCCGGCTGCATGCCGCCAATACCCGGTGGGACGGTTATAGGGATAGCGTAGCTAGCACCACCGCCTGGGCCTACTGAAAAGTTTCCATCCAGCATACCGACGGCATAGTTTGTTGCCGACAGAGGTGGTTCGGACCATTTAGCAGAAGTCGCCGCGGCCAATGTTCCGTCACTATTACCCAGTGCCGTATGGGAGGTCGTACCAGTACCTTTGGCCTGGATGAGCACGTCATTGCGACCATCGCCGTTGACATCACCAATCAGCAGATTGCTGCTGCCGGAAGACCAGGTGGCGCCGAGCTGGCCGTCTTGCCAGGCTTGAATGGTCGAGAATCCGGTAATAATATTTAGCGAACCTAACTGCGGCTTGATGACTCGATGGGTCCCACCTGAGCCGTTGGCCTGCAGTAACAATTCCGAGATGCCATCACCGTCAACATCAGCGGCAAGCAGCAAGCCGGCTGTATCGTTCCATTCAATGCCATAGTCACCGTCCTGCCAGGCAGGAAAGATGCCTTGAAATTTGCCATCCGTTGTGGCGGTGCTGATACCGTGCCCAACACCATCCCTGAATACCATGGTCGTAGGCGCACCATTGCTGCCAAGCGGCACGACAATGACGACAATTTTCTCTTGTAGCAATAAATCATCGCGACCATCGCCATTAAAGTCACCGATGATCAAGTTGCGGTAGGGTGTAGACCAGGTATAGCCGAGGTAGCCATTTGACCAGGTCTGATTGGCCGTAGCAGCGGGCTTTCCGCTCGTGTCGGTGAGCACAACCGCATTTAAGCCGGATTGTGTTTTTGTCTGTATTAGAACGTCGTCACGGCCGTCGCCGTTGAAATCACCCACCAACAGGCGACTGGCTCCACCACTCCAGTCAGCACCCGCGTAACTGGTTGGCCAACTGTACTTGGCGCCGGTAATTGTGCCATCGAGCTCCGGCTCGTAAATCTGCACGTTACCGCCCGAGACGGGTTGAACCAGAAGTTCATCCTGGCCGTCACCGTCAAAATCGCCTACTGCGACAGACGAACCCGATTCGAGCCAGTTTGCGCCCAAATCACTGCTACCCCATTCCTGTATGGCCGAGGTATAGCTACCGTCACCCAAACCGAGCACGATCTGTACGGGCTGGCCCGAAGCCTTGGGCTGAAGAAATAAGTCTGAAAAGCCATCGCCATTAAAATCGCCGACATGTGCTTTGTGCGTCTGCTCGCTCCAGGTGTCTGCGCTGACAGACTGCACCGTTAACACACCCAACAGCGGTAAACTGCTAATGAATAATCTAGCTAAATGGCGCATGCCTCTTGATTCCTTTGTTTTTAATTTATCAAATTCTCGGTTTTGTAAAATTTCGATGTCTATTTTTAGGACTTGCCACTAATTTGATGGATCCAACTGACCGATGATGCAATATCCGGTACCGTCCAACCCAGTCGTATATACGACAGCAGATTTTTTTCCGGTAGACCACATGGCTAATGCAACCGATAGCATCGTTTTATGAGTTTCCTCGATGAGCATCCAGTTGTATGGGGTGCCTTGACAGTTATCAGGAACACCGGCGTCCATCATAATCAACATCCCATTCCCCGTAGATGCAATACTGATTATGTTCCCAGCAATGCTGCGCAGGCTTGTACGTGATCCAGCCAGTAACGCTGACGTTCCGTCAGCGCAGCCCCTTCTGCTTCACTCATCTTCTTGCTCCGCTGTGATTGAAATGGCACAGCGTGCAGTGAAACGGCTCAGACCGATAGTACGGAGTTTATTTTGCGCTTACCTTTATCTCCATAATGCGCTTCCCGTACTGCAGTACCCCAGTAAATGCCTTATATGCGGATTGCATGCTCACCATGACCCAATCAATCACAATTAAAGGTTTGAACCGCCCCGGGTATTCCGGAGACTGTTTTGTTTGAGTCAGGCCGCCATGGCCGACTCTTCCAGTTGATGATAATACGCCGTTTCCAACTCCGCCGGCGGGATATTACCGATCGACTCCAGCAGCCGGCAGTGGTTGAACCACTCCACCCACTCCAGGGTGGCGTACTCAACCTCATCGATGCTCCGCCAGAGACCGCACCTTCGGATCACCTCGGTCTTGAACAGGCCGTTACCCAGGGCCATCGTCTGCGACAACGGCCCAGAGTTCACATCAAAGGCGATGTTCTTCTGGTCAAAACAAACTGGTGTGAAGCTGCACTTCATCCAGTCCGGTAAGCCGACACAGAACGCCTTTGTGGAAAGCTTTAACGGCAAGTTCCGGGACTTTACCCTAAAACCCGTCGCCGATCCTTCCAATCTGGACCAAGCAATTTGGTCCAGAATTCTCGTCCACAAACAACCCTACTTTCTTACTGGCTGTATACGCTGTCAACATCATCGAGAAGATCCTGTTCTTGATCTCTTCTGTGACGCCTTGCTGTCCAACTTGCACGCTGAATCTACCTCCACAGTTTGTAGGCCCGGCGCCACCTCCAACCCACTCTCGATTGACCAGCTGTATGAGCACCTGATAGTAACCGCCGCCATAAGCGCCATACTCTTCTATGGTCTGAACAGATCCGTAAACCCACTGATTCGCGGACACATATGACGGCATGAGTAATATCACTACTAAACCTGCAATATACTTATTCATTCTATTAACACCTCAAAAATAACATATCTCCTTGAAACAAAACCAGATAACCTAGTGAACAGGCGCCGGTCTCAGATGATAAAACTCATACAGGAAGGCTGCTTCATTATTCAAGCCACTTTATTCAGGCACACGCCAGCCCCGCTGACTTAACGCCAGATACATCTTTAACAAAACAAAAACAGGGGTCCCGAAACTTAAGGGTTATAATTCATTTTCAAACAACATCACCTCTGGTTCCTCCCATTTCTCAACTATTTTCTTAATACCAGATAAACGCCCAAAGAGCGCGCTACATTCCATATGTGGGTTGCGGCTATATGTTTACTCGATACGCAAAAGTTGTCAACTTAAAAACAGGCTGATTTTTTTCTTAGAAAATAGAATTGTCACGTATTTGCGCTTGAATTTTTCTTCTTAATGACGGCTGGCTTCCTGCGCAGCTTTTTACGCACGTTTTTACGGCCTGAATATCTTCAGGTCAAAATCCTCAATAACTTTTGTGGGGGGAATCTGTCTACCTCGTAGTTGCGCGCGGACTCAAACTAGTCACAAGGTTTTTCAATCTGAATGATCAGCCTTCCGTTTTGGTAATGCGCGGTTTCAACTAATTGTTTGCGTACGAGCAAGCCCGACTGGGAACGGTAAACGGTGTATTCATACGCCGGATCGATGGCTTCGTACACCGAACTGCCAAAATAGG
>Ga0114931_10011350_pt1 | contig 10533 bp, 11 predicted proteins | sample 2SBtaG_FD_89579 | JGI IMG/M metagenome (GOLD analysis project Ga0114931, IMG submission 89579) | Deep subsurface microbial communities from Kolumbo volcano to uncover new lineages of life (NeLLi) - 2SBTROV14_V59a metaG | ecosystem: Environmental > Aquatic > Marine > Volcanic | place: Kolumbo...
CATGTGGATTTCCGACAGCAGATCGTCCACCTGGGTGCTGGCCGGCCGCACCTCGACCGCCGGATCCACCAGTCCCGTGGGCCGCACGACTTGTTCCACGTTCACGCTCGAATGCTTTTTCTCGTAAGGCCCGGGCGTTGCCGAGATATAGACGCGCTACGGTGCCCGCTGTTCGAATTCTTCGAAAGTCAGCGGTCGGTTGTCGAGCGCCGAAGGCAGTCGGAACCCGTATTCCACCAGGGTCTCCTTGCGCGAGCGATCGCCGCGGTACATCGCTCCGAGTTGAGGAATGGTCACATGGCTTTCATCGACGATGACCAGGGCGTCGTCGGGCAGATAGTCGAACATCGTCGGTGGCGACTCGCCGGGCTGCCGTCGCGACAGATAGCGTGAATAATTCTCGATGCCTGAACAATAACCGACTTCCAGAATCATCTCCAGATCGAACAACGTCCGCTGTTCCAGCCGCTGCGCCTCCACCAGTTTATTGAGGGAACGCAGATCCTCCAGTCGCTGTTTCAATTCGACTTTGATTTGCGTGACCGCCTGCAGCAGGGTGTCGCGCGGAGTCACATAATGGCTCTTCGGATAAACCGTGTAGCGTGCCACACGCTGCAGAACTTCACCGGTCAAAGGGTCGAACAGCGACATCTGTTCGATTTCATCGTCGAACAGCTCGATCCGCAGCGACTCCCGTTCCGATTCCGCCGGATAGATGTCGATCACATCACCGCGAACCCGATAGGTGGCTCGGCGCAATTCGACGTCGTTGCGTGTGTATTGAAGTTCCGTCAGACGGCGCAGCAGCGTACGCTGATCGATCAGGTCCCCACGCACCAGATGCAATACCATGCTGAAATAGGATTCCGGCTCGCCCAGTCCATAAATCGCCGAAACCGTCGCCACCACGATCGTGTCCTTGCGCTCCAGCAGTGCTTTGGTCGCCGACAAGCGCATCTGCTCGATGTGTTCGTTCAACGACGCATCTTTTTCGATATAGGTGTCCGAAGCGGGAACATAGGCTTCCGGCTGGTAATAGTCGTAATAGGAAACAAAATATTCGATCGAGTTGTGCGGAAAAAACTCCTTCATTTCCCCATATAATTGGGCTGCCAGCGTCTTGTTGGGGGCCAATATCATGGCCGGCCGCTGCACCTCGGCAATGACATTGACAATCGTAAACGTCTTGCCGGAGCCGGTCACACCCAACAGCGTCTGGTGCAGCTCGCCGTCGTTCAACCCTTCGATCAGACGCTCGATCGCCTCGGGCTGATCGCCCGAAGGCTGAAACGAACTTTCCAATTGCAGTTTTTTGCTCATAATCGATTTAAGGGAATCGGCCGAATCGAGTATCATTGTACTATGGGTAATGGTTCACGGTTATCGGTTAACAGTTAACGGTTCATAAAAACCAGAGCGACAAAAAGAGTGCCCCTTGCAAAGACTTGGAAGTCTGGAACGCATCCTGTTGATTGACGATACGCATTTTTGAGCCGCGCGAAGATTGCCGTAATTTTGAGATGAAGAATCTCACGACTAGTACCATGATGCATAAATAACTGTCAGAACATTGTTGGGTTACGGGGCGCTCCAAATCGACTGGAAGCTTGATACATCGGTAACAAGCGCCCCTAACCCAACCTACATTTTAATGCTAGAAACTTACGCATCGTGGTACCAGTCCTGAAACATTATCTTTTGAAAACCCGTAAACCGAAAACCGGCAACCGTGAACGGCTGCTATTTTGACAACAACATCGCAAAAAAATTTGCCTACGACAACACAACCATGCCTATAAGACTTGCCAACCGAGTGCTAGCAGTAAAACCATCGCCAACCCTCGCCATCACTGCGCGCGCCGCTGCCATGCGGGCAGCGGGCAAAGATGTGATCGGTCTCGGTGCCGGAGAACCCGATTTCGACACGCCGGAACCAATCAAGCAGGCAGCCATACAAGCCATCGAGGCCGGCTTTACCAAATACACGCCGGTGGACGGCATTCCGACTCTGAAAGATGCGGTCATCGCAAAATTGAAACAGGACAACGGGCTCGACTATCAAGCCGATCAGATTCTGGTCTCGTGCGGCGGCAAACAAAGCTTTTACAACCTGGCGCAAGCACTGCTGAACCCGGGGGAAGAAGTGATCATTCCCGCCCCTTACTGGGTATCCTACCCGGATATGGCCTTGCTCGCCAGCGCCAAACCGGTGATCGTGCACGCGTCGCAGGACCAGCATTTCAAGATTTCGCCAGAGCAGCTGCGCGCCGCCTTGACCCCGAACACCCGACTGTTCGTCCTCAACAGCCCCTCCAACCCGACCGGCATGGCCTACAGTCTGGATGAATTGAAAGCATTGGGTGAAGTCCTTCGGACATTTCCGGATGTCATCATCGCCACCGATGACATGTATGAACATATCCTGTGGGAAGGCAAAACGTTCTACAACATCCTCAACGCCTGCCCTGACCTGTACGACCGCACCCTGGTGCTCAACGGCGTCTCCAAGGCCTACTCGATGACCGGCTGGCGCATCGGCTACGCGGCAGGCCCGGCCGAGATCATCCGGGCGATGAAAAAGATCCAGTCGCAAAGCACTTCGAACCCGACATCGATTTCTCAGGTCGCTGCCGAAGCGGCTTTGAAAGGCGATCAATCATGCATCGCAACGATGGTGAAAGCGTTCAAGGAACGGCATGATTTCGTGGTCGACAAGCTGAACGCCATCGAAGGCATCGACTTCCTGCCGACCGATGGAACGTTTTATGTTTTCCCGAATGTGCAGCCGATCATCGACCGCTTGCACGAAATAAAAGACGACATCGCCCTGTCCGAATATTTCATCGAACACGCCGGCGTCGCCTTCGTGCCGGGAAAAGCGTTTGGAAGCCCGGGCCATATCCGCCTCTCCATCGCAACGAGCATGGACAACTTGAAAACCGCGCTGGCGCGAATCGAAGACTTCTTGCGTTCGGCGATCGCGTAGGTTGGGGTGAGGGACGCACCCCAACAAAAATCTTGATATTCGCCAAAACGTTGGGGTGAGCTTTGCGAACCCCAATGCTTTGATTAATCCAGAGGCAGGTTTTTCAGATAGTCTTTGAACGCCTCCCTCAATTCCTCATGCTGGAGACCGTGGTCCACGGTCGCAATCAAATAGCCCAATTTTGAGCCGCAATCGTACCGTTTGCCTTTAAATTGATAGGCCAGAATGCGCTCTTCTTTCATCAGCTCGGCAATGGCATCGGTGAGCTGAATTTCACCGCCTGCGCCTTTGCCGATGTGTTCGATCTTGTCGAAGATGGCAGGGGTAAGAATATAGCGGCCAACGACGCCAAGATCGGATGGCGCCTCTTCGGGCGTGGGCTTTTCCACGATTTGCTCGATCGTGCCGATGCGTCCCGTGTTCGAAGCGGTTTTCACGATGCCATAGCTTTGCGTTGCGGATGGAGGAACTTTTTCCACGCCCAAAATGCTGCACCGTTCCTGTTCGAACAGATCGGTCATCTGTTTGAGACAGCCGCCCTGGCGGCCATTTTCGACCAAATCATCGGCCAGGACCACCGCAAATGGTTCATCGTCGATGACAGGTTTGGCACAAAGCACCGCATGGCCGAGCCCCAACGCTTCCGCCTGGCGGATATAAACGCAGGTAACGTCGGCCGGAATGATTTCCTGGACCAGTTTCAGGGTCTCGGTTCTAGCGCGCGCTTCGAGCTCCGTTTCCAGTTCATAAGCCTTATCGAAATGGTCGGGTATCGCATTCTTGTTTCGGCCCGTGACGAACACCATGACTTCGATGCCCGCCGCCACGGCTTCTTCGACTGCATACTGGATCAGCGGTTTATCGACGATCGGCAGCATCTCCTTGGGGCTCGCCTTGGTGGCGGGCAGAAAACGCGTACCCAAACCGGCGACCGGAAAGACGGCTTTTCTTACGACATTTTTCATGTTCTTATTCGGCTGAAACCTGTGCTTTAGAATTGGATTACGGAAACAAGAAACATCTGTTCGCCTTACCCTCCCTGCAACGAGGCGACAGGAGACGACGAATCGGCTGAAGCAAAAGAAGCGGCAATCTTGTCATGCTCGACGAGATAATCGATTACCTGGTGCGCACAAACGTCCAGTTCCTGCCTACCCGTATCGACAACGATCTCAGCATTTTCAGGAATCTCATAGGGCGATGAAACACCGGTAAAATCGACGATTTCACCGGCACGTGCCCGCTGATACAAGCCTTTGACGTCCCGTTCCTCACAGATCTCGATTGCAGTGTCGCAGTAAACTTCGATGAAATCACCCTGATCCACCAACGTTCGGACTACGCGACGATCGCGTCTGAAAGGCGATATGAACGCGGTCAGTGCAATCACTCCGGCTTCGACAAACAGTTTGCTCATCTCGCCGATGCGCCGGATATTCTCTTGTCGGTCTTCAGCACTGAAGCCGAGGTCCGCGCATAAACCATGCCTGACATTATCGCCATCGAAGACATAGGTTCGGCAGCCCCGTTCATGGAGAATTTCTTCCACCCGGTGCGCCAATGTGGACTTGCCGGCACCGGACAAACCGGTAAACCAAAGAATGAAACTCTGGTGCCCGTTCTGCTTCTCTCGACGCTCACGCGTAATCGCGGCGGAATGCCAAACGATGTTTTTCGCCATAGTATCGACTCTGTTTTGATCAAAAATGCGTGTAGGTTTTGTAGGTTGTGTTAGGTGCGCTTTTTACCGATATACCAAGCCTTCACTGGATTATGAGCGCACCGTAACCCAACAATCGGCTACTCTCTGAGTAACATCCAAGGTAGTCAAAGCGCTGACGCCATCGGTTTGATCGTTTCCCAATGATGGCAACCCGGACACTGCCAGTGCAGTTCGACACCTCTGAAACCGCAGTGTGTGCATTGATAACACATTGTTTCCTTCGACAACTGCACAGATAAACGCTCCAGTTCGGCAAAGGTTGACTGACAATCTGCGTTCGCCCGGCGCTTATGCAGTGCAATCAAATGACTCATTCCTTTCGCGGAGGGATGTTTGGCCAGCGCTTCGGACAAGAATGCAATCGCCTGTTCGGTTCCATCGGATTGATTGATGAGGTCGGCAAGAATCAGCATGACCGCTTTCAAATGATACTTGTCGAACAAGTATTGAAAATAAAGAAGCTGCTCCTTCGTGTTTCCGAGATAATCGTAGCATTCCCGGAGCGGACCGATCATCTCCACGACATAGGCAGAATTTTGCTTTTCTATGTTTTTTAACGTCTGCAATGCCTGGGAATAGTTTTTTTGGGAACGCTCGATTCTCGCCTTTTGCAAACTGGCCCGCACGCAGGCAGCATCTTCCTGCAATGCTCGCTGAACATAATCCATCGCCCGCTCGGGCTGGCCGAAAGCCAGCGCGTCTTCAGCCATTTCACAATAGAATTGCGCAACACTCTCGCCGCGCTGTATTTTCCCGAGCTTGCTGATTTCCCGAGTACATTCGACTGCTTTCAGCCACTCCCTTTCATGTTGATAGATCTGCAGAAGTTGTTGCATGGCCGGTTCTCGATGAATGCGGTTCTGCGTCAATCCGGTAAATGCTTGTTCCGCCCTGTCGAACAATCCGGCGCGCATATAATCCATGCCAAGTTCGAATAACACCCGAGCCCGATGCTCCGGATTCAATGCAGGCTCTCCCATCAAACCCTGATGAATGCTGATCGCCCGCTCCATTTCTCCCTTGCGCCTGAACAGATTGCCCAGCGCAATATGGGTTTCGACAGTATCGCGATCCTCTTCAAGAATATCGACAAAGGCATCGATCGCCTTTTCCGGTTTTTCAGCAAGCAGAAAATCAATGCTGCGAAGGCACGTCCGATTAAGGCGATCGACGCCGTCGTTTTTCTGTCTTCTCTGATAGTGTTTGGCGGCCGCGAACCAGCCGGATGCCGCTGCGATCGGAAGAAGGAAAGCGACGAGTTCCAGCATGAGTCAGGTTTCATTACCCTTTGATGTACAGGGATCGGATCTCTTCTTCTGCCTGAATCAGTTTTTGCTGCAGTTTCTCATACTCACTTTTCAGCTTCCTGCTGCGCATCGCTCTCACCGAAAAACCAATGACGATGCCAACCAACAACTCCACAGTCAAAGCCAGCACAAGGGGCATGGCGATGCTGAAATCTTTGTAAAAATAGATATCGACAGGATGCAGGTTCCACAGTGAAAACAGCAATGCAGCTACAAAAAGCAGGAAAAAAAAGCTAAGATAAAGAATTCTCATGGCCCTCATCCATCAACGCTGCTATTCTTTACGGGCTTGGTCGACCCTGTCCCTCAACTCCTTCCCCGGTTTGAAATGAGGGACGTGTTTTCTCGGAAGGGCAACGGCTTCACCGGTCTTCGGATTGCGTCCATTCCGCGGCGGACGGAAATGTAAAGAAAAACTGCCAAAACCGCGGATTTCGATGCGCTCACCGGACGCCAGCGCTTCGCTCATCTGATCAAGAATACATTTAACCGCCAGTTCCACATCCTTATGGGCCAGATGTGATTGTTTCCTCGCGAGAATTTCGATTAATTCTGATTTAGTCACAACTGCTCCACTTGCAAAGGGGCGTCGACCCGCCCCTACCTTCATCCGACCTATTTTTTCTCTTCCATCTGCTCTTTGAATATATCACCAAGCGTCGGCGCTCCTGCCGAAGCCTGCTTTGTATAGTCTTTTACGGCCGCCTTTTCTTCATCCTGATATTTCCCTTTGATCGATAAATTGATCTGCTTGTTCTTTTTATCGACCCCGATAAATTTCGCCTCGATTTCGTCCCCCTCTTTCAGAAGCATACGCGCATCTTCAACCCGGTCCCGCTGAATTTCAGAAGCACGCACATAGCCCTCGACGCTTTCGGCAAGCGTTACCACCGCCCCTTTCGCATCGACTTCCTTTATGACGCCCTTGACGATGCTGCCTTTATCGATCGTCGCCAGATAGTTCTGAAAAGGATCCTGCCCCAGTTGCTTGATCCCCAGTGAAATGCGTTCCCGCTCGGAATCGATCGACAGGATTACCGTCTCCACCTCATCAGCGCGTTTGTAATTACGAATGGCTTCTTCGCCGGGAAGATTCCAGGCAATATCGGACAGATGAACCAAGCCGTCGATTCCGCCCTCGAGCCCGATGAATATACCGAAATCGGTAATCGATTTGATCGTTCCGGTCAACTTGTCGCCTTTCTTATGGGTCGCGGCAAATTCGTCCCATGGATTCGGTTTGCACTGTTTCATGCCCAATGAAATCCGGCGACGCTCCTCGTCGATATCCAGCACCATGACTTCGACTTCATCACCCAGCTGCACCACTTTACTGGGATTGACGTTCTTGTTGGTCCAGTCCATCTCCGACACATGAACCAAGCCTTCCACCCCTTCTTCCAACTCGACGAAACAGCCGTAATCCGTCAGATTGTTGACCTTCCCGAACAACCGGGAACCCGGCGGGTAGCGGCGCGCAATATTTTGCCACGGGTCTTCGCCAAGCTGTTTCATGCCCAGCGAAACACGATTCTTTTCCTGATCGTATTTGAGCACCTTGACCTGCACTTCCTGGCCGATTTCGACCACTTCGGAAGGGTGGCGAACACGCTTCCAAGCCATGTCGGTAATATGCAGCAAGCCGTCGATCCCGCCCAAATCGATTAAGGCACCGTAATCGGTCAGATTCTTCACGATCCCGCTTACCACGGCCCCTTCATGAAGACTCGCAAGCAATGCTTCACGCTCGGCACTGTATTCCGATTCGACCACTGCGCGACGGGACAATACCACGTTGTTCCGCTTCTGATCGATCTTGATGACTTTGAATTCGAGGTCCCGTCCTTCCAGGAAGGTGGTGTCACGAACCGGTCGCACATCGACCAGCGAACCGGGCAGAAAGGCACGCAGCGCCCCCACAGAGACAGTAAAGCCGCCACGGACTTTCCCGGTAATGCGGCCGCCGACCGTTTCATCGTTCTCATAGGCGTTTTCCAATGCCTGCCAGGCCTGATTCTTCTTCGCCTTGTCCCGGGAAAGAAGGGTCGCACCGAGCCCATCTTCGACCATGTCCAGTGCAACTTCCACTTCATCACCGACTTCGACCTCCAGTTCACCATCCGGATTCAGGAACTGCCATTTCGGAATCATCCCTTCGGATTTGAGACCGGCGTTGACGATGACCACATCAGACCCAATATCAACAACCGTTCCCGACAAGATAGCACCGGGACGCATTTCTGTTGAATTCAAACTTTCTTCAAATAACTCTGCAAAGCTTTCGCCCATGACTTTTTCTTACCCAGTCTGCTCATGACAAGCAAACCCATATCGTTTAAGTTAAAACATACGGCCAACATCCGTGTGGACATTGGCCACCCATTACAAAACGGTTCAAAATCGAGATAAATTCGACCGAACTCCGAACAGCAGCAATCACCGCCGGCACAAAGATCCAAAGCCAAAACAAGAAAAGCGATGCGTTATCGACCGGCCGCCTCCGCCACGCGCTTGACCACTTCCTCGATGGTCATATCGGAGGTATCGATAAGAACTGCGTCGTCAGCCATGACCAGAGGTGCATGTGAACGTGCCGTGTCCCTTCGATCCCGCTCTTCCAACTCACTTCGAATAGTTTTAAGACTAACATCGATTCCTTTTTCTTTCAACTGCTTATAACGCCTCTCGGCCCGCACGTCCGAACGTGCAGTCAAAAATATTTTAAATTCCGCCTGCGGAAAGACGACCGTGCCCATGTCCCTGCCGTCGGCTACCAGGCCGGGAGGCTGTTGAAAGCTGCGCTGTTTGTGCAGCAAGGCTTCCCGTACCAACCCATAGGCTGCAATTTTCGAAGCATCATTGCCGCACGCTTCCGACTGAATCCGGTCCGTGATATTTTCCCCGTCCAGCAGCACGATCAATCGATCATCACAGCGGAAGGCCAGATCCAAACGGTTCGCGACCTGAACGATCGCCCGTTCATCATCCAGAGAAACCTTGTCGCGCGCAACCGCGATCGCCAGCGAACGATAGATGGCCCCGCTGTCGAGGTAATGCCAGCCGAGCTTTTTTGCAACCGCACGGCTGATCGTACCCTTGCCCGCGCCGCTGGGACCATCGATGGCCAGAACCGGTGCTGCCGGACTCATCGTTTCACTGCCCCTGTTCGACAATGGATGCCGAGACCACAGTCGTTCGCCAGATCGATAAAGCCGGGAAAGGATGTATTCACATTTTCACAGTCGGAAACCGTCGTCGGCGCATCGGCACGCAAAGCAGCGATCGAAAACGCCATTGCAATACGGTGATCGCCGTGCGAATCCACCTTTCCGCCGCTAAAGCCGCCTCTGCCTTGAACGACAAGGCCATCCGGCATCGGTCTGGCATCGACGCCCAACGCCGCCAGACCACCCGCCATCGCCTGTATTCTGTCACTCTCCTTGACCCGAAGTTCGGCCGCCCCGGTCAGCACCGTTTCGCCGTCGGCACAAGCGGCCGCAATGAACAACGCGGGAAATTCATCGATCGCCAGCGGCACCAGCTATTCCGGAATGCGAATCCCTTTGAGCGGGGCGGCCCTGACCTTGAGATCCGCGACCGGTTCACCGCCGGCAACTCTTCGGTCGACAATCTCGATATCCGCGCCCATCAAGCGCAGTATTTCGATGATGCCGGTACGCGTCGGGTTGATGCCGACATGCTGCAAAGTCATCTCAGAACGCGCGGCGATCGAGGCGCCAACGAGAAAAAAAGCCGCCGAAGAGATGTCGGCGGGGACGTCGATGTCGGTCGCCTTCAGCACCCCGCCGCCGGCGATACAGACACGGCGCCCGCTTCGACGAACAGGATAAGAGAAACCTTCCAGCATCCGTTCGGTATGATCGCGCGTCGGCGCCGGTTCGGTGATGCAGGTTTCACCGTCAACATACAAACCGGCCAACAGCAGACAGGATTTCACCTGAGCACTTGCCACCGGCAAAGTATAGTCGATCCCCGATAACCGCCCTGCCCCGCCGATTTTCAAAGGCGCGGTACCCTGTTCGCTGGTGTGGATTTCGGCACCCATCTGTCGCAGCGGCTCGGTCACACGCGTCATCGGCCGCCGCGTGAGAGAGCGGTCGCCGGTCAACGTCGAATCGAACGACTGGCCGGCCAGCAATCCGCTCAACAGACGCATCGAGGTTCCCGAGTTGCCGAGATCCAAGGGCTGTTCCGGCGCCTTCAAACCATGAAGCCCCACGCCATGGATGAAAACTTCGCCGTCCTCCGGACCATCCACGCGCACGCCCATCGCTCGAAAGGCCTTCAAGGTGGCAAGGCTGTCTTCGGCCTCCAGAAAGCCGCTGACACGGGTCACCCCTTCGGCGATCGACCCCAGCATGATGGCGCGATGGGAAATCGACTTGTCTCCCGGAACCCGAACCGCCCCGTGCAGCGAACCACCCGGTTCGACCTCGAAAATCATTGGATCCGACATAGTATTACGTTGCAAAATGGTAACTTCTCAAAAACCTCGG
>Ga0114931_10011351_pt1 | contig 10533 bp, 10 predicted proteins | sample 2SBtaG_FD_89579 | JGI IMG/M metagenome (GOLD analysis project Ga0114931, IMG submission 89579) | Deep subsurface microbial communities from Kolumbo volcano to uncover new lineages of life (NeLLi) - 2SBTROV14_V59a metaG | ecosystem: Environmental > Aquatic > Marine > Volcanic | place: Kolumbo...
CTGGTCGCGGACGAAGGAGGCGCGGCGATCCACCGAGAGGGGATGGTGCACCGTCGTGACGACGGGCAGGCCCAGGGCGCGAATGCCCAGCAGGCCGTAGCCCAGGCACTGGACGTCATGGACCAGGTCATAGCGGGAGCCCTCTCGCAGCCGGCCGGCCAGCCTGCGAAAGGCACGCAGGCTGAAGGCCAGGGGCTCCGGAAGGAATCCCAGGCGGCTGGCGGCCAGCTCGTAGAAGTGGAGCGGCGCAAGGACGCGGATTGGACGCTCCCGCGGCAGGAAGTGGGCCCAGTCCTTCAGGAACCAGCGGGCCCAGAACTGCTCGTTCGGGAGCTCCTCGACAGAGCCGGCAAAGGGCATGGGGTCCGGGTAGGGCGGGCCCACCATTACATCGACCTGGTGTCCCTGTCGCGCCAACTCGCGGGCCAGGAACCAGAGGTAGACCCCCTGGCCCCCGCACTGCATGTTGCCGCGGTAGGCGACGAAGCAGATCCGCAGGGGCCGGTCGGCGCTCACGCGGCGCGCGCCTCGCGGGCGCGAGGCTTCTCGGCGTAGAGCACCACGCTCTTCGGACACACGTAGTTCAAGATGCGCTTCTCGAACCAGTCCATCAGCTTCGAACCCGTGGCGCGAATCAGGTAGAGACGGTAGGCCCGGACCAGTGCGCTGGCGTCGGCCCGCGGCAGGTTCATGATGGATCGCAGCACCCAGTAGGGGGTGTGCAGGGCGTGGGCGAAGCTGACCCCTTCGGTGCGCAGCCCCGCAGCGGCCAGGCCCTCCGCGAGCTGGCGTGGGCGGAAGATGCGGATGTGCCCGCCAGGGCTCTCGAAGTAGTCATCGCCCAGCCGCAGGTAGAGGTGCTCGCTGGTCGCGGTCGGGATGGTGATCGCGAGGCGCCCGCCAGGGCGAGTGACGCGGGCCAGCTCCCGGATGGCCGCGCGATAGTCGTGGACGTGCTCCATGACCTCGGCACAGATCACGCGGTCGAAGGTGGCGTCGGCAAAGGGCAGGCCAAAGGTGTTGCCCTGGAGCAGCGCGCCGAAGCTTCCCCGCTGCTGGCCGCGTTCCCGCAGCGCACCCAGGGGCAGGCGCAGGGCTTCGAGGTCGAGGTCCAGGCCCACCACGCGCGCACCGCGTTCGAGCGCCCCAAAACAATGTCTTCCCTCGCCGCAGCCGGCGTCCAGCAGCAGGTCGCCGGGGCCGACCCGGAGCCGTTCGAGGTCAACGGTGAGCAGCACGGCTAGGCCGCCCGGCGTCGCCGCCGGCGAGCGCGTCGCGTCTCCTCGAAGACGTCCACCAGGCGTGCCGCCGCGTCTTCCCAGCGGAAGGATCGCTGCACCCGGAGGCGTGCCGCCTCGCCCATGCGAGTCGCCTTCTCTGGGTCCTGGAGCACGTCCGCGATGGCGTCCGCCATGGCGCGGGCATCGCGCGGCGGAACCAGTCGGCCGCTGCTGCCGTCCGTGCCCACCACTTCGGGCAGGGCGCCGGCGGCGTTGGCGATGACCGGAAGGCCACAGGCCATGGCCTCGCTGGCCGGAAAGCCGAAGCCCTCGAAGAAGGAGGGTACGATCGCGACGCGGCCGGTGGAGTACTCGCGCACCAGCTCGTCGATCTCGAGGAAGCGGTCCTGGATGTGGACGCGCCCCGCCAGGCCGTAGCGGCGGATCAAGCGCGGGACGAGCCCGTCCTCGGGAATGCGGCCATCGACGATCTTCAGGGTCACATGCTCCGGGAGCAGGGAGAGCGCCTCGAGCATGGTGCCGATGCCCTTCTTCCGGTCTTCCGTACGCCCAACGAAGATCAGGTCGGTGTGCTTGCGCACCTCCGGGACTGGACGGAAGAGGTCTGCGTCGGTGCCGTTGTGGACCACCGCGATCCGTTTCTCTGGAATTCCGAAGTAGCGCTCAATCTCCGTGCGTGAGGCCTCGCTGACGGTGACGATCTTGTCCAGACGCGGTGCCACCACACTTTGCATGAAAAGCGGGAAGTAGAGGGTGCGCTTTACCTTCTTCACCAATCGCGGATCGATGGAGAAGTCGGCTTCGCGGTCGATGTGCAGGGGGTGGTGGATGACGGAGACGACCGGCACTCCGAGGGCGCGGACGCCCAGCAAGCCCCAGGAGAGGCACTGGTTGTCGAAGACCACGTCGAAGTGGTGACGTTCGTGGAGGGCCTTCCAGCGCAGGAAGAGGCGCAGGCCAAAGGTCTGCATCTCCGGGAACACGCCAATCCGCGACACCCCGAGCTCCCAGAGGTTCAGCGGCGTGAGCAGCCGGCGGGGATCGTGCCTGGCTGCCCACTCGCGCAGGGGCAGGCCGAAAACGTTCTCATTGGGGACGACGTGCAGCGGGATGTCCGGATCGAGCTCCGGCAGCGGCGGGCCTGCAATCACGTGGACGTCGTGCCCGGCCTTCTTCCACTCGCGGGCCAGGTAGGCAGCGTAGATGCCCTGGCCGCCGCAGTACATGTTCCCGCGGTAGGTGAGGAGCGCGATGCGCATGGCTCAGGCCGGCCCTTGAGATTCGCCGCCTTCCGGGTCAGGCTCGGAGGAGCCGTCGGTCTCGGGCTCCACCTGGATGGTGGCGATCGTCCAGCCGACCCAGAAGGTGAGGCCCAGGACGAAGGCCAGAAGGATGCCCACCGGGATTGCGACCGCCCACCAGGAGCCCGAGAGCAGGCCTCCGAGGAAGATCAGGCCGACGACCAGGGCGGCGACACAGATCAGCGCGCCCTGGGTCCGGGACGAGTCCTTCATCTGATCAATCTCCTGTCCCGAGCCAGGTCTGGCCGGCTGTAGCGGTGACGTTCGGCTTCGGGCATGCGGGGGGACCGCGGCGGAGTATTCGGGGGCCGGCTCCGCGTGTCAACGTGGCGGCTTCGGGGTGGGGGCGACCCCCGCTCTCGACGCGGGGGGCCTTGCGCCCGCTATGCTGCGCGCCGTGCTGGTGATCGGCCTGATGTCCGGGACCTCCGCGGACGGCGTGGATGCGGCGCTGGTGGAGTGGCCCGAGGGAAGCGAGGCCAGGCCCTTCTGCCTGCGCGGCTTCCAGGAGACGCCCTTCGAGCCGACACTCCAGGCGCGCATTCACGACCTGGCGGCGGGCCGGGTGCCGGGAGAGAAGACGCTGGCGGAGCTCGCCGAGCTGGACGTGCTGCTGGGCCAGCGCTTTGCTGCCGCGGCGTGCGAGGTCGCGGACGAGGCCGGAGTACCCCTTGGGGAAATAGCGGGTATCGCCTCCCACGGCCAGACCGTGGCACACCATCCGGAGCGTCAGGCTACCCTCCAGATCGGCGACCCCTCCGTGATTGCCGAGGTCACGGGCTGCACCGTCGTGGCCGACTTCCGGCCACGGGACCTGGCGGCCGGCGGCGAGGGGGCGCCCCTGGCCCCTTTCTTCCATCACGCGGTGATGGGCGACGCCCTGGAAACACGGGGAGTGCTGAACCTTGGCGGCATCGCCAACCTCACCTTCCTGCCGGCCGGCGGCGATCCTGAGCGCGTCGTGGCCTTCGATGTGGGCCCCGCAAACGCGCTCCTCGACGGCGTGGTCCGCACCTGGAGCGGGGGCGAGGCGCGCTTCGACGCGGGCGGAGGCATCGCCGCGCGCGGCCAGGTGGACGCCGAGCTTCTCCGGCGGCTCCTCGCCGATCCTTATCTGGAGCGGCCACCCCCCAAATCCACGGGTCGCGAGCGCTATGGCCTGGCCGAGGCCGAGGCCCTCGTGGCCGCGGCACGCGCGGTGGGCCGCAGCCAGGCCGACCTGCTTGCCACGCTGCTGCAATTCAACGCCGAGTCGGTCGGTCGGGCCTGCGAGCGCTTTCTTGGCGGCCTGCCAGAGCGGCTGCTGGTGGGGGGAGGGGGGGTAAAAAACCCGACGCAGCTGGCGGTGCTGCGCGCCAGGCTTCCGGAGGTGCGTGTCGAGCCCAGCGACAGCGTGGGGGTGCCCGCAGACGCGGCGGAGGCGATGGCCTTCTCCCTCATGGGGCGCAACGCGTTGCTGGGCCTGCCCAACCACCTTCCGCACACCACCGGCGCGCGGGCGGCGCGTGTGCTTGGCGAGTTCGTTCCAGGTGATCCGGCCCGGCTCCGGGGCTTTTGGGGGCTGCGGCCGCGCTAGAGCTTCAATACGCGGCCGTCATCGGCGATTTCGAAGCCGGCGTGCTCCGTCCGCCCACGCATCTCCTCGCCGAGGTGGGTGAGCAGGATCCGACCGCAGTCGAACTCCTCGCGGCGCAGGGCGAGCTCGCCCAGGCTCAGGTGGTACTCGTAGCAGGGCTCGACGAAGGTGCACTCGCAGAGCAGAAGCTCGGAGCCGTTGACCGCTGCGGGCAGCTCGTCGAACCAGCCCGTGTCGCCGGAGTAGCTGACGCGGCGGCCCTCGGCCTCGAGCACCACGCCGTGGGGATGCGCCTCCGGTGAGTGACGCGTCTGGAAGGCGCGCACCCGTACGGGTCCAAGCTCCCGCTCTGCACCCGCGGGCAGCTCCTGGAACAAGATCGGGAAGCCCCAGGCCGGCCCTTCCAGGGGATGGCCCAGCGCGTGCGCAGCCATGCGCACCCGGCTCTCGATCTCCGGGGGGCCCGCGATGAGGATCGGATGCTTGCGGGCATCCTGGTAGAGGGCGGCCAGCAGGAAGAGCGGGATGCCCCCGAAGTGGTCCGCGTGGAAGTGAGAGACCAGGATCAAGTCGATCTCGTCCCGGGAGATCCCGATCTGTGCCAGTCCTGTTCCGGTCGTCTGGCCACAGTCGATCAGTACGCCGCCCGAAGGCGCACGAAGCAGGTAGGCGGACTGGCGTCGGCCGCCCGAGCCAAAGGCATCGCTGGTGCCGACCAGAACCAACTCACTCATGCGAAGGCTTCCTCGTAGGGGTCCCGCCGGTTGCAAGGGTAGAACGCGTGGTGGGCGAAGACGCCATCCCGGGCCTTGGTTCCGGCGGCCACCGCCTGGTCCTCCCACACCACGACCCGTTCCAGGCGCGCGCCGGCACCGATCGACGCCCCGGGTCCCGCGACGAAGGTGTCGCCGAAGCGCACGCCTGCCGCGGTGGCGGCGTGCATCACGTCGAGGTAGGAGAGCTGGGGCCGGGCAAAATTTGCCGCCAGATACTCCTCCGGAGTCCCCACCGGCTCCCAGATGCATTCGTGGGGGTCGAGGCACTCCCCGATCACACGCTCTCCTCGCTCCGCGAGGGGAGCAAGCCAGTCGTCCAGATGGTTGAAGATGCGCCGCTCGGGCAGCTGCTCGAGAGCCCGCGGCGAGAAGAGGTTGACCCAGGTGTAGACTCCCTGGTCCTGCTCGCCTCCCTGGTCGAAGCGTTGCCCGACGCGGCGCAGCTGGCCCTCGCCATCGACACCGATGCTGCCGAAGGTCGCCGACCGTGGATCGCGGCGCAGCACCAGGCTGGCGGCGCGCATCTCTTTGCGGTGTCGCTCCAACATGCCGGCCAGATCCAGATCCACCAGCATGTCGCCGCCGAGGACGATGCAAGGGTCGCTGCCGCGCAGGAAGTCCGCCACCCGACGGATCGCCCCCCCGGTGTGCAGCAGCTCCGACTCTTTCGAGAAGTGCAGGGTCATGCCAGGCGGCCGCCAGCGCGTCGCGGCGAGGCGCAGCGAGTCTGGTAGATGGTGCAGATTGATCACGGTCTCGCGGACGCCCACCGCTGCGAGCAGGGCCAGGGGATAGGCAATGAGGGGAAGCCCGGCGAGGGGCAGGGCCGGCTTGGCGCGCAGCTGGGTCAGCGGGCGCAGGCGCGTGCCCAGGCCCGCGGCGACAATCATTCCCCGCATGGCGCCTCCTCGGGGAGCGCCTCGACCAGCTCCGCCAGCTCCCGCAGCTCCGTGGCCTGCCGGGCGGCACGGCGTGCCGCGAGGCGCAGCAGTGCCGCAGTGCGGGGGAGGTAGCGCGCATAGCGGTCATCCCCGCGCTCGCGCAGGGCGTAGAGAAAGCGCGCATGGTCCTTGCCCTTGCGGGTGAGAGTCAACCAGTCGAAGCGCTCCGCAAAGCTCTGCGGGTCCGGTGCGTCGGGTAGCTGCGGGCGCAGCGCAGCCAGGAGTTCCGCCACCCGAGGCTCCGGCACCGGCAGGTACGAGTCGCGCAGCAGGCACACCAGATCGTATTCCGGCGGCGCGAGAAACGCGCCCTGGAGGTCGATCATCACCAGGTGACCGCCGTCGGGCCGGCGCGGGACCACCAGCAGGTTGCGGCTCTGCAAGTCGCGGTGCGCCAGCTTGCTTGGGGCCTCGGCGCAGCGCGCCGCGATCCACGCGAAGGCGTCCTGGACGACGCGTCTCTCTGCTTCGCTGGGATCGCGACCCAGCGCCTCCCGCAGGCTGTAGTGGCTGAAGAGCTCCGCCTTGTAGGCGAAGAGTGGGGCATCGAGCCGACGCCGGAATGCCGATACGTTCCCGGGGTTGCCGATGGCCTGGATGCGGGGCACCAGCTCCGCCGCCTCGCGCAGGAGCGAATCCTGCCCGGAGGCCGCCTCGAGGAAGTGGTCTCCCGCATCTTCGAGCAGGGCGATTCCACACTGTGGGTCGCCGCCGAGCCGGCGAGGCACGGGAAGGCCTGCCGCCTCGAAGAGGGCGCGGATCGGTTCCAGCGCTGGCTCAGGGGCCACCCCCGGCGGACGCCCATTGGCGTCTTCCCGGGCTTCGACCCGCGCGATCAACGTCCCGCCGTTGGGATGCAGATGGATGCGATAGAAGCGGCGCCGGCCGAGGCCGCTGGCGAGGGGCTCCACGCGTACCACGGACCTACCGAGCTGCGCCTCGCACAACGTCGCAAGGGCAGCGGCTTCCGCGCCTTGCTGCGCCTCGCTCATGTGGCGGATTTGCTGCGGCATTTCCAGGGACGTGGCCATGTTCCAGACACCCCATCTGTTCGGCGGCGGGCAACGCGTCCCCACATCGTGGCGGGCCACTTCGAGTTCCACTTCCAGGTTCCTGTTCGGTCTTCATAGCGTGTTCGGAAAGAACAGGTGGCATGCCGCAACGGCACCTATGAACCCCGCAAAGTCTCCCGCGAGGCAGGCGGGGAGAATGTGACGTGCATCACGGACCCCGACCGCTCCAAGGTAGACAGCCAGCACATAGAAGGTGGTCTCGGTGGAGCCCATCAGTGTGCTGGTGACGAGCCCCACGAAGGAGTCCGGCCCGTGGGTCTGGAGTGTGTCCGTCATGACCCCGAAGGCGCCAGAGCCAGACAACGGCCGGAGCAGCGCCATGGGTATGGCTTCCGGCGGAACGCCGAGGTGGGACAGGGCAGGGCTGATCCAGCCGAGGACCAGGTCCAGGGCACCACTGGCCCGGAACATGGCGATGGCGACGAGAATCGCCACGAGGTAGGGAGCGATCCGCACGGCGACGTCGAGGCCCTCTTTACCCGCCTCCACCGCGACGTCGTAGACACGCACGCGACCCGCCACGCCGATCAGCACGAGGCTCGAGATCAGCACCGGCAGCAGCCAGTAGGCGGCCACCTCCTCGCGCAGGAACGCCACCGCGCTTCCGTCGGAGACGTGCCGGAAGAGCTCCATCCCGAAGCCGCCAGCCAGCGCCAGCACGAAGGCTGCGATCAGCAACGAGCGGGCCAGACCGAGCGGGATCCGCGCGGCGTCTACGCCGGGCAACCGGGTCTCGGGCAGCGTCTCGCTCACGCGCCGCAGAGCGGCCCCCTCGCGGTGCGCCCGAGGCCGGAAGACCCTCAAGCGAGAGAGCAGCAGGCAGGAGACCAGTGCCACGCTGGTGGAACAGAAGGTGGCGATGAGTGTGGGGATCCAGATGGCGAAGGGCATCTGGGAGTGGGTCGCCAGGCGCACCATCACGGTCCCCGTCGGTGGCAGGAGCACGATGGAGGACGTGTTGATGGCCAGGAAGAGCGCCATCGTATTGGTGGCAACCCCGGGGTGCGGGTTCTCTCGGTCCAGCTCTACCATCGCCTTGATTCCGAAGGGCGTCGCGGCGTTGCCCAACCCCAGCATGTTGGCGGCGAAGTTCATGATCATCGCTTCCTTGGCGGGATGATCGTCCGGCAGCTCCGGAAAGAGCCGTCGCATCACCGGCTGCAGCGCGCGGACGAAGACGCGCAGCAGGCCCCCCTCGGACGCGACGCGCACCAGGCCCAGGAAGAGGATCATGCCCCCCGTGAGGTCGATGACCAGCTGGATTGCGGCCTTGGCGGCCTCCAGGGATTCCTTGGACACCGCCTCCATCTGGCCCGTGAACGCTGCGACCATCACGGAGCCCACGACGAGGCCCAGCCAGATCCAGTTAACACGCTTCGGGACCTGCGGCCAGGGGTGCGTTTACCATCTCGGGGAGCATGCGATGGCCCACGCTCTTGATGCGGTCGAGCTCATGAGCCGCGAGGCCAGATGCGCGCACTCGGAGCCCCCCTTGCCGGTGTGCGATTGCCGCTTCGCAGCCTCGGGGATAAGCTCCGCGGCGTCAACCGCGCCCCCCGCGAGGTCTGCCCTTGCGACCGATGCTGGCTCTCGTCTCCCTGTTCGTGGCGCTGCTGGGCTGCGGCGGCGCCTCTGCCAGGGTGGCCGCCGGCCCCTCCGCTGCTTCCCCAGCGTCTCCTGCCTCGCTCTCCGCACGCCTCGAGCGGGTACTCGCGGGGCCCGGCCTGATCGGAGCGAAGCTCTCGGTACTCGTAGAAGATCGACGCAGCGGGCAGGTTCTCTTCGCCCGCGACGCCGGGCAGCCCCTGATGCCGGCGTCCACCCAGAAGCTGTTGACGGCCGTCGCCGCTCTTGCGGCCTTCGGTCCGGCCCACCGCTTCGAGACGCGCATCGTCGCCGCGGCTTCTCCGGACAAGCGAGGTGCGGTGCAGGATCTGGGCGTCATCGGTGCTGATCCGGCCATGACCTCCGAGCAGTGGTGGCGCCTGGCGGCGGATCTGCGCGATCGGGGTCTGCGGCGGGTACGCGGGGATCTGGTGCTCGACGATCGTCGGCTCGACCATGAGCGCTGGCATCCGAGCTGGCAGTCGCTCTCGTCCCGCGCCTATCACGCCCCGGTGGGTGCTCTTTCCGCCAACTACGGGGCCTTCCGGGTGGCGGTGTTGCCCGGGAGCCACGCGGGCGCTCCGGCAGAGGTCTTCGTAGACCCCCCGGTGGATTATTTCGAGCTGGCCTCGGACGCGACGACGGGCACTGCGAGGAGCCAGCCCACGCTGCAGGTCAGCCGCGAGCTGGCCGGCGCGCGCGAGCGCATCCACGTCTCCGGGAGCATTGCCGAAGGCGATGAGGCGCGTGACGTGTGGCGTAGTGTCCTGCGTCCGGATCGCTATGCCGGGGCCGTGCTGCGTCTTCAGCTGGCGGCCAACGGGATCGACGTCGGGGGCAAGGTGCGCCCCGGCGTCGTCCGGGCCGAGCCCGGTTGGACGTATGTGTTCAAGGGCGATCGATTGGCACGAGAGACGACTCTGTTCTTGAAGTACAGCAATAACTTCATAGCAGAAGTGCTGGTCAAGACACTTGGAATCGGGCCCGCGGGCGAGCCTGGCACCTGGCCCCGGGGGGTGGTGGCGGTGCGCGATCAGCTGCGTTCGCTGGGCGTGAAGATCGACGCTTCGCACTGGGTGGACGGCTCGGGGCTCTCTCGGAAAAACCGCGTTTCGGCGCGGCTGCTGGTCGAAACCCTGCGCGCGGCTGACCGGCAGCCGGGCTTTGGGCCGGAGCTATGGGCGGCACTGCCGCTCGCGGGGCTGGATGGGACGCTGCACGACCGGATGGATGGCTTGCAAGGCCGGCTGCGCGCGAAGACCGGCAGCCTCGACGGCGTGGCGGCACTGAGCGGCCTGGCCCGGGGCGCGAACGGGCGCGACCTGGTCTTTGCAATCCTCGCAAACGGCTTTTCGCGCGGCGATGCGGAGGCCGCTGCGTCCCTGGATGCTTTTGCCCTGGCCCTCGTAGGGCCCAGGCCAGTGGTTCACTAGAGCGAGACGCCAAGGGGGGAGAGCCCGAGGCGGAAGATCGCCTCGAGGTTGTTCGCCACCGCGTAGCTGGTCGAAGCGATCACGACACCCAGGAAGAGCAGCTTGACAGCCTCCGGCAGCCTTCGCGTGGAGACGAGGAAGACCAGCGCTGCCACCGTGAGGGTGGTGTCCACGAGCAGGCCCTGCGCCAGCCCGACCGTGGAGAAGAGCCAATCTGCGAGGGGATTGGCCTCGAGTACGCTCCAGCCTGCGACGGAAGAACGCAGGCAGAGGTAGGTGGTCCAGTGATCGGCGAGGGATACGACCAGGGCGACAGCGGCGAGGAACTGCAGCATCGTGCCCGGCGGTGCAGCAAACTCCGTGCCTGGATGGGCCTGACGAGGGGATTCGGCTTTCGTTTGGCCCCGTTGCCCGAGGTGGCTGCCGCTGCCCGGGTACACCGCAATTCCTGTTCGGGTGGGTAGTCCGCTTCCCAGGCTGGGTAGCGAGAGAGCCCGGCCCCATGCCTCGAAGCCCCACCTCACCCCGGTCCGCGGCCTTTCGCCGCAGACGCAACCGAAGCGGATCGATCCTGCCGGGCTTCCTTC
>Ga0114931_10011352_pt1 | contig 10532 bp, 13 predicted proteins | sample 2SBtaG_FD_89579 | JGI IMG/M metagenome (GOLD analysis project Ga0114931, IMG submission 89579) | Deep subsurface microbial communities from Kolumbo volcano to uncover new lineages of life (NeLLi) - 2SBTROV14_V59a metaG | ecosystem: Environmental > Aquatic > Marine > Volcanic | place: Kolumbo...
ACGCCGGGGCCGGCGACGATGACGCCGTCGATGTGGCCGCGGATACGCCCGCCGGCGGTGGCGAAGCCGAACTGGCGACCGGCGCGGTCGTGCGTCCTGAGGTCGAAGCCGGCAGCGCGAAGCCACTCGGCCGACAGCGCCTCGAAGGCATGTCCGGCGGCGAAGACGCGGAGGATCGCGCCGTCGAAGTCCCGGCCCGCGTCCTTGGCCGTGTGGGTGATCTCGTAGACCAGCCTGCGGGCGCAGGACTCGCCGATCCGGCTGGCGCCGAGGTAGTCGCGAGGCGGGGTGGCCCGGTCCGCGACCACCAAGGCGGCCTCGATCAAGTCGTTGATCCGCGCACCCGTGTCGGAGACGGCGGAGTACCCGCCATACACGAAGCCCGAGCCGTGGTTCAGATCGACCAGCGCCTGCATCTCCCGGCGCCTCAAAAGGGAAGATCGTCGTTCAGCGCCTGGCGCTGCATGGACTCCTGGAAGCCGTCGATGGCGGCCTCGATGAGCCGGTCGATCTCGTCTGCACTACGGTCGAGGAACGGCGCCATCAGACCGAGCTCGGTCAGCGCCTCGGCGAAGAACCGGCGCGCATCCTTGATCGCTTGGCGTTCCATGTCAGTCTTGTCGATCATCCCCTCATTCCTCTTGGCCAGCGCCGCCCCGGCATCGAGGCAGCGCATGGTGCAGAACCTGTAGGAGGGGAACCGGTCGGGCCGGAGCAGGTGCACGTAGCCGAAGCCTCTGGCCTGGCGCCCGCACACCGCGCACGGCCTCACGCCAGCGCCAGCCGGGTCAGGTCCTCGCTGTCCTCCGGCCGGGCTTCGATCCGTTCCGAGGCCTCGACCACGAAGCGGCTGATGGCAGCCGTGGCGATCGCCTCGATATCGGCCATGGTCAGAGAGCGAATGGGCTGGTGCAGCCGACCCCTTCCTTCGAGCCATGCGCCGACCGCCCTCGCGGCCTCCCCGGTCACATGCGCCTGCCACGCCTCGTCGGTCATCCTGGGTTCACCCGTTGAGCCACGCCGGGCCGGCCGGCTTCGCCGGCTGAGGGACGGGCTGGGCTGCCGGCGCCTGGGGCACGGGTGGCGCCGCCGGTGTGGCCGGCTGGGCGCCCGTGTGCTGCCAGGCGGGCGTGCTGGCGGTGGGCGCGGCTGGGCCCTGCGACTGCCGCCACGCGGGCTGTGCCGGCGCCGGCGGAGCGCCGCGGGACGAGCGCGACCGGCTCGGGCTCGCCGAGACGGCTTCTCCGTTCATGACTGCGCGCCATTCCTTCTCGTTCGGCAGCACCGGCCGGTCGAGCTTGTTGTGGTCGGGGTAACGGGGGTCCTTGTTGGGCTCGACGGCGATCTTGGCGACGAAGGTGATGCCGTTGAGATCGGCGAGCCCGCGGAGCCGGCGCTTGGCCTTGGCCGCCTCGCTCATGTCCTCGGGGTCGAGGCCGAGGGCGCTGTCGACCATGGCGCGGAAGACCCGCTTCGAGATGTTCCAGCCGATCGAGGCGCCCTTCTCGTCGACCTTGCCGCCGGCCACCGTGAACAGCTGCCAGAACCTGCGCCGGGCATGCGGGCCCTCGACCACGGTGAACTCGCAATCGAGGCTGAGCACGTCGCTGCCGGGCGCGTTGGAGGCCTTGATGAGGCCCCTGTCGATTTCGCCCTCGCCGTCCACCCCGCCCGCCCGCAGGGTCATGGTGACCTTGGCGAAGCTGCCGTCGGGGATGAGCTCGCCGCCGCGCTGCGGCTCGACGTCGTTGAGGTCGTACATGCTGGTCACTCCTTGGGGGATGGGTCAGAACTCGGGCGATGACTGGTTGATCTTGGCGAGCAGCGCCCCGAGATCGGGCGGCTCGGTCAGATCGAGACGGCCGGAGCGGTCCTTGGCCGGCAGGCCGTAAGGGTTGGCGGAGCGACAGACGAGGCGGCGGGTCCGGCCCCCGGTGGGGACATGGCGCCAGTCGTCGCCGTCGGGCTCGAACAGGCTCATGGAGATGACTTGGTCGACGATGCCGGGGAGCTCGCGGGCCGCTTTTCCGCCCTCCATCTGCGGCTGCCAGTGCTCGCGGTTGGCCTCGTCGACCACGCGCTCGAGGATGCCGACGAAGATCACCGTCCGGCCCGGCGCGTGCTGCAGGTGCTTGAGGAGCCCAATCACCTCGCGGGCGAGCAAGCCATAGGCGCCCCGCGTGTCGGGCCTGCCGGTCTTCTCGGAGAAGGCCTCCGGACGGGTCTTCGCCCACGCCATGGCCTGGCGGGTGAGGTCGGTGATGGAATCGACGAAGACGATGCGCTTCTCGGCGATCACCGCGGCGAGATCGGGATAGACCCCGCAGACGTGCCGGTAGTGGCCTTCGGAGAAGAAGCTATTCGCGTCGGCGGCCGGATTGACGCCGGCGATCAGGCAGGCGACGTCGACGGCATCGGGGAAGGCGCGGATCGCGATGCTGGTTCCCGGCCAGTCCTGGACCGACTTCATCCCCGCCTCGAGGTCGATGCAGAGCGTCGTCTCGGGCGGCAGGGTCCTCAAGAGCGAGGTCTTGCCGACGCCGGAGGGCCCGAACAAGGCGATGGTGGTCTTGCCCTCGGCCTCGACGAGGCGCTGATCGGCGGTGAGAATGCGGAGCGCCATTACCGGACCCCCTTGCCGAGAGCGTTTGGCGTCTCGGCAGTCGCCCCGAGGCGCCGTTGCTCGCGCTCGTAGGCCTCGATGTCCTCGAGGCGATAGACCACCCGCCCGCCGATCTTGAGGTAGGCGGGGCCCTCGCCGATCCAGCGCCAGCGCTCCAGCGTCCGATGCGAGATACCCCAGCGGTCGGCGAGCGCGATCTGGTTGAGGTGGCGGATCAGCGGTGAGGCCATCAGTCGCTCTCCACGGGCGGGGTTCCCAGAAAGGCCAGCGCCGCGCTGGCCATACCGTTGGCGCGCATGTACGCCACCACCCGGTCGACGGTGCGAAGGCGCGGCGAACGCCCCCGCCTGAGACCGAGCACGAGGGAAGGATCACCGGTGGCGGCGCGGCCGAACTCGGTGGACTTGGTGCCCGTGTCGGCGAGATAGCGCTCGACGAGCGCGAGGAGTTCGTGGTTGGAATCGGTCATGGCGGGATTGAAAATGAGATTGGCCTGTTGCGTCAACATAAAGAGTTTGCTAATTTCATATTACATAACCGAGGGGAGGATTCCATGGATCTCGATCCCGTCCGCGTCAGGCTGCTCGCCCGGATCCAGAAGCGCGGCACCGACCTCAAGAACGCCTCACTGGCGATCGGCCGCAACGGCGCCTACCTGCACCAGTTCATCTATCGGGGCACGCCCAAGGTGCTGGCCGAGGACGACCGGGCGGCGCTCGCCCGGCTGTTGGAGTGCAACGAGGACGAGCTCCGGCACGTGGCCCGGCCGCCGCGCAAGCCCCGCTCGCGGCCCAGCCCTGGCGTCGCCGTCGCCAAGGCCGGCACCGTGCCCGCTGGCTACGTCGCCGTCCCCGAGATCGACGTGCGGGCCTCGGCCGGTGCCGGGGTCCTCAACGAGGGCTTCGTCGAGACCCGGGCCCAGTGGGTCTTCCCCGAGACCATGGTGCGCCACGAGCTCCGCGTCCGGCCGGCGGACCTCAGGATGATCACCGTCGACGGGGATTCGATGGAGCCCCTCCTGTCATCAGGGGACCGCATCCTCATCGACACCAGCCAGCGCGTCCCGGCGCCGCCCGGGATCTTCGTGGTCTGGGATGGGATGGGGCTGGTGGCCAAGCGAATCGAGCACAAGCTGGATGCCGAGCGGGCGCGGCTGGTGATCAAGTCGCTCAACCCCGACTACGAGACCTACGAGCGCGACGCCGAGGAGGTCCACGTCACCGGCCGCGTAGTCTGGGCCGCGAGGCGGCTGTGAGGAGAGGCTGCCCGATCGGTTTCTTTGGGAGTACCGCGCCGCTGCTCCAAGTCCCTGATCATCCGCGTGGCCGGGGCAAGTTCAGTTCAGTTCAGTTTCCTGTTCAGCCGGGAGGCCGACCCTCAGAGGGGATCGTACAGAAGGTTCCAACCGACACTGCCGGTGGGAGCCCTTCTGCCGCGATCAACGGCCAGCTGCTCTTAACATGTCGAGGTCGCCCCCGAGGGGCGCCAAGGTTTCATTGACATTCGCCTGGATCACCCGGCCCGGATGCTCCCTGGGCACCAGTGCCTCCAGATTGAAGCGGCTCAACAACTCTCTGCCGCGCCATTCCATCCCCGTACCGGTACCGCCCCCGATAGGAGGATGGAGCCATGCCAACCGCCAAATGACCAGCGTTTTTCAGCAGCCTGCTAAAGGTCATTGGTAGTTTCGGGACTCTGCCTCGTCGATGGCTTCGTTTAGAGACTTCGCACCGGCGGCTGGTCCTCGCGGATGAGCGAAGATGCTCCCACCGACGAGGTAACCAAATTCGCTCGTGCCTAAAATCCTTCGGATGTGCTTATAGTTCGTTGGGCCCAGCCCCCCCCCGAACGTCAGCAGAATCTCCGGGAGGTCGTGCATCGGCTCAGCACACCAGGTCCGAAGCTGCGCGGCCAGCTCTGGGGAACATTGCCAGCCGTTCGCAAACGGCGGAGCGTGAATCAACGCATCGATCCCCGTTAGACGGAGGAGCTTGATATAGGCTCGCCGGGAAATCCGAAAAGCACCGCTGACAAACAGGCCGATCCCCGTCGAATGGCAAAAAAGCGGAACTGACGTTGCGCGCCGCAAGAGACGAAGATACGGCAAACCCAACATGGGTGAGACAAGAGCACCGAACAGGGGTGGGAGCGCAGAGCCCGCCTCGTCCAGATATCGGCAATACCTCTCGGCGTCGACGTCGCTGTGAATGTTGACGACGTACATCAGAGGCCGTTGAAGCTTCTCTCGAAGTGTGCGTATCCGAGGCGCTAGACGGCTGACTCGCTCGGGAAGGGGGTTTTCTAAATCAGCAGGAAGCAAGTTCTCGTCGTCCTTGACGACGTCGCATCCGCCGCGAAAGGCCTCGACCGCCAACTCGACGTGCGCGGAGGGGGCCAACCCTTGAGAGGGCTTCACCACCCCAATCACGAGCGGGCGTCTTGGGCGGCCGTAGCTTGTCAGCAAACGCCGACCGAACGGCGCCCGCTCGAACGCTGATATTAAGGTTGAAGGCAGGACGAGGTCTTCCAGCTCGAGAACGGCGTAGATTTCCGTATTGAGGTCGACATAAGAGGCCAGGAGTAGATCGACGATTTGTCCTGTGATGTTAGCGACGGGGAAGGCCAGAACGACGCACTTGTCGTCGACTTCCACCACCTTGGCCCCCCGCCGCCTTCGAATCTCGTCAGTCTCCTCGCACAGCCGAACAGCACATGACGTGCTCAAGATTCTCGCAAACAGATACGCGGTGTCCTTTCGGTCCGCACCGGTCTCCAAGCGGAACGTCAGGACGACATGGTCGCCAAGGTCGTCGTACCTCGAGTCCCACGTTAATCCCCGATCAAGTGCGGAGTCCTCTTGCTTCATTCTACTTCCCAGACCGGGTCCAAAGGCTCATCCCTAATGCTCAGGGGACCCAGAATGTGGTGACGGCGGGAGTGAGTCGTGGCAGGAACATACCATGAACTTTCGCTCTCACCGGGAAGCCGCCATGCCCAATTTCCGGCGCTCGCTGCTGGACTTCCAGCGCCACTTCTCCCATGAGGCGGCGTGTGCGCTTTGGCTCGTCGGGTCTCGGTGGCCTAATGGCTTCTTCTGCCCGGCCTGCGACTACGTCAAGAGGTGGCGGCTTTCCGGCAGGGCCTTCATGATCGAGTGCGCCGCTTGTCACAGGCAGACGTCGGTGACGGCGGGCACGGTGATGCGCGGCTCGAAGCTGGCGCTCAGCGTGTGGTTCTGGGCCGCCTATTTGATGGCCACCCACTCGAACGGCATGTCGGCGCTCCATCTGCAGAGACAGCTCGGCCTCGCCTCTTACGAGACGGCCTGGCTGTTGTCCCATAAGCTGCGTCGGGCCATGGTCGCGCCCGGCTGGGCACCCTTGGCCGACCTGGTCGAGGTCAATGAGACCCCGCTTCCCTGCCGCGTCAAGGACAAGACGCGTGGCCCCGGCGGGCGCGGCCATCGCAGCAAGATGCTCTTGGCCGGCGCCGTCGAGAACCGAGCAAGCAGGCCCGGGCGGGTGTGCCTCGCTACCATCGCCGACTTCTCCACCGACAGCCTGCACGCCTTCCTCCGTGACCATGTCACGCTAGGCGCGACCGCCAAGACCGATGACTGGTCCGCCTATCCCGGTGCCCCCGACCTCGCCCGCAATCCGCACACCATCGGGCCGATGGCCGCCCATCTCGTCCTCCCCTGGGTCCACCGCATCTTCTCCAACCTCATGCGTTGGGCGCTCGGCGTCTATCACGGCCTCCAACGCCCCATTTCCAGGCCCGTTTCGACGAATTCGTACTCCGCTTCAACCGCCGCCGTAACCGGAACGCCGCCTTCTCATCTCTCCTCGGCATCGCCCTCCCCACCAAATCTCTCACTTACAACATGTTGATCGCGCCGGACCCAGCGGTATTAGCCGCGGGGTCCAATACGGTCTCGCGCGCGATGTTCCGCTGCTCGATGAAGTCGATCTCTTCAGAGAAGCGCTCGAACCAGACATTAAGTGGTTGTTCGCCTGGTGTGATCCGGACGGTAGGCATGTCTCTTCCGTAGCGCAGATCCAAGTTAAGCGTGTGAAAGCTGGCATAAAGGATGCTCCCGTCAATCAACACGAAGCTGTATGGCGAAAGGTAGTTGTCATAAAACGCGTACTCGAAACGCACCTCAGCCCGGCGACTCGGGTCGAGAATCTGGCAGACCCGCTGGTGAATGGATCGAAACCTGTCTATGGCGTTGGATCGGAGATGGCGACGAAACTCGCAGATTTCGCTCCATCGCCTGCCATTCGAATCCTCTATGTGGTAGAGGCGTTGAACGGCGTCCTCGTTATCTGGGTCGGTCGTGACCTGCCGCACTAGGAAAGGCGAACTGCCCAGTGGCCTACGGTCTGCAATAGCAGCGATGATTCGTTCGAATTGCGTCCGGCGAACGAGTTCTGAGTAATAAACTCTACAATAGATTCTCAGTGACTTTTCCGCGCGGGAGATATCGCGAAGCATCTCCTCGACGGCCTCTTCGCGTTGCGAGTAGAAGCGAAGCGGCTCTTTCTCTTGCGCCTGGAGCACAAAATCGGGTGGGCGACCAATAGGGGGCTTGGGATGCTCGCGAACATCCCAGATGGCGCGCAAGAGTCTCTCGTAGGACTCGCCGAACCTGTCCAGTTGGCTAAAGTCGATGTAGATTCGCGATCGCAGGTACACGGGTAGGGTTGCTTGGCCGTTCTGGTCATACTCCGTGACGACCGGGATGAATCTTGTCCGTTTCGCGGCGCGATACAACTCGGGAGTAATGATCTGCGTTTCGTCCCCCACTCCGCCCTTGCGTTCGTTGGCTTTAGCAGCATACGCGGCGTCTGAAATAATCAGTACGCAGTCGACCTCATCGTCGGTGATCATCCTCTCCATAAACGAAAACCTATCTTGACCTTCTTCGAGATTCCAAATATCGAGAATGATCTCCACTCCGTCAAAGCAGAGGCGCTCAGCCAGATCCCTTACCCAGCATCGGTGTTCGGTGCTCGTCCAACTGTACGAAATAAACACTTTTGGGGTGCGCACATTTCCTCCTTTCAGAGATAGGTGGAAACCGCTTCGCTCCGAACTCGCAGGCCAGTCATGATTCGACCCTTTGAGTGACATCGCCTAATATGTTGCATTTCCCTCACGTCAAGACTTTGTCGCCCATATCCGCCCAGCACTCGCCAGGACTCTCGCTGGAAGGTGCACATCTCCCCATGCGATCGCAAGGTCGAACGCCGATCCGAGCTTCAGATCCACGAACGAGAGGCCGTCGAAAACCCTACGTTTGGCGTCGTGCCGTCGTTCGCCATCAGTGGTCGAGATTCGACCCCGGAGGCGGAGCTCTCCCATCGGTGCCTCGTATCGGAAATGGAGGTCGGCCCAGGTTCGCTGAGGGGTGATCCAAGTCGTTACGGCCGGGTCACGATGCTTGAGCCAATCCACTAGCACATCAGTCTCGTACCCCCGCTCATTGACGTCTCGAGCCATCCTCCACTGTCTCTTGAGGCGCGGCTCCACGTCGAAGAACACTCTAAGGTCCGTAAGCTCGTGAAACAACGGGTAGAGTGCGTGTAGCCCTTCCCACACGATGATCTTCGCCGGGGCGATGCGTCGTGCGGGGCCAAACTCCCCGCGCGTGTGATCGTACGTTGGTATGTCGACGGACCGTCCGCTACGGAGGACCGTCAAATGACGACGAGCGGTTTCGAGATCATTGGAGCCCGGATCGACGGCTGGCCTCCGCGACCGGAGGCGCTGTGCACGAGTCTCGGTGTGATACCCGTCGAGAGATACCACTTCCACTCTTCCAGCAGGCAGAAGAGCTTTGAAAGCACAGGTGAGCATCGTCTTCCCAGTGCAAGCGTCGCCTGCGATTCCGATTATCAGAGGCACATCGAAGGTCCCATGTGGGGTTGGATTAGAAAGCTTATCCCGCTGGCTCCGGTTCGATCAACATTTTGTAGGTGGTGGGGTTGGCGGTGAGAGCGATGCTGAGCAGGGTGGAGTTGCCTCGGTTTCGTGGAGGGTTACGGGTTTGGGCGAGCGGGGGGTAGCTGGTGCCTCTCGAAGTTGATGGGTGAGCGGTAGCCGATGGCGGAGTGCCGTCAGCAGGGATTGTACCATCGCTCGATGAAGGTGAAGACGGCCATGCGAGCCTCGGCCTGAGAGTGGAAGCGGTGGCGGTCGAGGAGCTCGCATTCGAGGGTGGCGAAGACGCTCTCGCACATGGCGTTGTCGTAACAGTCTCCGACGGACCCCATGGAGGGACGCACGCCGGCCTGGCGGCAACGGGCACCGAAGGCGATCGAGGTGTACTGCGATTCTTGGTCGGAATGGTGGATGACGGCCTCAGGCCGACGTTGCTCGAGCGCCATGTCGAGGGCATCGAGCACGAGCTTCGTGCGCAGGTGCGTGGCCATCGCCCAGCCGACGATGCGCCGGCTGAAGGCATCGAGTACCACGGCGAGATAAAGGAACCGGGTCCAGGTGGGGATATAGGTGATGTCCGCGACCCACAGTCGGTCGGGTGCATCCGCAGTGAACTTCCTTTGGACCAGGTCCGGCGCCGGCCGGGCGCCTCTGTCGCGCCGAGTCGTGCGCACGCCTCTGCGGCGGCTGACGCCGGCAAGCCCGGCCCTGCGCATCAGCCTGGCGATCCGCTTGCGGCCCACATGGCACCCCTCGGCCGCCAGCTCGGCATGGATGCGCGGCGCCCCATAGATGCCGCGCGAGGCGGCGTGGATGACGCGGATGCGCTCGAGCAGGCGCGCATCGGCCGCCGCCCGCGCCGATGGCGGCCGGCTCCGCCACCCATGGTAGCCGCTGGTGGAGACCCCCAGCACGCGACACATGGTGGCGATCGGATAGATGGCCCGACTGGCTCTCACGAACTCGTACCCCCGGACAGGATCGAGCCGGTCTCCCGAGCAAAACAGGCGTTCGACGGGGAAACGATCCCCCGGATTGTTTCCTCATCCATCTCACCTATTGCCAGGATCTCCCGCTCCTGGCGCAGCCGTCGGTTCTCACCCCTGAGCCCGCGCCGCGCCTCCCGCTCGCCACCGGTCGGCCCGACGACCTTCGTCGCGCTCGGCCTGAGCCGCCCAATTGCGGATCGCCTGGGCTCGAACTCCCGGCCCAGTTCTTCCGGCGAGCGACCGGCCCGGACCAACTCGACCATCCGTCGCCGGAACTCCGGCGCATGAGGCGCTCTTGTCTTTGCCATCGTCGACCCCTTTCTCCCAACTGATCAGCTGTCCACGAAACCGGGTCAAGCCCAATGAGCTGCTGCGGTATCGGCACTCGGGTTCTCTCTTCGTTTCGCGCCGCTTCTCTCCCCCGTGATTCCACAGTGATTCCATGGCCCGAATTTCCCGCAGCGCACAAAAACGGAAGGCCCGTAACCTATTGAGGTTACGGCCCGTTTTGGTCGCAGGGGCAATATTTGAACCTGCGACGTTCAGGCCATGAGTTGTCTCGACCGTCAGTGGACGAACAGGGGGCTTGGGGTTAAATGATTAGAATTTCTCAGGATTTCGCTTCCTCTTGCTTCCACGGTGATTCCGCGGGGCGTGAGGGACGCCGGACAGGCGCGCAGGCGTCCGAGAAAATGACGTTATTTCAAAAAATTAGCTGGAGCCGGATGGGGGATTCGAACCCCCGGCCTACTGATTACAAATCAGTTGCTCTACCGCTGAGCTAATCCGGCACCGGCGCGAACCATAGCGGCGGCCTCGGCGGCGCCGCAAGTGGGGCGTGGGGTGGCGACGGTGCGGTGCAGAGGCCGGGGAAGCCCGATCCCTTGCCCACGACGACAAGCGGTTGTTCTCTCAGAACCTGTGGGATATTGTGCCGCCGCGTCGTTTTCCGGCGGCTTGCGGAGGCGCGGGCG
>Ga0114931_10011353_pt1 | contig 10532 bp, 16 predicted proteins | sample 2SBtaG_FD_89579 | JGI IMG/M metagenome (GOLD analysis project Ga0114931, IMG submission 89579) | Deep subsurface microbial communities from Kolumbo volcano to uncover new lineages of life (NeLLi) - 2SBTROV14_V59a metaG | ecosystem: Environmental > Aquatic > Marine > Volcanic | place: Kolumbo...
CCATAGGTTACGGCGGAACCTGTGATCCAATTTTCTAAACCGTCGCCACCGTCGCCCCCTTTGGTTGTGGATCCGTTTGATCCTACTTCAGAAGCGCCACCGCCACCCCCCGCGCCGTAGTTTGGCGCGCTGTTTACCCCGTTACCCCCCGCATAACCTTGATCGGGGGTTGTGTTTGGGGTATCGCCCGCGCCACCCGTAACGCCTGTATTACCGCCACCGCCTGATCCGCCTGAATCAGGGGCGGGGGAAACATAACCCCCGCCATGTCCACCGCCCGCGCTTGTTATTGTGTCAAAAGTTGAAGCGGATCCGCTTGTTGCGTCACAAGCATCGATCGGGGTTCCACCTGATCCGCCCGCCCCAACTGTGATCGTGTAGGCTTGAACCGTTACGGCGTGCGCTGTGCCGTTTCTAAATCCACCCGCGCCACCCCCGCCGAGGGCATTGCCTCCCGCAGTTAAACCGCCACAACCACCTCCACCCCCCCCTAAAACTAAATAATCAACGTCGCCCGCGCTTGTAACTGTGAAGGTTCCCGAAGTTGTAAAGGAATGAATAGTGTATTCGCCCGAATAAGTGATCGTTCCGCCCGTTGCTTGTGTTGCGTGCGCTTCTGGGATTTGATAACCGTTTAAACTAATAGTTAATAATAAAATAAAAAATATTGGAAATATTTTATTTCTTTTTATCATTTTGACAATATCCATTGTTGTAAAGATTCATTCCAATGATAAGGCGCTGTATCTAACGGGCGGGAAATTGGCGGATCCCATGTGTCGCCGTTTGCGATCCATGAGGGATATGGTTTGGTTTGAGTAAATTTATTATTATTTGGATCGTATGTGTCGCCCTTGCCCGCAAATTTAATTAAGGGATCGTTTCTTATGGTTTCGACATATTGACCAGGGAAATTAATAATATTTTCAGGAGTTGAAATTACAACGGCGACGACTTTATTATTTTCTATTTTCGCATAATATGTTTTTTCTGTGTATTGTAGATCAATATTAAGAGTATTTGACTTAATTCCTATCTTATCCCAACTGTTAGAAGTCTTTACAGAAATATTAAAATCAGTTTTATTTAGTTTTGATTCAAGGGCGTGTAATCCTTTTAATTTTAATGGAACCGTGTTAATAATATCACAAGTAAAAGGGTTAGAAATTACATCTTTTTTTAAGTACGGTTCATCTAAAATTAAATAACAAGTGTCGCCAATATAACCCGTTAAGGGAAAAGATACGATCGCCTGATTAATCTTAACGCCGATCGGAATTTTTGAAATATCAAAAGTTTGTTGGGTTCGGATTCCTTGATCCATATATTTAGATTTAATTTGTTTTTCCATTTTTACGGCTTGGGCTTCATCTAAGATAATACCAAAGGATAAAACCACAATTAGGAAAAGTACGCCATAAATGGCGGGCTTGTTAACCAAAGTTCGAAGTTGCGCCCCTTGCGCTTGAAGCGTTAAACATCCAAATTATTATACTAAAAAAGGCAAGTAAGCCAGAAGCATAGAAAATTAACATTGCATTATCTTTTAAGAATAAAGCCCTTGAATCAGTTACACCGATCCATAAACTAGGATCCTCGGCTAGATTTGAAACCGTTGGCATTATGCCAAGATAAATTATACCGATTAGGAAAAGGGCGATTATACCTTTTGTTATAGTACTAATCCCCATACTAAGGATTATTCGAAGGAGTTTGAATTAAAGGTTTTTAAAAAAAGGAAAGAATGTTTGAAGGCTATGCGCCTGCAAAACCACGAACGGACATTACGACACCACCAATGATCATCATTACACTAATGATGTTCAAAATGGTATAACCGTTGTTCTTTGTGGAATCACATTGAACGTAAGCAGTTTCGTTTTGATCCGTTGAATTAACTACCCCGTCGCCGTTGTAGTCTTGTGCGTTACAATCTCCTATGGATCCGCCTGTTGAAATAGTGTTTATAATTGAACCCCCAATTATAAGCATTATGACCCCTACGACGATTGAGATAATACCGCCAACAAGTTCTAACATTAAACATGGTTTAAAATTAGAGTTATTAAAGATATTGATTTTTCTTAATAATATTCATAATATTATTTTAATAATCTTAATAGCCGTTTAATTTGTGAATTTCCTTATGGCATGGAATACATAAAGCGATTCCATTATTCAGATTCAAAGATAATTTAGGCATAGTTTTTTTAAATATGATATGATGAGAAACCGTTGAAGGGTTGCCACATTGAAGGCATGATTGATCGCGGTTCCGTACTAAATTAGACCATGCAGTTAATACAGATTTAAATTCGTATGAGTTGAGATTAAAGAATTTTCCATATTTTAAATAAAGATTTAATTCTTTTTTATATTTTCTTTGGCGGTTCTTCTGTTCCCATTGTCTTTGATAATCACGATAGCGATATTTCTTTTTCTTATGGCGTGCCTTATTTTTTTCTCTATATTCTTTTTGTTGGGTTTTACGTTCTTTTAATTTTTCTTTATGAAGAATTTTATTTTGTTCGTTTAATCGTTCCTTATTTTTTAAATAATATTCTCTATGCCATGCTTTATCTAAAATGGGATCTTTGTTAGGCATTATACCTTAAAGAATCCGTCGCTTGCGTATGTTTTTCGGCATTTAGGGCATACTCTAATAGGATCATTTTTAGGATTTTTTCTCATAGGATACTCATTACCACAGTAAGGGCATTGAGAGAAGTTAAGCCCTCTTAGAATAAAATCGTAAAATTTACCCATATTGTTTAATGACATAATATAAGATTATAAGTTTAATTTATCCCGTACATTACTTTTAGACAACGGGCGCATATTTTATCACTATTCCAAAAGGAAACAATCTGCTTTTGATCAAACTCTTTAGGCGTATGGCATACTAGATTTAAATTCATATTATCACTATAAAAAAAATGTGCAGTTTGTCTTGACGTTTGGTTCCCCCCTCGGATTCTTGCCAGTATGAGATCAGAAAGTTTAATTTTCAAGTTCGCCCGCCGTTGTCATGGTTTAATCCTAGATGTTTAAAAGGTGATTCAATGCCAGGTATTAAGACGACGGGAACCATTAAGGGATAAGCGCAAGGGCTAACCATATTTTTTAAAATAATATCTGGAATTTTTACGTTTATGACTTCGACACGCCCGAATCTATGATACTCTTTGGTCAATTTGATCCCCTTGTTGGTTTTGGTGTGAATAAAGTTAAAGGAATATTGTATATTTTAACGCCGTTTATTTTCTTCATGCAATTATTATTTTCCACAAAGTCGCGAAGTTCAAACGGATTAATCCAATATTCCTTTTTAGATTCTTTAGAATGGAAATTAATTAGTAATTTACTTTGGGTTTTTTCTACTAAACGAAGTATTGAAGCATTAACACCGAAGGCCTGCCAACCTAATTCATCCTTCCATTTAAAAATAATTCCCGCTTTTCTAAATACTTCTTTTAATTCTAAGATAACGACCTTTGAAGATTTGTTTACAAATACTTCTTGCCCCTCTAAATTTACTTTGTATAAATCAGAAATAGGGGGATCCGTTTGTGTCATAAGAAAAGATCCCCCTCACGGGTTAGAAAATGGTTACAATCTTCCGCGCTTAATGGCTTAGCATGGTTCCCCATACATGACAATAAAAAACCGTTAAGAATCATTCTTTAATTTCCCCCGCCTTCATCTTCTTTTAAATTATCTAATTTATCCAAAACTTTGTTTATTTTTTTTCTTGATTCTTCTAAAGTTAATTGAATGTCAGTCTCATATTTTGTTTTCCTTTGTGCCATTGTAACCAATGATTGATAATCAAAGAAGGTTATAAGGATTAAATCATTTATAACCATATATCGATCTTAAAGAATATTGAAGATTAATACTAAAAAACTCGGAGAATATTTTATTTTTCTAGGCTATCTTTTGATCGGTTTTCTGTTTGTCGGATTAAGTTTCATCTTTGACATAAGATCAAATATGTTTTGGGGCTTGTTGATTATCGGGGTTTTGTTTGTGCTGTTTAGTTTATTGATTAATTGGCTTATGATAATAAAGAATAAGATTGATAAGATTTCTCATTTAAATGAATAGACAAAGTTTTAGAAACCGTGCAGAATCCGAAAGCACAAAAAAAGGATATGATAAGGCGTTTAAGAAGTTTGATTTATTTTTAACAAATAGTCGAATTAATGAAGTTCAATATTTTAAGATGTTAGAAGAAAGTAAGACAGCACATAAATACGAATTATTGCAAAGACTAATTGATTATATCAAGGGTTCGGTTTCCCCCAGGGTTGCGCGAGGATATTTTGAAACGCTTTTCATGTATTTTGTTTTAAATGATTTGCCTTTAGATTATGGACAAAAAAGAATACGTCTTAAAATGCCCCGAATATCTCAAAGAAGATTTGAGGGGTTGGATAAGAATAAGATTGAATCTTTGATAAGGCTAGAAGGTTCTGCATTACATAGATCGTATTATTCTTTATTGTATGGGGGGGGTTTACGAGAAACCGAAGGGCTAAGGGTTACGCCTTCAATGTTTGAATTTTCACACATTACGCGGTTAAAGTTGCCCGCAGAAATTACAAAGTTTAACATTGAACGTGAAACCATGATAGCAGAAACCCCCGCAAACAGAATTAAAGAGTTCATAGAAATTAATGATTATCGTAATGATGATTTGATATTTTTAGATAAATGGAATGATGAAAGCGATCTTATTCCTTTTGAGATACACTTTGCAAGGTTAAGAACTAAGGCGGGGTTAGATACTGTAAACAGAAAAAAGAATCAACAAAATGACATTACTTTACATTCGTTTAGATCTTTTTTTATTACTACGTTAACCGACCATGATTTAGAATCATTCGCGCACGCCTTAACAGGACATTCTAAATATATGGACACATATTATAGAAAATCAGTTGATAAAAGAATAGAAACGTTTGGCACAGTTGCCGAGTTTGTTAATTTTTAAATCTTTTTTGGTTGAAATTCTAGACACCATTTACAAAAACATTCATTTTGGATATGTAGATTTTTTTCAATCATAGTGATTATCTAAAGCGCAAAGACAGTTTGAAGCATAACAATCTTTACAGTTTCCCCTTAAACATTCATCACAAAAGCCATGCCCCTCAATGTCTTTTAATGCCATGCTAAAGCCCTAGTTTTCCTTTTTGCGGGAAATAGGTTAAAATCATTATGGCATACATCCCGTTAAACAAAGAGATCCCGCCAAATAGTAATGATAAAGACATTCTTAATGCAGAATCAAAAGGGATCACATTAACGGATTTTGAACTTTGAGTTACCCCCGTATTATACAATAAACTTGAATCACTTTGTTCTAATTCGGTTACGATAATAGTTTGTTCGTTAGTTACATAATCAAACGAAGCCGTCGATATAAACAATAATGTTAAGACAAATGAAACGATAACTGCGCCAATACTGAAATACCATTTCCCTTTCTGTTTTTCTCACTATTGAAACAAGCATGAAAACCGCAAGTATGATTAATAAAAACACAATATAGAATACTGAAAATGTCAAGCCGTGATCTAATTCGTCGGATAGATCCGCTTGTATTTCATTTATTGCGGTTTGATTCACGGCAAAGGCGGGAATGATTAGAAAGGTTCCCAATAATGCCAAAGCAAGCCCGATTATAATAAAAGTGTAAGCGCCGTTTTTTAATTTTTCTTTATCTTCGCGTTTTTGTTTATCTTCTTTAAACTCAAACATCTTAATCAGTTCCCAACCTATTTTCTACATACTTTGCCTTTAATGCTTCTAATCGCTGAAGTTCCAACCATGCGGGCGATTTATCTACAGAAATATTTGTTAAATCATGTGTTTCCTTGTAAGGGATTGATAAATAGCCTAATTGGGTTTTATCCGTACAGTTATTTAAGATATGCCACATGATAAACCCCATATCCATTATAATTTTAGTATCTTGAGGGGCATATGAAATAGTATGGCATGATTGAATATTAATCTGATTAGTATCTAAAATTAAGGTTCTGCTTGTTGCATTTATGAAAATTTCATCATTTTTTATATTTAGATTAGTATGTTTCATGTTTGTGTTAATTGTGATAATTTTATCAAGATATGATCTAGAATCGGCGTTTATGTCATACCAATAGTAAGTATTGGATAATTTATCAAAGACATTACAATAATTTTCTTTAATACAGGATTTGATATGATTATTTAGAATGTTTCGCTTTTGGTAGTCGGCTTTGGGATTTGTCGCCATATCATCAAACATCTTTTGATAATTGGGTTTTAATGGGGGTTGAGGGTATGCGGATTTGATTAAATCGGGGTTTCCGCACGTTTCCAAGTCACCTAACTCAATTAGGGATAAACAAGCCGTTGACCATTCAATTCCAATATGTTTGATTTTTTGTTCGTCTCCAAAAGCCCCTACACTAAAAATCATTAAAATTACAACAATACCTAGGACAAAAAGCCCGAATTTCATTAAGATCCATTGTTTAATCATTTTTTTGATTTATTCCTAATATCTTCTAAATATCCGGTATGTTTCTTTTTTTTCTTGATCAGTTTTTCGGCGGGTAAAATGTCGCAAGATTCGCAAAATAACGAATTGTGTTCATGACATGGCTTTGAAGGCATTAATTGAGATTAGAATAAGACATTATAAGTTTAAATCAATATCGTCGGTTTGTTTCATTTTGTTTAATGTTAAGGAACCGAGAGGGCTAACATTTTTCGATCTAATGTCTCTTAGATCTTTGAAAAAGTCGGTTTTTTTACGTCGTGGAGTATGTAGTCTTTTATCTTTGATTTGCGCCAATTCTCTATAATAATCTGCAAGGGCTTCTTTATCTACATCAAAAGTGCTTAGTAAGTCATAAGCAATATTATAAGCATAAACGGGTTTGTTTCTAAACTGATGCAATACCCCACTAGATACTAGGGCTAATTTCATGCCCGCGCGCCCGTCTTTGGTTCCATAATATCCGCAAATTAACTGATCTATCTCTTTTGAGGTTGCTTGTGTTTTTTCTAATTCTTGCCCGCCTTCACTACATAAACCGCAATATTCAAGATCAACTAGATAAAATTTAACGCTGATAGTATCATAAACCATGATAAATCTTAAAGTTCCTAATTTATTGTAATAATTGCTTTTCGGGTTATCTTGCCTTACGCTCCCCGTAACATAGGTTCGATCCATGTTTGCAGTTAACGACGTTGTAAATTCCTTTTTTCTGAATTGTTCTAATACTGTTCGCTGAAATATCGCCACTTTATTTTTAAAAATATTGTGGGTTTTTCCGTTAAAAACTTGTGATTCGTCGGCGTTCATATCTGTGTATATTTTCCATGAACCTTGAGATCTCCAAATTTTCTCCATACTGTTTTCATAATGAACATTTACGATAACCATAACTTTGCGATCGGTTTTCTCAAAATTTGGGTGTCTTGCTTCGGTAAGGGTTGTAATAATTTCGCTTTTCTGTTTTGGGTTTGTAACGTCTTTGAAAACCCCCGTTACATCATGGAAATTTAACACAAGATCCCGCCCAGGGGGAACGTTTGAAAGGGTTTGTTTTAGGTTTAAAAGATGTTTTCGATACAAATGCACAATATAGTAATTCGGGTTCCGTTTATGCATACCATGAGAAATTTTACTATGAAGGCTAGACTTTCCCGTGCCAGGTGAACCAATTATCATAACGCTTGTAAATTGTTTCGTTTGATTTTCACCATATAGATCATCTATGAATATTCTAGGGTTATGCCATTGGGCGATCTTTTCGCCTGCCAGATCAATAGCGCCTTTGTATTTGTCGGTTTTATTTTGAGAGTAACGCCCCGACATTACATCCATAGAGGAAATACCACGCGAAATCATACGCGGTTATATTGTTCCTGGTTCTTTTCTCTAAAGTCCGACATTACAATTTCTAATTTATCAAGCCAATAATCACAATAGGCTTGCGCCTTTTGGTTAATGCTTAACCTTGTTCGGATAGCGATAATATTAGAATCTGATCTAACTGTGAACTTTGGCATATCCTTCAAGAAGGCTTTGCTAGGGTGTGCGCAGTTCATAGCATAAAGCCACTTGCAAGCCGTGATATATTCGCCCTTGTTATAACATGATAAGTGATTACTTCTATACATCAAAAGAATCGAATCTAGGTTTTCATAGTAGTTAGTCGTGAAGGTTCGCCGAATTTACTTATAATAATAATATTATTAAGGTATCTATATCAAGCGTGGTAAGTAACAATAATTAAAAGAAATAGTGAGAAACATTGTAAGACATTTTTGCTTTTTTATGAACAGATTAGGCATGAATTAATAATAAGTTGCTAGTTCCAACTTATACTTTTTACTAGTCGAAAAAAATACCAACGAAAATTATTTTTTTTCTACATGGTTCCAAGGGATCAGTGTAAGAGGTGAACGATACACCCCGCCCGTTAATCTGGATCGTTTTATTGGGGCGGGTTTGTTATGTATGAAGTGCCACCCGTCAACCCCCGCCCCGACGGATAATAATAGAAGTGTTTTAGATAGATAAAGGCATTGATTTAAAAAATAATGAAGGGGTTAGTTCTTTAGTTTTAAGATACTATACCCGCACTTTCTTCCTTGACTTGTTACATTTACTATGCCATTAATGCCGACACTTTTGATCAAGTGTTTTATTTTATTGGGTTGGTAAATGTAACCCATAGCCATTAATTCAGATAGTCGGGCGCGTGTTGTGTTATAGTCTAATAACAAGCGGGCGCTTATCGTCTTTGCAAGCATGGGCTTTCTTTGTGCTTCAAGCAGTTTTAAAATATTTGCCTGGTTTTGTGTGAGGGTTTGTTTTTCAAGTTGTGGGATATTTGCCAAAACTTGATTTATTCCTAGTCTAGTTTTTGGATTCATTACGATCAATATTTTTTATGATCATTATAAGTTTAATTTGATAACCCCCGCCGTATCGCCACGACGGGGGAAAATGAATTCTTCTTCGCAAGGGCAAGGAATTAACCAAATTAACAAAGTAAGATTAGATTATAAGGTTTTTTGCGCGTGTGTTCGTTTGATTTTCACACACTCACACATAAAAAGCGAGTTCAAACTATATCGTTTTTACAAGCAGTATTTAACAAATACCGATATACTAACAATACTGAAAATACTTTGGCGTTAAAGTTTGCAGTAAAAGAAAAAAGAGATAGTTGGTTCTCACACACAAAAAAAGGATTCGCTTAATTTTTGTATTCGGGTTTAAGAACCATGACGACGGATCCCATTTTATCAAACCATTCATAGATCCCGTTTGAACTTGTCATTTTAGACAAATATCGTTTGATAGTTACGGGCGAACAGCCGACAAATTCAGCGCCCGAATTAATTAAATAGTTATGTTCAAGCCCTATGTTTTCATTCTCCATAAATTGCCCCGCTACCCATCTTCTAAAGTCGGCTTCGTATTTTTTACCCGTTATCATTTCAGGGCTTGCCGTTCGTGTGAATGGTTCGGCTAGTGTCGGGTGATTCTTTTTAGTATTGCATGATCTACATAATAATTGATAATTTGACATTCGATTATCTGAATTGTTATTATTTATGTGATCAATAAATAAGATAGGGCTTTTACCTTGTTCTTTTAATATCCAGGGTTCTATTTTACACATAACACAGTATTCCCCCCGTTGTTTTTCTATGATTAAGGGATATTCTCGATCCCTTGTTTCCTTGTTTTTATTTGCCATTCTTTGTCTTATTCCATTGTAGATATAACAAATAATTACTTGAATCAATTAGGGCATTTTGTAAATGATCTTTAGGTTTCAACATTCGCCCGCCCTAACTTTGTTTAGATAAACTTCATTTCTCCAATCATCATTATAAAGATCAATTTCCTTTTTCATATCTTCGCATGATAAGGCTTGAAAGTCATCTAGTTTAATTTCAAACTTTTCATTTTCCAAGTTTGCAAGATAAAGAAATATTGAACCGCCGACCAAGAAAACCGCCAAGCCAACAAGGATTAAAGCGCCCGTTCTTTTACTGTGAAGTTGCTTAATGTTTCTTACGTCTTTCCGTGTCATTTTCTTAATTCACCGTTACATTTTGCACAGTTGCTATTAACTTTTAATTGTAATAATCCACAATAAGGGCAATTAACGTTTTTATTCATTGTTTCTTTTCCTGAGATAATGGAATTGGGATTACTTCAAACCTAATTCCACAAAAAGGACAAAATTTTACATTTGTTAATACATCACCCTCATGCGACCAATACATTTCAATTTTTCCATAACATAAACCCCACTCACCGAATCCAAAATTAGTATCATCATATTTTTTACTTAGTTCTTGATATTCTTTTGAATTTACACGATCATCAAACTTTGTATTCATCATCTTATCCATTAATGATTGATTATATTTTTCATGTTCTTCAAAATGATTCTGTAAATCTTTTTCAGATTTTATTTCTAAACTCAATTCTCTCGTACCTC
>Ga0114931_10011354_pt1 | contig 10532 bp, 10 predicted proteins | sample 2SBtaG_FD_89579 | JGI IMG/M metagenome (GOLD analysis project Ga0114931, IMG submission 89579) | Deep subsurface microbial communities from Kolumbo volcano to uncover new lineages of life (NeLLi) - 2SBTROV14_V59a metaG | ecosystem: Environmental > Aquatic > Marine > Volcanic | place: Kolumbo...
ATTGCTCGCCTCAGACTGTTCAATACATTTGTCATGGGATCAGTGTATCCAATCAGTTGCCACTAGGCAACCTTTGCCCATTGCCTCCCCCACGGCCACCAGCCACGCCGGGGAACCCGGGTGGGTGGGCATCCCGAGTTCGTCGGCGATACCCAGCCGTTCGCCCATGATGTATGCCGCCTCGGAGTCCCCGTGCGCTTCGTCGGGGAGTTTCTCACCCCGGAGGATCGCCAGAACCCCGGGCTTGTGGAGCCGAAGGCGAGCCGCGAGGTCCGGGGGAATCGTCGCGGGTCGGTGCCGAAGGCTTGTTTCGTGAGCCGGATGCGGAGCCAGTTCGATTCCTGCAAGTCCGACCGCCAGCAGCAACAGGGAAAGTTCTTTCGGTTGGATGGTCACAGGCTCCCCCAGTCGTCATCGGCGGAGATGTCCCCACTGTCCCCGTCCCCAATACCCCCGTTCTTGGCCGCATGAGCCATGGTTTCGGGGACGGGGACACAGGCGTGCAGGGTGAAACGCTTTGTCGGGCGACCACCTTTGCTTGTGACTGAGTCATGCGCCCACACTCCAAAACCGGCTTGAGCAAGTGCCTCCAATGCCTTGGCTGCCTCCGGTGGTTTTCCCTTGTATGTCTGGAGCCCCTTGGTCAAGTCCCGAGCCGTCACCGGTCCGTCTCTGGCTCCGATCCACTCCAAGAGCCGGTCTCGCTCGCGGTCCTCATCGGATGCGGTCAGGCTGGCGTAGACCCGCTCGGCCTCACCCGCGAACCACCGGACCAACACAATACCCGCTGCCATGCTCGCCTCGTCAACTTCGCTGGGGTTGGTAAGGCTTGAATCACTCGCAGCCACTCGGGTCAGGTGAATCACAAGAACGAGGCGTGCCGCGTACCCCTCCAGTTTGGACCATGCCGCAGCCTCTTCGCCTACTCGCTCAGCCTGCTCGACACCATGCTCATTCACAAATTGAACCCATACCCTCTTGGCCTCGCTGTTCAGCATCACCAACCGGGGTTCAGGGTCACCCTCCGTGTTGATCTCCGATTCAAGGTCATACAGCCGATCGAAGACGCCTTCTACAGCCGCCTTGGTGTGTTCATCAATGTCATCTTCGGTCCATCGCTTTGGCTTGCGTGGGGGCATGGCATACAGCAGCCTCGCCGCAAGCCCGTTTTCCAGGTGCTCTTTCCCAAGAGCCCGATTGAGTGTTTCAGGTTGGATGCCACCCGCGATACTCACAGATGCCCGCGGCACATACTCGGTGCCACTGGTCTTGCGATCCACGATCAGCGATCGACCCCCGAATACTTCCAGCCACTTTGCCGCATCGCCGCCGCCCTTGCTGCCGTTGTAACGATCGAAGTTGAACCATCCCGACAGTTCATCACGGATCATCAGCAGCCCGCGCGGGTTTTCTTGCAACTTGGATACGAGTGCTTCGACGGTCGTATCGTCGGTCCAGGTGCGTGGGCAAGTAGGCTTTTTGGGAGCCCCGGGTGGGTCTTCGATCGAAGAGGCTTTCGCTGCATTTTTCTTCCATTTCAAGTTTGCAACTTCCCATCGAGCATGGTCTATATCCCATGCCTCCATTCGCTCGGCGTGTTCCTTCATCGCACGGTGCTGCCTGTTGCGCACTGCCCCCAAGGCCAACTCCAGAGCCGGACTCTTGACCGTGCCCGATTCTCCCACAATTGCCGTCCAGACAATCGAAGGCTCGGTCCAGGAACGCTTGAGTTGAATCCGGTGCGTGTTGCCGATCGCCGAGGCAAGTCCTGAGAGCATTGGAAGTGCAATGAAAGAAGAATCACAGCAGAGGGCCTTCGACCCTCTGACGACATAAGATCGGATCGGTTCGGGGAGCACATCCACCGGGAAGGGAACAAACCGGGCTGGGCCGGTTTGAATCGGCGCATCTTCGGGCTCAGTCTCTTTCGCTAGTGCCTCAACTGCTTCTCGAACCGCGTTCCCATCGCCCCCTTCAAGTTCGAGCACATCGGCCATATCGCCACCCTTGGGCAAGTCGGACCAATGGCCTGCGAGCCGGATAATGCGGACCGAGCGTGCTCCAGCCGCGTAGGCCAGCCGGGCAACATCCTCAGCGTACTTCTCGCCCGCATCATCATGGTCAGGCAATACCCACACGACTCGTCCTTGGAGCGGGCTCCAGTCTGTCTTGCTTGCGGACTTTGCACCGTGTGCGCTTGTCGTCGCCAGCAATCCGCAAGCCTTGGCTGCATCGGCTGCCTTCTCGCCTTCACACACTACAACGGGCGTATCAGGCGATGCTTCGAGTAGCGAGGGCAAGTGATACAGGGGGATCAGCCCGGGCGGGTCGCCGAAGATCCAGCCGTCCTTCACGCGGGCGACGGGGCGGAAAGTCTTGCAAGGCTTACTACCGGGGCTGCCTTGATCGGCTTCGGTGTTGAACCGAACCACGAGCATCACCGGCTCACCTGCCGCGTTGTGATATGTCCACCACCCGGATCGTTCACCGTGCCTTTGTTCCAACTTGGCCACCGCATCGTGGGCCGAAGCGAAAACAGCCTTGGTGTCGCCCCCGCCGTCCCCGTCCCCGGAACCCCCACGAGCAACCCCGCCGGGCGAGGTTTTGGGGACGGGGACACCCCTTCGGGTTCTCGGTTGCACTGTGGCACCATTGGCGTTATCAGGCATCAGGTCCTGGAGTTCGAGCCCGATTGCATGACACACTGCCTCTACCTCGCATCCAGCATGGCACTTGACCAGCACCCTCCCATCGTCGCCGGTGCCGATGCTCAGACTTGGGTTGCGATCGTCGTGCGCCGGACATCGACAGGTCCATTCCTTGCCCGACTTCTTGGGTTGATGGTCTGCATCGCGCAGGGCAGCGAGGAATCGGTTTGTGGGGTTCATCACTTCACCCCCTTCCGCATCGCGGCACGCACGCGCTCAGCCGCACCGGGGTCATCCGGACAGCCCAGGTCCGCCCACGCTCGCAACTCGTCAGGAAGGAACAACAGCGCTCGTCCGCAACGCCGATGAGGCAGTGCGTTCCGGGCAACCAGTCGGCCAATCGTCCGCTCGGAGAGCCCTGTCAGCCGCGCCGCTCTCGACACGCCACGAACCGACAACGGCAACAGGTCAGAAGAACGCCCGTCCCATGCATTCCCCTGCGCTGCGGCCCGAGTATTCCTCGACCGGGTGCTATGATTTGGCTGTTTTGTGTCGCCGCCTGCTTTGCCTGCCAGCGTTCGGGCGGTTTCTTCGGAGTCAGTTTTCACGGCTGACTCCTTGCCAATGGGTGACACTCAATTCGATGCAGTGTCAACGCCGCACGGCTCACGCCAAGCCAACACTCGCTCCGAAGATCGTGGACGAGCGCATGAAACGCGATGGAATGGAAAAGCCTCCGCCTCGAAACTGTCCACATTGTGGAACACGCTTGCGGTTGACCTGTTTCCGATATATCGTGACTTTGCTTCTTGTGAGTCGTACTACGGCTCTTGACGCGGGTAGGGGGCGCAACCCCTTCCGCGTCTTTGTCGAGCGAGCCGCCCGGCGGTTTGATATTTTTCATTCTTTCAGATTCCTTAATCGTCCTTGACAGTTGGAATGTTCTCGAAGTTCGAGCAACAACTCTGAACCTCAGGGTGCAACAGGGTGCGATCCTTGCACCCACACGATCAATATACCCGATATTGGCTTTCTTGGCTTGTCGGCCGCGCAGAACACTACTAATGGTGGAATACATGACGCGTAAACACTAGAGATAGTGTTCTCTGGGCCACAGAAAACTTTCTTTTCCAGCCGCAGTTCTTCAAACAGACGCGGAGATTCTTCAATCAGTCCAATTTGACCTACTGGGAGTGTTCATAGGTTTTTCATTAGTTTTGGTACACTTTTTGCATACTTTTCGAGAGTTTGCAATGAGTGAACCAAGGCATCCTCGTCACTTAAGAACGCTCTCTCGATATGAGAAGTTCCTTGCAAGGACTAAAAAAGTGCTGCTGTCATACTTTGACAGAACATGACACTTCGTCCACTATTTTTCCACATCGGATTTCCGCCGGGAGGTTGACCATTTCCCCGCACCCGGGCCCAGTGCCGGGGCATCACCCTTCGGGGGAATCGGAGCCTTTATAGGGCACTCGTCTCACTCTGAGGGCGATTGGACCGTCAATAGCACGGGGGTCGCGGGGGGCCCCGGAAGTCCGCTTCCGGCTCTCCGCCCGCCTGATCCCCGCTACTGGCCAATTTCAGCGGTCGCAGGTCGATGCCCCACCGCTCTGCCTGCGCGTCCTGAACCCGCATGAACAATCGGCACGCAGCCCGGAGAACATCGTCAGCGGTCGCATCCGAGGGTCGATCGGCCAGCACCTTGGCCCGCCTCCGAGTCTCGGCCCATAGGTCCCAGGTCGAATCACTCGCATAGACCGCCCGATCCTTCTTCCGAGTTGGGCTGCCGATAGGTTGGTACATGACAAATTCTAGACCATCAGCAGGCATTCAGCCTAACTCGTGCAGACTGTTCTGCTCAATTGATGCCGAAAAGAGCGTGTGGGTTGCGGTTTGGTCACGGGTCTGTGGATTCTTGATTACACATCCCCTTTCAACTGTCACCAAGACAAACTACCCAACCAAATCGGACACTTCGGGCCCAAGGCAATTCTGGCGGTATCCGTGAAGATCGAAATTCTATTCATTGCGGACCAATAAGCTCAATGCGTCATCTTTCCCTTTACTGCAATGGAAAGCTTGTTGAGCGCTCGATGGCGTTTCTCAGCCCGCGGGCCAAAACTGGTGGACTATGGCCATGGAATAGCGGCAATCTCGCGTAGATCATCGCGGATGGAAGGGGTAGCCAACGCGGCATTGATCCCTTCGACCTGCGAATGCCCCATCGTGATCACGCCGAGAACCTCCATCTTTCCATTCATCAGTGGTCCTCCTGACATGCCGGAATACATCTTGGAATCTGTCTGCACAAAGCGGCCTTGCTCGGTTGCCCGGATGGCGCTAATGCTGCCTTTGAACACGCTCAGTGTGAATCGATCTGTAGATAGCATGTCGTCGAGTTCCGGCAACTGCTGGCGTTCGAGCATGGCTCGTAGATCTGACTCCCGTTCCATCGACGCCTCTCGGTTGACCTCGTCGAAAAGTTCCGATGCAACCGCTGGGAAACCAACAGTAATCACATCCTCGCCTCGACTGCTATCTAGAGAAAAACGCAGGAAATCATCTGTTCTTCGCTCAATCCTCAGAACAGCGAGGTCGAGGTAGGAACTCGCATGGACAATGCGCGCTTCGTATCGATCTCGATTCTCAGGGCCGAACGCGACGAGCAGTTCGCTGCCCAATATTCTCAGATCTGATTCATCAAACTCAACTGGCTCCAGATTGAGGTAGTCCTTGAAGATGTGCTCTGATGTGACGAGCAGGCCGTCCGAACTCACAGTGAATGCCGTTCCGGTCGCAACTGGAACGCTCCTTTCCGGGCCATCCGCCCACTGTACCCTGATCGTCACAATGAGAAGCCCGACCAAGTGTTCCAGTCTCTCTGAGGGGATGCCCGTTGGTTCAAGTGTTGCGGATTCGCCAGAAGCGGTAGCGTTCGCTTCCGTACCCGTTGATTCTACTCCGAAACGGTCAAATATGGCGAATCCCAAGAGTGCAAGACTTGTCGAGGCCACAAGTCCAATTACAGCGAAAACCAAGAGCTTCCGATGCCTGGAATATCTTTGAGCCGCGTGCTCACGCGTCGGCTCTTGAACCAAATCTCCGAGCAGTTTTTGAGTTCCCGCTGGAAGTTGCTCTTGGTTGTGGCGCAGCACATCACTGAGTGCGCTTCGACCTGCTTCGGTCTGGCAAACTATGCCCGCACTGTTTCGCGCTGCTGCAGGATCTCGGCGCACCAACGCGATCAAGCACCGAGAGAGTTCTATATCTGTTTCACTCAGCATGCCATCGTGGTCAAGCGTTAGGGCTCGATTCAAGGTCTGAGTCGCCACAGCGTGGGCTCCGTCGATAGCCTGCCTCATCGATAGCGTCAGCATTGCAGATGGATCTGCTTCAAAGCCAACCATTCCAACTCCTTCCGGCTCTTGTGGTGCTCTAGATTGGCACCAAAAACTCCCTTATTTATGCAATATCGGTTTCGTGAGTCACTCAAATAGTCTATTGATGCCCAAGTACATTCGTCGTTCATACAACAATACAACTGCTCGATCTCTTGCCGACCAGCGACTCGACTCCATGTATGGTGGGCGCGGCCACCTAGCAATTTCCTCGCACTCTGTCCAATCAATAGTAATATGTGATGCGGGCTTCTTCCCATCTGTGAGCAGGGCTTGCAGGTCGAGTGTTGTGGATTGATTCACTTTTGTGGTCCCATCGAGTCTCGCCTGCTTCGTCCATGTTGTATACATCCATGTCGCTATCGTGTCCTTTCGTAGAGTTACATATAGCCGCTCTAACACCTGTTCGTAAAACTTCCTCCATTCCAGATTCAACTCCTGTCTGAACGGTTGGAGATGTTTGAGCCCAGCTGCTTCAATGCGGTCTCGTTGCAGTCTGGCCTCGGCCAGACGGCGGTCGATCAACACTTGCATCGTTGCCCGCAGCGAAGCAAATGTGACATCTCCTCCCGCCCGAAGCATAGCACCCTTTTGAAACACCGCATCGAACGATAAAATTGCGTTTCGTTCCGGAAGAGAGCCGCCTGAGGGCGCTAAATCAGCGACCTTGGCCAATTGCCTGCTCCACTCCCCTACGCGAGTATGCCACTCTGCGGTATCGCGGCAGTCCGAAATGGCTGCCGATAGACTGGCTTCTTCTTGCTGTGGTTGTTCAAGCGACTTGGCATCACTTATCCACGAAAAAAGATGATCTATCTGCCAGTTCCCTCGCTCGGCATACCGCGCCATGAGGTCATCGGGAGTTGGGGGGGAAACGACGCCATCCGTAGGCGGTATAAGTTTCGCCTGTTCAGCAATTTTGGTATTTTTCTGTCGCTCTGATCCAGAGAGAGCCATGAAGGCGATAGCAGTAAAAAGAACTGCAACCGCCAATACTGAGACTATCCAGACCAAGCGACGGCGAGTCGATGCTGGATGCTTTCGCTCGGACGCAGTCGATGATTCCGCCTGTTGAGTGGTGCCCAGTGCGCGAGAAATGGAGTCTATGTCAAACGCACTCAAAGTGGCTCGGATGAACTGCACCGGCTCACGATCGCCGTGGGTCCAGAAGAGATCCAAAGCTTGGCAATAAGGCACGGTCAGTCGTTTGATTGGCGTAGGTGTGCAACCGCCAGCACCCTGAATGCCTATTTCCGTCGCAACTGATTGCACCGGCACTGGCGCGCTTGAACTGAGAGTACGGACTCCCCATCCTAGTTGGCGTGCCTCATCGCGAGGAACTAAACGGGCCAATCCGACAATGGTCGCATCCATGCTTGCTGCGCTTTCGATCACCACTTTTCGTCGGCCGCGCCCCGGGGAAAGCCATGCGTCCAGCAATCCAATTGCGAGGTCTCGGTCCAAGGTGCCATCATCTGTTCCGAGCCGGGGAATGGCAACGCGGTCGAGTTTGCCCTTCGCTACATCCTGCCAAACCTGCGGCGCATGAAGCAGGGCCCACGCTTGATTCACAAGCTTTTCATACCACTCTTCACCATCGAAGACGATCGTGGCAAAAAGAAGAGTGCGCCGACCAGCTTGGTCCCGATTTCCCTCAAAACAGCGGGTCAGACCAAACCGACCCGAAGGCAGGGGTCTTCCCATGGCTGCCGGGCGCGAACTGAGCGAAGCCAGGTACGGCAGCGAGTCGGTTTGCCCGAATCCAAGTGTTTCCAGATGCTTGCAGTCAGCATCTTCCAAGTCTTCACTCGCATGGAGAGTTTGGTAGCCTTGGCCAGATCCAAATAGATGGACTGCAGCATGTGTCACAGATATCGCAGTCCCATTGTAGTGCTTAGCCAGAGAAGTCCCACGAGCAACACGAATCCAAGCCAAAAGACAGTCCAGAATTTGATTGATCGCAATCTCTCACGCTCGGCTGAAAGAACTGCACGCTCCATGCTTTGACGCCGTTCTCGGTTCTCCGCCTCAGACCGCCGTAAATTCCGTGATTTGTACATCTTTTCAACAACAAACTGGAGCGGTTTTACTACACCTTTTGGCATGGCATTTGGATCGAATCTTAGACCGCCGCCGTGTGACGGTTCCGGCACCGCTGCGACAACAAACACATCAAGGCGACCTGCAGATTGGAGAATGTGTCGGTACCGGGTCTTTACAAAACGCGCGGTGCCGCCATTTTCTCGAATCAAACTTCTTCGCGCATCATATTTTGTGAGCACAAATGCGATAGGCACATCCCCCCCTGCGGGCGAATTCCGAATGCGCTCAATTGCTTTCAACATACCAAAGTCGTCTTCGGTGGCTTCATCCAGCGACTCACCAGCCACCACTCCGGGATCAACAAGTGCAATCACTGCCGAAGCGCGATCAACATGTTCGAGCAACTCGCTCACATCCTCTGTCTGCGTGTTGTCAACAAATGCCTTTCGGAATACTTCTCCGGGATAGTCCAGCGACACCATCGGCCAAGTTTCGCCACGCCACCGGACTTCAAGATTGAGGTAATTGGTTCCGACCGTACTGGCTGGCCACTCTCCCCCGAGCAAGGTCGAAATCGTGCCCATACATGCGGTGTGGGTGCCACCATCGAGAGCAACAACCGATAACAGCCCCCCACGCTTCCAAAGCGTGTGATACAGGACGGAGAGGTACACAGTCTTCCCCGCCTGCCTGCGGCCCAGTATCACGATACGATTGCGCTCCACATGGGAACCTCTCCTAGACGCGGGCGACCCTCGCAACTCCTCAATCGAGGTTGAGCCATTCACTGGCGCATCAGCAGCACGCATTGTAGTGGCCTGCTGGCTCTCGATGTTTTCGTCATCTAGACCCATAGAAAATATCCTCACTTGATTGTGGCGTTGGATGCCACTGATCTGTATGCTATCAGATCAAGATCAATCCGCAAGGGCAACCGTGTCAAAACGACAGAACACACATGATAGTCACACCTTCGAATCGGGCCACGATCCCGAGCGATTGAAGCCTTGGCATCTCATCATTTTTGGTCTAGTTTCGACGGTGGCACTCGTTGCAAGCCTGGCCCTGATGGCAACTTTGCTCATCCAATCCGGCAACGATCGCCGGGCGTCTTGGCAACTTCGGGATTTGCAAGACAAGCATGCACTACTGGAGGAAGACCGATCCAGCCTGAAGGCTCAGCTTGTAGAGGCGGAACAGCGGAATGCCAAACTCGCACATTTTCAGGCTCGTGTAGAAAGTACCGCTGAGAGCCTGACTGCAGCAAAAGCGACCATTTCCGCAAAGCAGCGAGAATTGGACGATTTGAATCGTCCGGCTGGGCAGTTGCAGAAGATGGCACAGACAGACCTTCTCAAACGATATGATCGGTTCCGCATTATGCCGGTTATTGACGCAGAATCGCAAGCCTTGGGTCTTCGAGAGGGTCCGGTCAAATCCCAAGCAGAGATTGCAGTCCGATCAGCAGGATTCGTTCTATCGGAACAGTCATCTTCTGTGATAATAGTATGGGTTGACACAATCTCTGTTTCAGGCTTTGGAGTAACAAGTGATAGGGATTTTGCAGTAGTCCGGGCTTCTCTTACTGTTCCTTTGCGTGTATCCAGATCCTCGTTTGCTGCCTTCGGAGAGGTACTCTTTTCAGGTCGGCTTATCGCACTAGGAAAAGATCATGACGAGTCTACCCAGTTACTCGATACTGTGTCCGATGTAGTAGACGAGCTTGTCGGAGATATTCGTGAGGCGCATGAGACCCCCTGATTGATTCGCGTTGCTGCAAACTATTCTCTCCTGTTCGCACCGATACCAGTTTTCACACCCCGATTGACGCTTCCCAGCGTAGCTCGCCGAAGAATCGAGAAAATGGGCGAAACTTGAAAATTGCTCCGATTTTTGCGAGCGGGTTGATATATGAGTGACGGGGCCCGGGGGTATGGGGTTGGGCTGCTGCTTTCCGGGTCGCGTGTGTGTCCTGCCCCAGTATCGCCCGCCTCTTGGTTGCACACCGCCGGTTCGGGCTGTGCGTGCCGCTGAGTCGATCGGGGTGTCTGGGCCTTCGCTGACCCCGGCCCCGGCCTCAGCGCCCCGGAGACTCCACACCCCCGGTGTTGACGGCTCACTCACGCCCCGGCCCCGCCTCGACCATGGCCAGTATGCCGGTCCTCAACGCCTCGGGCAGCCTCGGCCATGCCTCGATGAGCCGGGCCAGGGCAGGGTCGAGAGCCCCGTTTTCAGCCCCCGTTGCTGGATCCGCTGCTGGACCACCATCTTGACAGGTTGTAAGTGCCTGTTGTGCCAGTGGTTGCGATTCACTGTCCCGGATTGCTAATCCGGTGTACGGGGCAACCCGTACCGAGGGTTCGAATCCCTCCCGTTCCGCTTGATCCCCGCCGCCGGTGAGTCATGTCCAGACCGACCTGATGGCCCAGAACGAACAGAC
>Ga0114931_10011355_pt1 | contig 10532 bp, 10 predicted proteins | sample 2SBtaG_FD_89579 | JGI IMG/M metagenome (GOLD analysis project Ga0114931, IMG submission 89579) | Deep subsurface microbial communities from Kolumbo volcano to uncover new lineages of life (NeLLi) - 2SBTROV14_V59a metaG | ecosystem: Environmental > Aquatic > Marine > Volcanic | place: Kolumbo...
GGGAAAACTTCTACAACTTCGCAAGACCTCATGGAGCCTTCGACGGAAAAACACCTTACGAAGCTCTGAGAGAACGACTATCATCGAACAATAAGATGTCTCGCTGAAACACTTACATTACAAGCCGGTCGGTCGAGGCGCACCGACTGCTGGCGCGCGAGGCGGGCGCCGACGATGTGCTGCGTCAGGTCGGCTGGCTCAAGGTCTACCGCGACCAGGCGGGCTTGGACGGCACGGCGTTCGACCGAAGCCTGATGGATCGGGTTGGTGCCCGCTATCAGGTGCTCAATGCCGACGAGCTGCGCCAGCTCGAGCCTGGCCTGTCGCACGATTTTACTATCGGTCTGTTCCAGCCTGATGCGCTCTTTGCCAGTACGCCCTATGCGCTATCGCAGGCTTATCTGAGCAGCATCCTGGCGCGCGGCGGGCGGCTGGTGACGGAAACGGTGCGCCGCTTCGAATTCGGCCCCAACGGGCCGAGCCACGTCGTCACCGATCTGTCGATTCATCCGGTCGACCGTCTGGTGATCGCGGCCGGCGCGTGGTCGAAGCCGCTGGTCCGTCAATTGGGTCATGCCGTTCCGCTCGATACCGAACGCGGCTATCACCTGAATTTGGCTTGGCGCGACGGCGTCGTGCTCAACCGGCCGACCGTGATCGGCGACGAGAATTTCGTTCTCTGTCCGATGCGCGATGGGATACGCCTGACCGGCGGGGTCGAGCTTGCCAGCCTGGAAGCGCCACCCGATTTCCAGCGTATCCGTGCTCTGATTCCGGCGGCCCTGCGCGTTCTTCCGGGACTCTCGGGCGAAGTGACACGCGAATGGCTGGGCTTCCGCCCGTCCACGCCCGATTCGAAGCCGGTCATCGCCCGCTCGCCCACGTGGCCGCAAGTATTCTTCGCTTTCGGCCACGGCCACATGGGTTTGGGCCTGTCCGCGATCACCGGTGGTCTGATCGCCAACCTGGTCGCCGAGCGACCGAGCGAAATACCGCTCGAACCGTATGCAATCGACCGGTTTTGAGGGTTGGCCCACCCACAAATTTCATCCGGCCTTGCCGCTGAATTGGCCGCGGCGATGCCGGCGCCCGATATCGAGATGATGCCACGGGGCTAAGGCTGACTAGGGTCGGCATAGGTACGCTCTGCCATTGGCGTGGCGGCAATCCTTGCGTTCAGCGCGGCGATGAAGCCGGCTTCGGCCCGGTTGAAACGTTTGCGCGGGTTGGTCACGAGAAAGATGTCGATGGCCGGCGGGTCCTTATAGGGAGGCAGCCGCCACAGCAGGTCGTCGCGCACATCGCGCGCGGCCACATGGACCGGCAGTGGCCCGATGCCCAAACCGCACAGGATCATGCGCCTGACCTCTTCCAGATGCGGCGACTGGCCGATAATACGCTGTTCCAGCTCATGTTGCTGGCGCAGCAAGGCCACCGGATGCAGCGCATCGGCAACATCGTCAGTGTCGAACGATACCGCCGCATGGCCGCGCAGATCCCCGATCTGCAGATTCTTTTTCCCGAACAGCGGATTCCTCGGTCCGCAAAAGAAGCCGAAGAATTCTCGGTAGATGATGTTGTACTCAAGTTGGGGCAGCCTCTTGTTGACCAGGCAGATGCCTAAACTGAAGGCCTTCTCTAGCACGCCGCGGGCAACGTCGACGCTGGTTTCGATTTTGAATTTATAGGTCGCGTTCGGATGCTCGACATGAAAGGCTGCCAGCGTCTCGTCAAGCAGCGGCGTGATCACATGGCTGGCAAGGGAGATGCGGATATTGCCGGTGATTTCGCGCGCCGCCGTGCTGGCCACTTCGTTCAGGCGGGAAATGCTGCCATAAATGTCGACACATTCGCGGTACAGCTCGCGGCCCACCGCGGTCAGCTGGAAGGCGCCGCGGCCGCGATCGATGAGGCGGCTGCCCAGTTGGGCCTCAAGCCGTTGCAGGGCAAGGCTTATCGTGGGTTGACGCAAGAGCAATCTGTTGGCCGCCGCGGTGATGCTGCCCTCCTCGGCAATCATCACGAATGTCCGCAACAGGTTCCAGTCGAGATCGGTGACGAATTTTTCCGGTCGATCCGCACACATGGGATTCCCATAAATCTAATCAATGGATCTCATTTACAATATTAATTTGCTTAATTCTTGGCGGAGTTGCAATACTCAACCGACAAGATCCGCTCGAACGGATCGATTTACAGGAGAGGCGCCCTGGGCTGATGGCGCAGGCGAACCAGTTCGATCCCCGGCCGTGGTATCTATTGTCTCCGGCTCTTTTGGCGATCACATTTTTGGTGATCGTCCCGATGTCGTTCATTCTGGTCTATTCGTTCTATGTGAATATCGACCTCGCCGTTGACGAGGTCGCCTTCCAGTTCGGCAACTGGCGGGAATTGTTCACCGACAGCTACTATCTCAATGCCATCTGGAAGACCTTCCGGCTCTCCGCCATCTTGACCGTTCTGGCGGCGGTGCTTGGCTATATTCCGGCCTATTTCATCGCCAACACCAAATACCACCACAAATGGCTGCTGCTGCTTTTGCTGATCCTGCCTTTCTGGATCAGCTTTATCATCCGCACGTTGTCCTGGATCCACATCATGGGCAATCAGGGCGCCATCAACGGCGTGCTGCTGTGGCTCGGCATCATCGACGAGCCGATCTCGATGATGTTCAACGAGTTCGCCGTCATTGTCGGCTTCATCCACGTCTTCCTGCCCTATATGATTCTCAACGTGTATGTTAGCCTCGAGGGCATCGACAAAACCCTCGAGCCGGCCGCCCGCACCCTGGGCTGCACTCCCTGGCAGGCCTTTCGCGAAGTGACTTTGCCATTGTCGTTGCCCGGCCTCGCCGCCGGCTGCCTTCTGGTCTTCGTGCTCACCGCCGGCAGCTATGTGACTCCGCTGATCCTCGGCGGGCCCAACGATTTCCTGTTCGGTAATCTCATTTATGACGCCGTGATTGACGAACTGAACTGGCCGATGGGCGCGACTCTATCCTTCACCTTGCTGGTGCTGCTCGGTCTGGTCGTCGTCGTCTATAGCCGCCTCATGGGGCTCAATCAGCTCTATAAGGCATTCGGTTAGGACGGCGGCATGCGCGCATGGAGCTTGATCAGGGCATATTCAATCGCGGTGTACATATTCATGTTCGCGCCGATTGCCGTGGTGCTGCTGCTTGCTTTCAACAGCTCGCAATTCGGCGGCTTCCCGATCGAGGGCTTCAGCCTACGCTGGTTTTACAAGCTGTACGACAACGTGGCCATCGTGCGCGCCTTCAAGACCTCGTTCGTCCTGGGTCTGCTGACGGCCTGCTGCGCGACCACGCTCGGCGTTCTCGCCTCGGTGGCGCTGGTGCGCTACAGGATTCGCGGCAAGGAGTGGATCACCACTTTGCTGATCATGCCGGTGCTGGTGCCGGAAACCGTGCTGGCCGTCGGTATGCTGATTTTCCTGCGCTGGCTATCCATGCCGCGATCCTTTGGCCTGCTCCTCCTGGGGCACACCATCATTGCGATGCCCTTTGTCGTGCTTGTCGTCCAGGCCCGGCTGGTGGGGATCAAGAAGGAATTCGAGGAAGCCGCGAAAAGCCTGGGCGCCAATCCGTTTCAGACGTTCCTGCAGATCACCTTGCCGCTGCTGATGCCGGCGGTGTTCGCCGGGGCGCTCTTCGCCTTCACCATCTCGTTCGACAACATCACGGCGACGATATTCTGGCGTCCCGCGGGCGTGGAAACCATGCCGACGCAGATTTTCGGCATGCTGCGCAATTCGGTGAGTCCGGAAGTCAACGCGCTCGGTTTCGTCATGGTTTTCATCACTGTAACCGTGCCGCTTATGGCTGGCGGCCTGGCCCGCTATTTCTCTCGCAAGCGGCTCTAATTCAGGCATCAACAAGGAGGTAAAAAAATGAAGATGGATAGCACCAAACGATACGAGAAACTGCAAGAACGAATGGGCAATGGCGACATTGACCGGCGTTCATTTCTGGCCCTTCTGGGCTGCAGCGGCATTGTCGCGGGCGTCGGCGGCTCGGTCATGACCGGCCTTAGCCGCCATGCCATGGCGGCCGCCACGGAGCTGAATTTCGAAGGCTGGGGCGGCGTCGTCAGCGAAGCCCTGCGTAAATTCGCCTTCGCCCCCTATGAAGCCAAGAGCGGCAACAAGGTGATCGATGCCACCTTTGGCGGCGAGGAGGAAGTGCTCACCAAGATCAAGGCCGCCGGTAACACGAATGGCCATAACATCCTGCATTCATCGGGCGTGAGCTGGTACAAGCGTTGGGTCGATGCCGGCTATGGCAGCGAGCTTGACGAGGCCAAAATTCCCAATCTCGCCAACGTCATGGATGCCATCATCAAGCCGTTCCGGGCGATCACCCCGAACAGCCTGTCCGCGGTGCCCTATGACTACGGCACGACCGGCATCGCCTATAACACCAAGTATATTTCCAAGGAAGAAGCCGTATCGCTTGGCGCCAATCTGCTACTCAAGAAGGAGCTCAAGGGCAAGATCGGCAGCTGGGGCAACTGGGCCAACCGGGCCTGGTACGGTGCGCTGCAATCCAATCAGGACCCCAACGACATCAAGGACTGGGATGCCGTTTGGGACAAGGTGCGCGAAAGCCGCGGGCTGGTGTTAAAATATTGGAGCTCCGGTGCCGAGCTGATGGATCTGCTCGCCAAAGAGGAAATCTATGTCACCGAGGCCTGGTCCGGCCGGGCCGCGGCTCTGCAGGCGCAAGGTCATCCGATCGGTTATTTCGATCCCAAGAACGGCTTGGCTTGGATGGAGAGCATGTTCGTGCTCAAGGGCTCGCCCATGGCCGAGGCCCAGGAGCTGTTGAACTTCATGCTCGATCCCAAGACCTCCATTGCCGTGGCCGAGGGACAGAAGTATCCGCCGGCGCTTGATCCAACCAAGGTCGCCATGACCGATGCCGTCAAGGCCCTGCCGGCCTTCGACCCGACCGGCAAGCTGGAGGGCCTGGTGTTCCGCAATCCGGATACATGGAATCCGGTGGAGGCAGAACAGAAGAAGGCTTGGAACCGGATCGAGAAGGGGGCTTGATCGGGCTCTAACCGAATGCCTGGGCCGGTCCATTGTGGCCGGCCCAGGTTGTTAAGCAGGGGCCGTTAGGCAGGGCACGGAATGGCGCGGGTTGAACTGAAAAGCGTGAGCAAGTTCTTCGGAGTGGTCGAGGCGGTGCGGAACGCTGACGTGACCTTCGAGGAGGGCTCCTTCACGACCCTGCTCGGCCCCTCGGGCTGCGGCAAGACGACGATCCTGCGCATGGTGGCGGGCCTGGAAGTCCCGACCACCGGCGACATCATGGTCGCCGGGCGACGGGTCAACGATGTGCCGATCCACAAGCGCAATCTCGGCCTGGTGTTTCAGAACTACGCGTTGTTTCCGCACAAGACGATTGAGGAAAACATTGCCTTCGGCCTGAAATATCGGAGTGTCCCCAAGGCCGAGGCCCGCGAAAAGGTCAAACGGGCCCTCGACATCGTTCGCCTGCCCGGCGTCGAAGACCGATATCCCACGCAATTGTCCGGCGGCCAGCAGCAGCGCATCGCGCTGGCCCGGGCCATCGTCATCGAACCGGATGTTCTGCTGCTCGACGAGCCGCTCTCCGCGCTTGATGCCAATCTGCGCGAGGAAATGCGGGTGGAGCTCAAGTCCATCCAGGCCCGGATCGGGGTTACCACCATTTTCGTCACCCACGACTAATCCGAAGCGCTGGCCATGTCCGATCGTATCGTCGTGATGAGCGCCGGGCGGGTGGAGCAGGAAGGCGTGCCGGAGGATGTGTACAATGCGCCCGCCACCGAATTCGTCGCCCGGTTTCTTGGCGCCTCGAACATTTTCGATGCGCGCGTAACCGGCGCCGACGCCGAGGCGGTGGTTGTGGAGACGCCGCATCTAGGGCGCCTGGCCGTGCCGCGCGCGCGTGCCGCCGGCCTCGAACAGGGTGCGCCCGCAAAACTTGTAATCTGGGCGGAAAAGCTAAAGCTCGCGCCACTGGATGCCCCGTCGGAGGGGGACGTTTCCATTCCCGGCGTGGTCGAGGCCGTTGATTATCAGGGACAAGTGGCGCGTTACTTCGTGCGCGTCGGAGATCTGCAAATGCAGGTGATCGCCATGATTGACGGTCGTCCCATCGCCGCGGGCACACACGTCGCCGTCGGCATCTGGCTGGGCGATTGCGCGGCACTTCCGGCGGGTGAGTGACGGTCATGACGCGGAAAAGCAGATTATTTTATCAGTCGCGCACACGGCGTCCGGTCCTCGACAAGGCGCGCGGCGTCTATATGTGGGATATGGCCGGGAAGCGCTATCTCGACGGCTCGTCCGGCGCGATGGTCTGCAATATCGGTCATTCCAATCAGCATGTGCTCGAGGCGATGCGGCGGCAGATGGAAAAGTCCTCCTTCGGCTACCGGCTGCATTTCGAGACCGAACCCGCCGAGCAACTCGCCGAAAAAACCGCCGCCCTCAGCCCGCCGGGGCTTGATCGGGTATTCTTCGTCTCCGGCGGGTTGGAGGCGGTGGATAGCGCGATCAAGCTCGCGCGCCAGTATGCGCTGGCGATCGGCGAGGCGCAACGCTGGAAGGTCGTCTCCCGCCATCCCAGCTATCACGGCTGCACGCTCGGCGCGCTGGCGTTGACCAGCTACGCGCCGCTAACCGCGCCGTTCGATCCGATGATGAGGCCGATGCCGAAGATCCCGGCGCCGCGCGCTTATCTCGACGGGCTGGACCCGGACGACCCGGCGACCGGCCGGCATTACGCCAACATGCTGGAGGAGCGCATCCTCGCGGAAGGCCCCGAGACCGTCCTCGCCTTCATTGTCGAGCCGGTCGGCGGTGCCTCGACCGGGGCGTTGGTTCCGCCGGCGGGATACATGGAGCGTATCCGCGAAATTTGCGACGCCTATGGCCTGCTGCTGATCCATGACGAGGTGATGAGCGGCGGCGGGCGCACGGGGCGCTTCTTTGCCTCCGAGTACTGGGGCGCAGCACCCGACATCATTGCCATATCGAAGGGATTCGGAGCGGGGTATATGCCGCTCGGGGCGATGATCGCCCATGAGCGCATCGTCGAGGCGGTGCTGGATGCGGGTGGCTTCGCACACGGCTTCACCTACGCCGGAAACCCGCTCGCCTGTGCCGCCGGCCTCGCCGTGATCACGGAGATCGAGGCCCAGGGGATGATGGCGAACGCGGCCGCCATGGGGGTGCTGCTCAAGAGCCGGCTTGCCGGCTTGATGGAGCGCTTCCCGTTTATCGGCGACGTCCGGGGCCTGGGCCTGCTGCTGGCCTTCGAACTCGTCGCCGACCGGCATACGATGACGCCACTGCCGCGCGCGCTGAATGCCCATGATCGACTGGTGGAGATCGCCTATGAAAACGGCCTGATCATCTATTCCCGCCGCTCGCGCGGGGGGTATAATGGCGATCATTTTCTCGTCTGCCCGCCGATGATCGTTACGGAAGCGCAAATCGACGAGATCATGGGGATGCTCATCGTTTCGCTCGAGCGTTTCGCCGCCGAAGCCGGCCTGCCCGTCGCGAGAGCCGCTTGAGCAAGATACTCATCACCTGCGCCATCACCGGCTCGGTCCACACGCCCTCGATGACGCCGTATCTGCCGGTGACCGCCGACCAAATCGCCGCCGAAGCCGTCGCCGCCGCCGAGGCCGGGGCCGCGATCTTGCACCTGCACGCGCGCGACCCGAAGGACGGGCGGCCGTCCGCCAAGCCTGAACATTTCATGGCTTTTCTGCCGCGCATCAAACAGGCGACGGATGCGGTGGCAAACCTCACCACCGGCGGCAGCGCGATCATGACCCTCGAAGAGCGCCTCGCCGCGCCCGTGGCTGCGGAGCCGGAAATGTGCTCGCTCAACATGGGGTCGATGAATTTCGCGCTCTACCCCGCCGCCGCGCGCATCACCGATTGGCGGTATGACTGGGAGAAGCCATTTCTTGAGGGCTCCGACGATCTTGTGTTCAAGAACACCCCGCGCGATATCGCCCATGTCATCGCCGAGATGGGGGCGAAACGCGGTGCCCGGTTCGAGTTCGAATGCTATGATCTCGGCCATCTCTATATGCTGCGCCATTTCGCGGACCGCGGGCTGGTCGAGCCGCCTTTCTTCATCCAGTTCGTCTTCGGCATTCTCGGCGGGATGGGCGCGGATTCCGAGAATCTGGCCCATGTAAAGCGGATTGCCGACAAACTATTCGGCGACGATTACCGATGGTCGGTCCTGGCCGCCGGGCGGCATCAGATTCCGTTCGCGTCCATGGCGGCCGCGATGGGCGGGCATGTCCGGGTCGGGTTGGAGGATAGCATCTACATCGCCAAGGGAGAGTTGGCGGATTCGAATGCCCGGCAAGTGACGCTGATTCGCGAGATCGCCGAACGTCTGGGCCGCGAGGTCGCGACGCCCGCCGAAGCGCGCGCCCTGCTGGGCCTCAAGGGCGCGGACAGAACCGCATTTTAACGGGCGACGACAGGCGATGACCAAGATACACATCCGCCCGGCCCGCGAAGAGGATGCGGAAATGATCGTGGCGATTCTCGCCGGCTTAGCGCTGGAGATCGGCGACGAAGGGTTTTTCCGCTCCGATGCCGATGCGATCCGCCGCCACGGTTTCGGTTCGGCGCCCTTGTTCCGTTGCCTAGTCGCCGAAGGCGGCGGCGAGACTCTGGGCCTCACCCTCTACTACCCGGTCTTTTCCACCACGCGCGGACAGCCCGGTGTCTATGTCCAGGATCTCTGGGTGTCGGAGGGTGCTCGGAAGTTGGGTCTTGGCCGCCGGCTTCTGGCGAAGACCGCGGCGCAGGCGGCCACGGAATGGAGTGCGGCTTATATGGCGCTCACTGTTTACGCGGACAATCCGGGCGCCACGGAATTCTATCGGCGGCAGGGTTTTGCATCCGGTGAGCGGGAACGGTTCATGGCGCTTGACGAGGCGGCGTTTCGGGCATTGAGGAGCAAAGCATGAAAGCCGTCTTTCACGAGAGCCAGCGCCGCCACGACCCGAAGCATTTTCTCTCCAGCGGTGCCCCGCAGCCCAATCCGGAGAAACCCGGACGCATCGACGCGCTGCTCGCCGGTGTCGCGATATTGGGGCTGGATGTCGAACAACCGGCCGACACCGGGATGGGGCCGATTGCGGCGGTCCACACGGCGGAATATTTGGTCTTTCTGCAGAATATCTACACCCGTTGGCGGCGCATCAAAGGCGCCTCGGAAGAGGTGATCCCCAATATCCACCCGGACCGGCGAACGGCGAGCTATCCGAAATCCGCGGTGGGACAGGCCGGCTATCATATGGCGGATACGGCGTGCCCGATCTCGGATCAGACATGGAACTCGGCGTACTGGAGCGCTCAGACCGCCGTTACGGCGGCGGATCGGGTTCTGGGTGGCGACCCCGCCGCCTATGCGCTTTGCCGCCCGCCGGGGCATCACACGTTCGCATCTCTGGCGGGCGGGTTCTGCTTTTTGAATAACACCGCCATCGTCGCGAAACGCTGCCTGCGCGCCGGTCGGCGGCCGGCAATCGTGGATGTCGACCTGCACCACGGCAACGGCACCCAGGGAATTTTCTACCATCGCGACGACGTACTGACCGTTTCGGTCCATGCCGATCCGGCGCGCTGCTACCCTTTTTTCTGGGGCCATCCGCAAGAGCGCGGGGTGGGCTCGGGGGTTGGCGCCAATCTGAATCTGCCGATCCCGCGCGGCTCGGGCGACGATATTTTTCTGGAGGCGCTGGCGGTTGGCCTCGATCGGGTGCGGGCGTTCGGCGCGGATGTGCTGATCGTGGCGCTCGGACTCGACGCATTCAAGGGCGATCCGTTTGGTGACCTTGCCGTCACGACGCCGGGATTCGCGCGTGTCGCCGCGGCCTGCGCCGGGCTCGGTTTGCCGACGGTGATCGTGCAGGAAGGCGGCTATCTCTGCCCGGAGCTCGGAGAAAACCTGGCGCGGTTCCTTGGTGGGTTTCTCGATGGGCACAAAGTTAACGGGCGGACAGTCCGCACATGACGATGACCGCCGACGTTCTGGTTATTGGCGGCGGCATCGCCGGAATCGGTGCCGCCGCCCGTATCGCGGCGGGCGCGCGGGTGATCGTGCTCGAGCGGGAAGCGGCCATCGGCTATCACGCGACCGGCCGCTCCGCCGCGATCTTCATTCGCAACTACGGCAACGCCACACTGCGCGCGCTCAGCGCCGCCAGCGCCCCCGAGCTGGAGAATCCTGAGGAGATATCCGACCGTTCGCTCCTCTCTCCGCGCGGCGAGATGATGATCGCCTCGGAGGAAGAGATTCCGGCGCTTGAGCGTTACCTGTCGGGTGCCGAAGGGATCGAGGAATTGTCGCCGCGTGAGGCGGTCGATCTGGTGCCCATTTTGCGCCTGGACCGGATCCGCCGCGCCGCCATCGAGCATGACGCCCGTGACATCGACGTTGACCGGCTGTTGCAGGGCTTCGCCCGGCTGTTGCGTGCGCA
>Ga0114931_10011356_pt1 | contig 10531 bp, 11 predicted proteins | sample 2SBtaG_FD_89579 | JGI IMG/M metagenome (GOLD analysis project Ga0114931, IMG submission 89579) | Deep subsurface microbial communities from Kolumbo volcano to uncover new lineages of life (NeLLi) - 2SBTROV14_V59a metaG | ecosystem: Environmental > Aquatic > Marine > Volcanic | place: Kolumbo...
ACGGGTGCGCCGATGGAACATGCCGGTTTTGGAAAGGCTGGTGCCCAGGCCAAGGATGCAGCCACGAAGTTTCTTGTGCGGACACTCATCGAAGGAGATTCGTGCAACTGATACGGATCCCAGCCTGTTTCTTTCCGCCTGCTTCGTATTCCAACTGCTCATTCTTCCAGCCTGTTTTGGCGTGCCGTGGGGTGCCGTGGTGTGTGTGGGGGTGTGCTGCGATTGGCAGACCTTGTGATCCAATCGTCCCCTTTGTCCGAAGCACCGCTTCGCTGCAGAGGGTGAGCAGCCGCACCGGTTGCAACGCACAAGACGACCAAAGCATCGAAGATGCCTTGCTATGTTCTGTTTGACGGATCGAATCCTTGGCGCATGAGTGGGTTGCGCATTTGTATTTTCGTTGTTATACTCGTCGTTAGCAAGGAGGCTTACGATGGCAACGCACCCGCGCAGGCACTTCGCCTTGCTGTACAATGCCCAGAAATGGCTCCGCTATCATTGACGAGTCAGTCAGGTCTTCTGGCACGTTTTCCCTGCTTCCGTTGCCGGGCCTTCCCTGATCGCGAGCAGCACACGGTGAAGATCGTTCTAGTTGAACATTGCAACTCGAACAGGTAAAGCGAGGAATACATGGAGACAGTAACCAACTCTGGTGGAGACACTCATCGCTGTTTGGTGTGCGGCGAGCGGTCTCCGAATTGTATGCTTATCGCTGGTGGCTCAGTCCCACCAGCACTCGTGGAGATGATTGCCAAGAAATACAAGGCACTTGATGCTAACTCATTCATCTGTACATCATGCTTCTCACGCTACCGAGCCGAGTATGTCCGTGATCTGCTCGAAGAAGAACGCGGTGAGGTGACCTCGCTCGACGAAGAGGTCATCGCGGCGCTCCGTGATCATGAACTGCTCGCGGAGAATGTCAATACCGATTTTGACGAGCGGCTGACAATGGGACAGCGCGTGGCCGATAGGGTCGCGGCATTCGGCGGGAGCTGGTACTTCATCGGTCTGTTTGGAGCACTCATCGCTGTCTGGATGCTCCTAAATGTTGGCCTATTCATCTCACGGCCCTATGACCCGTACCCGTTCATCCTGCTCAATCTCGTTCTCTCCACACTCGCGGCGTTTCAAGCTCCGGTCATCATGATGAGCCAAAACCGGCAGGCTGCCAGGGACCGGCTTCAAGCAGAGCACGATTACCAAGTCAACCTGAAGGCCGAGATTGAAATCCGGCTCTTGCACTCCAAACTCGACCAACTCCTTTCCCACCAATGGAAACGCCTCATCGAGATACAGCAGGTGCAGATGGACCTGATGGAAGAAATTGCACGAAACCGGAACAACTAAGCTGGATGTCCCGGGGCCCAGCCGTGTTACCGTGTGACAGCAACGAGCGTCATGTCATCAGCAGGCTTGCGCGGACGATGCCTCGATTGAGAACGGAGAGAATCTGAGCAGGTGAGAGCGAATCAACCTTCGTCGCGATCATGAGAGCTTTCAGGATGCCAGCGCCATGGCGGCCGAAACCCCATGGCCACGAAACAAACCCTCGCACCGCTCGAGCGGAAGGTTTTTCGATCTTATTGGCAAGACGGGGTGATTGATATCCTTGCGGGGATCTCATCGATTCTTATCGGGCTTGGCTGGCTTGTCGATCTTTTTCCGATCACACTTGGTGTTCCGGCCAGCGATAGCGCCGATTGGATCCGGCCCTGTCAGACTTTGCCGCCAGACGGTAGCCCACGGCAATCTAACCAAGCTGTTGCTGATTCACTGCAACGCTTGGTTAGACGACAGGCGGCGTGACAACTAACGCTAGTCATCATCTTCCGGAGGATCACTCGGGAGTCCGTAGTTCTTAATATCCTTGATTGCGTCCAGAAGTCGGATCGTCGCATCGGAATCGAGCGTGTCGCCGGAGTACCGAACTTCATAGAGTCCTTGGAGATTCGATGGAAGCTTGACTCCATCTCTTACAAGTAAAATAAATCGACGACCGTAGAATGCCATCGCCGCGCCGATTTCGATCAATACATTTGGATTCAAGAAAACATGCGCCTTTCCCTCGTGGTCATCGATCTTCTGGTCGGCATCGACGTGAATGATCGCAGCGCCGCAACCACGCATGTCGTCCATGACCTTCTCGGGAACCGGTTTCGATACGGATTGCTTCTCTACCGAGACCACAGGCTCCATCTCACCGTATTCGAGGAGATTTCTGATCGGTTCGACGAACGCCCGGTTCTTTCCGTGTGTGATAAAGACATGTCGCCGTCTCTCATCTCCCTTGATGGCATTGGCCAGCGCAGTAGTCTGAATCTTCGGGGTGTCACGCGGTGTCTGGAGAGGTGCATTCAGATGGTAGTCCACCGGCCGCTCCTCAGAAACACTCTCTTGTTCGGCCGAATTCTCTGTCGCTGTCAGCATGGAATCAGCCTGCTGCGGCGTCCCGGTGCCAGCAAGACTTATGTATTTCTTGTCCTTGATCTCCTCGATCATTCCGACACTTACTGCGCTGGACTCGATTCGTCCGAGGACCTCAAGCGTTCGGCTTCTGGGCACACCCATGTTTTCAAGGATGTTCTGGGCGATGTCCTCTCTTGGAAATGGATGACTGTCGTACTTCCTGAGAAATTCGCCAAATACGCGGGGTCGGAGAACCGCCTCGCGCCTGGCTTTGTAGTCGGCTCCTTCTTCTGTAGGTCGAAGGATTTTTCTTGCGAGATCGGTAACTGAGATCATGGCGGCCTGCGCTCCACCTTCGGACACGCCGAAGGCAATAGCAGCCCCCGACAGAACTTTGAGTTGTGAGCCATTCGGGTCGACATTCAGTGCCTTGGCGACATACAACGGAGCAGTGGGCTCACCTGCATAGTGATCGAAGATTGCCTCCGGGATCCGTAGTGCTTCATCTGGTGATGCAGAAGGAACATCGGACTGCTTGAGATACTTTCGCTTGCCCTCAGTGGCCGCATCCTTCGTCGCCTTCGCCCTCCGCTTTGCCATTGATCCTCCTGCCGTCTAAGAGTTGGTAGACTCGAATTCAATCGAGCAATATCCACTGACAATGTTATACCGAATACCGCTGATCGGGATTTCGCCGCGGTGCTCATCGGAAATTGGCAACGACCGTCCCGATCGTGGCGACCGATCAATGGCTTGCCTGGTCAAAATCGGGGTGACAGGACACCAGTTGAACTTTTTGCGGCCCAGATCGGCCTCTGGAGCTTGGAAACGCGGGTTCTGGTTTCGCGATGAAAGATCTGCAGCAAACCTCCAATGCCACCACTGTCTTACCATCGCGTCAAATACAACCGATCAAGACGCAGTAGATTCTAGTGACCTGCCCCCATATTCTGTACCATACAGATTAAGTATGACATGCCCATTGCGGCCCAGGTTCAAATTCGTTTATCATGTACTCTTGGAAGACTCTAACTTTCGTTGGGGTATATGGCCGCTGTGGACGGATCATCCAAGCGGCATTTGTAAAGTTGCTCGCGGTAAACTCGTAGTTCGGGAACAGATCCACAAGGGTGCCGTTTACAAGTTCGCGTCCGACAACCCAATCGCTTTGACAAATAATGCCAAGGCCAGCTAAGGCACAATCTTTAAGTGCCACTGCATTCGAGGTTAGCATACTACCATTGACTCGTACTGACCCCTGTTTCCCACCAACATTGAATAGCCATTCATTGCTGAAGCCAGGCATGTCCAAGAGTAGACAGTTGTGATGCTCTAGATCATCGGGGGGCTTGGGCCGTCCTGCGTTCTTGAGGTACTCCGGACTAGCGCAGATATGTGCATGCATCGGGGCGAGCCTGCGCGCGATGTAGGATGAATCTTCCAGTGGCCCAATCCTAATCGCGAAATCAATGCGATGTTCCACGAGGTCAAGTAGGGCATCGGAAAGACGGAGATCAAGCCGGATACCCGGATGCTTGTTGAGGAACGAAGGTAACAATGGTACGACATTTAAGAGCGCGAAGCTGACCGGAGCAAGAACGCGAAGCTGTCCATGAGCCCCCTGAGTCAACTGACTGGCCAAGTCCGCAGACTGCTCGATGTCTTCGGCTAAGCCTTCGATTCGGGAAAGGTAGAACCCTCCTGCCTCGCTGAGTGAGAGCTTCCGAGTTGTTCGTATGAAGAGGTCAAATCCAAGTTCCTGTTCCAAGCTTGATATCGCTCTTGAGACAGATGACGGGTTCATATTCCGATCCCGAGCGACAGCAGCAAAGCTGCCACGCCTTGCCACTTCGCAAAATAAATGCAAATCACGCAAATCCATTCGTGCATTTTACGCACGAGACTGCTCCATTGCAAGGGCATAGACAGCAGATGCCGCATGTATTATGGTTAGCTCGAATAGCAATCGGGCCGCAATCGGGCCATTGACTATTTATTGGAGAGGCTATGAGTACCGAAAAATCGACAAATATCGCCGTCCTTGGGACTGGAGCTATGGGATCACGAATGACCTTGAGGCTCCTGAAGGCAGGTCATAATGTAAAGGTATGGAACAGATCACCAGACCCCGCTGAAGCCTTGGCATCAAGTGGGGCAGTTGTTGCCACAAGTGTTGCTGCCGCTTGCGCGGGGGTATCCGTTATCCTCGCCATGGTTCGAGACGATGAAGCCTCACGCATGATCTGGCTTGGCAACGAAGGGGCTCTTAACGCTGCTGAACCAGACACTCTTGCCATCGATTGCAGCACACTATCGCCTCACTGGGCGGAGGAGCTTGCCAAGGCTTCGGTAAGCCGTTCAATCGCATTTGTAGCAGCTCCGGTGCTCGGTTCTCGACCACAGGCTGAGATGGGCCAGTTGATAGCACTTCTTGGTGGAAACACTGCTGAAGTAGAACGCGCAGTCAATACCACTGCTGTATTCGCCGGTAAAAGCTTCCACATTGGCAACGCCGCTCAGGCAGCATCTGCGAAGCTCGCAGTAAATGCCTTCTTTGCCACGCAACTTGCTGCAGCGGGTGAACTGATCGCCTACTTCCGCGCACTCGGCATCAAAGATGAGAAGTGGCTCTCGATGTTCTCTGACATTCCTGTTGTTGCCCCCGGAATTGCTGGAGCAATGAAAGGCATGTCCGCGGGCAACTTCACGCCCATGTTCCCGATTGAACTTGTGGACAAAGACCTTAGCTACTTCATTGAGTCGGCAGATAGACAGGGTGCTGGGTCTGAAATCGTTTTGTTTATCCGAGCGCTTTACAAGCGTGCCATCGATCTCGGTCACAAAGACGACAACATTACTGGTATCCAACAAATTTTTAAATGATGCACGCAATCAATTCACACAATCAAAGGAGTTATCATGTCAACAAACACACCCTCCAAGTTTCGTTACCACACCGCGCAATCCGCACCCAAAGAAGCGAAGCCTTCTATTCAGAAATCTATCGATTGCTTCGGGTTCCTTCCGAACCTCCACGCGATCATGGCAGAAGCTCCGTCAATGCTCGCGAGCTACCATGCTTTGTGGGATCTGTTCGGCGAATCCTCGCTATCCCCGCTAGAACAGCAAGTCGTGCTGATGGCAGCCAACTTTGAGAATGATTGCCACTACTGCGTTCCTGGCCATTCTTACATCATGACCGCTTCCGGTATGCCTGCGGATGTCATCGAATCACTTCGCAACGGCACCCCGATCACTGACTCCAAGCTCGAGTCGCTGCGAACATTTTCGATCGCTCTTATCCAGAAACGAGGCCATGTCGGAGACAACGCCGTGCGTGCCTTTATTGCTGCGGGGTACTCCGAGCGTCAAGCATTAGAGGTCATAGTAGGACTTGCTATGAAGCTATTGAGTAACTACACGAATGCAATTGCCCACACCGAGCTCGACGAGCCAGTGAAGAACTTCGCATGGACGAAGCCTGTAGATGACTGATGGTGCACAATGGCTGGATGACCTTTCTTCTCTACCTGACCAAGACGAGCAAATCGGGGAATCTAGATTGACTGAGTCAATGTTTGGATGATCGAGATCGATACCCATCGCCTTCGCGTATTGACAATGAATATGAGACCACCGTACTCACTCCACAGTACCCACTTGTTGCAACACTGCCTTTTCCGTATGCTCAATCATCTCGCTCTTCCCGCCCAGAAGCGTGTTTATCCGTGAGTGAAGAATAAACACTTTGCCATCTTTGAGCACACCCGTGGTTGGGTACTCGTCATCAGTGAACAGATATTCACCGGTTGCCTGTGCCGTTTTCCAGCCATCATTCGTCATGATTGCAATGGCTCCATCAGTTGCCTTTCCTGCTACTCTATTGGCAATCAAAACCAACTCATTCTCGTTCACCAGCACCACGCCATCAGCACCAAGGTATGTATTTTGCATTTCTATCTTCTGAAGCGAAGGATTGGCTAGAGGCACCTTGAACAATATCCCCTCGTTCTTTTTCGCGACAATGAAGTAGCCATCGGGGTGATAGGCAATTCCATTGAGACTGAACCCTTCGCCTACAAGCCGATCTGCATCTTCAAGAAACACCGAAGCATTCCCTTGTGTGTCAACCTTGTAGATGACCGGTGCAAGGCTGTCGGTGATGTACACATTGCCCTCATCATCGAGAGCGGGATCATTCGTAAAGTGGGGTTCTCCGTTTGGACGAGGATCACCGAGATTAATCATGTCGATTTGATTTCCAGATGACAGCTCGTAGATACCAAGAGAGGCTAACCTATTTGTGCCCGCAGAGGATTTCCGGACACTAACCCCAAGATCGGAGTTCACGACATACAGGCGATCCCTTTGTTCATTGATCTGAATGCCAATGGAACCGATGAGTCGATCGTCGCTGACAAGTTGCTGGTATGCCCCGTTTTCTTCGACAGTATAGATGCCCCCGTAGCGAACTGAACTGAGGATGTGCCGCCCCGTTCTTTTATTGTACTTCACACTCTCTGGATAGAAACTACCTGTTTGGATTACCTGATAATGATCGCCTCCCATGCGTACCGTTGGGGTAACTGCGTCATATGAATATGTCGAGCATGCCCCAATGCATGTTGCAACTATGAGAAGCACGACGGAAACAATGGTTTTTCTGCATCTTGATGGAATCATTCGTATTCTCCTTTTACGATTTTTAAGCAACGCTTGCTCGCATCATATTCCCTCATTGGCTGATTTGACACAGTTTAACAATCGCCTCAGCAACGCCCGCTGCCGATGCTGGATTTTGTCCTGTGACAAGCAAGCCATCGACAACCACATGCTTTTCAAATGGCTTGGCGCTGGTGTGCTTTGCCCCTTGCTTGACAAGTTCATCATCGAGCATGAATGGAACATCATGCTCAGAGTGCCCGATCTCTTCGGCTGTGGTAAATGCGGCAATCTGTTTTCCGTCAAGAAAAGCAGATCCGTCTGAGAGCGTCACATTGAGCAGGGCGACCGGTCCGTGGCATACCGCCCCGATCACCTTGCCGGACTCGAACGCTCCGGCAATGACTTGCTTCACGACGGGCTCATCCACCATATCCACCATAGGGCCGAGTCCACCGGGGAAGAAGATGGCGTCGTACCGGTCGAGATCAACATCCACAAGGCTTAACGAGGCATTGAGATTCTCGAAGCCGCCAGATGCCCGGAAAAGCACGCTCGCCCTGTCCTCGGCGTCGTATCCATCTTCGGGTGGCCGACCACCGTTGATGCTGGCGAACTCGACATGGTATCCGTGGGCGAGAAACACCAGATACGGGTGGGCGACCTCCGAGAACTCGTATCCGGTCACCCGTCGTCGTGGTCCCACAGTTTCTGCACTTGTCACAATGAACAACACGCGGCTTCGTTTCGTCGGCATCCCGGTAAACTCCATCGAGAACGGATCTCTCGGCAAGCGCCTCTGCCCCGCCGAACGGATCTCGGCGGGGCAGAAGCCTCGGACTATAGAACCTACGCGATCTCGCTGCCGTTCAACTGTAGAAGGGCGCCTTCATTCCACGGCTGGCTTCTTCGGTCGCGTTCGCATCGAAGACCCGCGTCGTGAAAGCGGCGTGCAGCTTCGCCGCTTCCTTCGGGAACTGGTTGATGGCAAACGCCTTGGCGTTCTCGATGGTGTCGAATGCGTAAAACCCGCCGACCGTTCGACCATACAGTCCAGCTAGCCAGGTCTTCGCCAGGAATCCCGGTTGACCCTTGATCATCGGGTTGATCTCACGCCACGGCGCCTTGCTGAATGGAAGATCGACCTCGATTTGGGTGAACAGGTACGCACCGGGCTTCTGGTTGAGTTTGGCCCCGAAGTGGACCGAGTTCATGTCTCGACTCGCATCCCCAACGACGGTGGCATCGAGGATACGAGTCGTTTGTGCTACGTCGAGTTTCCTCGCTTCGGTGGGGAAGTACTCGGTGACAAATCGTTCGGCATTGGCCACGGTGTCGAACATGTAGAAGCCACCGATCGACTGGTTCCCGACGCCGGACAGCCAGGTTTTGTTGATAATTCCCGGCTGCTCAAGGAGGGTCGGATTGAGTTCCCGCCACGGGACCTCTTGCATGGGGATGGACAACTGTAACTCTGTGTACACGAATGCTTTCAAGGGAATCTCCTTTGTGCCGACATCACTTCGCCCGACCACCGGACGCTGATTTACGGTCTGTATTGAAGCGAACGCTACAATATAGGCCAATATTCCTTGCCGGGCAAGATATTTTGGAGTATTCTTTTCAATACGAGGCCGCCGATGCCCAGACCACGAAAACAACCCGAGCCAGAAGCCCTCGAAAAGGCCCTCCGCGTCTTCTGGACCAAGGGGTACGACCGTACCTCGATCAACGACCTGAGCGAGTCACTCGGCGTTGGGCCGTCAAGCATCTACAACGCATTCAATAGCAAGGCTGAGCTCTTCCGGCGCTCACTCACACACTACGGGGACACACACCTCGCCTTCGTCCATCAACTCATGGACGAAACCGAGACCGAGGATGTCCGCGATGCTCTCCGGGAGCTGTTCCATGGATTGGTTCGGCTGTACACAGAGGCGTCCACACCCAAGGGCTGCGCGATCTTTCAGGGCGGAGGGGCGGGCGGGCCGGCAGCGACTGATGATGCAGAGATCTCGCGGTTTTTCAGGGGCGAGGTCTACCGGAACCTGCTCACCCTGCTCGACCGAGCCCCTGATCCAGCAAGGTTCGCCGCGCCGTCCTCCGTTCTAGCCAAGTTCCTCTACGCAACCCTGCGCGGCGTATCGCAGATGGCTGTCGATGGCGCTTCACGGAGAGAGTTGTTGGCCATTGCAGATCACGCCGTGGCAAGCTGCTTCGTCGATCCAACGCTCACCCGCTGCAAATAGTGACCCGTGGAGATCGATCGGACTTTGGCATGCCCCCTTGATCCGGTCCAGGCTGCTGCAGCAGACTTTCGCGTGGATCACGGAGGATCTGGGTATGTCGAAGAAGCGTGATACGGCCGAGGAGATCGTGGGCAACTGCGACGATTAGGCGTCGAGTTGGCCAAGGACCAACAGGTGGCCGCAGTGTGCAGGTTGCTTGGGATCACCGAGCGGAATTTACAAGTGGTGGAAGTTGATCCCACACGAGGGTACTGCACTGGCACGCCATGTTGACAGGACGTGCTTGAACCGCGTGTAAACACGGAAGGATCGCCGACGACAGATGGTGCGCAAGACTCAGGCCGCGTACGACATCAGCGAGCGGAGTGCGTGCCGCGTGCTCTCTGCGCCTCGCGCGACGCACCGCTACCAGAGCGTCGCCGATGATCAGGCCGTGCTGAGATTGCGAATCCGTGATATCGAAGAAGTGCATGTCACGTGGGGCTACCAGCGAATCTGGATCAAGCTGCGCCGGGAAGGCTGGCCAGTGAATTGTAAGCGGGTGTACCGGCTCTACCGGGAAAAAGGATTGTGCGTCGGTCGACACAAGCCTCGCCGGCACAAGAGCAGTGTAACGCGGCCCGAGCGGACAGCGGCGACTCACGTCAACGAGAGCTGGAGCATGGACTTCATGTCCGACCAGCTCTTCGACGGTCACCGATTTCGGCTCTTGACGATAGTCGAGGACTTCACACGCGAGAGCCTCGCGATTGAGGTCGACAGCGGTCTGCGGGGCGACGACGTCGCCGGTGTGCTCGACGGGATCAAAGCCAAGCGGGGCACGCTCCCTGCCAAGATCCGTGTGGACAATGGGAGCGAGTTTACGAGCAAGCGACTCGATCAGTGGGCGTATCTCAACACTGTGCGTCTGGACTTCAGCCGGCCTAGAAAGCCTACGGATAACGTTCTGATCGAAGCATTCAACGGGAAGCTGCGCGCCGAGTGTCTGAACGAGAACTGGTTCCTGTCGCTTGACGATGCGAAGGAGAAAGTCGCGGCTTAGCGAACTCATTACAATGTGGAACGACCCCACAGCGCCTTGGGCAACCTGGCCCCCGAGGAATTCGCTGCCTTACCCGGCCAGGCATGCCTGGCCGGGTAAGGCCAAAGGCTCGCCCTGTGATTGGCATAGGTTTGGGTACAAGCGCAGACATGGCTAAACTATCTGTGTA
>Ga0114931_10011357_pt1 | contig 10531 bp, 15 predicted proteins | sample 2SBtaG_FD_89579 | JGI IMG/M metagenome (GOLD analysis project Ga0114931, IMG submission 89579) | Deep subsurface microbial communities from Kolumbo volcano to uncover new lineages of life (NeLLi) - 2SBTROV14_V59a metaG | ecosystem: Environmental > Aquatic > Marine > Volcanic | place: Kolumbo...
CCTTTGCGAATTTTGCCTTTTGCTTTTTTATTCTGTGTTTTCTTGCCAGCCCCTGCCGTTATGATTTCAGATGTCTTGTCGAAAACTTCCATATATTTCACAGCTCCCGGGGTTTCTACACCAATTCCGTGGATAAAAAATCCACGGGGACGAATATATGAAAAGTTTTCACCCCACCCACCTTCTGATTTTAGGGTAAATGATTGGTTGCGAACATCCTCAAGGATACCATCCAATGAGTCAATATCATGCTTTCTACGCGGTGATACAAAGCAATTTCCAGTTAATATACCAAATTCGCCTAGTGTGAAAGTGTGAGTAGTAGGTTCATTACAGCAATATACTTTTTCGCTTCTATTAGTTTTTTCAACTGATACACATTTAATAGATGTTATTTTATCTACACTTGGTGAGTTTTTCATATTTTCAATATGTGAGTTTTTAAGGATCAATTTATCATCATTTTTGAAATATTTTTTAACAAATGTCAATTTCCATAATTCGCCTCGTTTACCATCGAAAGGAGAATTCTCTCGATCCAATCGCAAAGATATAACGGGCAATCCAGCCCTTACGGCAATATTCTTAAGTTGTACAGCATATTCATAGTTTGCAGTATGTAATACTACAGATCCTCTAGTATCTACACAACCAGCAGCGGCAATTACGCCTGCGATAAATCCTCTTAAATAATCTAATGATTTATTAAGGCTAGGTAAATATTTCAATTCTTCTGGTTGGCCATTAACATAATGAATGCCTTCTGGATCACCTTTATAGTTAGCGACTTTTAACCAATCAAAATAATCTAATATTAAATGTCTACTATTACCAAACTGTTGTAATGCAGAATATTTAACATTTGCAGAGAAATCAGTATAAACATAGCCGTCACCAAATACAAGTCCATTGCGTATTCCATTTTTATAATCTGCATCAGAAGTATAAGTGTATTCTTTAATTCCATTTAATGGTATTCTTCTATTTTGTAGTTGTTCTGTTGTAACTTTTTCAGTTCCGCCAGAGCGTTTAGTAACAATCCATTCATGATCGCGGGTTGTATGAATTATCTCATTATTACTTAATGTAATTTTATATAAATTTTGTATGCCATAACACTTCCAGTCAACTGATTGGAACTTGCCATGTCCAGTAAGAACATTAACCGTTTTGCCATCAATATCGGCTGCATTTACAATACCTTCCGATGTTATTATTTTAGTGTCACCACTAATACAGTTCATGAGTGTGGTCCCTTTCCATTCAGTCCCTGCATTTGAATAGATCCTACCACCAGAAGTTCCCTTAAAATTACTTAATAGGTCATAGAAATTTGTTGTCCATGTTTTTTGTAATTCTGGCGTGCTTTCGACACCAGCAGCAGCCTTTGCTACTCTGAATAATGTATCATTTATAGTTTTATCATTATAGTCTTTGTATGTCGAATTCCATACTTCTTCTGAAAATAAATCCTCGAATTCTGTATTAAACATATTCCGGGGATCGGTGTCGTTTTTTCCCATTTATATCTCCATTTTTTTTTTTAATTATTATTTTTAATTTCTACTTGGTGTACGTCAATACCTCTGTTTTTGAGATATTCAAGTCCATCGGTATTTCGATATATTTCTGCATAATATACCGCACTGATACCAGCTGCAGATAGCCTTCTTGCACATCCTACACAGGGACAGGTTGTGACAAATACTATGCTATCTGTGGCATTATTTGGACTACGAATTAGCTTACGGAGGGCATTATCTTCCGCATGTACAACATTTGGTTTACTATTTCCATTATTATCTTCGCATATATTTTCTTCGCCAGGATTGGTACCGTTATATCCGATAGCAATAATGCTATCGTCTTTGACTATGACGCATCCTACTTGTCGGCGCGTACAATAAGAAAGGCTGGCATAAACATATGCAGCTTGCATGTGAGCTATGGCGTATTTTTGTTTCATATGATAAAGTATTTTTATTTATTATTGTTTTTAATTTTGCCAAGCATATCAGAAAATAGTAATACAGTCAATATGTTTAAGCAATGAAAATTATATTTTTATGAATATAAATAAAATGACTTGACAATTTTAAAAAATAGTCATAGTATAAAATAGCACTGTATGGAAATATTAGTGTATGTATTTAACTTTTTCAAGGAGAAATCTTATGGAAAGAGAGATTAATATTCAAGATGTTACTAAATATCTATCTCGTGCCTTTTTCAAGGCATCCGCCAAAGCTGCGGATTCTATAGGTTCCAGCGCCCTTAGAACAAAAAATAAAGAAACGGGCAAATGGGAAACTACGACCATGTATGATTATCAGGTAGATTTTTGTTATCTAATGGATGATATACGCCGTGGCCCCATGTATATTTCTACCAAAAGCATCCAATTAGCAAATGAATTAATTGCAAAATTGGAAGAAGAAGCAAATAAATTATAAGAATAATCTCCGCATAAATAAACATATGCGCGTAAAAGAGATAATTTATAATTGCAATATTGGCAATTTAGAACTAATAAAAAAACAATGCTCCCAATTCATTGATGAGTCTGCTGGTTTTCCTGTGGCTAAAAATTTACCACAAACCTATGAAGATTTTCAAAAAGTTAAGGTTAGAAAAAGAAAACATTCCAATGCCTTTTCCAATACTTTCAATGGTGCTTTCAAAGATGAATTGAATGATCTGCGCGAGCGAGCTATTTTTGTTAATGGTTGGAACACATTTGAGGAAAGCGCCGAAGGCGGTGTTGAACCCTTCTATGTTTTTCCTATCAACGGGTTCAAGTTCCTTTATAGCAAGGAAGTAGAAAATTCTACCCAAAACTATAAGCAGGTATTTGAATCAGTATTTTGCCAAATGGGCGAAGAATCTGGGAAGGAGGTTTTGGCCGACCTTCTCAGATTCACCTATGTTTCCGAAAATCTTAGCACAGGAATAGAGTCCGGCGCTGAAATTATTTTGTATGGAATTCCTTATTACTATGCACTTAGAGAATCATGTATAGATAGTTACGATGAACTATTGACAAGATTGGTGTAGTTGTAGTATGATATAAGAATAACTATAATAAAAAGGTATTATTATGCCAGCATTCTATTATGCCATGCAATATATGTGGCAACTTTTAAGATATGATGAATCCACACAAAAATTAATAAAAGACATCTTTTTGGGTGTTTTGTACATTATAGCTCTGTATATAATTACTGCAAATTAGGTTATAAAAAAAAATAATAAATAGGAGAAAACAATGTCAGACGTTAAAGCGTTTAGAATAGTATCAGGCGAAGAAGTGGTCGCTGTGGTTGAAGAATCGGTTGCTATAGTTAGTGATGAGTTGGATTATTATATCCTTGAGAAACCACGGGCATTTATGCTTCAACAAGGCCCAGACGGCACGGTTGGTGTTGCAATGCTGCCATTTATGGCCAGTGCAAATAATCCCGATCTTGATTCGGAATCTGATGTAAAGTTATATAAAAAGGATATTGTAGCAGAAGTGGTGACTGTGCCAGATGCACTAGAAAAGGCATATTTACAGCAGACATCAGGAATAGCTTTAGTAAATTAAGGAACAAGGAATGTCAATAGTAGTTTATAAATGTGATGTGTGTAAGAGAGAAAAGGAATTCCAGCAAAACGTTGAAGGCATTGAAAAGGTTCAGCGTTGCACTATAACACATGGATGCCGGGGGAAATTGTTTCAGGTTGAAGTTCTTGATGATTACGTAAGAGCTAGTATCCCTGATAGAGTTTTGGGACTGGATGATTGGCAGCAGCGCAAAGTATTATATAATCATGTTCAATCAATAGCAAGGGATAAATGGGTTATAAAACACAATCTTGGCACGTTCCCTTTTATTTCTGTGTTTGTAAATGTACCAATTGAAGGCAATCCTGAAAATACAGAAGAAATAGTACCAAAAGATACTATAATAGTTGATGATAATAGTATTGTTTTAATATTTGATCGTGTATGGTCTGGATTGGCACAATTAGTTGCTAGGCAATCAGATCCAAATTTATTAAAACCGTTTACCCGCACTGCCACTGCGGGACAACAAGTACTGCAACAAATTTCTAATAGCGGTGAAATTGCCATCGCAACTCGTGTCGAGACTGTGGGAACATGTGAAAATGTTGATCTTGCAGTTAAATATACAACTACACAAAACACTGTTGTAGAAAAAACATATACTGCATCAGATAATTTGTTGAATTCAACATCATCATGGAAAGATTTTGATAGTGTTTTGATAAAAGGAAAAATATATACAATACGAAGCTATCAGGGGGTTTACTCAGATATGCTAGATGAAACAGTTGCTTCTGGTTCTACATTTAGATTTACTGGAATAACTACAAATCCAACATGTTCACCTATAGATATTGCACCAAGAAATATTACACAGGATGAAGTATATATTTTATTTGCTTCGAATCCGTTTGACACCATAGATAAGATCACTGATAAGTATATTGATGTATTCGATATAACAGAACTTGAAAATACTTTTGCATTGCTGTATGATACTGGTGAATTTTTTGCAGATACGACTATAATACAAGAAATATATCCACCAATAAGACAAGTATAATTATAATAAAAAGAAATGAATGGATAGTAAAAAACAAAAATTTTTAATAGCACTTTTAATATCTTCACCTGATACATTTGCTATATGTCAAAATATAGTGCTGCCCTCCTATTTTGATCCAGAATTTAGAAATTCGGTCGAATTCATAAAGAGATATTACCAAGAATATAATACAACTCCCAGTGTTGTCCAAATAGAGGCAGAAACAGGGAATATATTTGAAACGTATGATGTTAAACCAGATGAAATACAATATTGCACTGATGAAATAGAAAGGCATTGCAAGCGGGGTGCAATGAAAGAAGCTGCAATAGCAATGCCTAGACTTATCGAGGCGGGCGAATATGCCGAAGCAGAGGAAATGGTTAAAAATGCCGTGCTTGTTTCGTTACAAGATAATTTAGGACTTAGGTATTTTGATACAGTAAACGAGCGCTTAAAAAGAATGAGTGAAGAAGATCCTACGTATCCTACTGGTTGGACCGGCGTTGACGATGCATTATTTGGTGGAATTTCCCGAAAAGAATTGTTGTTAGTTTCTGCAAACTCTGGTGGTGGTAAATCTATAACACTTGCTAATCTTGCTTTTAATTTTCTTATTAGCGGTATGAATGTTCTCTATATTTCTTTAGAGTTGTCAGAAGATGTAATTGCCCAAAGAATTGATACTATGATTAGTGGCATTGGTAGACGCGAGTGGAAAGAACACACCGATGAAATATCAAAAAGGGTAACATCAATATCTAAAAATGCTGGCATTTTAGATATTATTCAAATGCCATCTGCAACTACAGCTAACCATATTCGTGCATATTTTAAAGAATTTTATCTAAAATATAGTTTCACTCCAGATTTGCTTGTAGTTGATTATCTTGATAATATGTCACCCAATGAACATGTGTCAGCGGATAATGTGTTTGAAAAGGATAAGCGTAGTTCCGAGCAATTGCGACAAATTGCAGTAGATTATAATATGTTCGCGGCAACTGCTTCACAATTAAATAGGAGTGCAATCGGCGCTGTTGATCATAATCATTCACAGATCGCAGGTGGGTTAAGTAAAATTCAAGTAGCTGATGTTTATTGGTCAATAGTTATGACAGAGGAACAAAAGGCCATGGGTAAAGTAATATTTATATTCCAAAAAACTAGAAATAGTGATGGTGTTGGAACCCAAGTATATTTGAAATGGGATGCGAAACATTTAAGAATAGTAGATGAAGATGGCGATCACCCACACCCATTAAATTTTAAAAAGAAAGAAAAAGACACGTCAAATGATCTTCTTACTTCTGAACCTGAATCTGGTGATAAACTTGCTAGTTTGCTCACAAGTATTACATCATAATAAATATATAGAAATGCATAATAAATTTATAACCATAGGAGAATAATATGCCAAAAGTAGCTGACATAACAGTATTAAACATTGATGAAAAAACATATGCAGTAGATTCGTTGACTGATGAAGTAAAGGCCCTCGTAGAACTTTATAATGAATGGAACCATAAAGAAGCAGAAGTGCGCGATGAGCTTACGCGGTTCCAAGCTGCAAAAGAAACACTTTCGCGTCAGATTATCACTAAAGTTCGTGAGCATCTTGCCGAAGAAGAAGCTGCTAAAGAAGCACCCGCCGCACAGGCGGAAGTAGGGGGCGCTGATCCTGTTGAACCTACAGCCCCTGTTGTAGAAGATACTGAATAGTAACTATCATCTATAAGCATATAAAATCCCCAAATTTGGGGATTTTTGCGCTTATACAGCCCTAAATAACTCCTTCATTATCCAATACGTATAAATACACTAAAACATCTTATATTAGGAATTTTTATGTCTTTACTATGTGATCTTGTACAAGAAATGGCTGCCGGTGGATCAACAGGCGCGGGCGGTATCGCCGCCGTTCCGGGTTCATTGTTCAAAGGAGGTGTCGTAGATGCCGAAAAAACCAAACAACGTCGTAAAAAAATGATGCGTAGGGTTATGAATATGAAAGAAAGTCTTGGTGTTGACCTTGGTAGAACAGACTTTGATGCCTCTGATGTAGTTTCGAGAATTGATGCAGCTGCCAAAAAAGCAGATCAAAATGATGATACTACAGCATTTGGTCTAGAGGATGAAGACGGTAATATGGTTAAGGTTTATGTAAGAAACGATCAAGCCGAAGATTTTGAGAAAGACTTATCCGCTATGTTGGCTGGTGAATTGGCAGACGATGAAGAAGAAAATAATGCTCTTGAAATCGCTGAAGTTTTATTCAAATTAAAAGATAAATTTGATATTGTAGATGTTGAATGGCCAGGAATACAAGGAGATCCAGAAGAAGAACAGGAAGTTGGTGGTGAAGAAGCTGGTGGTGAACCCATGCCACCTACTGGCGATCAAGCAGGGACAGAAGAACCCGGCGCGGAAGCTGCACCGGGTACTGGTGATTTGGAGGGAATGGATACAGAAGCTGCTGGTGAACCAGGAGAAGCTGAAATGGCACCTGATGAAGCAGGCGCTGAAACTGCTCTTCAGCAAGTAATAGATATGATGAAAGCAGACGCAGAAGCGAAGAAAGCAGAAGCAGATGCACGTGCCGCCGAAGCGCGGGCCAAAGAAGCAGAGTATACTGCACAAGCATCTGCTGGTAGAGTTCGCAAAGAAGAACAAATGATGGATATGGAAAACGCAGAAAAGGCTAAGAAAGAAGAAGAACAAGAAGCCAAAAACATGGCCAAGCTTGCGCGCTATCAGTATCAGAAAGCACAAGATGCGGAAGTTAAACTTTCTATGGAAAGCGAAGATTATAACAACGATACAGAATACGAAGAAACTGTAACACTAAAAGAATTATCTTCTTTGATAATGCAAAATCTGAAGGATAATTAATGAAAAAGCCAACATTCATTGAATATTTAACTGAGTTAATGGTTAGTGATGATCCAGTTCAGGCGTTAAAAGATGTAAAAATGGCCTCGAGAAACCCTTCTCGCTATCAAAAGCAACAACTAGCGACAAACGCCGAAGATCAAAAAGAAATACAAACCAATAAGGATGATCCTCTTAAGTCTGATAAACTTAGAATAGCTAAACAAAAGCAACAATTGGAAATACAGCAGAAACGCGTTGCACAAAAAGAACAAAGACTAGCAAGACAAGCTGGAGTTGAAAAACCGCAGCAAGGTCCAGGTCAAGCGCCAGTATAACCCTATTAACTGCGTTATACACAACCAGTAGGTTTAGGGAGACCGCCATATTTGGCAATCCGTTTCATGACGCCAGATTGAAACAGTTCATACAGCGGTTTAGCTTTCCGATCCATTCCGAAATGTTTGGCAAAATCACGAATGGGTGTTACCTTTCCATTATCTTCATACATTTGTTTTGCTGTCATAATGTATTTCACATGCTCTTCATTTAATTCAAGCCCGTCCCGTCTAGCAAGCTCATACATTACTTCTTCATTCCAAACCGTTGGATCAAGAAGAAAACCATCGCCATCTGTTTCAATGTCCATATTCTTACCTATGTAGAGTGATTAAAGTAACACTACGATTAGTTTCACGTACTGCAATATTATCAAAATTCTGGGCAATATAAGGTTCAATAACAACCGGGTCAGATTCACCCATACTTTGAACGAAAGTTACAGTCACACCTTTTTCTTTTAAATATGCAGATACGTGTTCTGCCCTGCGCATTCCAAGATCATTATTATATTCATTGGAAGCTACGTAGTCAGTACGACCAACAACAGCCATAACATAATCCTTACCATACTTTTCATTGTTTGCAGCTACTACATTATTCAATGTAGTTTTTGAATTGGCGTTAAGTTTTGAACTATCAAATGCAAACTTAACTATACTAACTTTTGCATCATGTCGAACATTTGTATTTTGGGATACTGTATTTGTAGTCGCACACCCGAAAAGAAATGCTGACATTAGTACACTTAATATAGTTTTAATCATTTATTTTATTTCCTATAATAGTTAAAAATGCTGGCCGAGGCAGGATTCGAACCTGCGGTCTTCGGGTTATGAACCCAACGAGATGACCAGACTTCTCCACTCTGCGATTATTGGAGGCGAGGGAAGGATTCGAACCTACGTCCGCACAGGTTATGAGCCTGGCAATCTACCGCTGATATACCTCGCAACTGTTTTTTATTTACTCTTACTGTCGTCAACTTCTCCAGTTTCTGACAATGTATCCAAATGCGCATTAACATATGAACTTTTAGCAGCTTGTGCTGCAGATCTTGAAGCGCTACGAAGACTACAGGTATAAACAGACATGGCATCATATGCATCTGAAGCACCTGCCTTAGTCTGTGCAAACGAAATGGCAGAATCAGCATCAAATCCATAATTTACTGCTGTGTTAATGGCATCCTGTCCAGCAGCCAAGAACAAAAATTCCCATCCATTTTCCTTGCGTTCTTCAATCAGCGCATTAATTTTGGTTTTGTTCCATTCTTTGGAACAATTTTCATCACCATCTGTTAATACAACTACAATCGTCTTGCCGTCTTTTGAAGTATATTTTTCCTTATCTGAAATTACAAATCCAATGGCATCCAGTAATGCTGTCATTCCACGTGGTTTCAGTTTATATTCTTCTGCTTCATTAAGGTTTACTTTATCACAAACACAATTAATTTCGTTATCGAATTGTATAATTGTTAAGTTAGCTTTGCCAACTTTTTTCTGATCTTCAATAAAACCGTTCAGTCCACCCTGTGCTTCATCTTTAATCGATTGCATAGAACCAGACCGATCAACAATACAAACGATTTCATCTGTACCTTTATGGTTAATTCCTACATTCTCAAGTTTATCTTTCAAAAGTTCATTTAAAACATTATCATCTGACATTATTGTTATTCTCCTATTATTTTGAATATTATATCATGTACCTAAATACCTGTCAATAGTTCGTCATATCTTAGATATATATGTAATGCTGAAATATACTGTCAATGAATTATGTTATATCTTTTTTGTTTGGCTCTTCCATAATACAGTCATCGACCATTTTACACAAAATGTCTTTGACGAATTGCTTGCTCATAAGTTCATTATTACAATGGACTTTCCCATTTTTTTCATAGAATCCGACTGAACCAAATCCCATGCCTTTCATGGACCACTGAAAGTTCACATAGCCAGATGGTTCGCAATTGTCTTCACAAGATTCAAAAAATGCTTCCACACCTTTTATAGTTTCGTCTGTCATTTGTCACCCAAGTCAGTAAGTTTATTAAAAGCCGCATTGATCATGGCGTCCTGTTCTTCATCGGTATATTCGCCATTACCTCGTCTGTGAGCATAACTCCATGAACATGCATTGGAAATAAGTTTTTTTGTACCTTCGTGGTCAAGACATACTTCTGCGTGAAGTTGAAGTTTATGTAAAAAACTTTCGTATTGGTTAACTTTTTTTCGCAAACTGGCAATTATTTTATATAAGTCTTCTGTGCTTGCTGCTTCGTTCTCGCTCATATTATAACCTATTCAAATTGGTGGGCCACCAGGGACTCGAACCCCAATCTTACGAATTATGAGTTCGCAGCATTAACCTGATTATGCTAGAGGCCCATAGCACATATACATTCTAAATACTATATAAATAGTATTTTAAATAATATAACATAATGAAAGGAGAAAGTCAAGTGACGGATATGAATAAAGATGGGATACCAAATTTAAGTGATGGTATATTAATGCCTCTGTTGAAACACAGATGGCGGCTGAAATTTACAGGAAATAAATCTCTTTTTTCAGATGATATTTTGCATATGATTGCTATGCAAATTGTGTCCTGTTCGGTTGACTATCATTTAAATGTATTGAAAGTAGCGATTCAACAAGATTTGTCTACTTCACATTTACATGATTTTGCAAAACGTCTTAGTAGCCTTGCTAAAA
>Ga0114931_10011358_pt1 | contig 10531 bp, 13 predicted proteins | sample 2SBtaG_FD_89579 | JGI IMG/M metagenome (GOLD analysis project Ga0114931, IMG submission 89579) | Deep subsurface microbial communities from Kolumbo volcano to uncover new lineages of life (NeLLi) - 2SBTROV14_V59a metaG | ecosystem: Environmental > Aquatic > Marine > Volcanic | place: Kolumbo...
ACAGACGGGACGCAGGTTTACTACCTGACGGGTAACCACGACGAACTGCTTCGCAAATACAGTCCGATTCGACTTGGAAATTTTAAGCTGTGCGACAAACTCGTGCTCCAACTGGGGGATAAACAGGCGTGGTTTTTCCATGGCGATATTTTTGATGTCACGATGGGATATTCTAAATGGCTCGGCAGGCTCGGTGCTATCGGCTACGATTTTCTCATCATATTGAATCGGATGGTGAATTTCTGGTCGGAAAAAATGGGGCACGGGCGTCTCTCATTTTCGAAGAGAATAAAGGATAGTGTAAAAAAAGCCGTGCAATATATTAGCGATTTTGAGAAAGTAGCAGCAGAACTAGCCATTGAGAATAACTATGATTTTGTCGTCTGTGGTCATATTCATCACCCTGAGATTAGAACTATTCGTTCTGGTAATGAAAAAGTCGTTTATATGAATTCGGGCGATTGGATCGAAAACCTGTCTGCTCTTGAGTTTGATGATGGAGCCTGGAATCTCTATCGCTACCAGGAAGAATTGCTTGAAACCGAAGCATCGGTACAGCTGGTTAAAGGAGACATGCCTGTTGAGATACCAGATATGGAATACGTGTCTGAGCAGATGCGATATATCATAGAGGGATACTCCAGAAACGCATAGTCCCTAATTTTTTTTACAGGTACCAGTCATCAATGCTAATCCTCTCTTGATTACGCCCCGATCTACATTTAGATTTGGGCTGATTATTTAAAACACATTGTGAGCATTATGCCTTCGGTACCGTTACATTGGGAGTATTTATCGTTTAGAGAATTTGATCCGACCGCCTTGTACGCATGGCTTAAGGCAAGACAGGATGTGTTTGTGCTGGAGCAGGAATGCCTGTACCCGGATATTGACGGTTTGGATACCCATTGTCATCACCTGCTGGGGTGGGTGCCGGAACACAAGGAGCGGACACTGGTTGCTGGATCGCGTATTGTTCCGCCCAAAATGAAATTTCCCGGCCCATCGATCGGTCGCATCATGACGGTAATGGAGCATCGGGGCAAGTCTTACGGGCGCGCTCTCTTGCACGAATCGATCAGCCGGACACTTGAAGCCTATCCGGATCAGACGATATACCTGGAGGCACAACTGTATCTTGAGCATTTTTATAAGGAATTCGGATTCGATACAATCTCTGAACCGTATGATGAAGACGGCATTATGCATGTTGTTATGACAGGCAAACCCGATAACCTGGTTACGAATAATTCCTGATTTGATACATTATTATCGTATATGAAAGAAATTGAAGATATTTTGAATATGAGCGATTCTTCGAAAACCGCAAATGTCGACTCTTTTATCATTGTCGGCGATCGTATCCTGCTCAAACCCAGGGAGCAGGAGAATGTTACGAAGGGAGGGCTCTATCTCCCACCTGGAGTCAAAGAGAAGGAAAAGATACAAAGCGGTTACGTGTTGAAAACCGGTCCGGGATATGCTGTTGCTCCCCCGTTGAATGAAGACGAGCCGTGGAAAGAATCATCCCGGCATCCGCAATACATCCCCCTGCAGGCGAAATACGGGGATCTGGCTATTTACCTTCAGAACCAGGCGTTCGAGCTCGAATACAAGGATGAAAAGTATATCATCGTGCCACAGTCAGCCGTACTGATGCTTATCCGTGAAGAAGACCTGATAGAGTAAATCACCTCATTTAAGCGCAGACTGTAAGTCGGGCTGTCAGCCCGACACCTCTGATCGCTATCAAGGGAAAGAACCAACGTTTCACTTAACCAGATAAGCTACACATCAAACGTTGGGAATTGCCGGACTGACAGCCCGGCTTACTTTACGAATTCTTCAATTTCTGGAGCATAGTAACTGTATGGCCATTTGTCCCAGGATTTGACCAAACCAGCTTTTACGGGATTATTGAGAATGTATATAACACTTTTTCTCATCTCATCAAGTGATCGAAGAACATGATCGTAACTTTCAGATAACCAGAAAGAACCTTTTCTGTTTAAAATTCGATTTGCGTTAAAAGCAGTATATCCTTTTAACGTTTGCAGGATTTTGGTGACCGGAAAAGCGGTATTTAATCGATTTCCATGACACTGAAAAATCATATGAACATGATTGGGCATTATAGTATAACAATACAGTTTGTATACCGAATTATCACGATAATGTATTGCCTCTTGCACTATTGATGCGACCATGGGTCTATTCAACCATTGTGGTCCCGTCACAGGAATATCTGATAGATCTTCACTTAGATGAAAAAAATTATCACACCTCTCAAAAGGCATTTCAGGGATTTTTGAATCCGACTTTTGATTGTCATGCCTGATTTTCGAGAATTGTTCCAACTGTTTTTTTAGTTCAACAGGCAGAGATTCTGCTAATCGAAAGATCACAAAATAGCACGCTTCTTCAGGTTGCCAATGCGGCAAGTGGCGTCGATAGTAATTCATGATGAATAGTTCTATGATAATTTTGTCTCTTGATTACCGAACCAAGATATATAACGCTGAGCTAATTTTAAATTATACTACGTTAAATAATTGATATGTAAGCCGGGCTGTCAGCCCGACACCTCCTTGTCGTTGCAAGAGGTTGGCATCCGATTGTGAATAGTTAAATATGCCAGCACATCCTAAAAAGAGTTACAAAGGACGTTACAGATTGCCGGACTGACAGTCCGGCTTACAGAAGTATTGGCCGACTACTTAATATTACTTTTGGGGGTTGACTCATCAGTCGTTTTATCTCCCGATAGCAAATGGATAGATGGCCAGCGACCTGTTACAATTTTCACAACAGGGACGACAACAACCGCTAAAATGACGATGCTTAGTAATATACCAGGGAGTGCTTTTATCAATAATCCAAAGTTGCTCATAGTGATTTCATTCTTATAAATAATATTATTAGCTGATCTTTTTAACTGATTTAATCGAAATATATTTTTTTATTCTAAGGTGAAATAAAGGATATATCCTCCCTTTTTTCTTCTAAAAATAGCACCCGCATTGATAAATATCACGTTCTTGCTTATATCATGTTAATATAAGCAGGAAGCGCTTTTATTGATCAATAGTGTCAAAAGAAGGATTTTATGAATGGAATATTGTTAGCTATTGCTGGTATGGCAGCAATGCTGCTGGGCTACCGTTATTACTCCAGGTTTGTTGCAAACCGTATTTATAAGCTTGATCCGGATTACCAGACTCCGGCGCACCAATTCAATGATGGTGTCGATTTTGTGCCAACCAATAAGTGGGTATTATGGGGACACCATTTTACTTCCGTCGCCGGAGCCGCTCCCATCGTTGGTCCGGCCATCGCACTGTATTGGGGATGGCTTCCTGCATTATTATGGGTGATTTTCGGAACCATCTTTGCCGCAGGTGTTCACGATTTTGGGACACTGGTTCTTTCGATTCGAAACAAGGGGCAATCGGTCGGAACACTGGCTAACAAGCTCATTGGTAAACGAGCAAAGATCCTGTTTCTGTTTATCATTTTGATTCTGGTTTTGATGGTTAATGCCGTTTTTGCATGGATCATTGCCAACCTGTTTATCACATTTCCTGCAAGTGTCTTATCCGTTTTTATCCAGATTCCGCTGGCCGTGTGGATTGGATATCGCGTTTATCGTAAGAGTGGCAAACTACTGATACCGTCTCTCATCGCGCTTGCTGTAATGTACCTCGCTGCCGTCGTGGCAAGTTATGTTCCGGTGTTGCAAATTAATCTTGTCCAGTATTTTGGCGGCGCAGATCATACAGTACTGTTTGGCCTGAATGGTGTCGGTATGGCTTTCTTTGTTTGGATCGTCATCCTGATGGTCTATGTGTATATCGCTTCAGTTTTACCGGTCTGGGTGCTTTTGCAGCCGCGCGATTACATTAATTCCCATCAGCTTGTAGTCGGACTCGCAATCCTTTATGCCGGTCTTATCTTTGTCCACCCCGATGTTACGGCTCCAGCCATGCATACAGCTACAGATGTATCCTGGTTCCCCCTTCTTTTTATCACGATTGCGTGCGGTGCCATCTCCGGATTCCACGGATTGGTTTCTTCAGGTACAACATCCAAGCAGATAGACCGGGAGACGGATGCGCGGTTGGTTGGTTATCTTGGAGCTGTTGGAGAAGGTATACTGGCGTTAATTTCAATCATTGCCGTTGCCACATACTTCACTACAACCGGAGCTTTCACTGCTACTTATAGCAGCTTTACAGCCGCAAGTCACCAGGGATTGGCTGTATTCATCAAAGGGGCATCAAGATTAGCAACCGGGTTGATGATCCCGGAAAATGTGGCCAGAACAATCGTTTCCGTCATCGTAGTAAGTTTTGCAGCGACATCACTGGACACCTCTTTCCGGCTTATGAGATATATCATCTCTGAGCTTGGCGTCGAGTATAACCTCCCGGTACTGACAAAAAAACACGTGGCGACCAGCATCTGTGTCATCTCGAGTACGGCTTTGGCTGTATTGCCTCAGGGACCACAAGGATTTGGTTCAGGCGGTTTTCTGCTATGGCCCTTGTTCGGAACAAGCAATCAGCTTCTGGCTGGCATAAGCCTTCTTTTAGTGAGTCTCTGGCTAAAAAAACAAGGACGAAATTATCTCGTTACTTTCATACCGATGGTATTTTTGTTGTTCGTAACACTATGGGCCATGATTCAGCAAGTCGTATTTAAATGGTCCGGCTGGGAAGGGGAACAGGCTCAATGGTTGTTATTCATATTTGGTGCCATTATCCTGGTATTTGCTGTTTGGATACTGATTACGGCCGTTTCAGTGTTTAGGAATGGCGGTGAAAAGGTACCAGCCGGTGAAACGGGTCTGGCATCATCTGATATGTAATGAGGTGCTTGAATGAATATTCTGCAAATAATCAGAAAAGCCTGGAATGGTTATGATGAAATGCTTAGTCAGCCACATCGTGCCGAGATAAAACGTGAACTCCGGGATGAAGAAGATGTGATTTTCCTGCTGTTGTTTTCCGAAATGCTTGGAGTACCAAACCCGGCTACGTTTTATACTCTCGAGCTATATCCGGAGATTATCGAGCGATTTCATGAGTGGCACCTGAGGATGGGAATGGAACATTCGCCTCTAAGCGGCATCAGATGCTGTTAAAGCTAAGTACTGAGTATTGAGTTATGAGATTATGGATGACGTGATTACAAAGTTGCTGAAACGGAACGTTCTTTTTTTCGGTGGAAAGGGCGGCGTCGGAAAGTCTACAATCGCATCATCTGTGGCGTTAATTGCATCTGAAAATAAGATTAATACCCTGCTGGTGTCGACAGATCCGGCTCACAGTCTTGGTGATTTATTTGGACGGTCTATTGGTTCAAAACTAACCAGACTCAGTGAAAATCTGACAGCCGCAGAAATTGATCCGGCACAGGAAGCGAAAGCATACATTGACCAGGTTAAAAAGAACGTCGCCGGGATGGTAAAACCACAGTTGATGGAAGAGGTATATCGCCAGATTGATCTGAGTCGTCATTCCCCCGGAGCCGGTGAATCTGCATTGTTTGATCGTATCGCTTCCATTATTCTCGATGAGGGAAAGGACTACGACCTGATTATCTTTGACACAGCTCCAACGGGACATACTTTGCGCTTGCTGGCGCTGCCAGAACAGATGCAGATCTGGATGGATAGCTTACTAACAAGACGCCGCGCGACAAACGAGCGGTTTGAATCATTGCTTAATGATGGCAAACCGATTGACGATCCTATCCAGAATAAACTGGAAGAGCGTAAAATGAAGTTTGAGAAACTGCGGGATATCGTTATGAATCCGGAGCAGACTTCCTTTGTGTTCGTGTTGAACCCTGAAAAGTTACCCATCAAAGAAACAGAGAACGCGCTCAAAATGCTCAGACAGTACAAGGTTCCATCGGATACTTTGTTTGTCAACAAGATCATCCCGGAGAAAGCATTGACGGGTTTCTGGGAGCCAAGGGGTGAACTACAAAAATCTTATTTAAAGGAGATTGACAAGCGATTTAGCGACTTATACCGGATATCAGTAGAAATGTGGCCGAGTGAGCCCAACGGATTCGATGAGCTGGGAAAATTCAGCCACTCTTTTTAAGTCATTCTTAGAACACTAATTCTGTGGTTTCCCGTGTTTCCGTGGCAACTTTATCCATCACCGCGTCATAATCCTGAGCGACTACTTAGAGTTGTCTGACTTTTGCGTATGTAATAACTGACCGGTTCCAACTCCATAGCCGTATACGAGTTCTCCACCATGTTCGGCTGTTGCATAAAGCAGACCTAATCCGGCAAAAGCTCCAATGATCAGTCCGATATGCAGAGCGCGTTTGATGGTATCACGATTCCATGTCAACGCCAATCGAACGGTAATGTAGAAACTAAAAAATAAGAGTGTGTAAAGTGCCAGTTGCGAATGATGATTCAAAACTTCCAGGGCTGGTTTGGATAATTTGAGATATTCGCCTGCTTCCTGACCGGAATAGTATGCAACAAATGTGGATACTGTTCCGATAGCGTAAAGTATTGTCGCAGTAGTCGGATGCCACCACTTGTTCGGAGCAACAAGGGCAAGTACATCAAAAACAACCGCAATGATCAGAATTGCTATTGGGAAATGTATCAGAAGCGGGTGAATATTGGGAACCCAGTCGGGAATCATAGAGAATCAATCATTTGATAATGGACACAACATATAATTAAAGGATAATAGCCATTTTGAAAGAGATGGACGAACTGAATGTTCATGGAGGAAGGTAAAATAACGTGAGTTTGAGTTATGAAACAGGAGAAATCGTTAAAAACGATTCTATTCAGATTCATCGATTCATAGCACCCGGATTAATCCGGGTGTTAAGAGGAATCCGTTACCTCCTTAACCGTTTGAACGGTTTCTTCTGGGGCTGGGTACAGGCTTTATGTGAGGAATCAGCAGTTGAACAGGTTTATTTTATCCAAAACTCACTTTTTAAATACGATAGACACTACGAACTACAAATTATCATCGACTACTTGAAAGTATTCATCCATTTGCTATTATCTCATTTACCACCTATTTATAAAATCGATTGACTAATACTGATTAAAGAGTTCCCGCCATGAAAAAGATAATTTTTCCAGTCATCCTTGTTCTATTCGTAGGAGTGTTTTCCCAGGTTCACGCGCAGTTGCGAATGCCCGATATTTTCTCAGACAATATGGTTCTGCAGCAGCAGACGACGGTTAATTTTCGGGGATGGGCTAATCCGTTACAAAAAATCAGTGTAGTCGCCAGTTGGGATTCCAATGACACCTTAAAAACAACAACGCCATCTGACGCTCAGTGGTCCGTCCCGCTTCAGACCCCAAAAGCAGGCGGGACTTATGACATTACTGTGATTGGTGATACGACGATCGTGATACATAATGTACTGATCGGCGAAGTATGGCTCTGCACCGGACAATCGAACATGGAGTACAGCGCCAGCTGGCATCCTGATCATTACACACAGGAAGTTAAAAATGCCAATCAACCTGAGATACGATTTTTTAAGATAGATAAGATTGCAGCCGCCTATCCGCAGGAACTGGTACGTGGATCTTGGCAGGTGTGTACGCCTCAAAGTATGCGCACGTTCAGTATGGCCGGCTATTATTTCGGGCGCGAACTGAATCAGAAGCTAAACCGGCCGATCGGGTTGATCGAATCAGCCTGGGGCGGTACTCCTGTCGAAGCCTGGACTCCGATTGAAGTGTTTAATCAGAATGAAAACCTGGCGGTATCGGCTGCGAAGCTGACACCTGCTCCATGGTGTCCGATGCGTCCGGCTGTTACGTTTAATGCGATGATCTACCCCCTCATCAACTATCCCGTAGCTGGAGCAATATGGTACCAGGGCGAAACGAATACCGCCAATCCATCAACATACGAAGAGACATTTAGTGCCATGATTCATTCCTGGCGCGAATTGTGGCATAAACAATTTCCGTTCTACTTCGTTCAGATTGCACCGTTTACATACGATGCATCTCAAAGCGCACCACTTGTCAGGGAAGCCCAATTGCAGACTTATCGTCATGTGCCCAAAACCGGGATGGTTGTGACTACTGATATAACGGGTGACACGACGGATATTCATCCCCTGGATAAGCTGGATGTCGGGAAACGGCTGGCACGGTGGGCACTCTCACAGGCATATGGGCAAAAAGGCATAATACCATCCGGACCTTTATATCGCTCAATGGAAGTAAAGGGCAATAAAGCCATCATCCATTTCGATTTTGCTGATAACGGACTGATGAAAAAATGGAAAGAGCTTACCAACTTTGTTATTGCCGGAGAGGATCACCAGTTCGTCCCAGCCACAGCAAGAATACAAGACAGCACAGTTGTCGTATTCAGCAAGAAAATAAAACACCCAACTGCGGTAAGGATGGGTTTCACAAATACGGCTATACCGAATTTGTTTAACAAAGAAGGGTTGCCCGCTTCGCCGTTTCGCACGGATAACTGGCCAATCGATGTAAAGAAATCGAGTTATTGGGTTATTGAGTTATTGAGTTATTAAGAGAATGGCCAGGTCCAAGGTCTGGAATCTAATATCTAAAATCTCTCAAAGGCTTAAAGCCGAACGGTAACAGGTCGATACTCAATCCGTATCCGGAGAGGATACCGTGATTTTCTTTTCAATTTAAGCCCTTTACCTATGCAAGAAGCTGATTTCGTTCCGCAGTCACAAAGTGCGGCGTTCCCGGAACTCACTACCGATGTCAACGAATGGATTTCTAATGTCTCGTCTGTGATAGACCGACACATGACCGATTCCGATGAACATCAGTGGTTGCTTAAACAAAGTAACTACACTCACTTTCAACGCCTGATAACCATATCCAACCTTGGCCTGACAGCCGGTCGTATTTTAGATGTGGGAGCAGGAACAGGTGCCCTGACATTCGATTTGGGTTGGTTGCAGAGAAACAATGGCGTCCTCACTGCTGTAGACAATGACCAGATAGGACTTGATATCCTTTCCGACCTGGCAGATGAGCTTGGCATCTCAGTTCAAACTAAATTTGGCGATGCCTATGATTTACCTATTGAATCATCAACACAGGATCTGACCGTCGCACGCCTGCTGTTGCAGCATCTTGATAAGCCCGTAGAAGCGCTCCGCGAGATGGCTCGTGTTACGCGGCCGGGTGGGAAAATTCTCGTGATGGACATCGATGATTGAGTCAGTGTCTCGGATTCCGATAGTTCACCATCGTTCAAAAAGCTGCGAAGCGCCGTCAATGAACTCCAGGGATTGTATGGTGGCGATCGTAAAATAGGTCGCAAGCTTTATCGGTATATGAAACAAGCTGGCATGACGGACATCCAGGTTATCTTAATGCCGGCAATGCGATTAGGCAATCAAAGTGGCCGCGATTCGGTCGCAGAAGCCTACCAGGTTGAACGCTTTGTAAGTAAGAAAGATGATCTTCTGACTGCGAGATTAATAACAGAAGAAGAATTTGAAGCTGGAATCGAGGAGCTGAAGGCAAGCTTTGCCGAAGACCGGTTTGAGATGGAGGCACAGTTTATGGTAGTGGGGACGGTGGCGGAATGAGTTTTATTGATGAGAGCTTTTGTATCTAATGCACATCACATGAACATGAAGCATGTAAATGCATGCTATTATATTCAGCTATGTGGCTGGGTATTCTGCTTCTGAATTTTTAAGAAAGTTTCCCACAGTATGGTTGAGCGCTGTTGTGCATAGTTAATCAACATGCTGCGCAACTCTTGCTTATCTGGTATGATGAATATGACATCATCAATGATTTGAAGAAAAGGAACCTTATCAAAATTTGAAATAATAGTTACAATATCCTGTATCGTGGGCCATTGTTCTGGTTTGCTTGGATAAGGAGGTGGGCTAATAAAAAGACGCGCATCGTCGATCAGGATAATATCTTCAGTACGCTTTGATAAGCAACTCAGTTCATCCAATAACGGGCATTCATTTTCTTTCCCGGCCGTTTCACTGCCAGACCAGTGTCCATCGAGCCAATATACTACATTATGATCTTTAAGATCTTTCACAATAGAGGGCAATACCTCACGTGAATCACCAAGATGGGGTGTCACACCATTCAACAGGGATAACTCATCATGATGTTGTTCATACAGAATTTCCGCCATTTCAATGGTGTGTACAGAAGTAAAATGGTTGGCGGCCCATCGGGTAGTGGCACCGTGAGTAAGTTCCGGTTTCTACAAATACCGAACAATTATTGTGCCTGGCCAGTTCAACTGTAATTTTTTCAGGGATTCCAGCGGTTACTACACCAACTGATACAATACCCATTCCTTATCTCCTTAAAATGATCGTTTTGAATATAGATAGCTGATGACTGTCTGTTAACAGCGAAAAGCATGTACAATATACTTAATTCCAAAGGGTAATTCAGCCGGAGAACAGGTATGCCAAACGGGGTGGGTTTTCCGGATCCAGAGAGTTGTCATTTACCTCAACTTTCGCACTTGTCGTTTAA
>Ga0114931_10011359_pt1 | contig 10531 bp, 7 predicted proteins | sample 2SBtaG_FD_89579 | JGI IMG/M metagenome (GOLD analysis project Ga0114931, IMG submission 89579) | Deep subsurface microbial communities from Kolumbo volcano to uncover new lineages of life (NeLLi) - 2SBTROV14_V59a metaG | ecosystem: Environmental > Aquatic > Marine > Volcanic | place: Kolumbo...
AAAATATTCCATATAGTACACTAGAGCAAAGAATAAATCAATAGATGAGTCTATTCATGCGATAAATATGGAACTGATTAGCGGCAAGGAAATCTCAGCGCAGATCTATGATGAGATCAAGAATACGTTAGAAGATATACAGGGAGAGAAACCAAATCTCATGGTTATACTAGTGGGAGACGATCCTGCATCCAAAGTTTATGTCGGAATGAAGGAGAAGAAGACGAAAGAGCTGGGTATGAGAGGTGAGGTCGTCAGATTACCAGCAGCCACCACTCAAGATACTCTGCATGCGAAGATCCAGGAATTGAACGATAATCCAGAAGTCAATGGGATACTTCTCCAGCTCCCACTTCCCAAGCACTTAGATTCTAAAGCAGCAATCAGTCGAATCTCACCCGATAAAGACGTGGATGGGTTGCACTATGTGAATGTTGGGAAGCTCCATCTTGGATATGATTCATTCATCCCATGCACGCCATATGGCATCATCCAAATGCTTGAGAGAAAGGGTGTCGAAATTGAGGGGAAACATGCTGTAGTAATCGGACGGTCCAACCTTGTTGGAAAGCCTATTGCCAGACTCTTAGAACAAAGAAATGCCACAGTTACAATCTGCCATTCTCGGACAAAAGATCTGGCGAAGCACACCCTTGACGCGGATATTTTGGTGGTTGCAATGGGTCGCCCCAAGGCTATAGGTGCAGATATGGTGAAAGGAGGAGCTGTAGTCATTGATGTTGGCATTCACAGGGTTGACGGAAAATTGGTTGGAGATGTTGATTTCGATGGTGTGAAGGAGAAGGCATCTATGATCACTCCTGTACCCGGTGGGGTTGGACCCATGACTATCTGTATGCTTATGCACAACACACTTAGAGCATATAAGATTCAGCACAGTTGAATGCTTTTCTCTCAATAATGCAAAAATATTATTTTAATCCAAAATATACTAAGCATCCATTCAAAAAGAACATAAAGAGACGATTTTAGGTCAAAGAAAACGCATTGCTGGTTCTATGAGATACGACAACATCCTAGATGCAATTGGAACTTGGAAAATCAAGGAGGCTCTTGAGTTAATCGAAAAGCTCCCCGTAGATGACCATATGCGTTATCCGTTGTTGAGTCTTGCATATGACAAGAGGGACGAGAATGAGAAGGCGATTGAGTGTGCTGAAAAAGGTATTGAGTTTGGGAAGGATAGTGAGAACCTAGAGATAATTCTTGCCTCTTTGGCGTCGAGAGCATATACCCAGTGGAGGACAGGAAAGAATGAGAGGATCGATATAACCTTCTCGGATTTTATGGCGTACTACGAGGTATCGGAAGAGCCCCCAGAACATGATCGTTGGTATGCCATGATACAGCATGTGAGGGGGACTATCCTTTATGAGATGGGGGAGTACGACGAATCCTTGAAGTGCTTCAAAATTGCATTGCATCTCAGGAAGGAGCTCAAGGACATAATAGGACAAGCAGCGAGTGATAATAACCTAGGGCTGCTCTATTACAATATTGGGGAATACAATCGATCTCTTGAACACCTGATGGCGAGTGTTGAGAATGAGGTCATACTTGGAAATCAGAAGGGACTAGCAATAACCTATACGAACATAGCGGATGTACATAGAGCAGTAGGGGAGTACGATTTAGCACTCAAGTTCATGAACATGGCTTTAGAGATACATCAGAAGTATCCACTAAGCGCCCATTACGAAGCTCTCGTCTACAAGAATCTTGCAAAGACATACCGTCTCAAAGGTGACTACGAAACTGCACATAACTGTATCCAGCACTCATTGAATCTGGAACTTCCTCTTGAGAATAAGTACAGGCTTATGGAGACATTGTACTCAATGATTCTTATTGATCTTGAACGGGGGGAGAGAGCAGAGGCAGAATTATTGCTGAGAACCATGAAAGAGTTGGGACCATTCGGGAAAAATACTGCAATCTCCTTCTTCTATAGAATAGCAGAAGCTTCAGTGGTGATGTCTGAAAATAGATTGAGATCAAAATTGAAGGCGCAGGAGATGTTTGAGGAGATTCTCAAAGATGATCCGCGCAATTATGATCTCTATATACACACTGTACTTAGTCTAGTTGAGCTTCTATTTCTTGAGTTGCAGTCCTATGACAATCCAGAACTTATGGATCAGGTGAAACTTATCGTGCAGCAGATAGAGACAATAGCCAATTCCCAGAATTCAACTCCACTCCAGGTAGAAGCACTGCTACTCAAATCTCAGGTTTCACTGGTGGAGTTGAAGATGAATGAGACTTTTGAGATCCTTGACGAAGTGAAGAAAATATGCTTGGAGAATGATTTCAATATGCTCTATAACAAAGCAGAGGGGATCCAGAAGAACTTGGAGGAGGAGATTGACAAGTGGAATAATCTCTCACACTCTAATGCCCCTCTCTTCAAGAGAATTTCGGAGAGTAATATCATGGAGTATCTCCGCATGGTAGGGAAAATAATTAGTTGAATCATCGGAAACTCTGGATGGAAATTTCGGCTCTTAAACGAGAATCCCGCGAATGTAATGGTTATTTTAAATAACTTCATTCTCTCTGAGATTACGTTTAATGTTCGAGAAGTACCCTAATCCAATCCGAATGTTCAGCACAAAGAGGGACCAGTGGTTTCTCCAGACACTGGAGAAGTTAGATATTCCCATAAATCTCTTTAGTGACATCAGGGACTCCCAGATCACACAACTTTCATTCGGGATTGAAAGTAGCAAGATCAAGAATTCACGGGGAAGGAAGAAGACAGATGAGAAGGAGTTTAATCTCTACACAAGAAGTACGCTTGAGAGCTTCCTTCCTAGATTTGGATTGTCCAAGATGCTCAGGGAATTTATGGTCGAGAATGAGTTGTCATTTGAGGACATGAAAGAGCAGTTTCTGTCACATCCAAGCATTGCGATTTTCAAAGAGAATCCACGAACTCCCATAGAATGGATTGATGTTATCCCACAGGAGCGGATGGACGAGACCTTTACTAATATATCAGAGATTATTATCGATGACTTCTTCGGCTTGGCCTTCGACAAGCTTGGAATCGAGGACAAGAGTCCTGAAAACATCAGGAAGGTTCTCAAGGAGAAATCCCCCATGTTTGATCAATTTCTCTTCCAAACTCTGAATCTAGACATCCTTAGGGCGTTGAAAGAGAAGAATTGGAAACAAGGAGAGGGAGATACCCGGATCATTGAGCAGTCACCACAGGAAGGAGAGGAGGTTGAAGAGGACGATAAACCCAAGAGCTTTGAGCTTACCCATGGAGACTACAGAGGAAGAAGTAATGTCCTCTACTCATTTGTTCTTGAGATGATCTCGTACTTTGAGAACCCGGAGAGTATCCCTAAAACGGTAAAGGATGAAGAAGGTAAATTCACCATGAACCAGGATGTCGTTCCCGGTACAGATAAAATGCCTATTGCACTCTCATTGGAGATGCTTCTCTTTAATCCAGTACCGAACAAAGACAATCTTGTAGCAGTCCTCGCTCACATGCGAGAACTTGCAAAGATCACAGGAGAGCCAGCCAGCTTCTTTGAGATACTCAGCAGAACGTATCACGCACTAGCTTCCGGAATCATCATTCATTCAAAGCCATTCAAAGCATTCGAGAAGCACTATAGAGAAATTAACAAGAATTTCTGGAGGGCACTTGCGAATTACGAGGATGCAACCTCACTGGTTGGAGTAATTTGGATGCAGTACTTGCACCTGAACACTATTGCCAATCAGTACACAGATGCAAAAGAGCACCTTGTAAATACGTTCTCAAGGTTTGAGCATATCTTCTGGCAGTCGAGTGTCATCTACTTCGGCAACGAAAAGAGTTATGATACTCCTCTTGCATTCTGGAGTGAGTTCGCGAAATTGGATAATCTGCAGTTGCGATCAGAGGAGGATGGCGTGAAGATTTTCACCAAGTTCCAGGAATTTCTCAAAGTAGCAGATTATGAGAATAAGTCAGATGAGCTCGATATCCTCGACTTAGATAAATATGCCATTTACAAAAGACTCGCATTTATTGGAATTCAATCTGCAGAGGCCTCTTACCGGGATGATATTGTGAAGTACATCGACGAGATGGAAAATATCTTGAACAAGATGGAAGAGGAAAAGGAAGAGTATCCCACTTCAAGTGGAATTGAAGGAGAGAAGGCACTTGTCAAATCTCTCAGGGATTCGCTTAGTGTATTCGACACAAGAGCTCAAAAGATTAAAGCATAGAATTGCCTATAATTTAATCTCTACACAAGAGAAATCCAGATTTTATTATCTTTGAATTAAATAAGTTTTAATTTACCAATTATCTAAAAGAATTGTAGAGGATGACATCGGACGATTTTCTCAGAAGAAAGATGGAAGAGGCGGAGAAGTTTGATAGAATCACCAGAAGTTATTCTGTAGATACTAGCAAAGAGAAGGACCTTGAACCAGTGGTTATTTATTTGCAGGAGGTCATGGAGGGTTACCTCTTCAAACGCATTGATCGTCCAAGCTTTGTCATCGAGGACAACGGTTCAGTCATACGGGTCACGAATGGGTACTTTATTGTCAAGCAGACATTGCTCTACGATCTGCGTACTAGGATGGAAGAGAAGAGGAAATTGTTAGTAAATTATAGTTGTTCGGGATGTCGTAGTCGTGGTTCTTTTGATGTGATGAAAGGGAGCTCAAATATTATCGCATTTTCAACAGATTCGAGCCAAGAAGAAGATCTTGATCTGTGTATAGAAGGGATTGCTAGACCACCATTGCTCATCAGCCTCTCTTTCAAGGGGAAGTTGGGTTCTATCAAACAGCGAAGACTGCTTGCAAAGGGATTTGAGATCTTAGATATTTATATCAGTAGTGAGAGCGATTATGCAGATGACAAGTATCGTCTACATGTATCAACCTGTCCAGTATGTAGAGAAGTAGGCGAGGGATCTTCAGAAGTCCAATTACCACAGGAAGCAATCCCGAACAGAGCAGAAGATCAAAATCGTGAAACAACCAGTGGAGTGAAGTCAGAAGTACCTGTAACGGAAAAACCTGTAAAATCAGAACATCAGAAGAAGATTTACACATCAATATCAGAGACACAAATTGATGAGGGAGTTGTTTTAGGGAATATAGAGGAAGATGTGACAGCTACCAGTACCTTACCTGATGAGAAGGGGGATGCATTGAGTAACGAGGAATTCTATGCTATCTATGACAAGGTGGTCTCTGGATTAAGTAAGCAAATCCCTCGAGGAAAATATGCTGGAAGGTCATTTCAATGGTTAATTGCCTTTGATTTCAGGTATCTTGAAGAGCTCTTGAAGATGCACGATCCTGAAGATGAGGTAAAATACTACTTGAAGAGTCTAGTTGATTTGGGGAGAAAGATTGGGATTGAGCAATTTCCTGAACTTGTGGAAATTGAGAGCAATTTTGACTGGTAAATCATCCACCACCAGTAGGAGGGATAAGAGCGACCTGCTGTCCATCCCTGGGCGGAATGGAGAGGTCTCGAATATTTTCAAGGTCGAGAGCTATCTTGAGACTATTTCTCAGATTTCCTTCTTCAAAGATCAATTCGCAAACCTGTGGATACTGTTCGCACAATTTTTTAAGGAGACTCTGAATATTTGACCCTTCTGGAACTTCCAAATCAATAATTCTGGAACCAAGTGCATCTCTGATATTAGCGAATGAACGGATCGAGATCTTCAATGATAGAAATCTTCCATAGAGGATTATAAACACAGAGGAAATTCCAGATAATTTATACACAGGCAAGAGAAAATACTTGAATTTCGACGTAAGATTACTTGAGATATATATCAGAGATTGAGAGCGATTTGAATCTCGAAGTGACAAGTCATATGAGTTCCAATTTTGATTGAGTCCAAGCCGTGCAATTTATAAGAGAGGAAGATGACAAAAAATCTCCTTTTGAGACATCTTAAGGAAGATTATAATATTGAGATTAGATTATCACACAGTGATACCGTACTCTGAGTCAAGGCTGATCGTCAGGGACGAAGGAAATTTGCTAAATCAGCAGAAAGACGAGCGAGGCTACTTCCCTGATAAGAGACCCATTGATCTCCACATGCAACTTGGAGTCCTGAATCTGGATAAACCTGCGGGGCCAACCTCTCACGATGTAGTTTCCATGGTTAAGAAGATCCTTGACATTAAGAAAGCTGGACATTCAGGAACTCTTGATCCTCAAGTGACCGGGATCCTTCCCATTGCTTTGAGTAGTGGAACGAAAGTACTCCAAACTCTCCTTCAACTTCCAAAAACCTACATCTGTAATATGCAAGTGCAGAATACAGAGATTGAGGTTGTCTGGAAAAGTTTTCTCCAGGGTTTTGTAGGTGAGATCTATCAATTTCCACCACTTGAATCCAATGTTGTTCGAAAGCTCCGAAAAAGGAACATCTATGAGATTCAACATCTCGATGAATTGGATAATCAAGTGCTCTTCAGAGTCAGGTGTGAGTCAGGCACCTACATCCGAACACTGTGTGACGATTTGGGAAGAGCTTCGGGGGCTGGGGCATTTATGAAGGAACTGAGGAGAATTCAGACTGCAACATTCGAAGAAGATGACAGGGTTACTCTGCACCAGCTCTTTGACGCATGGATGGATTTCAAGGAGATGGGGAAAGAGGAGGGACTAAGGAAAGTAGTTTTGCCCATTGAACGCATGGTAATCCACCTCAAGGAGATCATAGTCCACAATGATGCAATCAGATCAGTATGTCATGGAACTACACTAGGTGCTCAGGGAGTACTTGCGTATACAGACGGAATAACTAAAGGTGAAATTATTGCTGCGAAATCACCCAAAGGTGAGTTGATTGGTATCGGTGAGGCATTAGAAGATGAGATGACGGAAGGGAATGTGTTCAAGGTGCACAAGGTAATAATGGATAGGAATTTGTACCAACAGGCAAGTACACTGAATTGATTAAATTCATCTAAGTTTGAACATATAGTCTCAATTCAGCTCGAAAGAGATCTAGATTCAAAGAAAATAAAATGTGCAGATTATTTTTGTTCGATGTACCTGTAATCCTTTGTGCGAAGGGTGATACAAGATTCATAGATTCTGTTCCAATACTTTATTAATCTTCTAAATAATATGTAGATTGAACATGTCAATTCGTCGTAAGAATCGTAAGAAAGAAGGAGGAGCAATGCCGAGTACCGGTGCAGGCCTGATGAGATATTTTGATGAAGAATTACCAGGTATAAAGATTGGACCTAACGCAGTACTTGTCTATACTGGAATGCTCATTCTAACTGTTCTTTTGGCAAACACCCCTATTTGGCCTTTCTAAATTTTCTCCTTGGCAAGAATTCTATCAGACAATAGTGAAAACTATATCGCAAGGGGCATTCAATTGATTTAGGTTAATATTAGGAAATGCAGAAGCAAAATTAGGCTAGACCTTCAGTCTTAATCGTAAGAATTGCAAAAAATAATTCATGTAGCTCTTATCAAATTTATCCAAATTACAACAATTGAAGAGTGTAGACTCCTGAAATGATCGGGGAGGAATAGTATCATCAAAAATTCATCAAGGGAATTATATGCTAATTTCAGTGCTCAAGATGTAAATCTGGAAGAATTTTTTCTAACCACTTTGGTATCCACCAGTTCCACTTTCCTGCGAGTTTCATAGCTGAGGGAAGCAGTATAATCCTCGAAACTGTAGCATCTATAAATACTGCAACTGCCATAGCCACCCCCATAGTCTTTAGGGTCAGCATTGGGCTGAGTGCGAAAACTAGGAATGTAGATATCATAATGATTGCAGCTGAGGATATGACACCAGCAGTGTGGTTGATTCCATAAGCAACTGCTTCGTCCGTATCTCCAGACTTGAGGTATTCTTCTTTAATTCTGGAGATAATGAGGATCGAGTAGTCCATTCCGAGTCCAAGAAGCGTGGTAAATAGGAACGTCGGAAGGAAGTACGAAATCCCCGAAATTTCTGCATTGAAGAGAACCACTCCAAATATCTCGAAATGGTTAAAGTTACCTTCTTGGAATACAAATACAAGAGCACCCATAGCGAATAAGATTGACCCTACAATTGTGAGTATGGACTTTAGAGGGAGGATCACACTTCTAAAAAGTATCAGGAGTGCGAGAAAAATAAGAATGGTTGCGACCGTTAACATAAGAGGTACATTCTGGTACATCCTTTCCCTGGAGTCGTAGAAGCTTGCGGCATATCCTGTGACGTATGTCTTCTTAACAATCCCATCGTCAATCAGACCCTTGAATACACGCCCCACATTATCCCTAATTGTCTTTACAAGTCCCCAAGCGGCTGCACTTCCTGGATCAAGGTTGGAACTCATCTCGACCACAATTGTGTTATTTCCATTTTTGAGGTTAATGAAGCTAGATATGAATGAGAGATAGTTGGGAGTTTGTGTATTGTTCACAGTACCGACTACTGAGCCATTGACAATAATTGGAATCTGTGGAGGGAGGGAGAGGATGGTCATAATATCTGAATATTTGAGGAAGGTGAAATTCTCACCAGCTGGTAATACAGAAACAGTTGATATCCTTTGGAAGGAGAGTACAGTACTTGTTTTCTTACGAAATCCAGAGTAGTTAAACGCCCACTGTCCTAGTTCATTTATCCTGTCGATAATCCTCGACGCGGTTGCATTGAACTGAGGTGCAAAGAGGTCATTACTCTTACCAAGATCAATAACTACTTTGTAAGGGTTGACATCACCAAGATTAAACTCCTTCTGGAGTATCTCGAAACCATCCCTTGACTCCACACCCGGAGGCATGTTCTTGACAAGATCAAATGAAAGGTCAACCTGTGTTGAGAGAGTAGCGAATGGTACAAGAAGAATTATCCCTATGATGAGGAAGGGGATTGAGTATTTCATGACGAGTTTTGACCAAGTAACCCATATACCCTTTGTTTCTTTGGTTCCTTCCTGTATCTTCTTGATGTCCTTATTATGACCACTCATGAAATTTGGCCAATCAAGGAAGTTCCCGAATAGTCCGAGAACAGCTTTGGTAAATGTTCTGGTGACCAAAATAGAGATGAATACAACAATACTGACACCAATCGCCATCCCTAGGGTGAAATCACTTTGGAGAATAAGCAGGGAAAGAAATCCGATGATAACAGTAAATCCGGAGTACATGACTGCAACCCCAGTAGTTTTATCAGTTCGTTCTGCTGCTTCCCTTCGCACACTCTTCATGGTCTCTTTGTCCCAAGTCCCTTTGCTGAGATGATGGGCTTTCTCCTTACGGAATTCCTCTCGGTACCGGATCATGCTGAAGAGATTGTAGTCGATGGCAACCGCAATTCCTATCATAGCTATGACAGATGGAAGAAAGTCAGTAATCGCAAATAGATCAAATTTACCCATCCATGCCACGATGTAGTATGAAGGAAATAGGGCAGCTACCATTCCGACAATTGGCATAAGCACACCCATTGGGCTCTTGAATACAAGAGTCAGAATAATTAGAGCAAGGATAACTGCAAGAACCTCCGAATTTTGGAAAGAATCCTTTCCTGTCTTGGTAATATCAGCAAAATTTGCCGCTTGTCCAGTAAGAATAAGTTTGACATTATTAGCGTCATTCATTGGAGGGAGCGTATTGTTGAGGGCTATTTGTCCACCAGATTGACCGTACATCTGCACGAATTGATCGCTTGCGGTCTGGTACGGAGCAGTGGTATTAGTGAGCAACGCTCTTATGATTTTGACATCATCAGAAAGTTTAGTCCCAGGATTGTTAAAGTCAAAATTTGGATCAATAATATTAATCAGGGAATACTTATGATCTGATGACACAAAACTATCAGCATATGAATTTGGAATGTCGGGGTTGGTGATGATCAAGGCATCAGAGATGACATAGTCGTACCCATATGGTTTTAGTTCATCTAACAGGTAAAGAGAGAGGAATAAGGTATAATTTCTCCATTGGTTGGAAGTTACATCTTGTCCTTTTGGAACTTCCACAACAACTATATGTGTTAGATCAGAACCATTTAGATTAAACCTTTGCTTGATGAAGTCTGATGCATGACCAGACTCAGTATCCTTCTCGATAATATTTGTGGAGTTCTGGACATCCTGAAAGATGAAGTCACGAGCAGTGATGGTTGCACCGATGACTACAAGCCAGAGTATTATCGTGATGGCATACGATTTTTTCATAGTAAAATTGAGACAAGGAAGAGATATAAATATTCGCATAAATGCATGGTTATTATTCGCATATCTGCGAATATTATACAATTTATCTTTTCAATTAACCAAAATAGCCAATTCCCGTCATTTTCATAAATCATTCCAAATTTAATTTTAGATAGTATAATTCAAAATTTATTCGCATAATTGCGAATTATACAGGTAAAATCCCAAACCTAAATATACTATACTGAGAGACCATTTGTGTGACTATAGATCAGATTGACTCACCAGATGCATTCAGGGAAGGTCTGATGGCAAATCATAC
>Ga0114931_10011360_pt1 | contig 10530 bp, 6 predicted proteins | sample 2SBtaG_FD_89579 | JGI IMG/M metagenome (GOLD analysis project Ga0114931, IMG submission 89579) | Deep subsurface microbial communities from Kolumbo volcano to uncover new lineages of life (NeLLi) - 2SBTROV14_V59a metaG | ecosystem: Environmental > Aquatic > Marine > Volcanic | place: Kolumbo...
AGATCCAAGGTCAGACCCTACAGGAAAAGATCAAGAGTATCATGAAAATGAATTGGGGTACGAACACTGATCTGATGGCAGTATTCAAGCTTATTCTGGATCGAGCTCAGACTAACCAATTGGCTCCTGAGAAGATGGTTGAGACCTTGTTTATTTTCACTGACATGAAATTTGATCATGCTATTGACACTGGGGATTGGAAATCAACTCACACACAAATCCAAGACATGTATAGGGAGTCAGGTTACAAAATGCCTCATATAGTATACTGGAACTTGCGTTCTTGTTCGTTGGCCTTCCCGGCTATCAAGGATACACCAAATGTGGAATTAGTGTCAGGCTTTTCGGATGTATTGATAAAGGGTTTCATGTCTGGTCAGGAATTTGACCCGATGAATATTATGTTGAATACCATTCAACCTTACCTGGACCATGTTCAGTTGTAAATTTTAAAAGCAAAAAAACAGTGACGTATTTTTAGTGTTCTTTACGGCTGATCGTCACTCTCCTTGACCTTGTGTTATTTTACGTAGTTCTTCAACGATTATTTATTATCCATAAACAAACTATCATCATGAGACTCATGAGACTCATGATGATCGGATCACCACAGGAAGAAAGATTAACAGCCACAAGGCTCCGAGCCACAGACAGGGCCGCGAAACAAGAAGCGCTGGGTTCCAACCCAGACAATATCACTACTTTTAGTTACTTGGTAGTGATTATATTGATTTGATCAGTTTATCTAGCAGAAACTAGGTTTTTTGAAAATTGATATATTTTTTTATATAAATATATGATCCAGACAGCAATTTTATGTCAATCGTTATAGATAGGTTGCACAACAAATCCTGTTATTAGATATCACTGTCTAGGCATTATAGTCAACTAAGTCCCTGACACTGTCTAACATAAAACAGGAATTCTATTTGGAGTGCCATCTAAATAGTACAAAGATGAAAACTTGCGTGTACTAGATCAGGATTAGGCGCGAGCTATTCATTTTGAAAAAGCGGTTATACAGCAAATCACTAAATACAACGACCGCTGTAAACTAAACTTCACTTAGAAGGACCGTACTCCAGAGGAGTGCAGTCAAAAATTAATATTAATACAGGACGTTTAAAATAAGCTCAGTTATCATGATTTGTGAAACATTAAATAAATAAGTTGAAAAAAACAAGCACAAACTATTGATTCCACAAGCAAAAAAAGAACAAAATGACACACAAAGCGACAAATAAGCCGACACTGACGATTATGAATAGCGTCTGAATACTGCTATTGATACCTAGATAATACTGCTATTGAATACCCAGATGATACTGCTATTGAATACAAAGATGATACTGCTATTGAATACAAAGATGATACTACTATTGAATACCCAGATGATACTACTATTGAATACCCAGATGATACTGCTATTGAATACCTAGATGACACTGCTATTGAATACCCAGATGATACTGCTATTGAATACCCAGATGATACTTCTATTGAATACCCAGATGATACTGCTATTGAATACAAAGATGATACTACTATTGAATACCCAGATGATACTACTATTGAATACCCAGATGATACTGCTATTGATACCTAGATAATACTGCTATTGAATACCCAGATGATACTGCTATTGAATACCAATATAGATATAATGGCAAATTTCAACGCGATAATCATCAAAAAAATAAGATTGAGTAATCTGCTTGTCTGATACGAGGTCCCGCTATTGAATACATAAACGATACTAAATAATAGCGTCTTCATAGTCCTGCAATTAAATATCCAAAGTGTACTAAGTCATGGAGACATAATGATAAATGTTATTGTGAAGATGACGCCACAGTTGAACACAAAAAAGATATTAAAGAATGGTTAGCCTTAATCCGACACAGAGAGCCAAGTTTACTCGAGATTTTAGAACCTTCTTGACTAATGTCGACTGTCCTGCAATGGACGATATTGTGATGACGATGAATGCAGATAGGAAACGTCGTTTTTGGCAAACCTTGCTCTGAGTAGATCAAGATAGAAATTATCTAATCAACTACTGATAAAAAATCAATCTACATGGTTAGTAGATTGATGAAAATTGATAATATAATGTAGTTAATCAGAGCATTTAAAGAGGAGCTAGGATTGGACGAGTTAATTAACTACAACAGCTGATTATGTCGTTTAAATCAGGTGGCGATATGACTGGTCACCAACCACCCTTTGTTTTGCCGACCATTTCTAACAATGGACAATTAAGGAGCGACTCTATGGTACTGGGCCAGGTTGGAATTAGCGCACAACCGGCGAGTTCGATCATGGTCCAAGGTGAAGTTAATCAGCAAGGCTACTGTAGCAAGGAATCAGGTGCTAAGATGGACAATGTCGGTGGCGGATTTGATGAACAATTTACGATTCAAATCGATAATACTACAGCACTGACTAGAAAAACAGCCGATAATGAACGCCGCAAACGAGACCGGCAAAGGAACGAGCCACTTACGAATTTGCCCGAGGTAGAGATTGAATCACTGTCAATTTACATCAATGATGAAGAGACTGAGAGAATTTCAGCCGTAGAGGTTACTAGTTCAGATTGGTATGGTGAGGACACAGTTAACGATCCACGTATGGGACCGGTTGATGCTAAGACTTCATGTTCGAGTTGCACAGGGACTTTGACAGGTTACTGCATTGGCCACTACGGTCATATCCGTCTCAAGTCACCTTACGCTGATGAGATTGGCCAACGGTTGGCAGTTCAAGTGCTTAACTCAATTTGCATTTGCTGCGGCAATATGGTCTTGACTGATACACAATTGCAAATTGAAAAGATTATGATTCCTAGTGGAACTGGTCACACATTTCGTCATCAGAACCAGGAGCGTCTTGTTACGATTGAGGAAAAGAGTAAGGGAAAGCCTTGTCAGGCTATGGATAAGAATGGCAAGCCTTGCAACTGTCCTCGTCTGCTGTTCAAATTCGGAGATGGCAAGGCCAAGCGTATCTTCTATACTACAAATCTTAGAGGTAAGCATAAGAATTGGTTCGCTATCAACCTACTCCAAGTTAAGAAAATCTTCACTCGCATCAGTGATGAGACTGCGGTGAAACTGGGCTTCAACTTGCCATCTCATCCTCGTCACTTGATTCGTCAGAATATTTCGGTAATGCCCCGTTGTACTCGGGCACCAATGATGACGACTAATGGTAGGGACGGCCATGCTGATCTTACTAAGTTGTACCGCAGTATTGTGGTGGCTAACAATGAGATCGACGGTGAAGATCAGCTGGGTGAGGTAAACAGCTATGGTTTCCTGAAGTTGATCGACTTCAACCAGTCTAACCGCGAGAACAAGATTAATAAGTTGATGAACGCCATCAATAAGATGGTTATGGGCGAAACAGGTAGTACTGAGAAGAATGGTAGTATCAAGGATCAGGTCCAAGGCAAAGAAGGATACATCCGCAAATACATGACAGGTAAGCGTGGCAACATGACAGCCCGTTCGGTTATCATTCCTGGCCCCGAAATGGAGTTTGGCGAAGTTGGTGTCCCTGAAGTCTTCTCCACAATCCTGACATACCCTGTCACTATCACGCCCAATAACAAGCAGGCAGCCGAGGCAATGATTCGTTCTGGAAAGGTGAGCAAGATCCGATACGGTGGTCGACAAGGCTTTACAGTTCGAGTCGATCCTGGAACAATGCCCAAACGAGCTGTAGAGGTCGGTGATGTTATAGAGCGACATATGCAGGATGGTGATTATGTTGCACTTAGTCGTAACCCTGTTTTGCATAAGTTTGGTGTGATGGGTTATCGCGTTCGATTAGTACCTGGTCTGGCTATCCGTCTTCCTATTGGTACCACTCCTCATCACAATGCTGATTTCGATGGTGACGAGATGAATTTGTTCGTACCACGCTCAAACGAGGCCATCGCAGAACTCTCCACCATTGCGGCTGCCCGCAACTGTCTAATCAACGGTCAGGACAACCGGCCACTGGCTAACTTAGTGTTTAATGATCTGACTGCCGCCTATAAGCTGACCTTACCAGAGACCACGGTTAGTGAAACCACCTGGAACGATTGCCTGCGCATCATTGTCAAGAACAGGCGGCCCGATGAGCCACCCACACAGTTGGCCACACTGACCCAGCGATTGAAAGATTTTGGCGTCAGAGAACGTAGTGGATGGGCATTGTTCTCAGCCATTTTGCCAGAAACATTCGACTATCAACGTAAGGGTTTGATCATCAAGCGCGGTATTCTGATCGGTGGCTCTATTACTAAAGCTCAAGGCGGTTCTGGTCACCGAACTATCATCCAGGATATTGTAGCCCAGTATGGACGGAAGCGGGGTGCCCAGTACATGTCGGATGCACAGTTTATTCTGAAGCGTTACAATCAGGACAATCCAGTAACAGTATCATTGGGTGATTGCTTCCCCACTCCTGATCCCGATAAGGAGGCCATCCCTATTTATGACATTATTATTGCTCAAGACGAACTAGATCTACTTGATTATGATTTCTGTATGGAGACTTTGATCTCCAACTCATCCTACCTAACTAAGGAGTCATTTGAGCAGTTGCCGATCCGCGTTGAACCATATAGTCTTACTCCGGATATGGGAGCCTACTGGATTTCTAGTTTACTGCCAACTTCGTTCAACCTGGATTATAACGATCAACCATATATTCGTGATGGTGTTCTGATCGGCAATGTTCCAACTAGTTCGGTTGGTCGTAATATTGGTCGTGATCTGCATAAGGATATTCTCCGCACACTACACCAAACTCCTTACAGTACATCCAGGGCCCTTGGTTTCTCATCTGATCTGACCACCTTGTTAGTGAGATGTTTGGGCTTACCTGAAAAGAAAGGTGATTTTTACGAACGTCGTCGCCAAGCCATTGAGCAGGGTTATTCGTTGATGCAACAAATTGGGCCAGATTTTAATGATCCTTTGAAGAGGGCCCAAGCTGAACAAACCGTGTCAGCACGCCTTAATCAAATTGGTACTTGGGGTGACCAGATTATCAAGCAGAACTTAGACACTGACAATAACTTCTTGACTATTATGTCAGCTGGCACCAAGGGTAGTCCGATCAACGTGGCCCAGATTATGTTTGGTTTGGGTATGCAATTCAATGGCAACCAGATGATCGGCCAGGGTGGTCGGAGCACTCCATTCCAGGCCATGGGTGATTATGACCCTGAAGGTTTTGGCATGATTTATTCAAACTTTTTGGGCGGTCTCAGTCCATTGGAATTCTTTTACCACGCTGCTGCTGGTCGTGTTGGTCTAGTTGACACCTCTATCAAGACTGCCGATCCTGGTCGCTTGACTCGTATCCTAATTAAGAACTTGGAAGATCTCAAGGTCTTAAATGATCGCTCCATCCGCCTACTGAGTGGCCATCTGGTCCAAAGCTACTATGGTGAATCAGCTTTGAACCCAGAGGAATTGCTGAATGTCCAGTTCCCTGGGGGTGACTTACCATTTTTCATCGACATTGAAACTGAGGCCCGACATCTTAATGAGGTGTATGGTTATTTGTAGGCTATTGTAAAAAAAATCATCCATTCATTGGTATGGATGAATCATTTATTGGTATGGATGAATCATTTATTGGTATGGATGAATCATTTATTAGTATGGATGAATCATTTATTAGTATGGATGAATTATTTATTAGTATGGATGAATTATTTGTAGGCTTTTATAAAAAAAAATCATCCATTCATTAGTATGGATGAATAATTCATTAGTATGGATGAATTATTTATTGGTATGGATGAATCATTTATTAGTATGGATGATTCATTTATTAGTATGGATGAATTTTTTAGCAATATCATGTTATAGCTGCATTTAGTGTCCTTTATTTTTCTACCAGTCTCTTTATGAACTGATCTTCTGTTGATTTAATTTTGACATATTATAATTGAGATCATATTAGTATAAATCACCGGAGGTGATCCTGAAGATCTGATGTCTCTCTAATTGCCGTGTGAATTAATGGCAGGATAAGGTACAGTCTCAGATTAAGAATGTTTATTAGTACACATTGATAACATCTGCATTACCTGATCAAAAAGAGAAAAAGTAGTCGAAGGGTATAACTTCCCTGATCGGATGTTCTCGACGAACAGGTAGGGCCTCGCCAATCGCAGTTAATTGCTGATGAAAATGATTAAGGAAGATTCGTCCAGCTCGAATGTCATAAACTCTGTCGAGATCAGACAATTGACTGACTATAATAATACGATAGTTATGTCGGAAACTCTTGAAGTGTGCAACCTTAATCGGTTTCTTGTCATCGACCTGGTGGGGTATTTTAGTCGCATGGCTTATATATGAATTATTCACGCTTGTGATGCTAAATCTGATACGATAAACTGAGAAAAGAACTTGTTGTACAATGTATGCACTCTTAGGTGACATGACGATCGTCACAGTATTCTGATTAAACCATGATGTGAGCATCATGAATGAAGACCATAAATCAAGATGGAGTGAACCTAATATATAGATCTCACTTACCAGCGAACCATACAAGAGAGCATTATTCTTCAATAATAGGATCAACATGTGATCATAGTTAATCATACAATCAACAAGTTCCTTCATTCGTTTCTCTGTAGCGCAACTAGGAATGCTAATCTTGGTGGTACCTTTCGACCTTATACTTTTGTTAAAGCTATTCATAACAGGATTCTGCTGCGACGGCTTAGTTACGATATTAGGAATGCTAATCTTGGTGGTACCTTTCGACCTTATACTTTTGTTAAAGCTATTCATAACAGGATTCTGCTGCGACGGCTTAGTTACGATATTAGTCTGTCGGGTGGCCATCGCCTCATTGTGTGGATGGCCATTATTAATAATATCGGTGCACAGATATTTATAGATATGCTGCCCAGGGATGAAGCAAGGTGCATCTGGATTATAGATTTGTTTCTTCGTCCTCCTACTATGAGACTTTGCTGTTGAGCTATATCTATTCGATGAATGGTTATTAATAATATCGGTGCACAGATATTTATAGATATGCTGCCCAGGGATGAAGCAAGGTGCATCTGGATTATAGATTGGTTTCTTCGTCCTCCTACTATGAGACTTTGCTGTTGAGCCATATCTATTCGATGAATGGTTATTATTAGGTCGGCGTCTATGGGGTAAACCACCCTTTCTTGACGAAGTGATTAATTCGTCACTTGTCGTGGTGACTGACCCCTCATCTGGACGGCGACGTAAAACCATCTTTTATGACTAAATGTCTCTTATTTAGCCATCATTATTTATATTCGGATTTCTCGAAACAGCTATCTATGATGAGCTGGTTTCCTTTAAAATAAAGATTGGTGTCTCTTGTTCACCTATCTCATCAAGGGCTAGGGAGGAAGCCTGAGGCATAGATAATCGGATTGTTACCAGCGACGAGGATGTCATGGAAAGCTTCGTCACGGTCCGCCGACAAGAGCAGGAACTTAAGCATCGTCTCCGGGCTATCGGGCTCATTAAGCAAGAAATTGATCGCTTTAGAGTAGCCATCCTCAGTATACGTGTCGGGGAAGACCATTTTCAGCTTGTCAATCACCACACGTCGCAGCGACGAATCATCCCTGTGATTGATGAGCCATAGGCACATCTCCTAAATAGATGAATGCTTTTGTGGATAATTCCAGCTCGAGTAAACGGCAGCCTCAAATTCGACTGATCCCTCGGTGACCTTGAGCAAGAAAATCTTCTCATGCTCAATTGGCTTTAACAACGTCGCCTGGTATTTTCAAGAAAATGTCGTTCGAGACCCTGCAGGAGTCGAACAGTTCTTTTGGGGTTAAGAAGTCACATCCAGTGATAGGATTGTTCTCCTTATCTAGCATGATCAGTCTTTATCTTAGGAGTAGAGCGATATATTATTAAGATTACCAGGAGTGGGAGTCAAAATACATTGTGTCTCAGTCTCTTTAACTGTTAATATACGAACATGTCTGGTTCATGATTGATCTACCGTTACTCGGCGTGATGTTTCTAGATGATTGTATCACCATAGAGATGAAGATTGATCAAAACTAGGTTGAGTAATTGGGTAAGATTATATCTACTTTGAACCGATAACGAGGTCTACTGGAGATTTTGCTCTGTGCCATTGTCGAGTAGTAGATAATTCTATTAAATATTTTCTGATCAATGACACGGCAGATTGGTATTAGACAGAGATCTAGGATAATTTATGTTGATAACAAAAAGACCATATAAGAGATCAACCCAAATAGGGTCAAATGACGGAATTTGAGGTGAATAACTGTAATGGGTCCCAATCACTAAGGATCCAACTGGCCAGAGCTAGTTTATCTGATCCATGGAGTTTTATTGGTGGTTCAATTCCGCCTGGTGGATTAGTGGATTTTGATCGATCTATACATGCAGGAGCTATGCGTTTGTCATCTATTAATGGATCGACAATAACAGGAATATATATTTTTACTAATAGGATAGAAGAACCTGAGATATATTTTAAGACGAATAATACCGTTAGTTCGGTTAGTTGCAGTGGTAGGCCAACTAACAATGAAAATCTTACTAGGTTGGTTTTGAACAACTGTCTTAGCAACCAAGTTACCTTGTTCATCAGAGTTGCAAATGGTACTATGCGATCGACACGTTTGGTCCTGCCGCCTACTGGTCAAGGTAGTAGGACCGTCTATATTCCGTTAGGATCTGTTATTTCTGTTTCAGGAACTGGTGCACCCTGCACTACTTATACAGTTAATGGAACAGATCTCAATATTTTCATTAACACTGGTAATATTGGACCTGGAGGTTTTGTGATGCCTGTTCCACCAATTTTTGATGTAAATGCATTTATCATAGGCAATTGTAGTGCATTTAATAGACCGATACAAATCCTTGGCCCAGCACCTCTAGGTTCCACTACTAATACTAATTGGAACAATTTATCAAATCTAGTTGTACCAGGTAATACATCAAGTCAATCTAATTTTACAACTATACCTAACACAATTGGATCACCAGCTGTTGTGCGGTTGGGTCAAGGATTATTGACGAGCAATGGAACAACGTTCAACCAGGGTGAGACGAATGCACCAACAATAGGGTTTATTTTTGATTCAAGGATTGTTCCTGCTAGTACGCAGATATGGTATTTAAATCAGAATCAGATTTTTAACCAAGACTCTGCCGGTTCACCGGGCTCGCCTTGTGGTGTCCAAAATCCACGAAATGGCAATGTCAGCACCATAGTACTGCGAAACTGTGGTAATACTATTAGTTCTGTAAGTATTGGTCCATCAACACAGTCATTGTTGCCAACCACGGTGACGATTGGACCTAATCAATCAACAATTATAGGAGTGATGGGTATGTCCACTGTTACGACGGTGAATAATGTTGTGTTAGGATTTACATTGAGTAGTGGTAGTGTTGGGACATTTAGTCTTCCAACTAATGGGAATATGATTACATTATACATTGGATCCAATAGCGTTGGTACATCAGAGTCAGCAGTTTGCACATCACAGCCACCGCCAACCACCGGCCTCTTCACCGCATACAACTGTCAAACTAGCCCATATGAAACATGTTCAGGAGGTAATAGGGGCAATTTCAACTGGGTATTAGATCAGGAATTTTTGGATATTAATAGTCAAAATTTAAGTGGTGGTAAGTACCAAGACTGTATTGCTAGTCGTAATCCAGGAACAGGTATAGCTGTACCATCCAGAAGCAGTATCAACACTAGTAGTGTGGCAATAGCATTAGTACGTTTGCAAGGGTCGTCTAGTACATCGAACTTTTTTGTTTACACAGCCGATGCCCCAGTCAATCAAGTTAGCTTTTCGGCTAATTCCAGTGGAAATGGAATAGTAAGTAGTCTTGGATGTACATCATCAAATAGCAGCTCGGAACAAATTGTCAATCTTTCTATCGAAAACTGCAATAAAGACAACAGTGTTAATCTCGAAGTCAGCTCTGGAGGTAATTTCATCTCGACAGGTAAGGCAATCCAAGCAGGCAAGACAGTCATGTATTCTTTCGTCCAGGGTACAAACATCAGGTTTTCTGGTACCAATACTAGTAGTGATACATATACCGTTACATCATCAGATAGTCAGATTTACGTGGGTTCTTCTACTGTAGCTAATACTAGCTGTGGTGATGCCAATTCTTCAGACACGCGCAATCCTATTATTATAATCTTGATCATAGCTATCGGTGTTATTCTTCTGATTGGTATTGTATTGTTCTTATATTATGGTTCTCGTCAATCAGCCACCACTGACAGTGAAGTCGCTGCTACTCAGCCACCAGTAACTCTACACGAGGATCCATCCACTGTACAGGATTATCAAGAACCGACAGTTATCCAAGAATAAAGTCAGAGAACGATTTAGAACCAATAATCGATAGCCACCTAAGAATTAAAGTCAGAGAACGATTTAGAACCAATAATCGATAGCCACCTAAGAATTAAAGTCAGAGAACGATTTAGAAC
>Ga0114931_10011361_pt1 | contig 10529 bp, 7 predicted proteins | sample 2SBtaG_FD_89579 | JGI IMG/M metagenome (GOLD analysis project Ga0114931, IMG submission 89579) | Deep subsurface microbial communities from Kolumbo volcano to uncover new lineages of life (NeLLi) - 2SBTROV14_V59a metaG | ecosystem: Environmental > Aquatic > Marine > Volcanic | place: Kolumbo...
CAGCGGCGCAAACCGTGTATACTGCTGACCCTAGCACCGGTGTTCGCAGCGGTGCAGAGGGTCGGAGCGGGACGAAACGCAAGTCCTGTTCTAGCAAGAACTTACGGGCGATTGGCGCAGTTGACCAACGCGCCGAATCCCTAACCCATTGCAAAACCAAGGACTTACCGACCGCCGATTCGGCGTCGGAAGCGCCAGAGGAAGCGCTACCCGCCAAGTCGGCCATTTCGGCCCGTGCTCGCGGCATTCCAGGCGGGTCGCTCACCGACGACCCGACGCTGCGATCCGTGATCCAGGCGTGGCCGACCCTGCCCGAGCCCGTCCGGGCGGGGATCGTAGCGATGGTCCGTGCGACCGATCGGTCGGCCTAACACGCTGGCTGGATTGAGGTTGGACACGGGATCGCCGGCAGTTGCAAGCCAGCGTTCCCAGATTATCCCGAAACCACGACACGCGGTACACCGCTTGGTTCCGTTCACTCAGCGGGACTGTTTCACTCGGCCCCCTGGCGAGGCTGATCGCTTGTGCCAGGCGAGGAAATGCCCCGGAGAGTACGATGCACGCGTGACGAGAGTCTCACCGACTCCCGGGAGCGCCATGGCCTGCAAACGCCTCACCGAAGCCGAGCCCGCGCTATTCGACGCGAGACGGGGAACGGCTGCAAGACACCACAGGGCGCTCTTTCTGCCACGGGTATTGGATTCGGAGAGCCGGGCGAAGCGCCTGGAGAGCCCCGATCGCGACCACGCGAGGACTGTCCTTCACCATTGGGCGGAGTTGGCGACCAAGGGGTATTTGGGCGAGCACAAGGAGCAATCCCTTGATGCAGAGTTCTTGATCGGCATCTTCGGGGAAGCACTCGGGTATGCCACAAAGGACAGCAGCCCAAGCCGGTACAACCTGGACCGCGAGTATCCCGTCCCGGGCGTCGGGCACGTCGATGGCGCGCTGGGCTCCTTCCCTGGCAAGGCCTCCCCGCTCGCGGTGATCGAGGTCAAGGGCGCTGGCACAGACCTGGACCACGACCGCTCACGCGGGCGGACGCCGGTCCAGCAGTTGTGGGACTACTTGGCGGCTCTACCCGATTGCCCCTGGGGCATCCTGAGCGACTTTGTCACGATCCGGCTCTACCACCGTGACCGCACGCCGAGCGCGTTCGTGGAGTTCCGCGTTGCCGACCTGGCCGATGAGAGCAGATTCGCCGAGTTCTACTGTATCTTCGGGCATGGGGGGATCCTGCCGCTCATCCCGGGGCACGATTCGCGTGCGATCCGGCTGCTCAGGCTGACGGAGGATCGTCAGCGCAGCGTCGGGGACAAACTGTACGAATCGTACAGCCGATGGCGACTGGAACTGATCCGCCACCTGCATCGTGAGCACGATCTGTCCCTTGACCGCGCGATCCGGGGCGCACAGACGATGCTCGACCGGATCATCTTCATTGCATTCTGCGAGGATCGGGGGCTGCTTCCGGACAAGACGATCGAGCGGACCTACACAAGCGTTCCACCATTCGCCGGCTCGTCGAATCCCCGGTTCCGCAACTTCCTCGACCTGTTCCGCGCCATGGATGAAGGGCACCCGCGCCTTTCGCTCCCCACCGGGTACAACGGCGGCCTGTTCCGCTATGACGAGGACGTGGACGGGCTCGACCTTCCCGACATTCCTTGGGCCGTGTTCTTCCAAGAGATCGGTTTGTACGACTTCCGCGATGAGATCAACGTGGACGTGCTTGGCCACCTGTTCGAGAAGTCCATTACGGAACTGGAGCGCTTGCGGGTGGGAGGCCTGTTCTCCAGCAACGGCGACGCAAGTGGCGAGGTGGTCGAGTCGCCGATGCCCAAGTCCGCGCAACGCAAGTGGTTCGGCATCTACTACACGCCGCCCGAGTTCACCGGCTTGATCGTCGCCGAGACAGTAGACCACGTGGTCCGCGAACGGTTCGATGCCTTGGCCGAGCAACAGGGGATCAACCCGAATGATGAACCGAGCGCCGAGCCCGATCAACTCGCGGCCTACTGGCGCTCGGCCCTGGACTCCGTCAAGAACGTGCGCATTGTCGATCCAGCCTGCGGCAGCGGAGCGTTCCTCATCCGTGCGTACGACGCGATGGAGGAGCACTACCGAGTGATCGCCGACGGGCTCCACGCGGCCGGATGCGCCGATGAAGCCGCTGAGCTTGAGCACGAGACGCCGGATCTGATCCTCACGCACAACCTCTTTGGCGTGGACCTGTCGCCCCAGGCGGTCGAGATCACGCAACTGGCGCTCTGGCTTCGCTCGGCCATCCCCGGCAGGATGCTAGCCGACCTGTCGCGGAACATCGTCTGCGGCAACAGCCTCGTGGACGATCCGGCCGTACACGAACGGGCGATGGACTAGCGAGAGACGTTCCCGGAAGTGTTCGGGGCCGGCGGGTTCAACTGCGTGATCGGCAATCCGCCGTGGGAGCGGGTCAAACTCCAGGAGCGCGAGTTCTTCGCGATGTATGACCCGCAGACCGCTCAGGCCGTCAGCGCCGCCGATCGGCGCAGGCGAATTGCCGAGATGTCCGATCGCAACCCGAAGTTGTATGAAGCGTACCAGCGGGCCCAGGCGGTTGCCGCTGGGATGCTCGACTACGCGAGGCACTCGGGGCGATACCCGCTCACCGGGCGTGGCGACATCAACACCTACGTTCTCTTTGCCGAACTGGCCCGCCAGATCGTCGCGCCCGATGGCATGGTCGGACTGCTCGTCCCCTCCGGGATTGCCACCGACAAGACGATCCGAGCCTACTTCGATGCGCTGGTCCGCGGCAAGTCGCTGGCTCTTTTCTACGACTTTGAGAACCGTCGAAAGGTGTTTCCCGACGTGGACGGACGGTTCAAGTTCAGCGTGCTCGTCTTCGGCGGGTCAAAGCGGCGGTTTGCCAAGGCGGACTTCGTGTTCTTCGCGCACAGCATGGACGACCTGCGCGACACGCACCGACACATCCGGCTCAGCGCCAAGGACTTGACGCTGCTCAATCCCAACACGCGGACGTGCCCGATCTTCCGCTCCCGTCGGGATGCCGACCTCACGCGGGCGGTCTACCGGCGCGTTCCCGTTCTGATCGACCGATCGCGCACGAGCGGCGGCAACCCGTGGGGCATCCGATTCGTCCGTATGTTCGATCAAACAAACGATGCCGAGTTGTTCACCGACCCGAAGACGCTGCGCACCCGCAAGTTCCGCCTGGAGGGAAGCCGCTTCGTGAAGGGCAAGCGGGTGTTCCTGCCGCTGTACGAAGCGAAGATGGTCCAGGCGTTCGATCACCGCGCCGCGAGCATGGTCGTGGAGAAGGGGAACTGGGTTCGCCAGGGGCAGAAGGACGAGACGAGCGAGTCCGAGCACTCCAACCCCGAGCACCTGGTCCTGCCGAGATACTGGGTCGATGAGGCGATCGTATCTGACGCGATGGGGGATGGTGAAGCGCCGCCCGCGTTCCTGTGCTTCAAGGACGTGACGAGCCCCACGAATGAACGAACGATGATCGCTTCATTCTTGCCGCTGGTTGGTGCCGTGAACTCGGCTCCAATCGTGGTGATGGATCCAACGATCTCACTCGTGCGGACGTGCTGCCTGCTCGCAAACCTGAACGCGATCGTGCTGGACTACATCGCCCGTCAGAAGGTTGGCGGCGTCCATCTCAACTTCTTCATCGTGGAGCAACTGCCGGTACTCGACCCCGGTGCCTATGCCGACCGTTGCCCGTGGGATCGGCGCACGCGTCTGGAATCGTGGGTTTCCCAGCGCGTTCTGAAACTGTCCTGTACGGCTCAGGACATGCGCCCCCTGGCCGAAGCGTGCGGTTTCCGGGGCTCGGAGGGCAATGGCGTCCACAAGTGGCGAGCGGCCGAGCGAGAGGAACTGCGGGCCGAACTGGATGCGGCCTACTTCCACCTATACGGGCTCAAGCGCCGGGACGTGGAGTATGTCCTATCCACGTTCACGACGACCCGGACCGAGGCCGAGGGCGGTTTGGCGGCGGCCCAGGACCGCCGGAGTGTGATCTTGGAGCACTACGACCGCCTCGCGGAGCGCGAATAGGCGGGGCTCCCGCCCCGGAGACGTCGGGCCGTCGCTGACTCTGGGCATCGGCTTGCGGTCGGCGATGGCGTCGGTATTCGTCTCGGCGTGGGATTGGCTCTGCTTCGGTGTGGGGTCGGCATCGGATCGGCGTTCTCTGGGGCCGGCGTCGGTCCCCGGTCGATCTGGGTCGGGCCTGGCGGCCGCGTGGAGTCGCGGCCGGGGTCGGGGATGCCGGCGGGCGGGTCTGGCCGCTGGCTCATGGGGGTCGCCCTGGCCGGGGCGATGCCCCGCGAAGATCGGTCCCGGTGACGACCACGGGCGATTCTGCGCCGAGCGCTGACAGTTGTACCGCCCGGCGCGTCGTCGGCCGGAACCGACCCCGCTGGAGCCCGTCAGATCGCTTCGTCAGCATCGCCGAACCCCAGAGCATGGGGTACCCGCGCGGGACGCCCCAGCGGGGCTGTATTCGCGTTCTTCAGTTTCCTGCACTGTGGTACACTCCGCGCATGGATTGGGGTTCGCGGTGGTGGAAGTCGATGGAACGGATCCAGCGGCGATTCGAGAAGGAATCGCCGGGGCCGGGGCCGCTGAGGCACTACCTGATCGTCGCGCCGCACAACACACTGGCCGAGCATGGGAACCGAGACTTTGACTCGTCCCGGCACCTGCCGCCGGAAATACCGCCGGTGGAGGAAGCGGTTTCGTTTGGCGGTGGTGCGTTCACTGCGCCGGAGTCATCGGTGGAGAACGATCGCCCGCAGCAATCGTGGTGCTCGGTGTTCTTCGGTGCCGAATCGACGTTCGAGCGGTTCGGCTCGATCGCGGAGGATGCCGGCCGCCTGATCGGTGACCTGGCCCGGATGAAGTTGCCCATCGTGAGCGAGCGCGTGATCCTTTCTGGGCTGCCCTACAACGCCCGGAACATGGAAGGCGGCATGATCTTTGGGAAAGCAGCCTGCAGCCAAAAAGCTGTTGATCGGTGGATGCTGATGGTCCACGAACTTGGCTGGAACAGCGTCAGGGGTTCACCGCTCGCCCTGGCGCGGCACGTCTGGGCAGGGACAGGGGTCATGGCCTACTGGTCCGATGACGACTTGGAGGAACTGCTCCAGGCATGGCCCGGCGGAGCGCTCTACTCGACCCGCCTGCGAGACGAGAACCCCATCCCGCCGATGCGGTTCTACAGCGTGATCGAGCAAGACGTGTTCGCCGCGAGCGCCGCTGCGATCGACCGGCTGCTCGAGATCGTGTCCGATTCAGGGGTTACCCCCGGTGCCGACAGTGTTCCCGTTGTCGAGCCCAAGACCGTGCCCGCGAAACGGATCCTCACCGATGGTCAGCGAGCGGTTTGGGAAGCGCTGCATGGGCAGGCCCTGATCGCCAAACAGTTAGCCAAGAAACTCGATACCAGCGAAGACGTGATCCGCAGGCACGTCAAGGAGTTACGCCGATCCGGGTACGCCGTTGAGACGCGACGCGGACTGGGGTATTACCGGCTGGACGCTCCCCCGTGAGCGTAGCGCCAACGTGAATCATGTTGGCGCTACGTTGGCGCTACGGACAAACACGCATCTGAGGTGCAGTATCTCCGCGTCTGTGGACGCATCGGGCGTCCGCGAATCGCAGGCGACGTGGAGATACGCACCATGCAGTCCCAAACTACCCGGCTCGGTGAAAGCGATACGGAGAGAACGGATCGGCTCCTCCGGGCCAACGAAGTCGCGGCCCTCTTGGCCGTGTCAACCCGGATCGTCTGGCGGTTCCGATCCGAGGGTCGTCTCCCGGCGGTGCGGATCGCCGGAGCGACACGGTTCCGGCTCAGCGACGTGCGGCGACTCATCGAGTCCGGCAGCGAGCGGGTTCGGCGATGAACGCGCCACGCAAGGCATTCACCGCGTCCGAAGCCGGGTTCTTCGAGCGGCGGGCGCAGGAACGGATCGACGATTGGCTCCGGCACGTCCCAACCGCTGCCTTGGCGAACCAGATCGACGCGGCAATGGATCGGTGCAACCTGGCCGATGCTCTGGTGCTGGCCCGTGAGGCTGATCGGCGTGCCGCGTGGATTCAGATGGGCGCGAGGAAAGCGGGCAGCGAATCCAAGGGGGTGCGACGATGACCGGCCCCCCGAATGCCGACGCCCGCGCTGGCACGCGGGCGGGTGGCACGAACTCATCGGGCTTGAATCATCACAGCGGCCGCTGGCGGCAGGTGAGCAAGGCGAGCCCGTGTCCCGCGTGCGGCAAGCCGGACTGGTGCGCGTGGTCGCCGGATGGCGCGCTGCTCAAGTGCGAGCGATGCACCGACGCCCGGCCGGGACTCCGCAAGATCCAGGACAAGGACGGGGGCGCTCTGTTTGCGCTCGACAACGGGCACACCCGACGCCGGCGATCGCCTGAACGCGACACCGCTGCACGAGCCGGCCAAGCGGTTGAGGCGACACGGTCGCGGATCGACTGGGCAGCCGAGGACGAGCGGTGCCAGACTGCGATCACCGATCAGCAGGTGGCCGACCTGGCCGACGATCTGGGCGTGTCGATCACCGCGTTGCGCTCGGTCGGTATCGGCTGGGCGACGCGGGCGGACCTGGAGCGCTTGCACGCCGGCGGCAAGGGGTGGCAGGACGATCCACCCGACGGGGCGTTCACGCTTCCGGAGCGAGACGGCTCCGGGCGGATCGTGGGGTTGACGCTGCGGGCTCCCGACGGGCGGAAGGGGTTTCCACGTGGAGCGAAGCGGGGACTGATCGTTCCTGAGTCGATCGGGAGTCGATCGGACCCGGTGTTGATCGTAGAGGGTGCGACCGACGTTGCCGCTGGCGAAACGCTGGGCTTGGCGGCGGTCGGTCGGCCGTCGAACACGGGCGGCGCGGATCACCTGGCCCAGATGCTTGAAGGCCGGCGCGCGATTGTCGCCGCCGAGAATGATGCCAAGCCGAACGGTTCCTGGCCCGGACGAGATGGGGCTAAGGCCGTCGCCGAGCGTCTGGCCGGCGCGTGGTCCGAGCCGGTCGCGTGGGCGCTTCCGCCGGCCGACGTGAAGGATGTTCGCGCGTGGTTACAGGGCCGCGTCGCCGATGGGCTGGATCCGCACGATGCCGAGATATGCCGCGCTGCTGGCCGTGAACTTCTGGATGCAATACTGGAATCCGCACGCGAGGCCAAGCCCAAGAAACGATCCCAGTCCGATGCGCTCGTGGACCTGGCGTTGGATCGGTTTCGGCTTGGCGTGACAACGGACGGCGATGCGTTTGCAGTCGAGCGTGAGGGGCTGAACGTGGCGTTGCTGTTCCGGGGTTCACGCGACGCGCTGCGCGCGACGCTTGCCAGTGCGTATCGCGCGGTGGTCGGAAGAGTCCCGAACGCAGCCGCGTTGGCCGACGCGCTGAACGTGTTGGCAGGTGAGGCGATGGAGGCCGAATCCGAGTCGGTCTACCTACGGGTCGCCGAGCATGGCGGGTCGATCGTGCTGGACCTGGGCACGGCGGACGGTCGTGCGGTGGTGATCGGCCCCGACGGGTGGGAAGTAGTCGAGCGCTCGCCGGTACTGTTCCGAAGGACAGCACTTACGGGGGCGATGCCCGAGCCGAAGCGGGGCGGGGTGCTGAACGACTTGTGGGACTTGCTCAATGTCTCACCCGATGATCGTGGGCTTGTCCTCGGTCTGCTGCTGGCGGCGTTCCTGCCCGGGCCGGAGCATCCGATCGTCTTGATCGGGGGCTTGCAGGACTCCGGCAAGACCACGGCGGCGCGGTTCCTCGCTGGGTTGGTGGACCCGTCGCCCGTGCCGACGCGATGCGAGCCGTGCAACCTGCATGAGTGGGCCGTGTCCGCCTCCGGGTCGTGGGTCGTTGCGCTCGACAATCTGTCGAGAATCCCGGGGTGGTTCTCCGATGCCCTGTGCCGCGCATGCACGGGGGAAGGGCTGATTCGGCGTCGCCTGTATTCGGACTCGGACCTTGCCATTCTGAACTTCCGGCGGGTGGTGATCCTCACGTCCATCGACGCCGGGGCGCTGCGGGGCGATCTGGGCCGGCGGATGGCGCTGATCGACCTGGACCCGATCGACGCGGATCGTAAGCGGGGCGCTGCGGACCTGGCCCGAATGTATGCGGAGCACCGGCCGGCGATCCTTGGCGCGCTGCTGGACGTGCTCGTTCACGTCCTGAAGATCATGCCGAGCGTCGAGCCGCCGGCCACGCGGGGATTGTCCGACTTCGCCCGACTCCTGACGGCTCTGGATCGCGTGATGGGCACCGATGCACGCGCCAGATACAAGAGCCAGTTTAACCGGATCGCCGAGGCCGTGATCGACTCGGACCCCGTGGCGGGCGCTGTGCTGGCGTTCGCACGTCAATCTGGAACATGGACGGGGCGGGCCGGGGATCTGCTCGGAGCGCTCACGCCGGACAAAGCGCCTCGGGGTTGGCCAACGTCGCCCCGAGCCCTGGCGGGTCGGCTTCGGCGGCTGATACCGGCCCTCCGCGACGCGGGCGCGGAGGTCGTTCCACCTGTGGAGCGCGACAAGACCCGCCGATACACCCTGCGATCAACCGCCCAGACCGCCCAACCGCCCAGAATCGGTCCCGGCGACAGCGCCGACTGGGTTTCTGGCGGGGCGGTGGCAAGTCACCAACCGCCCGAACTGCCCGGCCGACCGTCCAATGAGCGGCCAATCCCGGCGGCACGGGGCGATCGACCGCCCGACCGCCCGACCGACCGCCCACCGGGAATCGGCCCGGACGGCCCCGCAAACGCGGTTTCGGACGGTGTGGGCGGTTCGGGCGGTCAGATGGGCACAGTCTCTGACGATGGACTGGCAAGCGAGGTCGATTCCGGCTCGCACCATCCCTGAACGATCCGGGGAATGTGCATGGCGATGAACAATCTGGCAAAATGAACTCGGAGGTATCGGCAATGCCGCGCAAACAGGTGGGCTCTCTCTACAAGAAGACTCCCGACGCGAGACGATGGACCGCTGCGTACACCAATCCCTTCGACGGCAAGCGGAAGGTCGTGGTGCTGTTCACCGACAAGCAGGCCAGTCGAAGGCAGCTCGATCAGTTGATCGCCGAAGCGGAGAGACAGGCCACCGGGCTTGGGGATCCGTTCGCTGAGCAGCGGAGGCGACCCCTCCAGGAACACATCGGGGAATACATCGAGCATTGCCAGCGCATCGGCGAGAGCCCCGTTCACGTCAAGAACAAGAAGAGCCAACTGGAGCGGTTGGTCGCCGGCATCGGTGCCACCCGACTGAGCGACTTGGAGCCCAATCGCGTCGAGAAGCACCTACACGAACTGGCCCTGAGCGGCCGCCGGGTCTACCGCCATGGCGACCGCGACGCTGGGCTCAGCGCCCGAAGCGTGAATCAGCATCGGGCGACAGTCGTGGCTTTCGTCCAATGGTGTGTCAGGAACAGGCGGACATCGGACAACCCCCTCAAGATTCTGGGCAAACTCGATGAGCGGAAGGACCGCAGGAGGGTGCGACGGGCATTCACCGAGGATGAGTTGTCTCGACTCTTGGACGTGGCTGGACCCCGGCGACCGATCTATCTGCTCGCGCTCCTGACGGGCCTACGACGCGGAGAACTCGGCAAGATTACGTGGGCAGACGTGGACCTGCATGGCCAGGTGATTCGGGTGCGGGTCGGCGTTGGCAAGGCCGCCAGAGAAGACCACGTACCCCTGCACCCCCAGGCAGTGGAGGCGCTGGCACAGATCAAGGCCCGGGCTCGCTCGGCGACCGATCGAGTGATTCCAACGCTCCCCCGCGACAAGACGTTCCGACGCGACCTGGAGCGGGCAGGGATCCAGCGGTTTGACGATCAGGGAAGGGTCGTGGATTTCCACGCACTGAGAACAACCACCGGCACGATGCTGGCGAGGATGGGAATCGCGCCCCAGATCGTCACGCGGATCATGCGGCACTCGAACATGGCGATGACGCTCAAGCACTACACCGACCTGCGCCTGCACGATGAGGCCAAGGCTGTCGAGGGCCTTCCCTGGATCGGCCAGCCCAAGGCCGCGCCCCGCGAGGCACAGCGGGCGACCGGTACGACTGGTGGCCCCACGCTTGCCGTCCACGCCGGCTTTTTTGCCACCGCGATGGGCGGCCTGGACAGCACGCCAGCGGGCAATCCAGTGGTAGCGCATTTGGTAGCGCTACGTGCTCATTCGGGGGCATCTTCGGACACCGCCATGCACAAGGCCCCCGAATCGGATCAGCGGCTTCGGATCGTTCCGGCGGGTGGCCCAGCGGCGCAAACCGTGTATACTGCTGACCCTAGCACCGGTGTTCGCAGCGGTGCAAAGGGGCGGAGCGGGACGAAACGCAAGTCCTGTTCTGGCAATAACTTACGGGCGATTGGCGCAGTTGGCTAGCGCGCTTCCATGACAAGGAAGAGGTCACTGGTTCAAATCCAGTATCGCCCATTCGGGGTTTGTTCTGGCAGGCGCAGGGGGCCGCAACATCTC
>Ga0114931_10011362_pt1 | contig 10529 bp, 6 predicted proteins | sample 2SBtaG_FD_89579 | JGI IMG/M metagenome (GOLD analysis project Ga0114931, IMG submission 89579) | Deep subsurface microbial communities from Kolumbo volcano to uncover new lineages of life (NeLLi) - 2SBTROV14_V59a metaG | ecosystem: Environmental > Aquatic > Marine > Volcanic | place: Kolumbo...
CGACCCGCACCCGCGCCGCCCGTTCGTCCCCGCCGCGATCCGCCAGCTCACCGCATTCCTGCAGCCGGGCGGCCTCATCGAGAACACGTGCGCGGGCCTCTGCGACGGCGACGTCCCCGACGAGACACCCACCGGGCAGGTCTGCGACCCCCTGCGCTGAGCGGCGGGCCGAGCGGCCGACCGCCGGGCTCGGTTGTTCCGCCGGCCCTGGTCGAACGGCGCGCCGCACGCCGACCGACCTGGCCCCCGCGGGACGGCGCACACCCGGACCGCGCCATTCCGTGCGCCGTGCCCCCCGGGTCGCGTTCAGGGCGGGGGAGCGGCCCCGGGGCGGTCGGCGACGCTCCGCGCACCGGGCTCGTCTCCCTCGCCGACCGCCACCCCCGTTCCGTCGGGCAGGCCATACCCCCCGCTGGTCGCCACGACCTCCTCCGCCGCCAGGCCGCCGACCACCTGCACGAGGTCGCCTGCCTCGAGGCCGAGCTGCACCTCGGTCTCATACGCTCGGCCATCGCGCACCACGGTCACCACCGGCACGCCCGCCCGGTCGGCGATCGCTGCCACGGGAGCGGCGAGCACGTCTCGTACGGGCGGCAGCCAGACGTGGACGCGGGCGCGCAACCCGGGGCGCAGCAGGCCGGTGTCGTTCTGCACGCGGGCATCCGCCGTCAGGTGACCGGTGAGCGTGTCGGCCCGACCCGCGATCCGGTCGACGGCGCCGGCGAAGACCGTCCCGGGAAGCGACTCGAGCTCGACCTCGACCTTCGTGCCCCGGTGTACCCGGGCGAACGCTTCGCCCGGGATGCGGAACCGCGCGAAGACCTCCGAGAGATCGATGAGCGTCGCGAGCGACGCCGCGCGGTCGAGGTACTGCCCTTTTCGTGCGAGGAGCTGCACGACGAGGCCGTCGATCGGGCTCGTGATGGTGCACCATTCGAGGGCCAGGCGAGCCTGGGCGAGATCCGCGCTCGCCGCGGCCAGCGCCCCGCGGCCCTCGGCGAGGACCTCGGGCCGGGTGCCGGCCTCGAGCAGCTTCACGCGCTCGCGCGCCGACGCGAGAGCGGCTTCGGCCGCGGCGAGCGCCTTCGCCTTGTTCTCGAAGAGGACCCCGGAGATCTCGCCGCGGTCGAGCAGACCGCGCAGCGCCTCGACCTCGCTTCGACGACCGGCGGCGAGGGCGGCGGCGCCTTCGGCGTCGGACCTCGCCCCGGCGATCTCCTCGGGAAGATACCCTCGCTGCAGGCGCTCGAGGGCCGCCGCGCGCTGCTCGACGGCTGCCCGGGCCCGCTCCACCCCGGCTTCGGCCGATCTCGCGTCGAGCTCCACCAGCGTGTCCCCGGCCCGCACCGACTGGCCCTCGACGACCTTCAGCTCGCGGATCCAGCCGCCGAGCTGGGGCGAGACGACGGCGGTGCGCTCGGGAACGGCGACGATCGCCCCGACCAGGTCCAGCGTCGGGTGCAGGGTCGTTCGCGCGATGGTGACGGTACGGACCGGTACCCCGGCGCCCTGGGCGCCGGGGTCGGCCCCCTGGTCTGGCCCCGAGCAGGCGACCACCCCGAGCAGCAAGGGCAGGGAATGCACGAGAGCGACCGTCCGCGCGCGCCGGGCGGTGCGCACCCGAAGCGGCTTGCCGCCTCGGAGTAGCGCGCTGCGAGGCGCGCTCACGCGTCCCGCTTCCCCGCCGTCGGGTCGATGGCACCGGGAGGCGCCGGGGTCCGCCCGTAACGAACCTGCGCCAACGCGTAGTAGATCGCCGGCGTCGCGACGAGCGAGAGAGCCAGGGATACGACGAGCGCGCCCATGACCGCGATCGCCATCGGCTTCAGCATGTCGGCTCCGGCCCCCACCCCGTAGGCCAGCGGCAAGAGCCCCAGGAATGTCGTCAGCGAAGTCATCAGTACCGGTCTCAGACGCCGACGCCCGGACTGAATCACCGCCCGCGCTAGAGGCAGCCCCTCGGCCACGAGATGATCGACGTAGTCGAGCATCAGGATACCGTTCTTGGCGGTGATGCCCACCCCGATGATCGCGCCGAGAAAAGAGATGATGTTGAGCGTCGTCCCGGTGAGCCACAGCCCGGCCGCCACGCCGGACATGGCGAGCACGGACCCGCAGAGGATCGCCACGGGCGCGAGGAAGCTCCGGAATTCCAACAGCAAGACCGCGAAGACCAGCACGAGGGCCAGCAGCAGGACAAAAGTGAGGTTCCGGAAGGACTCCTGCTGTTGTCGGAAGAGCCCGCCGAACTCCAGCGAGGCTTCCGGGGGCAGGACGACGTCGCGCGCGATCCGCTCCTGGATCCGGCGGATGCCGCTTCCCATGTCGATGTTCTCGAAGCGGGCGGACACCGCCACGAGCTGCCGCAGATCCTCACGGTGCATCTCGAGGATACCGGGCTCGTGCTCGACCCGCGCCACGTCGCCGACGGTCAGGTCGGCACCCGACCGCGTCCGCAGCGGCATGGTCATCAGCTTGCGCGTCCGCCGGTGCGCCGCGGGCTCCGCCAGGACCCGGACGTCGTAGATCCGATCTCCGCGCAGCACGTAGGAGGATACGACGCCGATCAGGGTCGCCTGGATCTCGGTGCCCAGGGACCGGGGAGTGAAGCCCATGCGGGCCGCGGCGGCGACGTCGGTCTCGAGCCGCAGGGACGGGCCTGCGACCACCAGCCCGTCGTTCACGTCGACCACGCCCGCGATGGTTCCGATCACCCGGGCGATCTCCGCCGCCTTGGTCTCGAGCAGGTCCGTATCGGTCGAGAAGATCTTGATCTCGACCGGGTTCGGCGACCAGGTCAGGTCGCCGATCAGATCGCTCAGAACCCCCGGAAACTCGAACTGAAGAGCCGGCACCGCCGAGTTCACGCGATGGCGCAGCGCCTCGATGACCTGCTGCGTGCTCCGCTCCCGCTCCGACCTGAGCTTCACGAGAAAGTCCCCGGTGTTGGGCTCGGCGACGGCGAGCGCCAGCCGGGCACCGGTGCGCCTCGAGAAGCTCTCGACCTCGGGCGTCGCGCGCAGGATGTCCTCGACATCCCCCAGCATGCGGTCGGTCTCCGACAGGCTGGTGCCCGGTCGGGAGAAGTAGTCGATGACGAAGGCCCCCTCGTCCTGGGCGGGAAGAAAATCGGACTCGAGCCTGCCGTAGAGGACCAATCCAAGGAGCACGATCCCGGCCCCACCGAGCGCGGCGAGAGCGGGTCGTCCGAGGACCCGGCGCATCACCGCGTCGTAGCCGGAGGTGAGCTCGGCGAGGAGGCGACCGGCGCCGCCCCGGCGGCGGGTCCGCGCGCGAACCAGAAGCGCGGTGGTCACCGGCGTCCAGGTCACGGCCAGGAAGAGCGAGCACAGGAGCGCGATGACCATCGTGGTGGCAAGCGCCCGGAAGAAGACTCCGGCCACCCCGTCCAGGAACGCCAGGGGGACGAACACCACCACGGGCGTCATGGTGCTGCCCACCAAGGCCGGACCCACCTCCGTCAGCGCCCGGGCGGCCGATTCGCGTGGGGTCGCCCCCGCCTCGACCCGCGCGTAGATCGCTTCCACGACCACGATCGCGTCGTCGATCACGATGCCGACGACGGCGGCGATCCCGCCGAGGGTCATCAGGTTGAAGCTCATGCCCAGAAGTCGGATTCCGACGATCGTCAGGAGCACGGTCACCGGGATGACGGCCACCGCGGCGAGCGTCGCACGCCAGCTTCGCAGAAAGAGGTACAGCACCGCGGTCGACAGCAGCAACCCGATCCAGATCGCGTCCCACACGCTGCGCACACCTTCCCGCACGAACTGCGACTGGTCGTAGAAGAAGGCCAGGTGCACGTCGGACGGCAGCTCCTGCTCGAGCGCTGCGATGACCTCCTCGAGGTCGCCGGCGATCTGGACCGTATTTCCATCGGGCTGGCTGTAGATGTTGAGCAGCACCGCCTCGTGACCGTCGGCGGTCACCCGGTTGAACCGTGGCGCCGCGCCGCGCTGCACGCGAGCCAGGTCGCGAACCCGGATCGGCGCGTCACCGGTCCACGCGACGATGACGCTCTCGATCTCCTTTGCGTCGTGCAGCCGATTGTCGACCGTGACGAGATAGAGCTGATGATTCTCCTCGTGCATGCCCGCCGGGGTGAGTCGGTTGGTTTCGGCCAGAGCCTGGGCCACCCGGGCCATGGTGAGGTCGTTCGCGTCGAGTGCCGCGGGATCGACGATCACGTGGAACTCGGGAACCCGTCCCCCGACCAGTCCCACGCGGGCGACACCGGAGATCCGCAGCAGACGGGGGTAGATCTCATAGCGCGCGAGCTCCCACAGCTCGGTCGGGCCGCGCTCTCCACTGGTCAGGCTCACACCGAGAATCGGAAACGCCTGGAAGGTGAGGCGGTGGACCTCCACCTGCGCCTTCGGTGGGAGCCGCCCGCGAATCTGCGACAATCGCGCCAGCACGTACTGCTCGGCTTCGGTCATGTCGGTCGCCCAATCGAAGAAGACGTTGATGGCCGCCGAGCCCCGGCCGGTGGTGGAGCGGATGTCGGTCGTCCCGGGGATGTCCTTCATGGCTTCCTCGACCGGCCGCGTCACGGTGGCCATCATCTCGTCGGCCGGCATCACGCCGCTGTCGATCAAGATCACGACGCGCGGGAAGTCGGTCTGTGGAAAGACCGACGACGGCATCGTCCAGCCGGCGTAGACACCCGCCCCGGCGAGCGCTGCGACCAGGAAGAGGATCGGCTTGGCGTAGCTCTGCACCAGGGAGACGTCCCGGCCCCCGTCCGTGGGCTTCGTCGCGGAACGACTCACGACGCGGGCCCCCGGGCGGGCTCGCGCCCGGACGGCGGGACGAGCTGCGACAAATCGGAGACGCGCAGCCCCGTCGTACGCGTCACCTCGGTCGCGGCGAGTGCCAGCTCCCGGAGAAGGTCCAACATCGTCTGACGCGATTGCAGAAGGCTCGCGTGGGCGGAGAAGACCTGCAGCAACGTCATCCGACCCGCCTCGAAGGCGCCCTCGAACGGTCGCAGGGCCACCGGCACCGGGCGGGGGAAATCGCGTTGGGACTGCTCGGTCAGCGCTCGCAGACGCTCGTACCGCCGACGCGCGGTGATCGCGTCCAAGAGAGCCTTCCGCTCGACCTGCGCGGCCGCGATCTGCTGCAAGCGCAGCTCCGCCGCGCGCTGGCGCACCAGCGCCGCTCCGGTATCGACGACCGGGATGTCGACCTGCGCCTGCACACCCCAGAACTGCGTCGACGCGTCGTCGCGCTGCCACATGGGGCCGATCTGCACGTTGGGGACCCGCATCGCGTCGGCCAGAGCGAGCCCCTCGCGCGCCGCGGCGACCGCGGCCCGGGCCGCGATCACCTCGGGCAGCCCGGCGATCCGCCCGCGAAGCCGGTCGCCCTCGATAGACGGCAGGTCGGACGCGGCGAGGGCCGGCGCAGTCTCCGATGCGGCCGCCGGCGCGGCGGAGAGAGCCGCTTCCAGCGGAAGCCAGCGCCGCTCCAGCAGACTGCCCTCGAGACCGAGGTCCGGTTCGCCGTCCTCATCGAGCTGCATGCGGAGATCCATCAGGGCGGTGTCGTAGTTCGCCTCGGCGAGCCGCTGCCGGCGCCGCGCCGAACGGGCCTGCAGGCGCGCCACCGCCACGTCGGCGGCGGTGGCCCGACCCGCGTCCAGACGACGCCGGGTGACCTCGACGAGCTCCTCGTCGAGCTCGGCGAGGAGCTCGAACATCTCGTGCAGATCCCGGCGGTAGAGGGCGACGAAGAACAGGCGCTCCGTCCGCGCGACGACGTCGAGCTCCGCCCGTTCGATCGTCCAACGAACCACGTCGACGCGGGCCTTCGCCTCGGCACTGCGAAACCCCTGCTGCCCGGCGATCTCGAAGGTCTGCAGGAGCACGTGCTGTTGGCTGACCGGAGCGCCGCGACCGTCGCGATCACGCGTGTACGGCAGCACCTGGCTCTGGATCTGCGGATTGAATGGATAGGTGTCGGCGACCTCGTAGGCGGCGAACGCCGCCGGCTCACGGGCTCGCATGGCCACCAGGTCCGGATTGCGTCGCAGCGCCATCTCGACGGCGGCCTCGAGCGTCAGCGCAGAAACCGGGCCGCCCGGGGGATCGAGGTGTCGCCGGAGGCTCGGACCGACCGGGCGCTCGCGTCCGCCGGGCGCGGTCTCCCGAGCACGCGCCGGCTCGAACACCGTTGCCACATGCCGAGCCGCGTCCGGCCGGGGCGACCCGGGGGTGCCCTGGCTTCCCGGCGGAGGCCGCCAACAGCCGGCCGTCAGGGCGATCGTCGTCGCCGTGGCCACCACCCGCCGTCGGGCCCTCTCGCGTGTCTTCGCCTCGGTATCGTCCACGGGAGCGTTTCCGATGGAGCGCATAGCAGAATCACCCGGACAGCGGCGACGGGCGACGCGCCACGGCCCCATCGCGGCACGGTGCAGCGGGGTGTGCGAGTGCCTGGCCCAGCGCTTAGGCATCATGGAGTTGCACGCGGATCGACTATAGGTAGTGTCTATATTCTCATGGCCATCGGGCACCCCATTCTCGGCCTTCTCGACGAAGGCGAGCGGCATGGATACGACCTGCAGCGGCTCCTCGAGAAGCGCTTCGGAGCGCCGTGGCGAATCGAGTTCGGCCAGCTCTACCGAGTCCTGCGCGGGCTCGAGGAGCAGGGCTGGATCCGCCGACGCCCCGCGCCGTCCGACCGGGGGCCGGGGCGCTGGATCTATCGCACGACCCCCGCCGGACGGCGCGAGCTCCAGACGTGGCTGGCCGATTCGGGGGCCGATCGGCGGGGCGACCGCGACGAGTTCCCGGTCAAGATGGGTTTCGCGCTCGCGCGCCGCCCGAGCGCGGCTCCCGCCCTGGTCGAGGAACGGCGACGGTGGTTGCTCGAACGGCTGCGCCGCGCGCGAGAGGCAGCGGCGCGGGCCCATCGCGGCGACGATCGAGCCGCCGCGCTCGGCGCCGAGAGCCGCCGCCGAGCGCTCGAAGGGGAGATCATGGCGCTCGACGCGTGGGCGCCCACCGCAGCGGTGGCGTCCGCGTTCGCCATCCTGGGCAGCGACGACCCCGTACTCGATCTGATGCTCGCAGCACTACCGAAGCGTCGGCGAAACATCGCCTCGGCGACGGTCGGCAGCCTCGCTGGACTCCTCGCCCTGCGCGAAGGGCGGGCCGACGCCGCCGGCGTCCACCTTCTCGACGGAGAGACCGGTGAGTACAATGTACCATTCGTACGCCACTGTCTGCCCGACGACGAAATCGTCCTGGTTCGGCTCGCTCGGCGTGAACAGGGGCTTCTGGTCGCTCCCGGGAATCCGAAGAAGGTGTGCCGCGTGAGCGACCTCACGCGACCGCGGGTGCGCTTGATCAACCGACAGGCGGGAGCCGGAACGCGCCTGCTCCTGGCCACTCTGCTTCACGCAAAGGGAATCCGCCCGCGCGACATCCCCGGGTGGAATCAGACGGTGGGAACGCATGACGAGGTCGCACGAGCGGTCGAGAGCGGGGGCGCCGACGTCGGCATCGGGCTGCGCTCGGTGGCGGAGAACCACGGCCTGGCGTTCGTCCCGATCACGCAGGAGAGCTACGACCTGGCCGTCACCGCCGAGACGTTCGGCTCGCCCGCCTTCGCTGCGGTGCGACGCGTGCTCCGCTCTGCCACCTTTCGACGACGCGCGGCGGCCCTTCCGGGGTACGCCGTGCAGGACATGGGCGAGGTGGTGGCCCGCGTGGGAGCGCAAGCGTGAGCCCCCAAGGTTGGCTCCTAGCGATCGACGACACCGATACGCTCGGGCGCAAGCCCGGCACGGGCCGGCTCGCTCGCATGCTCGCCGCCGATCTCGCCGAGGCGGGCACGTTCCGGCGTCGCGGCGTCGTGCGCCATCAGCTCCTGGTCGACCCGGCGATTCCCTACACGAGCCACAACAGCCCGGCGTGCATCCTCTTCGATTCGGATCTCGACACATCGGCCGCCGACGCGCTCTTCGCGCGCGCGTGCGCGTGGCTACGTGCGCGCCACGCACCCGGCTCCGACCCCGGCCTCTGCCTGCTTCGGACCGATCGGGTCCCAGAGCGGGTGGTCGCGTTCGGACACCACGCCGCGACCGAGGTAGTGCACAAGGAGGACGCGGTTCGGCTGGGCGCGGACGAGCGAATCCGACTCGCCGAGCTCGGCGGAACCGGCGACGGCGTGATCGGTGCGCTCGCCGCGGTCGGACTGACCTCCGAAGGGAGCGCGGGTCGCTACATCGAGCGGAGCGACGGCTCGCGTGAGCTGTCGGCCCCGGTACCCGTGGCGGACCTCCGGGACGAGGGCATCGTCGTGGTCTCCGCCGCTCGCGACGCCGAGTACGTGCCGAACGACGCGGAGATCACGGGCCCGGACTGGATCCGACCACGGCTGGTCGGTGGCCGCCCCGTCCTCTTCGTCGAGCTCGTGGATGGCCGATGGTCTACGGTCGAGAACAAGCGACGCCGAGGCCTCGGATCGATGATGGTCGAAAAGGAGCCGAAGCACGGAGACCGCACGTGAGCCCGGACGTGCTCTCCGTCCGAGCCGCATCCTTCCGATACCACGGCTCGCGGCGGGCGATCGGCCCGTTCGACCTACGGCTGACCGCCGGCGAAGTTCTCCTCGGCACCGGGCCGTCGGGGGCCGGAAAGTCGACCCTCGCCCGTCTATGCTGCGGCGTCATTCCGCACCTGTACCGGGGGGAGATGAGCGGCGATGTCCGCGTGCGGGGCCGACGCACCTCCGATGGTTTCCTCTGGCAGATCGTCGAGGACGTCGGACTCGTCGGACAGAATCCGGCCGCACAGATGGTCGGCTCGACGGTGCGCGACGAGATCGCCTTCGGCCTCTCGAGCCTCCGGCTCCCGGCCGCGACGAGAGCGCGACGTACCGAGCAAGCACTCGACTGGGCCGATCTCCACGACCGAGCCGAAGACGACCCACGAAAGCTCAGCGGCGGCGAACAGCAGAGGCTGCTCCTCGCTGCATGCGCGGCCCGACGACCCGCGGCAATCGTCCTCGACGAGCCGTTGTCGATGCTCGACCACGTTGCGGTCGACCACGTGGTCGGAATGCTCGGCGAGCTGCGCGGCGAAGGACGGGCGGCCCTCCTGTTCGAGCACCGGACCGATGCTCTCGAAGGCGTGGCTTCCCTCCGCCGGCAACCGCTCGCACCCGAGCGCCCGGAAATCGCCGAGGCTCCCCTGCCCGATCCACCGCAGCTTCCCGCGGCGTTCCGGATCGAGACACGCGGGCTCGAGGTCCGTGGCGACGGGCCCATCCTCTGCGGCATCGATCTGGACCTCGAGAGTGGACAGGTCGTCGCGCTCGTGGGTGCCAACGGCTCGGGGAAGACAACGCTTCTCCGGGCGCTCGCCGGACTGGCCGAGAGCCGGGGGCGGGTTCGCATCAACGCAACCTCCGGACCGACGCCGCGCCTGGGTCTCGCCTTCCAGAACCCCGATCGGCAGATCTTCAACGCATCGGTACGCGCGGAGATCCTCTGCGGCATCGAACGACCCGATGAGGATCGCTACCGCACCATCCTCCGGGCCCTGGGATTGGCCGACCTCGAATCGGTCCCACCGCTCCTCCTCAGCGAGGGGGAAAAAAAGCGCCTCGGCATCGCCACCCTTCTCGTGCGCGACCGGCTCGGTGGGATCCTCCTCGACGAGCCGACGCTCGGACAGGACGCCGCGCACCGCCGGCTCATCGGGCGACTGGCTCGGTGGCTCGCCGACGCGGGTGCGCTCGTGGTCGCGGCCACCCACGATCTGAGCTGGGCGCGCACCTGGGCGGACCGAACCGTCACCCTCTCCCATGGGCGAGTCGCGGAGGCTCACCCGGCGCCGGGAGAGGCCGATGCAGCGCTCCACCACCGCTGGGCGGAAACCGCGTCATGAGACGCCCCCAGACCCGGGTCGTCGAGGCGTCCTTTCTCCGTCGCATCGACGCACGAGCAAAGCTCGTCCTCGCGCTGTCGGCGACGACCGCCGTGATGCTGCCGCCTCCCGCGCTCACGGCGTTCTGCGCAGGATCGACGGTGTTGCTCGTTTCGGCCGGCCTGGGCAGCCGCCTCCGCGCCCAGGGACGCCGCCTCGCTCCCTTTCTCGCGCTGCTCTTCGTCCTCGACTGGACGTGGATCGGCATCGAGCACGCTTTCCTCATCTCACTTCGCCTCCTTCTCGTCGCGACGACCTTTCTCACCGTGTCGGCGACGACCACTCCCGAAGAGATCGCGACCGCCCTCGAGCGGTGGGGATTGTCGCCGCGCCTCTCCTTCATTCTCGCCGCCGCATTCCGAGCGCTGGGCTCGATCGAGGAGGAGTGGCACGGAATCCTCGAAGCGCAGCGAGCCCGAGGGCTGTGCCCGGAGAAGCACGGATCCGGCATCCCTTTCATCGAACGGCTTCGCCGCGCCATCGCCTACGTGGTGCCGGCCGTGGTCCTGCTCACCGAGCGAGCGTGGAATCTGAACGAGGCCGCGCAGGTCCGGGGACTCGAATCCCCCC
>Ga0114931_10011363_pt1 | contig 10529 bp, 12 predicted proteins | sample 2SBtaG_FD_89579 | JGI IMG/M metagenome (GOLD analysis project Ga0114931, IMG submission 89579) | Deep subsurface microbial communities from Kolumbo volcano to uncover new lineages of life (NeLLi) - 2SBTROV14_V59a metaG | ecosystem: Environmental > Aquatic > Marine > Volcanic | place: Kolumbo...
GGTCATCTACGCGCTCGTCATCTCGTTCATGCTCGTCGGCAAGGTCTAAGCGCCCTACCCCGACGCAGACGTAGGCCCATCGGGCCGCTAGCGCGGCAAGTCCGCGTGTCATCACTTGTTGCGCCACCCCGGCTCGCCGGCGGTGGCGTTTTTTTGTCCGCGTGATCACGGCGACGGCTCGGAGACTGTTGCGATCGGCCCGGCGCCAACCCGGCAGGCACGGATGTGATCGTCAACTGAGCTACCGCGCGACGAACGCGATGCCGAACACCAGCGACAGGCTGGCCGGGCCGTTGGTCAGCAAGCCGTAGCGCACCTCGAAGCTCAACATGCTGTCCTTCTTGTAGTGCCCCTCGATGCCCACCCCGATGTACGGGCCGGCGTTGAGCCGCTCCAGGTTCGGCGGCACCGGTAGGTTCGTGCGCATGATGGTCACGCCGGCTCCCAGGGTCAAAAAGCGCAGCTCTTGTTCGCCCATGCGCCGGCGCGCGCGCAGACCGAAGCTCATCTCCACCAGCTTGAGCGTCTCGTCGAGCACCGCGCGGTCGCCGGCGCCGAAGCGGCCGAAGTACACGGACCAGGCAAGACCGAGGGCAAAGTTGCGCCCCAGCAGCGCCGATGGATGGTAGTTGGCCTCGAGCCCGGCGAAGTAGCCCAGGTCGAACGCGTCGCCGAGCTCACCCAATCCCTGACGCAAACCGCCGGCGAACTTGATGCCGCCGATAGGCGTCTGTTCGCTCGGGTCCTTGTCGTCGGCGTGCGCGGGTGCGGACACCACCAGCACCATGGCCGCCACCGCGATACAACCCCAACGGCGCAGGTACATCAGAACTTGTTGGTCGTCGCCAAAAACGTCATCTTGTCGTTCGTGGCACGCAGGCGACGGGACAGGGTTCGCACGAAGTTCCACAACAGCTCGTAAGCCAGATCCCGATCGACGAACAACAGGTCTTCCAGATCTTGCCGGTTGATCTCGAACAACTTCGTCTTTTCGTGGGCGATGGCAGACGCAGACCGCGGTGCGTCGTCGATGAGCGACATCTCACCGAAGTACGCGCCGGTCTTGAGTACCGCCAGCGCCTCCTCCCCCATTCCGGGAACGAACCGACTGATGCGCACGGCGCCGTCGAGGATCAAGTAGAACTTGTCACCCGCGTCGCCTTCGGAGAACACGGTGGCGTTCTTCTTGTACTGCTGCTCGTTGCCAATCGCGACCACGCGATGCAGGTGCGCCAGCGGCAGCCCATCGAATATGTCGATCTGCGCCAGGATGTCCTGGATCGACTTGCCCTCCACCTCGACGGCTACCTCTTCGGCTTGGACAGTCTCGCTATTTGCGCTCATCCCGGAGGGCTATTGTACCCCTAGGACGAGGCGCGGTGCCAATCACCCGACTTCCCGCCGCTTTTTTCTTCCAGGCGAATCTCGGTGATGCGCATGCCCCGATCCACCGCCTTGCACATGTCGTACACGGTGAGGGCGGCCACGGCCACCGCCGTAAGCGCTTCCATCTCGACCCCCGTGCGGTCGTACGCGCGGACCGTGGCTCGAATAGAGACGGCCTCGCGGCCCACCTCCAGCGCCACATCCACACCCGTGATCCGCAGCGGATGACACAGCGGTATCAGCTCGGCCGTACGCTTGAGTCCGGCAATGGCAGCGAGCCGTGCAGTTCCGAGCACATCGCCCTTGCCTACCTTACCGGCGGCAATCAGCGCGGCGGTCTGGCGCTGCATGAGCACCCGCCCCGACGCCACCGCGACCCGTGCGGTTTACGGCTTGGCTCCCACGTCGACCATGTGTGCGTTGCCGCGCTTATCGAAGTGGGTGAGCGTCGGCGTCGCGCGCGGTTTGCCACCCATGGCTACCTGGGGGGCGCGGGTTTGAAGTCGAGCAGGATGACCTGCTTTTTGCCGCTGCCGTCGATGACCATCTCGGCCTTGGCCTTCTGCAGCACGGACCGCTTCTTGGCGCTGGTCGTGATGTGTAAACCAAACGCCTCGACCGTGTACGTGTTGTTCGGCACGGGCGTGGTCTCGTAGCAGCGGCAGCGCCGGCGGTGCTTGCCGCGGGTGCGCTTGTAGCCGAACACCTTGCCGTCCCAGGGGATGTCCAGGTGCTTGCCCGCAGCGATGACCTCGCGCTTCTGCGCCTCTTTTTCTTTGCGCCCCACTTTGGGGCGCTTGCAGATAGGACAGCGATCCTCGCGCGGCGCCGTGCAGGCCGCCGTGCAAAACCGCGGGAACATCTCGATGGCCTTGGCGGTGTGCTGCTTGGGATCGCCACTGTAGGCGCGCACCACGATAGACCAGCCGCGATTGAGGTTGAGCTCGATGTCCTTGTCGGTCGAGTTCTGCAACCGGAAGGTAACGAACGGAGCGTTGGCCGATACCGTGGCGCCGCCGTCGACCGCCGCGGCAGGGCCCGCGTCGTTGGTCGGGGTGGTCTCTACGCCACCGTCGGGGCCGGTCGCCTTGGAAACGGGACCGGTCTTGAGGCTCTCGGGTACATCCAGATCGTCCGCGACCTTGTTGTTGGCGGCGGTGGGTTCTTTTTTCGTACCACCGCAGCCCGCGGCCACGGCAACACACAGTGCGAACAAAAGCGAAAGGTAACGACTCGGCATCAGACTCCCCCAACCAGTGGTTGTCATTCGACGGTAACGCTCTTGGCCAGGTTGCGCGGCTGATCGATATCGGTACCTTTGAAGTCAGCGACGTAGTAGGCCAGCATTTGCAGCGGCAGTGTCGTCAACACCGGCTGCAACTCGACGGGTGTCTCCGGAATCATGATGACATCATCGGCGGAGCTGCCGATGTCGGAGTCACCCCGGGTCACCACCGCCAGCACTTTGCCGTCTCTCGCGCGCACCTCGGACAAGTTGGAAATGACCTTGTCGTAGTTGGTGTTTTGCGGAGCGAGCACCACGACCGGCAGATTCTCGTCGATCAGCGCGATGGGCCCGTGTTTCATCTCGCCGGCGGCGTAGCCCTCGGCGTGGATATAACTGATCTCTTTGAGCTTGAGCGCACCTTCCAGGGCGATGGGGTATTGCGGCCCGCGGCCCAGGAACAGAAACCCATTGGCCCCGCCGTAGCGCCGCGCCAACACCTGCAGCTGAGCGCTGTGCGCGACCACGTCCGTCATCTTGGACGGCAGCGCGACCAATTCGGCCAACAGCTCCTTGGCTCGGCTCCGCTCCAGCTTGCCGGTACGCCGGCCCAGGTAAATCGCCAGCATGGTGAGCGCGATCAGCTGGGTGGTGAACGCCTTGGTCGACGCCACGCCGATCTCTGGCCCGGCGTGGGTATAAAACGAGTAGTCGCACAGGCGCGGAATCGACGACTCCAGCACGTTGCTGATGGCCAGCGCCTTGGCGCCTTTGCTCTTGGCTTCGCGCACGGCGGCCATGGTGTCGGCGGTTTCGCCCGACTGACTGATGGCAACGATCAAATCGCGCGGACCGACGATCGGATCGCGGTAGCGAAACTCGGACGCCAGATCCACTTCGGTGGGAATCCTCGCGAGCCCCTCGATGAGAAACTCGCCCACCATCGCCGCGTGATACGACGTGCCGCAAGCGACGAACACGATGCGATCGATGTCCTTGACGTCGATGTCGATACCGTCCAGAACGATGTTGTCGGCCTTCAGATCCACACGCCCGGCCAGGGTGTCGGCCACGGCCCGCGGTTGCTCGTGGATCTCCTTGAGCATGTAGTGCTTGTAGCCGGCCTTCTCGGCCTGAACCGGCGACCAGGTGATGGTCTTGGGCTCGCGCTTGATCGGCTTGCCGTCGAAATCAGTGATCGTCACGCCGTCCCGGCGCACAGTCACGATCTCGAGTTCCTCCACGAAGATCATCTTGCGCGTCTGGTCCAGGATGGCCGTGGCGTCCGAAGCGACGAAGTTTTCGCCTTCGCCCAGACCGATGACCAAAGGCGAGGCGTTCTTGGCCGCCACCAGGGTATCCGGATCGTCGTCGCTGAGCACGACGATGGCGAACGCGCCCTTGACCTCGCCCAGGGCCGCGCGCACCGCAGCGGTCAAGTTCTCGGCGCCGCCGCTCAGCTGGCGCGCGATCAGGTGGGCAAAGATCTCCGTGTCGGTTTCCGAGGTAAACGTGGCCCCGGCCGCGCTGAGCTGCTCGCGCAGGGCGAGGTGATTTTCGATGATGCCGTTGTGGACGACACTCACCGGCCCGACTTTGTGGGGGTGGGCGTTTACGTCGGACGGCCGGCCGTGGGTGGCCCAGCGCGTGTGTCCGATTCCCAGCACGCCAGCAGCCGGCTCCTTGTCGAGCTTCTCGGTCAGCCCGGACAGTTTGCCGCGACAGCGCACGACGCGACTCTCGCCATCATTCCAGATGGCGACGCCGGCCGAATCGTAGCCGCGATACTCGAGGCGACGCAGCCCCGCCAACAAAATAGGGGTCGCCTGTCGCGAATCAATATAACCAACGATGCCGCACATACGACGTCTCCATTTAGCTGCCCCCGGCAAACGCCGCGGGGCACGGCATCATTCCGCCCGCTACTTCTTCTTACCGGATTTCTTGGGGTTGGTGGCGGCGTTTTTCTTGCTGCCGGCGGGCGGAGCGGATTTCGTCGGATTTGCCGAGCCGCTGTCGTCATCGTCACCCATGTCGGGCATCGGGCCCTTGGGCTTCGGCGTACTCGGCTTTGCTTCGTTCGGCACCAGCTCGGCGCGCGTGGGTTTCTTGTACGGAACCAGCGGCGAGGTCACCGGCAGTTTGTAGCCCTCGCCGCCACCGCCACATGCGGCGGTGGAGCCGACAGCCAGCGCGAGCCCGCCAGCCGCGATGAGCGTTGTAATAGCGCGAAAAAGCATCCACTTAGTCCTTTCTACCGGGCAAAGTAGCACCACCGCAGGACCAAATCAAACGCCTCCGGACCCTAGCTCGAACCCTTGCGAGCCAAACGTTTTGGGAACTTATCGCGGTTGATGTCTCCCTGGTCGCCCAGAAAGTCGATCCATTGATCGACCGCCTGGACTCGCTGGGTCCGCGAATTGCTCGCCAGCTTCTTGCGCCCAACATGGCGCCGGTAGGCGGTGACGTCCGTGGGCTTCACGTCCGAGACTTGCTTGCGGCCCTTTTTGTTCAGGAACTCACAGAACTCGTTGATGCAGCGACGATAGGCCGAGATGGTCGCCTGGGTCAGCGACCGTTTGGTACGCAGGTGTTTGAGGAAACGCTCGCGACCGTGCTCGAGGCTCCCCTGTTTCGTTTTGGCCACCGAGCCTTTGCGGGCCTTGGCCCGTTTGCGTGCCGGTGCAGATATCGGCTCGATCTTCTCTTTCAGACTGGACAGGCTGATGTCCAGCATGGACACGGCATCGCGCCGGTTCTGGTCGGCGCGATACATGATGTAGTCGATGTAGAGGCGTTCGAATTGCTGCCGCGCCTTGCGCAGCGACCACGCGCTGCGCGCCGAGGTCAGCTTCTTGCCGAGCGTCTCGACCTGAGAGCGGAACGCCTTTTCGTCCATTTCGCGTGATTTCGTCTTCCGGGCCATGGTCTTCCCCGCGATCAGCCGCCACTTGCAGCCAGATTTATGCAGCCAGAAAAATCTGGCCACCCCCGACCAGCCTAGGATAGCACGGCGGCGGCGGAGATCGAGCACAAGCTTCCACCTTCCAGCGGGCCTATTCTTCTGGCGGGGAGTCCCAATCGCAGACGTTCTCGCCCGCCTTGCGCGACAGAATGTCGATGGCTGCCGCCGCGCCGTCGCCCGCGCTGATGATGGCCTGACTGCGACCCGGTCGCAGACTGCGACCCACGACATAGACGTTCGCCAGTTTGGTGAGGCAATTGCGATCCGCCTCGATCCCCGTAGTTTCGTCGTGTTCGAGGCCCAGAGACTTCGCCAGCCGCGGACCCTTGCCCTCGGAAAGAATCAGAATCGCCGCGGTAACAGTTTCGCCACCCTCGACGCTGACCTCATACCCCGCCTCGGTCGCCGCCACCGACTCGATGCGTTTTGCGAATATTTTGCCGCCTGCATCCTCGACCTGTTTGCGCGCAACCTTCTGAAAGTCGCTTCCCAAAATCTCGCGCATGCCGAGGTAGTTTTTCAGCAGCGCGAAATTCATCGCCGTCTTGTCCTGGCCGTACACGGCCACGTCGATGTTGTTCTTGGCCAAAAACAGTGCGGCGCTCAGTCCACCGGGACCGTCACCAATGACAATGACTTCGCGCATATCAACCTCCGACCGCAGACAATTGCATGTGGCGCCGTTGTCACGCAAATGTCGTATAGTCGGCGGCTTGGGCATGGAGCAGACAGTCCAATTCGCACTGTCGGGATCGGATGCTCACGACCACGTCGCGGCGGCGCTCCGTGTCGGCCACCGCATCGATGCGGCAGCAACGAAACAACAGAACCAGATTTACTACGACACCTTCGACTGGCGTTTGTACCGGGCCAACCTGGTGCTCAGCGCCGACGAGACCCCCGCCGGTGACCGCGCACTGACTCTGGTCGACACCGGCGGCCGGGTCGTGGCACACGCGGCGACGACGACCGAACCGGGACCGGCCGACACACTCCCGCCCGGCGCGTTGGGCAAGCGCGTCGCGCGCCTGGTGGGCGTGCGCCGATTGCTCCCCGTCGTCGTGCTGCGCGTCACCAGCCGGACGCTGAACATTCTGAATTCGGCCGACAAAACCGTGGCCCGTGTCGTCATCGACAGCGGCTCGCTGGCCAGATCGCGCAAGCCACTGCCAACCTACGTCTATGTCCGTGCCCTCAAGGGCTACGAAACCCAGGCAGCCAGCATCGCCCAAGCGCTGCGCGGTATCCCCGGCGCGGCTGTTACGAACCGCCCGCGGCTGGTCGCCGCGCTGGCGCAGTTGGGCCGCGCACCGGCCGACTACACGGGCAAGCTCGACGTCCGCCTCGATCCGAGCATGCGAGCCGACCAGGCAATGAAACAACTGCTGCGCCACCTGCGTCGACAGATGGAGGTCAACCTGGCCGGCACCATCGGCGACACCGATCCCGAGTTCCTACACGATTTTCGCGTGGCGGTGCGGCGCGCGCGGTCCCTGCTCACCCGCGTGCGCCGGGTGCTGCCCAAACACAGCCGTGACAAATTCTGCACCGAGCTCAAATGGCTCGGAGACGTGACCAGCGCGCCGCGCGATCTGGACGTGTATCTGATCGAATTCGACGGCTACCGCCAGGAGCTGCCGGAGGCGATGCGCGGCGCACTGGATCCCTTGCTGCACCACCTGGCCGAGCAGCGCGTCGCGGCGCGCGCCACCATGAACCACGCGCTCGACAGCGAACACTACGCCGAGCTGATACGCGGCTGGACGCGATTCTTGACTCGCCCGGTCAGCAAGCGGCCCCGCGCCAAACGCGCCACCTGGCCCGTGACCCGTGTGGCCAGCGCCGAGATCTGGCGCGCCTACCGCAAGGTGCGCAAGCAGGGCGCCGCCATCACCGACGCCTCGGCGGCCGCCGAGCTACACGAGCTGCGCAAGTCCGCCAAGCAGCTGCGCTACCTGCTCGAAGCGTTTAACAGCCTGTACCCGCCACAGGTCATGGAGCCGGCTATCGCCAATCTCAAGAAACTGCAAAACGTCCTCGGCACGTTTCAGGATCTAACCGTTCACGGCGCGGCGCTGCACAGCTTCGCATCGTCGCTGGCCGCTCGAGACAGCTCGGCCGGGCCCACCCTGCTGGCCATGGGCACCCTCGAACAACGACTGGCGGCGCGCAGCGACCAGGTTCGCCACAAGTTCCGCGGCCGTTTCGTTCAGTTCGATGCGCCACGCCACCGCCGGCTGATGAAGGAGGCGTTCGCACCGTGAAGGTCATCGCTGTGTTCAACGTGAAAGGCGGCGTTGGCAAGACCACCACGTCGGTCAACCTGGCGTACCTCGCGTCGCGCAGCTACGTTCCAACCCTGCTGTGGGACCTCGATCCCCAGGCGGCGGCCACGTTCTACCAAGCGCGCCCCGATGCCCAGCTACGCCCGCTGGACCGAGGCCTCCGAGCCATTCGAGCGGTTATGGCGCGAAATTCGCGCCGCCTCGACTGTTGACCATCATCATTTCGAGCCTCCAATCGTGGACTACCATGAGGTGTGCACGTTTCCTGGCCCGGGTACGAGCGGTTGTCGGCGCTCGATGCATCCTTTCTGGATCTCGAGTCGAGTTCCGGCACGCACATGCACGTGGGCGCCGTCACGGTGTTCGCCGCTGACGGCGCCCTCGACATGCCACGGGTGACTCGCTACATCGAAGCGGTGCTCGATCAGATGCCGCGCTATCGCCAGCGCCTGCACAACGTGCCACTGCTCGGACACCCGGTGTGGATCGATCACGACCAGTTCGACATCGGTGATCACGTCGTCAAAGTAGACATCGGTCCCGATGCGACTGACGAAGCGCTGTTCCGCATGGCCGGACGCGCCTACTCCACTCCGCTCGATCGCAAACGACCGCTGTGGAAGGTGTGGCTGGTCACGGGACTACGCGACCGTCGCTCTGCTGCGGTGTTCAAGGTCCACCACTGCATGATGGACGGCGTCGCGGGCGTCGGCCTGCTCGAGCACTTGCTGCGCGGCGTGGCGTCGTCCGAGTTGCCACCGGCATCGACCTGGAGTCCGCGCCCCGCGCCCAGCAGGCGCGCATTGGTCGCCGCCGAGCTGCGTCACCGCGGCACGCGCCTGCGCGATCTGACCGCCAAGCTTTTCGCCGCCACGCGCAGCGCGTCGTCACGCAGCGCCGCGCGCAACACGGCTCTTTCAATTATCGACGCGGTAGCCAAAGGTGTAACCGCTGCACCCGAGACCCCTTTAAACCCGGACCAGGTGGGGCTCGAGCGGAGGTACATCGGCTGCCGCGTCGACCTGGTTCGCATCAAACAAGTCAAGAACGCCCTGGGTGGGACCGTCAACGATGTGGTCCTGGCGATGGTGACTGGCGCGCTGCGTCGCCAGCTCATGCGTTGCCACGTCGATCCTGCCAGCGTAGACGGATTTCGCGCGATGATTCCCATGAATCTGCGCGATCCCGCCCAGGAGGGCGGCCTTGGCAACCAGGTCGCCATGCTCCTGGCCGAGCTGGCCATCGCCGAGGCCGATCCCAAAGCGCGCCTGGCCCGGATCCGCGAAGTCACGCGCGAGATGAAATACGAATCGGGTCAAGCCGACGCCAGCCGGCTGGTCGAGGCGCTGGCCGACGCGACCACGTCGTCAGTCGTGACCAACATGGTGCGCATGACCGTGGCGCGTCGCGCCTTCAACGTCGTCATCACCAACGTACCCGGTCCACCGTTCGATCTGTACCTGCTGGGCGCGCGTATGGAGGCGATCTACCCGCTGGTAAATCTGTACCGCAACCAGTCGCTGGGCTTTGCGTTGTTCAGCTACGCCGGCACCATGTACTGCGGTATTCAGGGCGATCGCGACAGCGCCCCCGACCTCGAGACGGTGGCCGCCGACGTGTGCGCCGAGCTCGACGCACTGTGCGAAGCCGCCGGAGCCGGCGGCACCAATCGTGCCGTCGCGAGCTGATCCTTCTCTAGGTCAGATCGGGCATCGTTGACTCACTCCCCGTAAATGACATGACTTTCAGTTTGCGGGGAGCCGGCCGGGGCCGACCTGATCCGGATCGAGTCAGTCGATTGTTTCGATCTCGCTGTCGTCGAGCATGACGATATCGTCGTCGAGCAGCGGTATCTCCGTGGATCCTCTGGCCTTCGTTCGGCTGGGCGCGGGCGGTGGTGCTGGCGGCTTGGCCGCGGGTGCCTGTCCGCTGCCGGTGGCCCGAGGGGCCGGCGCGGTCGGGGCGTCCCCCTTGGGCCCGATGTCGATGTCCAGACCGAAGTCGTCGAGCCACGACGAAGTGTCGACCAGATCGCCGGCCTCGGCGGCGGCTGCGGCGGGTTGGTCGGTTGGCGCAGGCGGCTCCTCGTCCGTTGCCAGCGACGTGATCGCGTTCATCTCTTCGGCGATGAGCTGGTTGACCAGCGAGTTCTGTTTCTTTCGCGCTTCGGGCGTGCCTTCGCCTTGCACCATTCGCACCTGACCGGCGATGTCGCGCGCCGTGACCTTGATGCCGTGGCTAAACAGGTATTGAGACAATGCATCGCCCAGGTCCCCGGCGTGCTGATAGCGATCGTTCGGGTTTCTCGCCAGCGCCTTTTTGACGATGCGCTCGAGCTCGGCGTCGACGCTGGTGTTGATGGCGCCAATGGATGGAATGCGCGCCTGGCGCACCAGGCCCACGGTCTCCAGATCCGTGTTGCCGTAAAACAACCGCTGCCCTGTGAGCATCTCCCACAGCAGAATGCCGACGGCGAAGATGTCGGCGCGGAAGTCGACCTCCTGGCCTTCGGTCGCCTCGGGAGACAGGTACGAGAACTTGCCCTTGACCACACCCTGGTCAGTCTCCTCGAGCTGACTCGAAGCCTTGGCCAGACCGAAGTCGACCAGCTTGACCTCGCCCATGCGCGACATCAGAATGTTTGCCGGCGAGATGTCGCGATGCACGA
>Ga0114931_10011364_pt1 | contig 10528 bp, 6 predicted proteins | sample 2SBtaG_FD_89579 | JGI IMG/M metagenome (GOLD analysis project Ga0114931, IMG submission 89579) | Deep subsurface microbial communities from Kolumbo volcano to uncover new lineages of life (NeLLi) - 2SBTROV14_V59a metaG | ecosystem: Environmental > Aquatic > Marine > Volcanic | place: Kolumbo...
CCGGTGCGCGAGGCGGCCGACGTCGCTCGCGTCGTGGAGCTGGAAAACGTCGACGCGTTGCACTTCGTGGTCGAAACGGTGGCTCAGACGCGCCGCGATCTGCCGGAGTCGATTCCTCTGATCGGCTTCGCGGGCGCCCCTTTTACGTTGGCCAGCTATGCGATCGAGGGCGGCGGCAGTCGCACGTTTCTGCATACCAAAACGCTGATGTATCGCGAAGAGCGGGCCTGGAACGAGCTGATGCAGCGACTGACGCGCGCCATCGTGCTCTATCTCAACGCACAGATCGCAGCCGGGGCGCAGGCCGTTCAGTTGTTCGACAGCTGGGTGGGCTGTTTGGGACCGGAGGATTATCGTCGCTACGTGTTGCCGCACGTGCGGCAGATCGCAGCCCAACTGACGCCCGGCGCGCCGCTGATCCATTTCGCCACCGGCAATCCGACGCTGTTGCCGTTGATGGCCGAGGCCGGGGGCACGGTGATCGGCGTCGACTGGCGCATCGGCTTGGCAGACGCCTGGCGCGTCGTGGGCGAGGACCGAGCGGTGCAAGGCAATCTCGATCCGTTGGTGCTACTGGCCGATCGTGCCACGATTCGCTGGCGTACCGAGGAAATTCTGCAAGCGGCGGCGGGTCGACCGGGCCATATCTTTAATCTGGGCCACGGCGTGCTGCCCCAAACGCCGGTCGACAACGCCAGGGCGCTGGTGGAAATGGTCCACGAGATCTCCGCCGGCTGAACCGGCTGAAGATGCTAGCAGACTTTGGCGCTAAGCAGCAAGCTGGGACGTTACGCCGAAGGGCGGCGGAAATACTGATAGGCCATCAGCACTTCGTAGAGATCGGCGGTGATGGTGATCTCGTCGTCCTCGAAGTCGCTCAGCCAGGTGCGCTGGCTGCTCACGGCGTCGGCCAACAGCGGCAACACTTCGCCGACGGAAACCGTCACACAGTTCTGCCCGGTATCGCTTTTGCTGAGCGTTGGCGTCGAGGCTTCGGTCGGTCCACAGTAAAGCTTCAAATGGCTAGCTGACATAATTCCGAGGGTTCCTTCCCTAAGAGCGAAAAGCGGACGTTCCCAGACGACACGCACGGGCATCCTGCTCCGGTGCATGGTCCAACGCCCCCTTTCGTATCAAGTGGTATCGTCAGAAAGGACAAGCGGCTTTGATCCTATTTGAAAGGAAATGCCGAATTTTCCGTCTGTCGTTGCTAGCACGCCGGCCAACGGAGAGTCGCGAGCCGGCAGCTCCGCCTTCCGCCTTCCACCTTCCTCCTTTAGGATAGGGGCCGATGTGCCAGGAAGGGGTCAGGTCCAAGTTTTCGGCCCACGATTTGCGAAGTGGCGACCCTATCTCGCCGAAAATTGGACCAGACCCCGACTTGTTCAACAGGCTGTTAAGAAGCATGCATGGCAAGGAGATGGACGACCGTGGACTTCAAAGAACGGCTGCAACGGGCCACCGAGCGAGGTCAACATGCCCGCGAAGCCAAAGCCCGCGACGAGGCGGCCAAGGCGATGAGCGAAGAAGAGTGCCGCCGTCGGCACTCGGAGTATCGGCTGGCGCTGACCGAAACGATCGAGGAATGCTTGCAGCAATTGGCGGAGAATTTTCCCGGTTTCCGCTTTGAAACGATCGTCAGCGACCAGGGTTGGGGCGCGGCGGTCAGCCGCGACGACCTTTCGCTGGCGGCCGGCCGACGGGAAAATCTGTTCAGCCGTCTGGCCATGACGATCAGCCCCTACAACAAGTACCACGTGCTGGATCTGGTGGCCAAGGGCACGGTGCGGAACAAGGAAAACTTCCACCGCAATCACTACCAGTTGCTCAAGGACGTCGACCTGGACAGCTTTCGGCAATACATCGAACAATGGACGCTGGACTACGCCGAGCTGTACGCGGCGAGCGGGTGATGACTATTGACGTGCAGAGAATGACCCTCGTCGGCAAAATGCGGCGGCGTTTTTCCTTCTTCCCGCGTAACGGCTGCCATTTCACAGGGAGTTTTGCACGCTGCCGCTGGGGGGCCCCCGGTCGGCGTGCAAAAGTCGCCCGTTTTGCCTCGCGGCGCATCTGTTGCATGCGTTGGGCAAAGCATCTTTCGGGTGTAAACAGGTGCAAAATTCGATGACTTTACGTCCGTTTTGAAAGAGTTTTTTGGAAGTCGAGGGTCCAGACGAGCGTGCAACGGTTATATTTCCTTCTGACTCGTGACAGCTCCGCCTTTTGATCCCACCGCGCGTTTCTTGGAGAAAAGCACGCCAGCCACATCCATTATCGTCGCCGGCGTTGCGGCCATCGAGGCTGTTTTTTGGCCAGGACAAAGACCCTGGGAAAGAGCATCCTGCTCGAGCGGCAGGCGGACCTTCGGCAAAATATCCATGAAAGCAGGCCCATGTCGAATCCTTCGGACAGCTGGAAGCAAAGGGCCTTGCTCTGCTACTATCGGTACCGATCCTACCACCTTCAACTGAAGTTCCTGACCAACCCGGTCGCTCCCCTGCTCAAACAGTATCGCTCTTATTTTCTGCCTTCGCATTACCGCTACTATCGCGCGCTCGTTCAAGGAAGCTCGTCCCCGGCCAACGGGAAAGAGAAGATCGCCCTGCTCGATTTCACCACGCCGCTTTTGGATTTCGACGGAGGCCGGTATTTTGTCTTGTTGTTGCGTTCGTTGCGCGACGCGGGCTATCGCGTTCTGATTCAAGACAACTTTTCCTTCCTGGCAGGTTCGATCCGCAAAAGCTTGAAGAAACAATTCTTCGAGCAGCAAGACTATGAAATCGTATCGCTGGCGGATTCTTCCCTGCCGCGGGGTTGTCTGCGCTTTTGCGATCGTCGTCTTGGCAACCACCGCGCCGCCAAAACGGTGCGTCTGTGCCGGATTCGCGGCAAGCGGCCGTTGCGCTTGGGTGACAATGAGCTTTGGTGGCCCTACCCTGCGCTGCAAAGGCCGACCAGCCTGGAAGTCGATCGCGGCAAACAGCGCGGGCGGCGCGTGTTGTTTGCGGGCAATGTGGTGCCGCAATACCACTCGAAAGACATCAAGGACCACCGCCTTCTCTCGCGTCTAGAGATCATGTGGAGTCTCTTGGATTCGGGCCTACCGCTCCAGGAGTACGCCGAGGAGGGCTTGCCAGCGAAGGAGCGCGAGCCCGCGGTGCATGTTCCTCGTTTCGATCGGAAACAGAATCGAACCGTTCACTACGTTCCCTACTCCCAGTGGCTTCCGCTGTTGAGTTCCGCGGACTTTTTTATTGTTGCACCAGGCACGCGCATGCCGTTCGCCCATAATGTGGTCGAAGCAATGTTGTGCGGCACGATCCCGATCATCGAGTATGACCGCTACTTCTACCCACCGCTCTGCGATGGCGAGAACGCGCTCTGTTTTCAGGGGAAAGTGGGTTTGATCGAGGCGGTCGAAAGGGCTTTGGCGATGGACGCCAAGACCCTTGAAAAGCTGCGGGCGGGGGTGCTGGAGTATTACCAGCAGCACCTGGATTTCGCGCGGTTCGCCGAGCGTCTGGAGCATCACGCCGCGCGGGAAGTTCTCGTGCGGTTTTATGCGTAAAGTGGGAGTTCGTGTTTTGGCAACAGTTCAGCCAAGTGAAGCAATAAGAAGCCGACTGATTGTTTCTGAATTTTCATGAGCGTCGATTAGCGAAGATTCGTGTTGCACATCTATTTCTTATTCACGCTCCGATCGGAATGCCAGGGACAGCTAATGTGATACTGCAAATGGGCTTAGCTTTTGTTTTTGGAACTCGGACAGTCGCACTACTGCTATACAAAAGGAAAGCCTCTCGCAGCGGCGCTGAGACGCAGAGCAAGCATGGGGGGGCTGAAACGCGATAATCCGAACCGCTCTCCGCGTCTCTGCGTGAGACATTGTTTGGTTGCGGTCAACGGCTGCGCTAAGCGCTCTGTGTTCCGTGGTGGATATTTCTTCAGACGGCTGAACGGTTACGATAAAGACAGACCATGCCGGAACTCGCGGGGCTCGTTCCGGCCTACAATCAACCGTCACTTCCAAGAAGGACTGCTCGGGCGTTGTCCAAGCCGTTGGTTGGATTGTGCAGGCGCCGCGGCGATGTAGACCTTGCCGCGGGCCGTGGGGCCTTGCAGGTCGATCGTCTGTGGGCATTTTTGCCGGATCAATTCGGCGCCGTTGCGATTGGCAACCACCACCGCCAGGGCGTGCTGGTCCATGTACTTCTGAAAATCCTCGAGCTGATCGGTGGAGAATTCCTGGACGTCGCCTTGGTGAATCGAAAAGTTCGCGCCGTACTGGCGCCGTCCAAAAAAGACGACCGGCACGGATTCGCCCAATTGGCTCTGCACCTTGGCGGCTGCTTGCGGCAGGGATCGCCAGTCGGCAATGCGGGGAATCACGCGATCGAGGCCGTAGATGGAAACAACCAGGCAGACGGCCGCCGTGGCCAGCCAGTTCTTCCCCGCAGTGGTGCGTTGGCCATGTCTCAAGCCTAGCCACGCCAGAGCCGGGACGGCCAGAAAGACCACGCCGCCCCAGCGTTGGCCTGCTCCATGAAAGAACAAGTCCGCCAAGACCGCAATCACTCCGGCAACCACCGACAGGCCGAGTGCTTGCAACCGCGCACGTTGGGCGAAGCGGCTGATCAGAGGCAAATCGTGTTCGGCCTCGAGGAGGTCGTGCAACATCCTTCCCAAGACCAAACAAAACATGGGCACGGCCGGCAAGATATAGGCGGGCAATTTGCAACTGGAGAGCGAAAAGAAGGCCGCCACCCACACGCCAGCCAACAACACCGTACCCAACTGTTGGGTTCGCGCTGCCATGGTCTTGTGCTCATGCACCTTTTTCCCCCTGCCGAATAGGTAGACGGCCAAGGGCCCGAACAGGAGCGAACCGGGAAGCAAGCCGATGGCCAAGACGGGAATATAAAACCACCAGGGCTCGCTATGGTTGAAGGCCTGAAAAAAGCGTTCGATATTGTGCTTCCAGAAAAAGTGGCTGGAAAATTCGTGCTGGCTGGCGGAAATCATCACAAACCACGGCGCCGCGATGGCCACTGCCGGCAACAGCAGGGCTCCCGCCACCCGCGGTCGCAAGACCCGCCCATTCCGAGTCAACCAGGCAGCCGCGAGTAGGGGAGGTATACAAATCACGCCGGCCACGGGCCCCTTGGTGAGGGTTCCCAAACCACAGGCCACCCCAGCCAAGGCCCACCAGGCGAGGGCCTCGCGTTTGGCATGCAGGGCCACCGCGCCGGCCAGCAGGCCGACGGTGGTAAAAAGGGTCAGCAAGGAGTCCATCATCACAAAGCGGCCCGCGAAGAGAAAACCGCTACTCAACAAGAGCAATCCGGCACCGATGGCCGCCGCCCGATCGCCGAGGAGTCTGCGTCCCAAGACATAAGTCAGCAGAATCGTCAGCAGCGCCGCCAGGGCGGTAGGCATGCGGGCGGCCTGTTCGCTGACGCCCAACAACGAGTAACTGATCGACGTAAGGCCATACAGCAAGGGCGGTTTATCGAGATACGGCTCGCCATTGAGCCGGGGAACGACCCAATCGCCCGTATCATGCATTTCCAAACCAATCTGGGCGTATCGCGTTTCATCGGGTTCAAACAGGGGGTAGCCCAGGTTGGACAGCAGCGCGCCGCCTCCCAGCACGAGCAGCAGCAGGCCCATCGTCCAGCGGCCCTTCCAGGACCAGTTTCCGCTGGGTGGTTGGACCGGTTGCGAGAACATTACCTGGTTCCACCAAAACCGCAGCAAGGCCGCCAAGATCAAGGGAATATGGGCGATCGAAACTTTGCTGACTCCCGCGGCCCGCGGCCGATGCGACACGCCCACTTCGACAACCGACAGCTCCTGCTGCCGAGCGTGGGTGAGCAGGACCGCGTTCACCAAAAAACCGTCGGTTGCGATCGGCAAGCGGGCCAGTGCGTCTCGATGCATCAGCTTCAGCGCACAGTCGCAATCGCGAACCTGTGTGCCGAGCAACGCCCTCACCAGGGTGTTGTACACATTGGAATAGAAGCAGCGGAGAAAGGAATCTTGTCGGTCGATGCGGTAGCCGCAGACGATTTGGTATTCGCGGGACAACATCACCAAGCGATTCAATTCGTTTAGATCGAATTGGCAATCCGCGTCGGTGAAACCGACCAACTCTTTGTTGGCTTCTTGGAAGCCGCGCCGCAGGGCCGCGCCGTAACCCATGTTTTTGGGCTGCCGCAACACGCGGAGCTGGCGATAGCGACTGGCCAATTCTTCCAGAATCGCGGCGGTGCTGTCGATGCTGCCATCATCGACGACCAAAATTTCGTAATCGTCGGTCAGCGAAGCGAGCGCCGTATCGGCCTCCTGGACGGCCTGGGCGATCACTTCCTGCTCGTTGTAGGCAGGCAGCACCAGCGAGATGCTTGGCTGGCAGGAAATCTGTCGTGTCGCTTCAAGCGGTGAATTCTCAGTACCTGCCGGCCGACTGTTGGGGGAGGCTTCCATGCCGTTCCTCGGGGCGTCAATGGCTCGCCAGATGGCATCAATGCGGCGAGTGGTCAAGGGTTGGTGACTACCTCTGGCGTTTTGCCATCGCCAGGCTCGTGTGCTTTCTCGCCAGCACGCCTGCCACGTGGTCCTCCAGGGCAGACTACGGCTCGCCCAGCTACCGCTTGGCTTGGGTGATGTGGGCGTGTGTGAAATGCGGGCTAGGTCGAATAATAGGCGTCGAATGAACTGGCCCAAAGCGTGTTGCTAGTGGCAGACCATCGCGCGGGAAAATAATTAACTACTGGTCGACACGATGTCAACGCCAGTAGGGTGCTGGCACGAGGCGTGGCCGAACGGAGACAGCGCCAGATTGCAATTGACAGCTGCAGGAAAACCGCTGACGCTACGGACTCGATACGCGTTTCGATTTCTTCACGACCCCATGCACAGGGAAGCGTCTATGTTTGGACGACCGTCGCGACAGCAGCGGCAACTCGACGTGGCTCGCGAGTTTTTCAGCCATCTGGGAGAGCTGCTGGATAGTCGTATTTCCGTGCGACTGTGGGACGGCTCGGTGATTGCCTTGGGCAGCCAGGTGGAGCCGGGGCTTGAAATCTCGCTGAGCGGGCCGGGCGTGATCGGTTCGCTTTTGCGCCGACCCACGCTCGACAATTTGCTGCGGCATTTCGCGCGCGGGCATATCGACTACCACGGCGCGGATCTTTTCACGCTGTTGGAAACGGCGCGGGTGCGCAATTCGCGCAAGCGGACGCGTCGACTGCGCAAATCGCTGCTGGCGCGCATGGCGACGACGTTTATCACGGCGCGGTCCGACGGCGCGTCGGTCGAACACCGCTACGCCGGCGACGAGACCGGACGCCGCCGCGTGCAGGCGGACAATCGTGATTTCATCCAGTTTCATTACGATCTGAGCAACGAGTTCTATCAGCTGTTCCTGGACCCGAATATGGTTTATTCCTGCGCTTATTTTCGCGATTGGGACAATTCGCTGGAACAGGCGCAGTGGGACAAGCTCGAGATGATTTGCCGCAAGCTGTGTCTGCAGCCGGGCGATCGGTTTCTGGATATCGGTTGCGGCTGGGGCGCTTTGGTTTGCCATGCCGCGGAGCATTATGGCGTACAGGCCCGCGGCATCACGCTGTCGGAAAAACAGCTCGCGCTGGCTCAGGAAAAAATTCGGCGGCGGGGACTCGAAGAACAAGTCCAGGTGGAGCTGTGCGACTATGCCGATGTCCAAGGAACGTTCGACAAGATCGCCAGCATCGGCATGGTCGAGCACGTGGGGATCGACAACATGCTGGGTTACATGCAGAAAATCCGCTCCTTGTTGCCGGATCGCGGCCTGTTTCTCAACCACGGCATCACACGGCGGGCCAAGACCAGCCGGCGGAAGTTTCGGCGGATCACGCCCGAACGGCGTTTGTTGGCGAAGTACATCTTTCCAGGCGGCGAACTTGATCATTTGGGACACATGACCGAGTGCCTGGAAGCCGCGGGATTCGAGGTGCATGACGTCGAAGGCTGGCGCGACCACTATGCGTTGACCTGCAAACACTGGTCTCGCCGCCTGGAGGCGAATCGCGAGGCGGCCATCCAGCAAGTGGGCAGCGAGCGCTATCGCATGTGGCTGCTCTATCTGGCGGGCGTGAGCCTTGCGCTGGGCGACGGCAGCGCTTGCATCTTTCAGACCGTGGCGAGTAGCCGAGGGTCGAAGAGACTGTCGGGCATGCCGCCTACGCGCGAGCATCTCTACGAGGCGGCTCGGGATGCAGCGGCTATTGCAGCGTGCTGACTTTTCTTGCGCGGGTCGGTAAACTGGCAGCATGCTGAACAGCATGGCCCCTCGCCTCTCTGAAAAAGCACTTCATGGAACGATCCCGCGCACTGATTGGTTTTTTGCTTGCTGGGCTTCTGCTCGCCTGGACGGCGCGTTGCCGTGGTCAGTGGCAGCCGGCCGAAAATGTATTGATGACGCCCTGGGCCGAGCAGCTCTCGCCGCAGAACGTGCATGCGGAGTATCCGCGGCCGCAAATGGTGCGCGACCGATGGCAGTCGCTCAATGGTCTTTGGCAGTACGCCATTGAAGATCGCGGCGAAAACACGCCGCGAGCATGGGAGGGCGATATCCTCGTGCCGTTTTGCGTGGAATCGGCGCTGAGCGGCGTGAAGCGACGGGTCGGACCGGCGCAGCGTCTGTGGTATCGCCACACGTTCACAACTGCCCGCCTGGCCAAAGGTTGGCGACTCTTGTTGCATTTTGGCGCCGTGGATTGGCAAACCGTGGTCTGGGTCAACGGCCAGCGGGTTGGCGAGCACCAAGGAGGCTACGACCCGTTCACTTTTGATATTACCGACGCGCTGAACGACAAGAATCCACAAGAACTCGTCGCCGCGGTGTGGGATCCGACCGACCACGGTACCCAGCCGCGCGGCAAACAAAAGAGCGAACCGGAGAGCATCTGGTACACGCCGGTGACCGGCATTTGGCAATCGGTTTGGCTCGAGCCGGTGCCGGCGGTGGCAATCGAATCGCTGCGGATCGTACCGGACGTCGACGCCGGGGTGGTGCGAGTAACGGCGGTGGTTCCCCGCGCTGGGGCTGTCGATCGTATTACCGTACGCGTCGCCTCGAACAACGACGATGCGGAAATCGGAAGCGAAGATCTGCTGGCCACGGCCACCGGCCCGCCGAACGAGCCGATCGAGGTGGCGATCGAACACGCGCGGCTGTGGTCGCCGGACGATCCGCATCTTTACGGACTGGTTGTCGAACTGCACGGCGCGCAGCAGCAAGAGCCGGCCCTGGATCGGGTCGGTGGTTACTTCCGTATGCGAAAAATCGAAGTTCGCCAGGACAATGTGGGCATCGCTCGGCTGTTTCTCAACAACCGACCATTGTTTCAATATGGACCGTTGGACCAGGGTTGGTGGCCGGACGGGCTCTACACGGCGCCGACCGACGAGGCGTTGCAGTACGACATCCGGGTGACCAAGCAGCTTGGTTTCAACATGATACGCAAGCACGTGAAGGTCGAACCGGCGCGGTGGTATTACCATTGCGATCGACTGGGGATGCTCGTCTGGCAAGACATGCCCAGCGGGATGGACCGCGAGTTCGGCCCGCAACACGTGCAGCGCGGCGCGCAGCAGGACGCCGACATGCCACCCGCCCATCGGCGGCAGTTAGAGACAGAGCTACGGGCGCTGATTGACCATCACCAGACGTTTCCCTGCATCGTGATGTGGGTGCCCTTCAACGAAGGTTGGGGGCAATACGAAACGGCGCGGATTGCGGCGTGGGTCAAGTCGCTCGATCCAACGCGGCTGTGCGACGCGGTAAGCGGGTGGGAGGATCGGGGCGTGGGGGATGTGTATGATAGGCACAGCTATCCGGGCCCCGAGATGTTTCCGGTCGAACCGCGGCGGGCTTCGGTGTTGGGCGAGTTCGGCGGTTTGGGCCTGCCGCTGGAGGGGCATCTGTGGATCGAGGGCAAGAAGAACTGGGGTTACCGCACCTACCAAAACAAAGCGGAGCTGCAGGATCACTATGCACAACTGATCGGCGCCTTGCGGCCGATGATCGAGCGCGGCTTGGCCGCGGCCGTCTACACGCAAACGACCGACGTCGAACGCGAGGTGAACGGCCTGCTGACCTACGACCGCCGCGTGTTGAAATTCGATGCGGAGCGCATCGGTGCTTTGCACCGGGGGCTTTATGCGCCGACGACCGGTGCATCGTCCACGGCCGAGTAGGATCGCCTACGGCACACTGGGGTGTTACGAGAATCGGAATCGCAAAAAAACGTGTTAGCCGCCGGCGGTAGCCAGCGGCGGCGGTCGAGTCAACCGCCGGCTACCGCCGGCGGCTAACATTGGCCAGCATCCGTATTTTTCCGCCGACCCTCGACACTACGAAATGATCCGGGACTCGACGGGGCGGGCCTTGCATCGGGCCCGCAAAACCCGATACTGAATGATCCGACGCTTGGGCAGCAGAAATTCGCCCGGCGCCGTTAAGCAGAACCCGCCTACA
>Ga0114931_10011365_pt1 | contig 10526 bp, 10 predicted proteins | sample 2SBtaG_FD_89579 | JGI IMG/M metagenome (GOLD analysis project Ga0114931, IMG submission 89579) | Deep subsurface microbial communities from Kolumbo volcano to uncover new lineages of life (NeLLi) - 2SBTROV14_V59a metaG | ecosystem: Environmental > Aquatic > Marine > Volcanic | place: Kolumbo...
GAACAGCACCGCCACCTGGTGCGCGTAAGGCTCGAAGCCGCGGGCGTCGGCGCGGGCGGTGTCGAAGATGCGGCCGACCGCGGCGACCTCGGCCAGCGGGATGCGAAAGACCCGCTTGAAGGCGGCGACCTCGTCGCGGGTAACGACGCCGTCGGCCTTGGCCATCTTGGCGGCGAGCACGATGATGGCGACGGCGAAGGCCGCCGGCAGGGTGTCGGGCGGGGCCTGGTAGCCGATTCGGGGGGTGCGCCGAGCCTCGGCGACGCCGCGGTCGACCGCGTGCCCGGCGACGGCCCCGATCAGCGCCCCGAGCGGCCCGCCGAGCGCGAACCCGAGGGTGCCGCCGATCAGCTTGCCCCAGATCGCCACGCTCAGGCCCCGGCTGCCACGACCGACCGCCCCAGCCCGATGGCGACGATCGGGCAGGGGCTTCCCACCCCACGATCGAGCCGCTGCGCGAGCTTCGTCCAATGGGTTGTCGCGGCGCCGAACTTGTCGGCAGCGAACCGCGCCGCCCAGGCATCGGCGAAGGTCATTCCCCTCGCTTCGACGTCGCGCGTCACCGCCTCGCGCTGGCGCCGGGTCGGGGCGACGCCGAATGCCTGGAGATCGGCGAATGTCTCGATCGCGCTCGCTTGAGCGAAGGCGCGCACGAGCGCGGGAAGCTCGCTTTGCAACGTCGAACCTCTCGTGACGATGATGCCGACGCTTACCGCGCCGTCGGAATGGAGTCTGTTGAAATTCTCGAGATCTCTATCGAAAAATGGATCCTTGTTGTTCCATTCGATCTCGAGCGCCAGAGTTCCTCGTGTGAACGACTTCGTATGGTCTATCTCGTGAGACTGGGAAAACGTCGTCTTTCCATCAACCGTCTTCTCAACATGAAAGATTCTCTTTGCCCATCCGCGGTCGTACAGGTCTCGGCGCAGCCGTTGCGTAATCGGCGCTTCGCCGCCGCCACCACGGATCAGTTCTTCGACCGGAATTCTGATGCGTGCCAGGATCGCGCCGAGCTCACACGCGGCCTCGGCGAAGTGCTCGCGGAGGATGGCATCGGCGTGAAACGTCACACGGAGATCGAACCCCGCGTCGCGCAAACCGTCGATCACGGTGTCGCCCGGCCGCCTATTCGGTGAACGGGCTTTGTTGCCCGTCACCTTCCCCGTCGGGCCGATCCCATTCGTACCCCCGGTAGCGCCGCCGCGACCGGTCGTAGGTGTCGACCTGGTCTCCCCATTGGCTCCAACCGGCACGGCGGTCGCGCGCGAACAGTTCCAGATGAGGGCCGGGGCTGCATTGCTCGATGATGGTGTAGAGCGTCGGCGGCTTCGTCGAGTGTTCGCGCTTGCGATGAACGATGATGTTGGTCTGGCGGCGACCCGGTGCCAGCGTCCGCAGTTTTCCTCGGATGCCGAAGAGGACGAGCTCGGTCACGTTGCGGAAGTAGAAGCCGACCCCACGGCCGTCGGGGCCGCCATCCTTGCGCACCTTGTACCAGACTAGGTTGGTCTTGTAGGTGAAGCCCCAGGCCTTCATGACCCGAAGGCCTTCGGCCAGGAGCGCGTTGGGGCACCAGAGATAGAGGTGGCACGCGGGCTTGGCGAGGGACCCCACGGGAAGGCTCTCGAGCTCGGCGAACGAGAGCGTTTCATACCGCGCAAGCCTTCGATGCTCCGGCGCCACCTTGCCGGTGCGATTCGTGAACCGCCATGGGGGGTCGATGAGGATCGCGCCGAAGCCCTCGCCGTGCACCTCGGAAAACCTTCGCAGCGAATCTCTAGTTTCCTCGATCGCCACCATGTTCTCTCTCCGTTCCGACCGTCACCGATCCTAGCCGGTGGGTGCGCCCGTGCACAAGCGGTTCTTTCGTGCCTTCTCGTACCCCGGCCGATCTTCCCTGTACAGGGGCGAAGGGAGCCCGCCGAGACGCCGACTTGATCGGGGCGCGGGCGAGCCTATGCTGGCGACGAGCAAGGAGAAAGGAACACCATGGCCCGCATCGCCGTCGGCGGCTTTCAGCACGAGACCAACACCTTCGCCCCGATGGGCGCGCACTTCGCCGACTTCGAGCGCCACGACGCCTGGCCGGGGCTGGTCGAGGGGGCGGCGCTTGCGCCCGCGGTCGCCGGGCTCAACCTGCCCATCGCCGGCTTCATCGAGGCCGCGAATGGCCACGAGCTGGTGCCGCTGGCGTGGTGCGCGGCCGAGCCCTCGTCTTACGTCGCCCGCGACGCCTTCGAGCGCATCGTCGGGCTGATCTGCGCCCGCCTCGCCGCCGCCGGGCCGCTCGATGCGGTCTACCTCGACCTTCACGGGGCGATGGTCGCCGAGCACCTCGAGGACGGCGAGGGCGAGATCCTGGCCCGGGTGCGCGCCGTGGTCGGCCGCGAGGTCCCCATGGTCGCGAGCCTCGATCTCCACGCCAACCTCACCGAGCGGATGATCGCCGAGGCGGATGCGCTCGCCATCTATCGCACCTATCCCCACATCGACTTCGCCGCCACCGGGGCTCGCGCCCATGCCCTGTTGGCCCGCCTGCTCGCCGGTGAGCGGCTGGCGAAGGCCTTTCGCAAGCTGCCGTTCCTGGTGCCGCTCTCGGCCCAGTGCACCGACTTCGAGCCCAACGCCTCGCTCTATGCGAGGCTTCCCGGGCTCGAGCACGACGGCGTGGTGAGCGTGGACTACGCCGCCGCCTTTCCGCCCGCCGACATCTATGAGTGCGGCCCCGCGGTGGTTGCCTATGGGCGTGACCGGGCCGCCGCCGAGCGTGCCGCCGACGCCATGGCCGCGGCCGTCTGCGCCGCCGAGCCCACCTTCGAGAACCCCCTGATCGACCCCGACGAGGCGGTGCGGCAGGCCATGAGCAACCGCCGCCCGGGCCCGGTGGTGCTGGCCGATGCTCAGGACAACCCCGGCTGCGGGGGAAGCTGCGACACCGTCGGCTTGATCGAGGCCCTCATCCGCAACCACGCCCGGGGGGCGACGCTCGCCATGATCGCCGACCCCGAGGTCGCCGCCGCCGCCCACGCCGCCGGCCTCGGGGCCACCCTCGAGGTCGCTCTCGGCGGCAAGTCGGGCCAGCCGGGCCAGCACCCGCTGCATGGCCGCTTCCGGGTCGAGGCGCTGGGCGACGGCCGCTTCACCTGCACCGGGCCGATGCTGCGGGGAACCCGGACCGAGCTCGGGCCGATGGCCGCGCTCGCCATCGCCGATGCCGACTGCGAGGTCCGCGTCATCGTCGGCACCCATCGCTTCCAGGTGATGGACCAGGCGATCTTCCGCCATCTCGGCGTCGCCCCGGCCGAGGCCCGCATCCTCGGGGTCAAGAGCACCGTCCACTTCCGCGCCGACTTCGCCCCCATCGCCGCCGCGGTGCTGACCGTCGAGTGCCCGGGGGCGCACCCCTGCCGGCTGACCAAGGTCGACTACCGGCACCTCCGCCCCGGGGTCCGCCTCGAGCCCCTGGGCCCCGCCTTCCAGCCGCGGGCGGCCGAGTAGCCTTGGGATGGCGAAGTAGCCTTGGGGATCGCGACGCGGCATCGTCGTCGCCCGCCGCGCGGCCCGACCGTGCTTTGCAAAGCCGAGCCCCCGCCTCTAGACTGCCGACGCAAAGGGGAGGATGACGGTTCGATGACCAAGGGCACGCGGGCAAGCCGACCGCCGCGCCTCGGCTAGCGGCGCGCGATGTACGCCTACATCATACGCCGCGTGCTGGCGATCATCCCGGTGATGGGGGTGGTGGGGATCTTCGTCTTCCTGCTTCTCCACATGACCCCGGGCGATCCCGCGGCGGTGATCGCCGGCGACTATGCCAGCCCTGCCGACATCGCCCGCATCCACAAGGCGCTGGGGCTCGACCAGCCGATCTACATCCAGTTCGGCAAGTGGGTGTGGAACCTGGCCCACGGCGACCTCGGCATCTCGATCTTCTCGAACCTGCCGGTGGCCAAGCTGATCGGCCAGCGGATCGAGCCGACGCTGGCGCTCTCGGTGTTCACCATCGTCGTCGCCATCCTGGTGGCGGTGCCGCTCGGCGTCGTCGCCGCCTGGCGCGCCGGCACCTTCATCGACCGCTTCACCATGGCGATCGCGGTGGTCGGCTTCTCGGTCCCGGTGTTCGTCATCGGCTATATCCTGATGTACCTGTTCGCGGTCAAGGGCGGCTGGTTCCCGGTCCAGGGCTATGTCAGCATCTCGAAGGGGTTCTGGCCCTTCCTGCGCTCGATCACCCTGCCCAGCATGGCGCTCGCGCTGCTGTACACGGCGCTGATCGCGCGGATCACCCGGGCGAGCGTGCTCGAGGTGCTGAGCGAGGACTACATCCGCACCGCCCAAGCCAAGGGGCTCACCTCGAGCGCGGTCCTGATGCGCCACGCGCTCAAGAACGCGGCGGTGCCCATCATCACCATCATCGGCATCGGGATCGCACTTCTGATCGGCGGCGTGGTGGTGACCGAGAGCGTCTTCAACATCCCCGGGCTTGGACGGCTGACCGTCGATTCCATCCTGCGGCGCGATTACCCCATCATCCAGGGGATCATCCTGGTGTTCGCCGGGGTCTACGTCATCATCAACGTGATCGTGGACATCACCTATACCTTGTTCGATCCGCGAATCCGTTATTGAGAGGCACGCATGGTCGCCGTCACCGAGGACATCGCACTCGTCGACGAACGGACAAGACTCACCCGCCTGCGCGACTTCGCCCGCCGCAACCCGACCGTGGTGATCGGCACCACCATTCTCAGCCTGATGGCGCTGGCCGCCATCTTCGCGCCCTATCTGGCGAGCGATCCGCTGGCGCTCAACCCGATCGACCGCCTCCTGCCGCCGAGCGCCGAGCACTGGTTCGGGACCGACAATTTGGGGCGCGACGTCTATGCGCGCACCGTGTTCGGGGCCCGCATCTCGCTGACCGTGGGCTTCAGCGTCGCCGTGGCCGCGACCACGATCGGGCTGGTCATCGGCCTGGTCGCCGGCTACATCCGGATCGTCGATGCCGTCATCATGCGCGTCATGGACGGGCTGATGGCGATCCCCGACATCCTCTTCGCGATCGCCCTGATGGCGCTGTTCGGCTCGAGCGTCCAGAACGTCATCGTCGCCATCACCGTGCCCCAGGTGCCACGGGTGGTGCGGCTGGTGCGCGCGGTGGTGCTGACCATCCGCGACATGCCCTATGTCGAGGCGGCGGTCTCGGTGGGGACGCGGCTGCCCAAGGTTCTGATCCGCCACATCCTGCCCAACACGTTTGCGCCGCTGATGGTGCAGGCGACCTATGTCTGTGCCTCGGCGGTGATCGTCGAGGCGCTGTTGAGCTTCCTCGGCGCCGGCACCCCACCCGAGGTGCCGAGCTGGGGCAACATGATGGCCGTGGGCCGGGTCTACTTCCAGATCAAGCCGTGGATGATCTTCTTCCCCGGGGTCTGTCTCGCGGTGATGGTGCTGACCGTCAACATCCTCGGCGACGGCCTGCGCGATACCCTCGATCCGCGCATCGCCCGGCGCATGAAGTAGATGATGAACTAGATGAACGACGCCCTCGCCCACAGCCGGCCCGTCGGCGCCCGCCCGGCCGCCGAGCCGATCCTCGAGATCGACGATCTCCGCACCTACTTCTACACCCGCGACGGGGTGGTGCGGGCGGTCGACGGGGTCTCGATCACGCTCGACCGCGGCGAGACCCTGTGCGTGGTCGGCGAATCGGGCTGCGGCAAGAGCGTCACCGCCATGAGCATCCTGCGCCTCCTGCCGATGCCGCCGGCGAAGATCGAGACCGGCGCCATCCGCTTCGAGGGCCGCGACCTTCTCGGGCTCTCGGAGGCCGAGATGCGGAGCGTTCGCGGCAACGACATCTCGATGGTCTTCCAGGAACCGATGACCTCGCTGAACCCGGTGCTGACGGTGGGCCAGCAGATCAGTGAGGCGATCATCCTTCACCAGGGGCTCTCGCACCGGGCCGCCGAGCAGCGGACCGTCGAGATGCTGGATCTGGTGCGCATCTCCGACCCGCGCCAACGCCTGGGCGAGTACCCGCACCAGCTTTCCGGCGGGATGCGCCAGCGGGTGATGATCGCCATGGCGTTGTCGTGCAACCCCAAGGTCCTGATCGCCGACGAGCCCACCACGGCGCTCGACGTCACCATCCAGGCGCAGATCCTCAACCTGATGCGCGAGCTCAAGAAGGACTTCGGCTCGGCCATCATCCTGATCACCCACGATCTCGGCGTGGTCGCCGAGATGGCCGAGCGGGTGGTGGTCATGTATGCCGGCCGGAAGGTCGAGGAAGCCCCGGTGATCGAGCTCTTTGCGCGCCCGCTGCACCCTTACACCCTGGGCCTTATGGGCTCGATCCCGCGCCTCGACGAGGCGGTCGCGGGCCGCCGGCGGCTGAAGGAGATCGCGGGGACGGTCCCCTCGCTCGACCGCTTGATCGTCGGCTGCGCCTTCGCGCCCCGCTGCGACTTCGCGGTCGAGCGCTGCACCGTCGAGGCGCCGACGCTCGAGGAGCGACGGCCCGGCCATTCGGTGGCGTGCTGGCAGGCGGCGCGCCTGGAATCGAGCGATGCCTGAGGCCCCCGGCGACGTCGTCCTCGAGGTCCGCGGGCTGGCCAAGCATTTCCCGGTGCGCCGCGGGCTGATGCAGCGGGTGATCGGCCACGTGCTTGCGGTCGACGGCGTGAGCTTCACCGTGCGGCGTGGCGAGACCTTGGGGCTGGTCGGCGAATCGGGCTGCGGCAAGTCGACCGTGGGCAAGCTGATCCTGCGCCTGATCGAGCCCAGCGCGGGGGCGATCGTGGTCGGGGGCCAGAACATCACCGGCATCCGCCGCACCGCGCTTCTCGCCCAGCGGCGCCAGATGCAGATGGTGTTCCAGGACCCGTATTCGTCGCTCAACCCGCGGATGTCGGCGGGCGAGATCGTCGGCGAGCCGATCGACAACTATCGTCTCGCCCAGGGGGCCGAGCGCGATACCCTGGTCGCCGGCCTGTTCGAGCACGTTGGGCTCAAGCGCGAGCACATGGCCAAGTATCCGCACGAGTTCTCGGGCGGCCAGCGCCAGCGCCTCGGGCTCGCCCGGGCGTTGGCGCTGAATCCCCACCTGATCGTCGCCGACGAGCCGGTCTCGGCGCTCGACGTCTCGGTCCAGGCCCAGGTGCTCAACCTGATGATGGACCTCCAGGAGGCGTTCCGCGTCGCCTATCTGTTCATCTCCCACGACCTCGCCGTGGTCGAGCACATCAGCCACCGGATCGCGGTGATGTATCTCGGCAAGATCGTCGAGCTCACCGACAAGACCTCGCTGTTCCACGCCCCCCTCCACCCTTACACCGAGGCGCTTCTGTCGGCGGTGCCGCTCCCTGACCCGAGCGTCCGGCGCGAGCAGATCATCCTCTCCGGCGACGTCCCCAGCCCGGTCAACCCGCCGCCCGGCTGCCGCTTTCACACCCGCTGCCCCTATGCCGTCGACCGCTGTCGGATCGCCGAGCCGCCGCTCGTCGAGGTGACGCCGGACCACCAGGTCGCCTGCCACCTGCGCGAGGTCGGCGCCGCCGCGGTCAAGCTGACCCCCCAGCCCCAGCCCGCCGTCGCCGGCTGATCGGCCCCGATTAATCCAGGCCGGCCGGCGCCTTGTCGGTGGTCGGCGATCTCGATAGACTGCTGTCAAGCCGTGCTGGCGACGGCGATCGGTTCGGCCGTCGCGCAAGGGGGGAAGCGACGGCACCCATCCGGGAAAGAGGAGCGAGACCATGACGAAGCATCTGTTGGGAGGATTCCTCGCGCTCGCGCTCGCCTTCGGCACCGCCGGCTCGGCTCTCGCGGCCGGCTCGTCGAGCAGCTCGACGCCGAAGTCAAGCGCCTACGACGACGGCGTCGCGGCCGTGAAGTCGGGCGATTTCAAGCGCGCAATCAGCCTGTTCCAGAAGGTCGTCGCCAAGGATTCGCACAATGCCGACGCCTGGAACTGGATCGGCTTCAGCCAGCGTAATCTCGGCCACTTCGATCGGTCCCTGGCCGCCTACGAGAAGGCGCTGGCGATCGACCCCGGGCACCGCGGCGCGCTCGAGTACCTGGGCGAGCTCTACCTCCAGACCGGCAAGCTCGACAAGGCGCGGGCCCAGCTCGAGCGGCTCGACAAGGCGTGTCTGCTCGGCTGCGAGGAGTTCGACGACCTCAAGAAGGCGATCAAGCGCTACGCGAGCAACCAGGGCTGACGACCTCGGGGGCGGACCGTCGCGGCCCGCCCCCGGCACGCCTCGGCGTGATGGACCCGCGTTGGGCGATCGAGGCCTATGGCCCGGCGGCGGCGGCGTTCGCCGTCTTCGCCGTCGGCCACTCGGTGGGCGCGCGCGAGCCCTGCAAGCGGGTGCTCGGCCGCCTGTTCGGGGCCTTCTTCGTCGATCACTTCTGGCGTCTGATCTACTGCGCGGTCAGTTACGTCGCGCTCTACTACGGCGTCTCCGAGCTCCTGTGGGGGGCGAACCCGGGCGCCAACTACTGGTTGGTCGCCTATCCACCGTGGCTGTGGCAGGGGCTGACGGCGCTCCACCTCGGCTCGATCGCCATCGTCTATGTCGCCTTCGTCCAGAGCGACTATCTCGAGTTTCTCGGCCTTAGGCAGGCGTGGCGCGGGCTGCGCCGGCTGGCCGGGCGCCCGCTGGCGGCGGAGCGCCTGTTCGGCACCCACCGGCTCGAGGTCCGCGGCATCTATGGCTGGGTGCGCCACCCCATGCTCTCGGGCGGGCTCCTGTTCCTGCTGACCAGCGGGCCCTCGCTCAACAACCTCGTCTTCAGCGGGCTCTACGCGGTCTACATGCTGATCGGCGGCCATTACGAGGAGCGCCGGCTGATCGGCATCTTCGGCGACGACTACCGGGCCTATCGGCGCGCCGTCGGCGGCTATCTCCCAAGGCTCGCCCAGCTTCTCCCCGCGCGCGCGGCGAGCTGAGCGATGAGCGTGCTCGAGACGATCTCGGACCTCTTCTACGACCCCGAGTTCTTCTGGGCCGCGCCACTCGCCCTCGTCGTCGCCCGGGCGCTGTGGCGCCGCGCCCGCCGCTCGAGCGCCCTCAGACGCTGAGCGCCCCGAGCACGTCCTTCACCTTGCCGGCGAGCTGGGCCAGGCTGAAGGGCTTGGGCAGGAAGTCGATCTCTTCGGGCCGCGCCAGGCTCTTGCGGAAGGCGTCCTCGGCATAGCCCGAGATGTAGATGACCTTGAGCTCGGGCTGGCTGGTGCGGACCCGCTCGACCAGGGTGGCGCCGTTCATCTGTGGCATCACCACGTCGGTGATCAGGAGGTCGATGGCGCCATCGTAAGAGCCGATGACGTCGAGCGCGGCCTCGCCGCTGTCGGCCTCGAGCACGGTGTAGCCCTTGCCGCGCAGCGCCCGGGCGCCAAAGGTGCGGACGCTGTCCTCGTCCTCGACCAGAAGGATGGTGCCCTTGCCGGTGAGGTCCTTGGCGATCCCCCGGCGCACCCGCGCCTGGCCGGGCACGACCTCGTCCTCGGTGGGGACGTGGCGCGGCAGATAGATGGTGAAGGTGGCGCCGGCGCCCGGGGCGCTGCGGACGAAGACATAGCCGCCGGTCTGCTTGACGATGCCGTAGACGGTCGAGAGCCCGAGCCCGGTGCCGGCGCCGACCTCCTTGGTCGAGAAGAAGGGCTCGAAGATCTTGCCCAGGTTCTCCTTGGCGATGCCGACCCCGGTATCGGCGACCTCGATGACGACGTAGTCGGCCGGCGGCAGGATGTCGTGGCCGAGCTTGGGGCAGTCCGCGGCGGCGATGTTGGCGGTGCGGATGGTCAGCGTGCCGCCCTCGGGCATGGCGTCGCGGGCGTTGACCGCGAGGTTGATGATCACCTGCTCGATCTGGCCCTGGTCGACCTTGACCAGGCCGAGGTCGCGGCAGTGGATCATGTCGAGCGCGATGTTCTCGCCGATCAGGCGGCGCAAGAGGTTGGTGAGCTCGGCCAGCACGTCGGTCAGCGCGAGCACCCGGGGCTGGAGCGTCTGGCGCCGCGAGAACGCGAGCAACTGGCGAACCAGCCCGGCGGCGCGGTTGACGTTCTGCTTGATCTGCATGATGTCGGCGAACGACTGATCGCCGGGCTGGTGGCGCATCAGGAGGAGGTCGCAGAACCCCATCATCGCCGTGAGCAGGTTGTTGAAGTCGTGGGCGATGCCGCCGGCGAGCTGGCCCACGGCCTGCATCTTCTGCGACTGGGCGAACTGGAGCTCGAGGTTCTTCTGCTCGGTGGTGTCGACCATGTGGAGGACGACGCAGCCGTCGTCGCCGTCCTCGACCCGGCCCATGAACAGCGACGCCGTGCGCTCGCCCGCCGGCGCCAGGCGGATGTCCAAGGGCGGCGGCGTCGTCCCGCCGACCAGGACCTCGTGGAAGCGCGCCGCCACCTCGGCGCGGTCGCGCCCGTCGACCAGGGCCTCGAGGGTGGTCGCCACGGCGCCCGCCTCGGCGATCCCGTTCATCCGCCGGAACATCCGGTTGCACTCGGCGACGGTGCA
>Ga0114931_10011366_pt1 | contig 10525 bp, 10 predicted proteins | sample 2SBtaG_FD_89579 | JGI IMG/M metagenome (GOLD analysis project Ga0114931, IMG submission 89579) | Deep subsurface microbial communities from Kolumbo volcano to uncover new lineages of life (NeLLi) - 2SBTROV14_V59a metaG | ecosystem: Environmental > Aquatic > Marine > Volcanic | place: Kolumbo...
AACTTGGCCCTTATGAGGAATACTAGTAAGATTTTTGTCAAAAGCACTTTGTCTATCAGTTGTAATTAATCTAATTTGGTTGGGTGTTTCATAAATATCCCGTACTTTACCAACTTTCCTGGACCCAATTCTAAGATTTGTTTTAGTTAAAGTTTTCATTTTTGTATATAAAAAATAAAGTAGAAATATCTTTATATTATTACAAATCTATTTCTGAATTATGGGGTGAAAGGTTTATATTTCATCTCTACCTCGTATACACTGGTATATATATATAATAATTATGAGCATTATGTTTATACAATAAATATATAACAGAACTCATATTGTATTGGGTGTTAGAAAATAAAAAATACAATAAATGAAAATTTCAATTTTATAATTATGGTTCTAAAAATTCTGAATATTTCTGGAGTTTTAATAATCTGCAAATATTGCTCCAAATATTATATTTGTTAAAATTATCACTCAAATCAAAATTAAGATAAGAAATTCAATCTTTAATAATAATCATTATAACTTTTTAATTATTCAATATTAAATTAATATTAATATATATATTGAGTAGTGAACTAGAATGTCAAAATGTTTTTTAGAAGAAGCTAAATATGCTACTGCAACAGTAGCAACAACTATAGAATTAGATCCTACTCAAATAGTTTTCCCTAATTTTGAAAGATTTTATCTAGAATTTTTATTTAAAAGTGTAGGAGGTAGTTTAATTATTGATACTCGTGTTATAGTTGTTGGTGATATAATATTGGTAAAAGATCAAACCGATAAACGATTAAATGGGGTTTATGAAATAACAAAAATAGATTCCTCTGGTATAGATCCAATTTACACATTTGTTCGAACATGTGATGGTATTTTCTTAAATCCAAAAAGTTTGACATTTATAAAGAAAGGAAAATGTAATATAAGTTTTTTGTTCTCTCTTTGTACTAATTCAGAAATATATACTCTTGGAGTTAGTGATGCTACCTTTACTCCAATGAATGCATTTGACGTAAATAACTTTGTTCCTCCTCCTGCCACAACAGAAACTATTATTACCAATGGAGGCGTTATAGATCCCAATGCGGATATTGAAATATCCGAGATTATAATTCAAGGTGGTTTAACTACTGGAACCCTTGGAGATCCAACTCCGGGTTTAATAGGACAAAGAAAAATGTTAATTGTTACAGATGTAACGATACCAGGAAGTTATACAATTAATATTACATCATTTGTAAATGGTAGTGGTGTTTCATTATCTCAAAAAGGCCAATCTTTAGAGTTTATCTGGATAAATAGTGGGTGGTCTAGCCTCGGAGGCGCCGGTGGACTGTTATTTTGATTATCAGTCTAATTTAACAGAATATTAGGGTGTTTGCGCCCATCGATTTTTACAAATACGAAAAATTAGGAAATCTAGAAATTATATTTAAAGTAATTCTGTTTTCCATCTATTTGCTATTACTGGATTATCTTTGTTATAATACATATATAATATTGTTATTGGATCTATTATTTCTTTTTTGCCACTACATATATTAATAATTAAATGTTCTAATTTTTTTAATCGTGTAATTCTTAAATCTTTTTTTATATTTTATAATTGTCTGGATTCCAACGAATAAATATAATTTTTCTTCTTATTATATGTTAATCACCAGATATATAAATAAAGAAAATGAAATATTTCATTTATTTCCAATCTACTCCTTTGAGTTACCAATCAAGTCCTATAGGGTATTGTCCTGAAAAACATGCGGTACAAATATTATTTTTTCCGTCAGATATGACGGATTTCATTCCATCTAGAGACAAATACTTAAGGGAATCAGCTCCAATAATATTACAAATTTGATCCGTATTTTTTTCATGAGCAATTAATTCTTCATCTGTAGACATATCAATACCCATAAAACATGGATATTTAATAGGAGGAGATGCAATTCTTATATGAACTTCACGCGCTCCATTTTTTCGTAATAATTGAATTAGTGATTTTATAGTATGTCCTCGAACTATAGAGTCATCAATAATAATAATAGATTTATCTTTGATAATTGATGGAATACAATTAAATTTTAATGCAATTGTATCTTTTCGAGAAGCGTCATCAGGTAAAATAAATGTTCTCCCAATATATGAATTTCTAATAATACAGTGGTGAAGTGGAATTCCTGATTCTAAAGAATATCCAATTGTATGAGGAATACTAGAGTTAGGAATACATGTTACAAAATCGACTTCTCTTTTTGATAGTTCACACGAACGCGAATTCTTTTGGAATTTCCCACCCAAATAAGAATCATCTTCTCGGGCTAATTGACGCCCAAGATTTACACGGACTTCATAAAGACTTTTATTATTCAATAAAGAATCTGGTCGAGAGAAATAAACATATTCAAAACTACAAAATTTTGGAATTGTTTTATTATATTGATATAGTGTTTTAATTCTTCCATTTGTAATTTTAATTATTTCACCAGGTTGAACTTCTCGAAAATATTCTGATTGTGAATCATTAAAAATACAACTTTCTGATGAAATAAATAAATTATTTTCTACTTTACCTAAACTCATAGGTCTAAATCCAAATCTATCACGCATTCCATAAATACCATCATTTGTTAATATCAATAAAGAATATGCGCCTTGAATATTATTCATGAATTGTATCAAAATATCATCAATTGTATTAGAATTTTTGCTAAATTCTATTAGTTTTTGTTTAATAAATATGTAATCACTTTCACCATTTTTACCTTTAAAATTAACAATTGTTCCATTATGTGCAAAATATATTGTTTGTGATTTTAATTTTACTTCTATTGGCTGAATACTAGTTAAATTATCACTTTTACCTGTTGTTGTATATCTATTATGAGCTATTGCATATTTACCTTTTATACTTTGAATAATTGATTTAGTTAAAACTTGATGTATGAGTCCTAAACCTTTGAATTCATTAAATATAGTATTATCCACAGTAACAATACCTATCCCATCTTGGCCTCTGGATTGCAATAAACATAATTTATTGTAAAATAAACTAAGAAAATTATTATTGTTAGTATTACAAAAACCCAGAATACCACACATCTCTATATATATTAATTGTAAAATCTTTAAATTTCCTTTTTTTCCGTAATTGATATAATTGGAAAGGTTCCAATATAGTTAGAAGGTGTTAATTCTTTCATTTTCTGTTTTGATTCATTACTAATTTGAAGTGTATCAACAAAATCATAAATTTCTTTCAAATTATGGTTTTGATTTCGAAATAATTTTTTAAACATTTCATAGGGTTTAGGATATCCATCTTTCTTGAGTTGTGTTTGTAATCCTTCAATAATGACCACCGGATTATTCTCTAAATCATCATTGATAGCAGACGAATTAATTTGTATTTTATTGAGTCCTTTTAAAAGAGATTTATAACCTAATAACGAATAACCTAAACCAACACCAATATTTCGAACAGTAGTAGAATCTGTTAGATCACGTTGTAGTCGTGATATTGGAAGTTTATTAGAAAGAAATGATAAAATTGAATTTGCAAACATTAAATTTCCTTCTGAATTTTCGAAATTAATTGGATTAACTTTATGAGGCATTGTTGACGATCCAACTTCTGTTGATATAACTTTTTGGTTAAAATAACCTAGTGAAATATACTGCCATATATCTCTATTTAAATTAATTAAAATATTATTAATCCTTTTGATATTATCAAACAATGCAGACAAGTTATCATAATGATTGAGTTGTGTTGTATATAACGAACGTATTAAACCGAAATTATGAATAAAGGAATCGGCAAATGATAACCAATCTTTTTCTGGATAAGCAAACACATGTGCATTGAAATTCCCAATACATCCACCAAATTTGACTTTATAGGGTATATTTTTCAATAAATCCAATTGATCGTCTATCCTCTCAACAAAAACCATTATTTCTTTTCCTAATATTGTTGGAGTAGCCGATTGCCCGTGTGTTCTGCTCAGCATGGGTTGTTTATTGTACTTTGCGGCTAAATTGAACAAATTATTCTTAATTGCTAACAAACTAGGAATTATTACTGAAGTCATACTGTCTTTTACTGATAATCCAATTGCACAATTATTAATATCATGTGATGTCAATCCAAAGTGAACGTATTCAACTAATTTATCATATCCAATTTTGGATTTAACATAATATTCAACTGATTTAACATCATGATTAATAACAGACTCTATTTTTTTAATTTCTGTGAATCCATCTATATTAAAATTCTTATAGATATCACGGAGTTTTTGATTATCAATTTGTGTCTCTTTAAATAGAAATTTGACTAGTGTAATAAAATATTCTACTTCGATTTTTATTCTATATTGATGATACGCTTTTTCTGAAAAGTAATGTGTTAATTCTTCAACTTGTGATGCATAACGACCGTCTAATGGTGATAAGGATTGCATTTGTAATAAATAAGGTTTTAACCTTGGTTAAAATCAGTAAAACTAAATAATTAAATTTATCAATTTTTATCTATATAAATAAAATTGAATTTTAATCTATATAGATTCATATTCTTGGTTTTATCACCGTTAAAGATGACTGATATTGATAAGAAATATATTGCAACTGTGTGGGAATGTCCAGTATGTTTTCAGAGGAACAGAAAACCATGGATCAATCTAAATTGTGGACATAGTACTTGTGAAATATGTATTAAAAAAGTGGTTAATTGTCCACAATGTCGAAAAACCATTACTAAAATGGTTGTAAATTATGCCTTAATTCCCAAAGAAAAAGTACAAAAAAACAAAAAAAAACATAAGACTTTTGGGGATTTAGGAGAAAAGCTGAAAACTGATTATATTAAATGTCTTAAAACTTACAAAGAAGCAACTATAACCGAGTGTTTTAAACCCTACAATGAAGCCAAATTATTTTCAGGAACTGGTGTGCATATTAGTAATCCAGGAGGAACCGACTTGCATTCCAAGGAAATATTCAAAAGTATTTTTCCAGATCTACTAAATATTTTGAAAAAAGAAAATAATGATTGCGAAATCTGCATTGAAAGTTGTGAAGATCATTCAGCATGCTTTTATGTCTATTGGCATGGAAAAAAAGATGTTCAAATAGATGGTAGTGATAATGATATTGATATTAGTGATGTTTGGTGAATCAAAAATTGATTTTTTTTTCTTTACCCATTAATTTTTGTATGAATTGACAATAATGGCTGATTGGTTATGTACTATTTGTTGTGATTTGGATCACAAAATTCCGGTTGTATCAAATTGTGGACACACTGTCTGTAAACATTGTAGTGTTAAGCTCAGAAAGTGTCCAGTATGTCGCAAAAGAGTTTTAAAAAAGGACTGGTCAATTAATGCAGTATTAACACCATACTTAAGTGGAAAAGTCTCAACTGGGAAAAAAACCTTGAGTGATTTAAATATTAAATTAATGGAAACTATAAAACATAAAATTAAAATAGCCTATGAAGCAATAATTAATAGTTGTTTTCAATCCGATATTCGTCACAAACTAAGTTTGGGCCAAGATATTCATTTGGATCGACCTGACATTATCAATAAAGACTATTGGAATTTAATCTATAATGATCTTGTTACAATATTAAATAATGATGTTTACGGAAATTTTATAATTACGAAACGCAAAAAAAAGAACCTGACAATAAAATGGATAAAACCTGAAACTATAAGTGTAAAATTGGAATTAGACTACGAGAGTAGTGACGATGAAGGGTGTAGTTGTGGTAATGATGGAGAAGATGAGGTGGAAGATGAAGAAAGTAGTAGTAGTGAAGAGGAAGATCACGAAAGTGAAGAGGAAGATGAAGAGGAAGAAGAAGAGGAAGAAGATGAAGAAAGTAGTAGTAGTGAAGAGGAAGAAGATGAAGAAAGTAGTAGTAGTGAAGAGGAAGATCACGAAAGTGAAGAGGAAGAAGAAGAGGAAGAAGATGAAGAAAGTAGTAGTAGTGAAGAGGAAGAAGAAGAGGAAGAAGATGAAGAAAGTAGCAATAGTAGCGTTTCTAACGATAGTGATAGTGATAGTGATAGTGATAGTGATAGTGATAGTGATAGTGATAGTGATAGTGATAGTGATAGTGAGGAATAATAAATTGAAAAATAAATCATTTAGAAATTTTTTATTTAAAAATATCATTCAAATAATGATTGTTGTGGTTAATTTTGGAGGCCAATATGCACATTTGATATGTAAGAATATCCGAGAACTTGGAGTATACTCTGAGCTAATTGACCCACAAGATATATTATTTGTTATTAAACAGAAAAAACCAAAAGGCATTATTTTTAGTGGCGGTCCACAAAGTGTAAACGATGAAGCATTTTTAGTGAGTAATAAGGTAATTAAATATTGTAAAAAGAAAAAGATTCGAATTTTAGGGATATGTTATGGACATCAATTATTAGCTAAGTTATTTGGTGGAATAATAACAGAATCAAAAAGACCAGAATATGGAAAATGTCAATTGAAAATTTTAGAAAATAATCCTATTTTTGATAGATTAGAAAAAACCGAACAAGTGTGGATGAGTCATCGTGATGAAGTAATTAAATTGCCAACTTCAGCAAGAGTTATTGCTGAAACTCGATCATGCAAAGCCGCAGCAGTAATATTTAATGATTATTTTACTGGTATTCAGTTTCATCCAGAAGTGAAACATACACTAAATGGCATGTTTATTTTAGATAATTTCCTGCGAATTTGTAATTGTAAAAAGGATTGGATAGTTGATAAAACCATTAATAGTATTACAAAAAAAATAAAAAACACGGTTGGTAATGACAAAGTTATTATTGCTGTTAGTGGGGGTGTTGACTCTACTGTAGCAGCAATGTTATGTCATCGAGTAATCAAAGACAATTTAATTTGTGTATTTATTGATCATCAATTATTGCGAGAACAAGAATCCACCGAGGTGCGTGAGTTATTCCAAATTACTTTAGGATTTAAAAATTTTCATTATTTTCCCACCAATGTCTTCATTGATAAATTAAAAGGCGTAAAAAAACCAGAGAAAAAAAGGAAAATTATTGGATTAACTTTTATGGAAGTGTTCAGTAATATTATTAAAAGATATTATCCTGATGTAAAATGGTTGGTACAGGGAACCATTTATCCGGATGTAGTTGAATCAAGAAAAAAAATTAAAAGTCATCATAATCTTATAATCCCTCAAGGATTGTCCTTTAGAATAGTTGAACCTTTACGAGATTTATATAAAAATGAAGTTAGGAAGCTAGGAAAATCTTTGAATATCCCTGATATAGTAATTAACCGTCAACCATTTCCTGGACCCGGACTGGCAATCCGTATAGTAGGAAAAATTACGTATAAAAAAATAAAAATAGTGAGAAAAGCTGATTATATTTTGCAAGAAGAACTGAAAAAAAGTAAATGCTATAAAAATATATGGCAATCTTATGCAGGTTTGCTTTCTTCGAAAACAGTAGGATTAAAAGGTGATGCACGTTGTTATGGTTATACAATAGTTATTAGAATAGTTGAAAGTATAAATGCTATGACGGCTGATATAGTTAGAGTAGAGTGGGATATATTAGAAAAAATAACTTCAAGGATAACAAATGAGGTAAAAGGTATTACTAGAGTTATGATAGACTTAACAACTAAACCACCAGGTACTATTGAATTAGAATAATTTAGTTATTGGAGACAAAGAACCTCTTAAAATTGAGCTTCTGTATAGGAATACAAATTGTGTACTCCTGCTTCTTTTTTTGCTGAAATGGATTTTATTTCAAATCGTATTTTTTCAGTATATAAAGATTTATGTAATTCTGGAATACTTTGAATACCTATATCCTGGAAACCTTGTTTAATTGATTGAATTAAATATGGAACATATTTTTTAATAGGTCCAACACTATCAACAAATCCCGTTACTCCCTGAGCGACTTTAATGATATTATCATTTAAATATCGTGCATCACTATTTTTTTGTAATGCACTAAGACTCCCCATTCCTCTATATTTTTTTAATTTAATTCCATCTCGATAACAAAACTCTGCTGGTGATTCATCTACACCGGCCAACATTCGACCAGTCATAACTGTTGATGCACCGATAGACAAAGCTTTGATAATATCACCTGTGTTAGAAATCCCCCCATCAGCCAAAACAGGAATTCCATATTCCTTGCAATAATTAGAGATACGATATACAGCCGATCCCTGAGATCCTCCAACACCGCAAACTTTATTTGTGGTACAAATGGAACCACAACTCATTCCAACTCGGATACCATCAACTCCCCATTTAATAAGATTTTTAGCCTGTTGACAAGTAATAATATTACCACCAATAATATCAATTTGAGGATATTTATTTTTTATATATTCAATGGTCTCTTTTTGAAAAATACTATTTCCTTGAGAAGAATCTATAACTAAAATATCCACCCCAGCTTCAACCAATTTATCAATTCTCTCCCTATCTCGTGTTGAAACAGCTGCTCCTACAAGGAGTTGTTTGGTTTTTTGGTTTTTTGAGGCTAAAGGATATTGCTTCCAATTAATCAAATCTTTTCTACAGACTAATGATACTAATTCACCGTCTTCATTAACAATGGGTAATTTACTAATTTTATTTGTTTTTATAATATCATTTGCCTCTTTTAAATTACAGCCTTTTGGACCAGTTATAGGATCTGTAGTCATTAATTCTGATACTAAAATATTATTATTTTCTATAAACATAACATCGTGTCGCAAAATCAATCCTTCTAATTTTGATCCCAATTTTCCATCTGTTGTCACCGGAAATCCAGTAAATTTATATTTTTTTTGTAATTGTTTAACATCTTTTACTGTATATTTCGGTGATATTACAATAGGATCATTAATGAAACCATTATTGTATCTTTTTGTCTTTAATATTTCTTGGACTTGTTCATCAATAGTATTGTTATAGTGTATGATACCAATTCCTCCCAATAAAGCTAAATTTATAGCCATATCTGATTCGGTAACAGTGTCCATTGGAGAACTAACGATAGGCATATTAATACTGATATTTTTGGTCAGTTGAGTTTTTAATTTAACCTGGTCAGTCGAGAAATCAATATAGCCCGGAAAAATATTAAAGTCACCATATGTGTAACCGGTTGCTTTTGAAAAGAGTTGTTTACCGCTAATTCCATCCGTCATTATCGTTATTAATATAATACTGCAAAATAATTACATGATAGAAAATTTTATTTTCAATTTTAAAAATTGATTTTATGAAATATTAGTTTTATAAATAAACTCATATCAAACCTCCAACTCAAAAATGACATTTAAGATTATTTACACCATTCCTTTTATATATTGTGATGATTGTGAAAATTATACCCTAACTGTATCTGATGATACATCCATTAAAGAAATTCGTCAGATGATCGGTAAAAAAGAACTTATAAAACCACAACAGATTATAATTTACCATTATATCCAATCAGACCATGAAGGCTTACTAAAAAAAAAATTAAAAGATGGCGATACAATTGGGCAATTAGAATTATATCAAAACAGTGTTTTGAATGTGGAATTTAAAAACACTTAATTTGACATTTATGCACATTATTTTTAGTCCATTGACTTAATTCTTCAAAACTATTGATAATTTCCACTTCAAATCGCCAATTTGTAATATTAATTATGGGATTATTGAATTGACATGTCTTATGATCTCCAATATGATTTAATTCAGCAACAATATTGCTATGAAGGCCAATAGTCACTACAACCTGTTTTGAACTGATAAATCTATAGTATCGGATGGTTGTTGATATATAAATAATCGTTGTGTCTTTTTTGTGCTGTTTTAACAATATTTTCGTTTTTTTATCTAATTTATTCCAAAACTCTCTTATTAATCGCTCTCGGGCACAATATATACAATTGGCGATGGTCATTCTTGAAACTAACTTTAAGAAACTCTCAGACTCCACAAAAATCACTTTTTAATCGCAGATAAACAAAAAATCAGGTAATTCGTGTTCCCAGTTTGTTGGTAATATTTTGATAGCTTGTTTATTATGAAAAACATAGACTTGTTCATATCAGATGACTTGTAAATCTATATTGCTAACTCTAATGTTTGTGACTGATAAATGATGATATGTACACTACCAATAATTCTAATCTGTTCTCTGACATTATCAAGACTGTAGTCGCCAGAATGACTTACTTTTGAGACTTGTTTTAAGGCGTTCATCTCCTCTGTAATAGAGACTAATTTAGCCCACTGTTAAAAGTTTTTTTAATTTTATATTGGCCGCAAGGGCCGGAACGCCGATTCGAATAGATGGGTTGGATTGAGTGTCTAATCGATACTTCAATCAAGACCAAAATATAGAAATTTATTTTTTATTAAATTGTAGATAAACAAAAAAATTAGGTAAATACCGGTATGTTATTCGCCACTTTTTCTATATAACTCCTCAGGTCGTGGGCATTCTTAATCGCTATCGCTCGGTCT
>Ga0114931_10011367_pt1 | contig 10524 bp, 8 predicted proteins | sample 2SBtaG_FD_89579 | JGI IMG/M metagenome (GOLD analysis project Ga0114931, IMG submission 89579) | Deep subsurface microbial communities from Kolumbo volcano to uncover new lineages of life (NeLLi) - 2SBTROV14_V59a metaG | ecosystem: Environmental > Aquatic > Marine > Volcanic | place: Kolumbo...
AAGTGGAATCGTTACGGCGGACTTATGAAGTATCGTCCGGATAAATTCTTGTTCCCAAACGGAATGGCGAGTTTTCATCAAAGACTGGATCTGCCACTTGTCGTACATAATGGCTGGATCGATCCACATAGTCCCTATCATAATCAGTATCAAATCACCGGTTATGCTGCGACTGACCCAAAATTTTGGAATGATATCGCAAGTTATCTCAAAGATTCCGGAATCATTTGTTACGAGCAGGATTGGTTGAACTACATCTACAACAAAACACCTGAAATGGCCAGTGACGTTTCTGTAGGAAATGCATTTACTGATGGAATGGCCAATGCCTGCAAGGACAATGGACTCGATATGCAGTATTGCATGGCTATGCCCCGGTTCTTCATGCAGGGAGTTAAATACAGCAACCTGACCACCATTCGAACAAGCGGAGACCGCTTTGAACCGGCAAAATGGAGACATTTCATTTATACCTCTCAGCTTGGATACTCCCTCGGTATCTGGCCGTGGTGCGATGTATTCAAAAGTCATGAAACCGGCAATATGATTGTCTCTGTGCTTTCTGCCGGGGTCGTTGGTACCGGTGATGCTCTTGGTAAAGAGGACAAGAACAACATCATGAAAGCCTGCAGGACAGATGGAGTAATCGTAAAACCCGATGCAGCGCTTATTCCCATGGACAGTGATTACCTAAACGAGGCCAACGGTGTAAATAAACCCATGCTGGCGTATACATACACCCGGCACCATAATATCACAACGGACTATATTTTTGCATTTACACCTAATGACAGTACAGGTAAGAGCGTTTCGTTTAAGCCGTCTGTGCTGGGACAAAAAGGGGAAGTGGTTGTCTATGATCCTCTCACAAATTTGTCCAAAAAGATCAATGCTGCAGATACTTTCACAGATACCATTGGCGATACTGGCTATACCTATTACATGGTAGCACCTGTAACCCCGAACGGTATTGCTTTCCTCGGTGATTCGGAAAAAATCACGTCAACCGGCAAGCAACGCATATCTGAAATATCTACCTCTCAAAACAGCTTGCAGGTCAGTGTATCATTTGCTCCGGGAGAACAGTCAGTAACCTTGCATGGCTACTACGAGAAACCAGTGACTGCAGACCAGGGAAAATTGACCTTGCACCCAGAGAAGAAAATGTTTGATCTGGAGCTCTCAGCCACCCACACAGGCGGACACACTGCCAGAGTGAAGTTCACGACAAAGTAGTGTTGGAGATGGATATAGACGAAGCGAAAAAAAAGCCCGAATCAATCACGATTCGGGCTTTTGTTCAAGGGTTAATCCTTAATGGTAGTCCCGAGCTATCGGGAGTTACCGTGATGATGCGACATTCTTGGATTGCCCCGGATCAGCGAATGATCCGGGGCTTTCGGTTTTGACCTTGTCCGAGTCAATAGCCACTTTGTCCCGCTTAAATCCAGTCAGATATTTGAAAAAACGTTCTTTGTGACCGTATGACTGCATACATAACCTGGTAAAAGTGCATGCGATCACGTTGGTCATATTGTACGAAAAGAAAATATTTGTCACAAGCGAAAATTCGCTAATATTATTTTTTCGCAAAATTAGTCATTTTTATTGATAGCAGAATCGCCATTTCTCTATTTCTTTTTTAATTTCGCTTACAGCGAATCCACCAGAAAACCATTATGGCTATAAGCGAAAAAAACCTGCGTCTCATCCTGGGACTCAAAATCAGGCAGAACAGACAAAACCGGAAGTACTCACTTAAAGAGTTATCTGACTTAAGCGGATTATCAATTTCTTACCTGAATGAAATAGAAAAAGGTAAGAAGTATCCCAAAGCCGATAAGATAGTGGCTATTGCACAGGCTCTTGATATCCCATATGATGATCTTGTTTCTCTTAAACTTGACCGGGAGCTTAACCCACTTGCCGATCTGCTGAAAACATCTCTCCTTCAGGACCTTCCATTTGATTTGTTCGGTATCGACTCGGGTGATCTGATGTCGCTGATTTCTGAAGATCCAACCCGGTTTTCAGCTCTTGTGGCTACCCTGGTTGAAATCGCCAGAAACTATGATGTACAGGTAGAACAGGTCTTTTTTGCTGCACTACGATCATATCAGGAAGTGCACAACAACTACTTTTCAGATCTCGAGAATGAAGCCGACCTCTTTCGAAAAACACATGATCTTGATTCCGACAAAGGTATTTCCCCGGAGAAACTCGACGAAATTCTCACTGGTACTTACGGATACGAAATAGATTACCAGAGGCTCGGTGATTATCCCGAACTACGTGGCTTTCGTTCTATATTCATTCCCGGCAATAATCCCAAACTTTTTGTGAACAACCAACTGCTGCCATCACAGCGCGCGTTTGTGCTGGGTCGTGAAATCGGTCACCAGTTCATGAATCTTAAAAGCCGCTCATACACTTCCACATGGCTTAAAGTCGATTCATTTGACCAGGTATTTCATCACTTCAAGGCCTCGTATTTTGCCGGAGCTCTGTTGCTTAACCGGGATCGGCTGATCAATGATTTGAATATTTTCTTTCAAAAAAATCATTTTGATGATGATTTTTTCCTTGACCTGTTGCAAAAGTACAACGCCACTCCTGAAATGCTGCTGCACAGGATTGCGCAGCTAATCCCCGAATTCATGGAGTTTAACCAGTTTTATTTCCTACGATTCAATACACCGCTTACAGGTCCGGAAAAATATACGCTTACAAAAGAACTGCATTTCTCACGATTGCATGGTCCGCATGGAACTGAACTTCATGAACACTACTGTCGACGCTGGGTGACGATAACTATACTCGATGAGTTGGCAAATCATCATCGGGATAAGAAATAGGAGGCGCCGATTATCAGAACTCAACGATCACGATTTACTGGCACTGAAGACGAATATCTGAACATCTCCCTGGCCAGGAGCCTGTCGCTCAATCCAGGAAAAGCCTCATGCGTTACCCTGGGCTTTTTGATTAATGATGATTTCAAGAGTAAGGTTAATTTTTGGAATGATCCGGAAATTTCTATTCGTGAAGTTAACGAGACCTGCGAACGTTGCGGTATTTCAGATTGCAGGGAACGGGTTGCCAGTCCTAAGATTTTCGAACAGCAGGAACATCGAAAAAAAAGGGATGTTGCCTTACACGAATTTATTGAGAAGAACAGAAATTAACCTGTTGGGTAATCAATTACTTTGACTTTAAATCAATTTTCGGTAAGCTTCTTACATTATCATAAAGTGAGTTAATGATCAGATATGACTTACCGCGCTAAACGTTGGTTATTCTGGAGCCCCAGAATATTATGTATTCTGTTCACTATTTATGTGACCATATTCGCACTTGATCTTTTTGGCGAGGGGAAAGGATTTCGGGATAACATTATCGTTCTTCTTATTCATCTTATTCCAACAGCCATCATTCTGCTCGTTCTTGCCATTTCATGGAAATGGGAATGGATCGGGGGTGTCCTCTTTCCGGCAGTCGGTATTTATTTTCTACTAATCTACGGATGGTTTCAATGGGTTTCTTATCTGATATTCTGCGGTGCCCTTTTTCTAATGGGCTTTCTTTTTCTGATCAATTGGTTTTACAGGAAGCAGCTCAAATTGTGAGTAACTCCACACCTACAATCTTTGGAAGCGCTAAATTCAACCCTGTTTGTGATAGTTACTAACGATCCAGTCTCACCCTGTTAGCGGCCTCGAGGAATATGTCCGGATAGTTCAAGGCGATCCATAAGACAATTTTTTCAGCGCACAAGGGATCAGAAACCCCATCCTCCCAGCTATAGACATCCTCAGGTTCTACACCAATCAAATCCGCCAGTTGTTCCTGATTCACACTTAGTTTTTCACGAATAGCCGAAACAACATGCTGCTGTTCATCAATGTCCCCATAACAAATACGATCGTGCACTACTTTGTGATTTCGTACCCACCTTACCTTCTCTACCAGCTTATTGAAACGTCTGGAGTCCATACATCCCGCATTTTAATTGTTAGGGGCAGTCAGTGAAGAAAAGTCTTGTTCATCTGTATTATTATAAGAAATGTATATATATCTAAAAACTTTTTCTACCTCATTTTACAACATATCTGCATATCATAAAGATTTGCAATTATCTCGCAAGAACCCGGGCTAACTCTATTAAATGAGGATCAAGCGTTTTTTTATTGGCTACGACTTCTGGTAATGGCGTAGCTGAGATCTTACCATCTTTTAATCCCATCAGTACACCCGGTTTTCCTTTATCGAGTTGAGCAACTGCTCCGGCCCCGAGTCTGCTGGCGAGCAATCGATCAAAAGCACCCGGAGCTCCACCACGCTGAACATGCCCAAGAGTTGTAGCTCTAACCTCGAAACCGAAACGTTCATTGTGTTTTTTAAAATGCTCTTGCAGAGCAGCGGCGTCATATTTAGCCCCTTCGGCCACGACAATTAATCCATGTGATTTTCCACGATTATAGGCTGCGATCAGCTCCGCAGCGACAGCGTCTGGTTCGGTAGCATACTCAGGGATTACAACGGCTTCAGCGCCACCTGCGAGCCCCGCCATCAGTGCGAGATAACCACAATCGCGGCCCATCACCTCAACAAGAAAAGCGCGGTGATGCGAGGCGGCCGTTACCTTTAGCCGGTCGATAGCCTCCAGTGCTATATTCAGAGCCGTGTCGACACCGATAGTTACTTCTGAACCATACAAATCGTTATCAATGGTTGACGCGACGCCGACAACAGGAAACCCTTTTTGTGATAATGCAAATGCACCTGTCTGGGACCCGTTTCCCCCAATCACAATGAGTCCGTCGAAACGGTATACCCGCAAACGTTCAAGGGCTCGTTCCTGTCCCTCGTCTGTTTTAAATTCAGGTGCTCTTGCACTACCGAGCATTGTTCCGCCAAGCTGGATAATCCCGGACACATCACGATCATCCAGTTGTTCAAAATCTCCATCCATGAGCCCTTCATAGCCGTGATGAACGCCAAAAACCTCAAATCCGGCCTCGAGTCCCGATCTTACAACAGAACGAATGGCTGCGTTCATACCAGGGGCGTCGCCACCGCTTGTAAGCACTGCTAATCTCTTCATCATTCCCTCAAAAAATCAATGCTTGAACAAATACGTTTCGCGTATCTTACAATCTCTGACTCAGGAAGTCTATCTGTTTTTTGTCTTTATTTGATACACATTGATTTAAACCTTCCTTACTGATACGATAAAGGCCACCCCGTGAAGGATGGCCTTTATCATTCAAAATGATATAATCTCTGTCAGTTTAGACCAAGTACCGAAACCCCCTGATCAAAAATGACATCCTTCGGGATGTTCGCTTTGGTCAGACGCTGTAAATCTTTTTGTAACTGCGGACCAATATGACCGTCTTTATCAACCCATGCTTTTACGGCCTGATAGTTTCCGTCGCCCTGAAGTGTCAGGATTTTTTTCGAGAGTGCATCCATTGCATCCTGCATCTTGTCGAAGTTTACACTATAGGTCCCGGTTTCAGGATCACGGGTGAAAGCACCATGCTCTTCGAAAAAGTAGAAGCGAAGCATGTTGGCAATGCCATGGGCATCGGCGGCGCCAAATCGCACTGATCGGAAAATGCTCGCAAGAAACGTCACATAATGTTGTTTCAGGTTGGCATTTGTTATCTCGCCCTGCTTCATAAGCTTGGTCACCATGAACAGACCGACGATATCCGCTTTACCTTCTTCAAGCGCTGACGCTTCCTCTTTCAAAGCCTCACGAACCGTTCCTTTTCCATTGATCGTATTTTTGATGCCCAGGCCGTGTGCGACTTCATGAAACATGGTATTGTTGAAGAATGCATTAAAATCGACATACTGACGCTGGTCCGGTGCTATCAATACATTGGCTATCGGCATCAGGATCTTATCAAATTTTGCCCGCATGGCATTTTCAAGCTGCAGGCGACGTGTTCCCTTCTTTAATTGAACCTCTTCATCGTTTGGCAGATTGATGGCGATGGTCTTGGCTCCGGCATTCGCATTACCCGCATAATACACAACATTGTATGCATTCAGGTCGGAATCTGTTCCGGGTTTTTCCTTTTTGTATTTGTCCGGAACGGGCAGTTCTTTTTGCAACTCAGGCAGGAACTGTGCATAGTGTGCAAGCCGATCGCTCCAGCTTTGATCTTTGAGCAGCACATATGCTTCGTGAGAAGCTTTATAGCCGAAAAGCTGGTCTTCGTATGTTTCAATCGGACCGATTACGACATCCAGTGCATTATTTTTCATATCAAGCCAGGCGATATCACTCTTTTGGTAGTCATCCGTCAGCAATGCCTGTGCACGAAGATTGAGATACTTTTTTAATCCGGGATCTTCAGCCAGCTTAGCTGCTTCCTGGAGTTTTTCAGCGGCATATTTCGTCTTTTCAGCAAAAGCCTGATGATACGGGATAGCATAAAGTTTTCCCTGATCATTGCGGTGAACCAGCGTGTAGAGATTCTTCAGTCCTTCAGCGTTCGAAGACCCGAACTCCTGCCTGGTCATATCCTGTGGATAAAAATTGGCGCCGGCAGGTTTGGGACCAACCCCCGGTACGAATGGTTTGTTATCCAACAATCGATCCCATGGACCATAATTAATCTCCGCGTACTCGACATACTGTTGATTTGGAAGATTTGAGAGCAGCGAATCTTTGTTTCCGTAAGCTTCCTTCCAATAGATGTCATCCATCGCCTTGGCTGCATCGATAAGTAATGGGATCATCTTTTTCTGATTATCCGTCAGTTTACTCAAATCAGCGGTAAGCTTAACCGTCGTGTATTGATTCAATCGTTGTTGAATCGACATAGTAGAATCGCTGGTAGTTTGCGACATCGCGCCTTCAGATCCCGACTCACTTTTCTGGGTACAGGCTTGTGTACCTAAAGCCAGTACCAGAGCACCAACCATAAGCCACTGTTTTGCATTTGTTTTGATCATTTTCAGACCCTCATATTATATTATAAAGTCAGCTCGATGAAAATAGAGATTTGCCATGGCTTGAAAAAATTAGAAATTGAACCCGGATATCCCAGCGACGTGTAAGCTTGCAGCTGCTCTCTTTGTAAAGCTTCCTTTTTATGTATATTAATTACGCGGAATCTCCGTCTCGAAGAAATTCTTTGGACAAAACCATTACCCCACGGACATACTTGCACGCATGGCGTACGTTATCGAAAAAGTCGTATCCGGAAGTGAAGTAAAGGCTTTTCATAAGCTTTCCTTTCAAATCTATAAACCCTATCCAAACTGGCGTCCCCCGCTCTATGGCCAGATTGAAAATATTTTTGATCGCAAGAAGAATCCCTTTTTTAAGCATGGAGAATGCGAACGGTTCCTGGTGTATAATGGCAAAGATGTTGTTGGCCGCTTTGCTTTGATGATCAACCATAAGACTGCCGATTTATACCAGCCGAGGATGGGAGGCATCGGTTTTTTAGAGATGGAAGAAGATCCAGGTCTTTTGCGTGCTATTCTCCGATTTGCAGCAGAATGGCACAGGCAACGTGGCTTTTGGGCGATGCGCGGTCCCATCAACTTCGGCGAAAATGACAATCACTGGGGCCTTCTGGTAGAGAATTATGAGGATCCTCCGCTGTTTGGGATGCCTTACCATCCGCCCTATTACAAGGAAATGATAGAAGCGACACATGCCGAAAAGTGGGATGATCATTATAGTTACGAACGACGTTTTGATGAACCGTTTCCTGAACGCATGACTTACATTGCTGATCGGCTTACTGGACGTGACGGTATTACTTACAGAACGATTACTCCTAAGACGATTGAACAGGATGGCGAGTACATTCGCCAGATTTACAATGCCGCGTGGAGCAACCAGGATATCATGGAGCGTGAAAATGAATTTACCGAAATCACGCCTGAAGCCATGCAAAAGATGGTCGCCGATCTGAAGCAACTCATTGTACCTCATACGAGCTGGCTGGCATTTGTGAAAGGGGAACCGGCGTCATTCATTGCCGATTTTCCCGATCTGAACGAATTGCTCGTTAAAACCGGGGGCCGCATTCGTCCCTGGCATCTGCCTCAGTTGATGCAGTTCAAAAAAAATGTCAAAAGATTACGAGTCATGGCGTTTGGTACTATGCCGCGCTTTCGCAAACTGGGACTTGAAGCGTTAATTTTTGTGAAGGGCATTGAAGCGATACGAGAACATCATCCACAAATGGAACGTCTTGAAGGCGCATGGATCAGTGAAAAAAACTGGCTCATGAGAAGAAGTGTGGAGGCACTGGGGTGCGTCCATCATAAGACTCATCGGACTTATCGCTGGATTTTTGACTGAGGAGGCTGACTATTTGTTATTGAGTTATTGAGTTATTGAGTTATTGAGTTAAGTTAAATTACTATTTATTTCTGCTTATTTGAGGAATTGGTACTGAAGATTACAGGTAGAGACCGTACTCTCCAGACAAACAATCCTTCATATTAGATAGTATTGTCTATAGCGTGCCGGATTTAAGTATCCTGGAAGAAGGCTATTTAAAGTTTCTACCTGGCACAATTTGTGCGTTATTTGGCAGAAACGGAGCTGGCAAGTCAACACTGCTTAAAGTGGCTGCCGGTCAAATTCAGCCACAAACTGGCTTGACCATCATTAATGGGAAGCGAATTTACAATAAGTCCGTCAATAAACGATTTTCTCAAATTGGCTACTTGCCCCAAGACTCGATGTTGCCAGATAGTTTTCCAGTCTATCGATTGCTGAAGTCCTTTCCAGATACAACCGAATTAAAAAAAGATCCTTTAATCAAAAAGATTACAACTCAAAAGATTCATGAACTATCCGGCGGTGAGCGCAGATACCTTGAAATCTCACTGCTCTTTTCCCTGAAACGCAGCTATTTCCTTTTGGATGAACCTTTTACTGGAGTTGAACCTCTTGTTATTGAATCGCTTATAGACAGGATAAAACAGGAAACGAGGAAAGGACGTGGAATATTGATGACCAACCACTATCATCAATATGTAACAGAAGTCGCAGATATGGCTTATTTCATGCAAAATAAACAATGCTATAGGCTGGATAATGACTTCAAATCAGATTTGATAAAACTGGGTTATGTTCGATAGTGTTAAGTAAAAAAAATAGCTGGTTGTCGATTCACCTAATTTCTGATTTTTTTACACTTCTATTTTGCTTGAAATCAGCTAATTGTATATATACTTAAGACAAAATAATATTGTGAAGTGTCTGTAAATACCCAATTCTATGATGAAAAAGATTATTGCGTTAGTCGTTGGTGTTGTAATCACATCCTGTTTAGCCAATGCCCAAACAACTGGTAACATTGGTCACACTGAAATTACCAAATGGCAGGATGGGAAGAAGGCCGCTCTCTCTCTTACCTATGATGACAATACCATAAACCAGTTTCGTGTCGCTCTGCCGCTCATGGACAAGTACGGTTTTAAAGGGACTTTTTTTGTGATAACGGGTTCAGTTCCCGGCTCGCAGTATAAGCCGAAGTTTGTCGGCCGCCCGGTCAAAGAAATCATAGCCGAAACAGCCAAAATCCCGACGAATAAAGATAATTTCTTCGAGCGTGCATCGGCCATTCGATTCTCAGGATATTCAGATACCTACAAATATCATGTCCGTGCTGGTGAACTATTTGAACAGGGGAAGCTTCAACAGGCATACAAGACAATCGATGAAGGTTATGCTAAAATTCGCGCCGGTGATTTCAAACCATCCGCTACAGCTGTCGAAACAAAGAAGTTGCTCGATTACGTGCTGTACATCAAACCGGATGTCGATTTAGTGACCTGGAACGAATTGAAAAAGTATCAGAAAGAAGGCCACGAGATGGCCAGCCACAGCGTCTCCCACTCTTATTTGTGTGTCCTCGATTCGACAAACCTGGAATATGAACTGGCAAAAAGCCGGGAAGAAATCCTGAATCGACTTGGTCCGGGTGCTACTTTTTCTGCTGAGTGTCCGTTTGGGATTGAAGATGGTCGTGTGATGCAGTATGGAGACCGTCTGTACCATGCCTTGCGCAATCGCATGCCCCGCCCCTACCTCGATGAGCTCGACCGTTCCAGCCAGGCCGATCCTTTGAAATCAAATAAAGAATACGTGCAGTGGCAACGCGGCCCCCTTTCTAAAACATCGATGAGCTTGATGAAATCATGGGTTGATACGGCATTAAAGAAAGACGACATCTGGCTGGTATTGGTATTCCATGGCATCGACGGCATTGGATGGGAGCCTCTTACGCACCAGGAATTAGATGAATACTTTTCCTACATAAAGAAGCGAGAGGACGATATCTGGGAAGCTACTTTTAAGGATGTCACAAAATATATGAGAGAACGCGAGGCTGCCAGTGTGCAATCAACTGAGTCATCAAATAAGATTGCGATTCACCTGGCTCATGCACTTAACCCGGATTATTCATGAAAGGGGTATAAAAAATGGGTGTAAGGTGTTATCTTGTAGATAGTTAACCAATAAAAAAACCCACT
>Ga0114931_10011368_pt1 | contig 10524 bp, 8 predicted proteins | sample 2SBtaG_FD_89579 | JGI IMG/M metagenome (GOLD analysis project Ga0114931, IMG submission 89579) | Deep subsurface microbial communities from Kolumbo volcano to uncover new lineages of life (NeLLi) - 2SBTROV14_V59a metaG | ecosystem: Environmental > Aquatic > Marine > Volcanic | place: Kolumbo...
CCCGCATTGCCCATGCCGCCGGGCAGGAGGTCGCCCAGTTCGTCGGGGGTGACGATCCGGGCAGGTATGCCGAGGTCGTGCTGGATGGCGACGTTGTGACGCAGCGATTCCGCATCCGCCTCGCCGGCGATGGCGAGGAACCCGGTCTGCCGGAATCCACAGTCGCCGCCCACCGCGTCGTCGAAGTGCGCAAACACCCGCAGGCTGTCCCGGGCCATCCGGGTGGTGAGGGCGTTCGAATAGTGCTGGCGGATGATGGCCGACGAGCGCCCGGTGGACCCGAAACCCGGGACGCCTTTCTCGAGCAACAGCACGTCGGCGCCGCGCCGCGAGAGCTCACACGCCACCGCACTCCCGATCACCCCGCCCCCGATGACGATCACATCCGCCGTTCTTCCCTCGTGTGCCCTGGTATTCACGGTCCCCTCCGGTCCGGGTGATGGCGGACGATTCCGCGTGACAACGGGGCGCCGCCCACCGCCGCCGTCCCGGATATTAATCGAGCGGTGAAGGGGGGCGTCAGGGGCCCGGGGTCGGGAGGTTGACGTCCCCCGGTTCGCCCCAAATGGGCTGGCCGGCTAATTTTTCTCATAATGAGAATAATGGTGCCGATCCGGATCGTGGTCCGCCCGGCGACCCGTTGCCGGAAGCCTTCGGCGCCCGCCCTTGGGAAGCACCAGGGCAACGGCGGTCGGCGCCGGCAACTGGTTTCGTTTCGGGCCCGTCCTTAGGTTCAGACCATGGAAGAGGCACGATGACGGACGCGGCGTCGCGGTTCATCCCGCTCGACTACGAACGGATGCCGGTCGAGGTCATGCTCGACCGGGCCCGGGCGTTCTATCGACTGATGAACCGTCGCCGTTCGGTGCGCGAGTTCTCGGCCGAGGTCCCGCCCCGGGAGTGCATCGAGTACGCCATCCGGACGGCCGGCACCTCGCCCTCGGGGGCCCACCGCCAGCCTTGGCGGTTTGTGCTGATCGACGATCCGAACCTGCGCCGCAAGATCCGGGTGGCGGCCGAGGAGGAGGAGTGGGAGAGCTACCACCACCGCTTCCCGCAGGAGTGGCTCGACGCCTTGGTGCCGCTCGGCACGGATGAGCACAAGCCCTTCCTGGAAACCGCTCCGTACCTGGTGGTGGTATTCAAGGAATCCTACGGCCTGGCCCCCGACGGGAAACGAATCGCCAACTACTACGTGAACGAGAGCGTCGGCATTGCCTGCGGGTTGTTCATTGCCGCGCTCCATTACATGGGGCTCGTGACGTTGACTCATACGCCCAACCCCATGGGGTTTCTCTCCCGGATCCTGCACCGGCCCGACAACGAGAAACCGTACATCCTGTTCCCCGTCGGGTATCCGGCCGAGGAAGCGACGGTACCGGATCTGGTGCGCAAACCGCTGGCCGAGATCGTCCAGGTGAACGACGGCTCGTCCGCCGGCCCCGGCACCACCGAGGGGAGGGGAGGCTGATGCTGGAATCGATCCGCTCGATCTTCGGTCGCCGGATGACGGACGATGCCCCCGACCCCGGGGTTCCGGAGTCGCCCGAATCGGGGCTCTCCCCGATCCAGGTGGCGGCGTGTGCGCTGTTGCTGGAGCTGGCCTGGGCGGACGACGAGTTTGCCGAATCGGAGCGGGCCCAGCTTCTCCACACCATCGAACGGCAATTCGCGCTCGATCCGGACGGGGCGGCGGAGTTGATCGCCGCGGCGGAAGCCGAGCGGCGGGAAGCGGTCGACCTGTTCCAGTTCACGTCGCTGATTGCGCGGGAGTACGACGAGGCCCGGAAGATGGTCCTGCTCGAGGCGATGTGGGGTCTGGTCTACGCGGACGGCATGGTGGAGAAACACGAGTCCTACCTGATGCGCAAGGTGTCGAAGCTGCTCGACGTGCGCCCCGGTTTTCTCGGGGAAGCCCGGCGCAAGGTGCGGGCCGCTCACCCCGATCCGGACTCCGGCGCGGGCGCATGACCGGGCCGGGATCGGGAGGGGCCGAGGGTGGCGGGGGGCTGGTGGATCGCCTCCACCGTCATCTCCTGGATTCGGCGCTGTTGACCCCCCCGGGCCTCACCCTGGTGGCGGTGAGTGGTGGTCCGGATTCCGTTGCGCTCCTGAACCTCCTGCACGCGCTTCGCGACCGGCTCGCCATCGATCTCGCTGTGCACCATGTCGACCACGGCATCCGCCCGGAGTCGGGCCGGGTGGCCGACGCGGTGGTCGAGTTGGGCCGGCGGCTGGACATCCGGGTGGGCGTGACCCGTCTCCGGCTGGGCGCGAGCGCATCCGAGACCCGGGCCCGGGAGGCGCGGTACCGGGCCCTGTTCCAGGCGCAGGAGGCGTTGGGGGCGCGGTACCTGGTCACCGCTCACCACGCCGACGATCAGGTGGAGACGGTTCTCCAGCGGCTGGTCAAGGGGAGTGGGATCCCGGGCCTGGCCGGCATTCCGGCGGTGAGGGACGATGGACTGGTGCGGCCCCTGCTGGGGTTCCGGAAGGCGGAGCTGCTGGACTGGCTGGCCGGCTCGACGGCGGGGGACTGGGACCTCGATCCGGCCAACGCCGATCCCCGTCACGACCGGTCGTGGATTCGAACCCGACTCCTGCCGCCGCTCGAGCGGCGGTTTGGCGCAGCCGCCACGGCGGGGATCCTGGCCGTGGCCGGCCATGCGGAGGCGGAACGGCGGGCGTGGGCCGAGGTGCTGGACAGACTCCCGGATCTGGCTTTCACCCGCGACGCGGAGGGGGCGGGGGAGGGGGGAGTCGAGCTTGCCCGCGATGCGCTGGCCCTCTATGATCAGCCCCTGTCCCACATCCTGCTCATGGCGGCCGCCCGGGAAGCGGGTTGCCTTCTGGGGCCCCGCCGGGCCGCCCGGGTGTTGCCGGCCCTCCTCGCCGCTCCCAGTGGCCGTCGGTTCGATCTGGGCGGAGGATGGATGGCGGAGACCGTGTTTCGCCGACTGCGGATCGTCCGGGTGAACCGGGCCCCGGCGGCCGGCGTTCGGGTGTTCTGGGGCGGAACCGAGGAGGGCTCCGTCGCCTTCGGTCGGTGGCGCATCGTCTGGCGGAAGGGCCGGGCCGGCCGGCCCGAGCGGGGTGGGCACACGACCTGGGTCACCCCGGGCGGCATGGCCGGTGCGGTCCGCGGGCCCGGGCCCGGCGACCGGCTCCGGCCCCTGGGTGGGCCAGGACGGCGCAAGGTGAGCCGGCTCCTGATGGAGGAGCGGGTACCGCGGTGGGCCCGGGCCGATTACCCGGTTCTGGAGCGGGAAGGGACCATTATCTGGCTGCCCGGTGTCTGCCGCTCCGATGCGGCGGTGCCGGCACCGGGAACCCTGGCGGTGCGGATCGATGCCAACGTCGACTGAGATCGAGGCCCTCATGGGCGGGCGGGCGATCAGCGAGATCGTCTTCGACGCCCCCGGCATTGCGCGGCGGGTGGAGGAGCTGGGGCGGGAGATCACGGTCCACTATCCCGAGGGGGATCTCCTGGTCCTGGGCCTCCTCAAGGGGAGTTTCATCTTCCTGGCCGACCTGGTTCGGACGATTCGGCGGCCGCACAGTGTAGATTTCCTGGTGGTATCCTCGTACGGTGAAGGCACGACCTCGAGCGGCCGGGTCCAGCTCGTTTACGACCCCGGAACGGATCTGGCAGGGAAACATATTCTGGTGGTTGAGGATATCATTGATTCAGGGAATACGGTGAACCGACTGGCGCGCGTCCTCCTCGACCGGCAACCCCGGAGCCTCGAGGTCTGCGCCCTGTTGCACAAGCGTCTCGGCGCACCGCTGGTGGTGGAGCCCCGGTTTGTGGGGTTCGATGCGCCACCGGACTTTCTGGTGGGTTACGGGCTCGATCACGCGGAAGCGTTCCGGCACCTTCCGTTCGTGGCGAGCATTAAGGAATAGTCGCATGGCTGAGTCCCCGCCGAATCGGTGGAACTGGAATACCGCGAGCAAGAACTTCCTGTTCTGGCTGCTCGTCATCCTGCTGCCCATTGCCTTCTGGAAGATGCTGGGAACGGCGGGGCAGAATCGGGTCGAGGTGACCTACACCCAGTTCCGCAACCAGCTCGAGCTGTCCAACATCGCCGAGGTCGAGATCACCGACGGGAAGTTCGTCGAAGGCGAGTTCAAGCGGGCGGTGCCTGTCTCCGGGCGCGAGGTCGAGCAGTTCCGGGTGGTGCTGCCCATCAAGGATTCCGAGGACCTGATCACGGCACTGGTAGGCCAGAACGTCCGGATCAAGGGCAAGGAGCCCAAGACGCCGATCGGCTTCATCTTCATGCAGTCGCTCCCGTGGATCATTCTGATCGGCCTGTGGATCTTCTTCTTCCGGCAGGTGCAGCAGGGCGGGAACCGCGCGTTCCAGTTCGGCCGGTCCAAGGCCAAGCTCCTGACCGGGGACACGCCCAAGGTGACGTTCGGCGACGTGGCGGGAGCGGAAGAGGCCAAGGTCGAACTCGAGGAAATCATCGAATTCCTCCGCGAACCCCAGAAGTTCCAGCGCCTCGGCGGGCGGTTGCCTAAGGGCGCGCTGCTGGTCGGTCCTCCGGGCACCGGCAAGACGTTGCTGGCCAAGGCGGTCGCCGGAGAAGCCGGTCGGCCCTTCTTCTCCATGTCCGGTTCGGATTTCGTCGAAATGTTCGTCGGGGTCGGGGCGTCGCGCGTGCGGGATCTGTTCGAGCAGGGCAAGGCGCACGCGCCGTGCCTGATCTTCATCGACGAGATCGACGCGGTGGGCCGGCACCGGGGGGCGGGGCTGGGCGGTGGGCACGATGAGCGGGAACAGACGCTCAATCAGCTCCTCGTGGAGATGGACGGTTTCGAGTCCAACGAGGGCGTGATCCTCCTCGCCGCCACCAACCGGCCCGACGTGCTGGACCCGGCGTTGCTGCGGCCCGGTCGGTTCGACCGGCAGATTGTGGTGGATATGCCCGACCTGCGGGGCCGGGAAGCGATCCTCCGGGTCCACGCCCGGAAGATTCCGCTGGCGGATACCGTGCGGCTCGACGTTATCGCGCGCGGCACGCCCGGCCTGGCCGGCGCCGACCTGGCCAACCTGGTCAATGAGGCCGCGCTCCTCGCCGCCCGGCGGAGCCAGCAGCGGGTCACGATGGTCGATTTCGAGGATGCGAAGGACAAGGTGATGCTGGGGATCGAGCGACGGAGCCTGCACCTGTCCGAGGAGGAGCTGAAACTGACGGCGTATCACGAGGCGGGGCACGCCATTGTCAGCATCAAGGTCCCGGGCCTGGATCCGGTCCACAAGGTGACGATCGTACCTCGGGGTCGGGCCCTGGGTCTGACCTTTTCGCTCCCCGAGGAGGATCGTCACAACCTCACCCGGCAGTACATGCTGGGCCGGCTGGCGATGATGTTCGGCGGTCGCATGGCCGAGGAGCTGGTGTTCGGGATCGAGAAAGTCACCACCGGGGCGGCCCAGGACATTCAGCAGGCCACGGATCTCGCCCGTCGCATGGTGACGGAGTTCGGGATGAGCGACCTGTTGGGGCCGGTGGCGATCGGCGAACGGGAACACCAGGTGTTCCTCGGCCGGGAGTTTGCCCAGCACCGCGAGGTCTCGGAGAAGACGGCCGAGGTGGTCGATGCGGAGATCAAGCGGATTCTCCAGACGGCCTACGAGCGCGCCCGGGACATTCTCGAGAAACACACAGATGTCCTGCACGCCATGGCGAGCGCGCTGCTCGAACGTGAGACCCTCGAACGGGACGACGTGCTGCTCCTGGGGGCCGGCAAGCCTCTGCCTTCCCGGGACGATCTCCCCGGTCTGCCGGCCGCCGAATCCCGGCCCTCGCCGCCGCCGGCTCCGGAGGCGGGGACATCGGACACGGGCCCGGTGCTCGGCACGCCGGGGCCGGAACCTGCCGGGGCGTGAAACTCACACGAGTCGACCGGGCACAATCCACCACCACCGCCCACGCGCTCATGCTGCGCGGGGTGCGGGCGGTACGCGCCGACGCGGCCGCCGCCGGTCTCCGGCCGGTGAATCTCTGGTTCGACGAGATCGGGGCCGCCGACCGGGAGCGTCTGGTGGAGGCCGCCGCCGGCATTGGCATTGACTGCCTGAGCGGGCCGGACTGGGTACTGTGGGCAGGGCCGCTGGCCCGGCTGGCGGCAGCCATCCGGCCCGGCACGTCACCCCTGCCAACCTCGCTGGCGGAACGGGTGGGGGCGGCGTTACAGGATCGGGAGCCGACCGCCTGGCGCACGGCCGTGGGCCGGGTCTCGCTCGACCGACCGGTGGTAGTCGGGATTCTCAACACGACCCCGGATTCCTTCAGTGACGGCGGTCGGTTCCTCGACCCGGCTGCCGCGGCCGCGCGGGTCGACTCGATGTTCGAGGACGGTATGGATGTGCTCGATATCGGGGCGGAATCCACGCGCCCCGGTGCCCGCCCGGTCCCGGTGGACGAGGAGTGGTCGCGCCTGGCGCCGGTGCTGCGGTGGGTGGTGGCCCGCCACCCCGGACTGCCGGTCAGCATCGATACCACGAAGGCGGAAGTGGCCCGGCGCGCTCTGGCCGAGGGAGCCTGGATCATCAACGATGTGTCCGGCCTCCGGCTCGATCCGGAGATGAGCGAGGTGTGTGCCGAAACCGGGGCCGGGCTCATCGTGATGCACTCCCGGGGTCGGATGTCCGAACTCGCGAGTTACACCCACGCTCCCGCAGATGACGTGGTCGCAGCGGTGGGGACCGAGCTGGCAGAGGCCGTGGTCCGGGCGGAGGATGCCGGCATCGAGCGGGATTGCCTGGTGATCGATCCCGGGCTCGGTTTCGGCAAGCGGCCCGACCAGACCTTCGCTCTGATCCGACGGCTCGAGGAGTTGGCGTTCCTCTCTCTGCCGATTATGGTTGGCCCGTCCCGCAAACGATTCCTGGCCGGCGTCGGTGGGGATCCCGATGCGGCCACCGCCGGGGCGGCAGTGGAAGCCTTTGAGCGTGGCGCCCGCCTGTTCCGGGTTCACGCCGTGGGCCCGACCCGTGCGGCGCTCGACGTCGCGCACGAACTGCGGAGCCACTGAATGCCGCTGGAACAGTTCCGGTTTCTGATTCCGGGTGTACGCGACGTGATCGAGATCCTGATCGTCGCGTTCGTCCTGTATCGGGTGCTGGTGTTCCTCGTCGGTACCCGTGCGCTCCAGATCCTGGTAGGGCTCGTGGTGCTGGGCCTGGTGTACTTCGTCGCGATCCTGCTCAAGTTCACGATGATCACGGCGCTGCTCGGACTGATCTTTACCTATTTGGCCTTTGCCGCGGTGGTGGTGTTCCAGCCGGAAATCCGGCAGGCCCTGGCGCGCCTGGGCCGGTCCAGGGTGATCGCTTTTCTGGCCCACCCCGAGACGGCGGCGGTCACCGACGAGATCGCCGAGGCGGTGGCGAGCCTCTCGCGGCAGGGTATCGGGGCCATTATTGCCGTCGAGGGAGAGGTTTCCCTCAACGACTACCTGGAGTCGGGGAAGGAGATGCGGGCGGCGGTGTCGGCCGATCTGCTGGTGACGATCTTTACGCCGTACTCGCCCCTGCACGATGGGGCCGTCGTCATCCGCGGCGGACAGATCATCGCCGCCGGGTGCGTGCTGCCGCTGACCCAGTTTCCCGTGGAGGACCGTTCGCTCGGGACCCGGCACCGGGCGGCGCTCGGCCTGTCGGAAGAGACCGACGCCATCGTGATCGTGGTGTCGGAGGAGACATCCAAGGTATCGATTGCCATGCGGGGGCTGCTCCACCGGGGGGTGAGCGACCAGCAGCTTCGCGAGGTCCTGGCCGGCCGGAGCTGGCCCTCGGTGCTTTCGGCGGAGACCCCGCAACCGGTCGGATCGTGACGTGTTGAGGAGAATGGGGACGCAACGATGACAACGGAATCGACGGCAGGCCGGTTTTCGGCCGTGTGGCAACAACGGGATTACCGGGCGGCGGTGGCGGTCTTTGCCGTGGTCTTTATCGGCTACCTGGTGACGGTGGCCCCCACCGTGACGTTTTGGGATGCCGGGGAGTTCCTCGCGGCGTCGAGGATCCTGGGGATTCCCCATCCGCCCGGTACCCCTTTCTTCGTGTTCCTGACCCACGTCTGGGGCATGATCTTTCCGTTCGGGGGCTATGCCTTCCGGATCAACACGCTGACGGCGCTGTTCAGTTCCTGCTCGGCCGCATTCATGTTCCTGGTCGTGTTGCGCGGCCTCCAACGCGGCGAGGATACCGATCCCCTCTGGACCTACGGGGGCGCGGCGGCCGCGGCACTCTGTTCGGCGTTCGTCTTTACCGTGTGGCAGAATTCGAACGAGTCCGAGGTCTACATGGTCTCGGCGTTCCTGATCGCCGTCAGTTCCTGGTTGGCCATCCTGTGGCGCTCGTCGCGCGGCACCGCCCGCGCCGCTCACGTTCTGCTGCTGATGGTGTACCTCGGGGCCCTCAGCATCGGCAACCACCTGATGACCCTGCTGGTGGGACCGGCCCTGATCGGCTACATGGGGCACGTCCTGTATACCGAGCCGCTGGACGACGAGGGCAGCCGGCGCGTCGAGCGGGGACAGTGGCTGGTCCTCGCGTCGGTGTGGGCGCTGCTGATCGGGGTGGGACTCGGGAGTACCAGTCTCACCGTCCTCGCCGGGGTCATGCTGGCGCTGGCCGGTGCGTACTCCATGTTGATGGCGGGTCGATGGGGATTCACCGTCGCGGTGCTCGCCCTCTCCGCGGTCGGCGTGTCGACGTATCTCTTTCTCTACATCCGGGCCGGTCTCCATCCGTTCATCAACGAGGCGGACCCGTCGACCTGGCAGTCGCTCCTGGCGGTGATTCGGCGGGAGCAGTATCCTCCGCGGCTCCCGATCGACAACCCGATCTACCCGTCCGGGCCGGGGAATCCGGGCCGTTCGCTTCAGATCATCGGACTCCAGCTCCAGAACTATCTCCAGTACTTCGACTGGCAGTGGGCCAACGGCCTGGCCCGCACCAAGCCGGTGTTCGCCATCGCCCGGCTCCCGTTCACCCTGCTGTTCACCACCCTGGGCATCGTTGGTGCGGCCGCTCTGCGCCAGCGTGACCGGTCGGCGTTCTGGTTGCTGGTGCTGATCTTTCTCATCACCGGCCCCGGCCTGATGGGGTACATGAACTTCAAGCCGGGCTTTTCGCTGGGGTACGATCTGTACCCCGATGCCACCATGCACGAGGTGCGGGAGCGGGACTATTTCTTCACCATCTCGTTCCAGGTGTGGGGCCTGCTGGCCGGCATCGGGATCGCGGCGCTGTACCGCGTTGTCCGCGACGCCATCTCCAGTGCCTCGGCCCGCCGGCTGGCCGCGCCGGTCTTTGCCCTGGCGCTGCTGCCCTACGGCCTCAACTTCACGGCGGCGAGCCGAGCCCATGGGCCCGATCCGCAACTCGCCCGCGATTTCGCCTACGACCTCCTGCAGTCCGTGGAACCCTATGGGATTCTCTTTACCAACGGGGACAACGACACCTTTCCCCTGTGGTACCTGCAGGAGGTCGAGGGAATCCGCCAGGACGTGTCGGTCGTCAACCTGTCCCTCGGCAATACCGACTGGTACATCCGACAGCTCCGGGACAACCCGGTGCGACCGTTCGTGCCGGAACAGGCTCCATTCTACGCGAATCTCGCTCCGGCCCAACCGCCTCCGCCGCTGCACACGCTCAGCGACGCGGACATCGAGAGCATGGTCCCCCAGCGCCTGCGCGATTCCCTCCGGTTCCGGGTGGGGTTGATCGACCACACCCTGCCGGCGAACACGCCGCTGTTCATCAAGGACATGCTGATGTTGCGGCTGATTGCGGAGAACGCCGGCCGACCCGAGGGCCAGCGGCGCCCGATCTTCTACTCGACGACGGCGGGCAGCTCCAACTGGATCAATCTGGGGCTCGATCGCTACGTGGTGCAGGAAGCGCTGACGCTCAAGGTGTACGCCAACGAACGGCCGGATCTCTCGCGACTCGGCCAGGGGCTGTTCGGGGCGGTGGACATTCCCCGCACCGATTCCCTGGCGTGGAATATTTACCGGTATGCCGGCCTGTTCGACGTCGATTCGCTCGACCTCTATCCCACCGAACGGAACATTGCCACCAACCTCACCCTGCCGTTCCTCACGTTGTCGCGGGCCTACCAGCTTCGCGGAGACCTGGAGGCGGCCCGGCGGAACCTCGAGCGTGCGTACCACCTGACGGCGGATCCCAGCTACCGGGCGGCGCTTCAACGGCTCACGGCGCCCGGTTCTACCGGTTTCGGGGATACGGCGGTGGCCCCGGCCGCCGCCGACACCGGGCCCCCCGGGAACTGAGTCCGGAGTCGGTGGGGCGTCGCCGGGCCGTCCCGGGGACGACGGCGGTACGTTGTCCGATTCCGGCGGCCGGTTGAACGGCGTTCGGGTCCCCTCTACCTTTACCGGCTATGATTGAAGCGGCGGTGCGGGAGCGCCTGGCGCGGGTCCGGGAGACGATTGCCGCCGTGTGCGAGGCCGAAGGGATTGGCGTTCCGCCCCGGATTGTCGCCG
>Ga0114931_10011369_pt1 | contig 10524 bp, 9 predicted proteins | sample 2SBtaG_FD_89579 | JGI IMG/M metagenome (GOLD analysis project Ga0114931, IMG submission 89579) | Deep subsurface microbial communities from Kolumbo volcano to uncover new lineages of life (NeLLi) - 2SBTROV14_V59a metaG | ecosystem: Environmental > Aquatic > Marine > Volcanic | place: Kolumbo...
GACAACACCGCTTCCATGTCTGTCATTTCGGCTATCTTGCGCACCCGGGCATCAACATAGCTCTCGTCGGCGCCCCGGTTTCTCAGCGGGAAGGCAAGATTGTCGTAGACGCTCATGGTGTCGTAGACGACCGGGAACTGGAACACCTGCGCGATGTTGCGTTCTGCCGTAGGCAGTCCGGTCACATCCTTGTCGTCGAAGAGAATCCGCCCCTCGCTCGGCACCAACAGGCCGGAAATGAGATTGAGCAACGTTGTCTTGCCGCAACCTGATGGCCCCAATAATGAATAGGCACCACCATCCTGCCAGTTGTGATCCATGCGCTTCAGCGCATAGTCCGCCGGCCCCTGCGGGTGCGGAAGGTAGGAATGCGCGAGTTGTGAGAGCGTGATCTTGGCCATGTCCGTATCTCACGCTGCCCGGGCGAAGGAAGCGGCGGCTATCAGCCGGCCATCTTCGCCGAAAATGTAAAGATGTCGGGGATCGACGAATACCTCCATCGGCGCGCCAATGCCCATTTCGTGGACCCCGCCGACCAGCGCCACCCAGCGCCGGTCGTCGTAATCGACATGGATGAAACTCTCAGAGCCGGTGATCTCGGTCACCGCCACCACTACTGCAAAGCCCAGTGCATCAGGGCTGTTGCGTTCCAATGACAGATGACTGGGCCGGAACCCGGCGGTATATCCTCCATCGGCAAGTTCAGCGAAAGCACCCGGAGCCTCCATCTCCCGCCCATCAGGCAATGAAATCCGGCTGCCGTTCTTGCGCACCGGCAGGAAATTCATTGGCGGGTCTGAAAAAACCCGCGCGGTAATCGCATCGGCGGGCCTGCGATAGACATCGGAAGTCGGCCCTAACTGCAACACCCGGCCCTCCCACAGGCATGCGGTGTTCCCACCCAGAAGCAATGCCTCGTGTGGCTCGGTCGTGGCATAGACGAAAATAGCGCCTGACTCGGCAAAGATGCGCGGGATCTCCTCTCTCAGCTCCTCGCGCAGCTTGTAGTCCAGGTTGGCGAGCGGCTCGTCTAGCAGCACCAGTTCCGAGCGCTTCACCAGCGCACGCGCCAATGCACAGCGCTGTTGCTGACCACCAGAGAGTTCAAGCGGCTTGCGCTCCAGCATCGGCCCGAGTTTCAGCAGATCTGCGGTTTCACGCACCGCGTTATCGATCTCGTCGCGTGGCTTGCGCTGAATACGCAGTGGTGAGGCAATGTTTTCATAGACCGTCAGCGTCGGGTAGTTGATGAATTGCTGATAGACCATCGCGATCTGGCGTTTCTGGACAGGAACGCCTGTGACATCCGCGCCATTCCAGATAATACGACCCTCGGTCGGCCGGTCGAGTCCGGCCATAAGGCGCATCAGCGATGTCTTGCCCGCCAGTGTCGGGCCAAGCAGCACGTTCATCGTGCCCCGCTCGAGCTCGAGTGTGGTGGGGGGAATGTGAACCTCGGCACCACGTCCGAACCCGACACCTTCGAGCAAAAGCGTCATCCCGGTCCTCCCCGCGCAAGCCGCTGCGGCCCATGGTTATCCAGGTTAATTTCCGTATTTTCCTTCACCCGTCCTGACATCCATTGATCCAGCGCCCTCGTCTCGTCCTCCGTCAAGCGCAATCCGAGCTTCGAGCGACGCCATAACACGTCCTCGGACGTGCGCGCCCATTCCCGGTCGATCAGCCAGGCAACCTCCGCTTCGGTCAGATCAAATCCGAAGCATCTGCCCAGGTCCTCGGCTCGTACCGCAGTACCCAGGATCTTCTCGGCTTCGGTTCCATAGGCTCTCGCCATCCGGTGCGCCCAGCGATCACCAAGGAAGGGGTAGTGATTGCTCAGACGCGCGGTCAGTTCCTCGAACCCATCGACCGGGAAATCGCCACCTGGAAGCGTCACGCGCGCAGTCCAGGGTGGGGCAAGTCCACCATAATATGGCGCCAGCTTGTCCAGCGCAGCCTCGGCGAGACGGCGGTAAGTGGTGATCTTGCCACCAAAGACATTGAGAAGCGGCAACGCGCCTCCCGCCTCCTCGATCTTGAGAACATAGTCCCTGGTTGCCGCTGTGGCAGAGCTCGCGCCATCGTCATAGAGCGGGCGGACGCCGGAATAGGTCCACACGACATCATCACGCGTGATCGGATCGCGGAAATACTCCGATGCGGCGGAGATCAGGTAATCCAGTTCCTCGTCGGTGCAGACAGCATCCTCCGGGCTGCCCTCATGATCGCGGTCTGTGGTCCCGATCAGGGTGAAATCATGCTCATAGGGTATGGCGAAGATGATCCGCCCATCCGGATTCTGAAATATATAGGGATGTTCATGGTCGAAGAGCTTGCGGGTCACCACATGGCTTCCCCTCACCAGGCGCACCTTGTCCGGGGTGTCCAGCCGGATCCGGTTCTGGATGATCTCCTGCACCCAGGGGCCGCCCGCGTTCACCAGCCCGCGCGCTTGTACGGTTCTGGCCTCGCCCGAAGCCACATCCTCCAGTACAAGACGCCATGTGTCGCCAATTCGCTCCGCAATCTGACACCGGGTTCGTGGCATGATCTCGGCTCCACGCGCCGACGCGTCGCGGGCGTTCAGCACCACGAGGCGCGAATCCTCCACCCAGCAATCGGAATACTCAAACGCCTTGCGAAAGCCAGGCTTGAGAGGTTTGCCGACAGGGTCGGTCGACAGGTCCAGCGTGCGCGTTGGCGGCAGGATCTTCCGCCCACCGAGATGGTCATAAATGAAGAGACCCAGGCGCAGCATCCAGGCGGGACGAAGCCCCTTCAGATGCGGTAGCACGAAACGTAGCGGCCAGGAGATATGCGGCATGGCCGCCAACAGAACCTCGCGCTCCTTAAGGGCCTCGCGGACCAACCGGAACTCGTAGTACTCCAGATAGCGCAACCCGCCATGAAAGAGCTTGGTGGACGCCGAAGACGTCGCACCGGCGAGATCGCCCTGCTCACAGAGAAACACATCCAGCCCGCGCCCGGCCGCATCGCGCGCGATGCCGCAGCCGTTGACACCTCCCCCGATGATGGCGAGATCGAAGATCCGCTCTGACACTGACTTCCCCTGACAGGCACGCGAGTCGCAGTTTCGAAGTCTTTCGTGATTGCGCGATTTGAGTCAAGTTCATGTTCGGTAATGCGCCTATGCATTCGAATAATTTCTACTGGCGGGAGGCCGTTTCCCGGGTGAATGTATGTTCGGCATGGCAGAGGTGAGCGATAATTTTATATAACTAATTGATATTTTGATATAATTTTCAATACCAAACGCCGCCCGCTTTGACGCCCTTGTCGAAAGCCGGAAAGTGCGTTTATTTTCATGTCTCGAAAGGGAATGTTCGCGTGGCACTATCGTTTCGCCATCACGAGATTATTTCACTCGCGCGCGAGGAGGGGCGCGTGACAGTTGACGATCTCGCCAGCCATTTCGGGGTCACACCGCAGACCATACGCCGGGATCTGAGCGATCTCTGCGATGCCGGTGCATTGACCCGGGTCCATGGCGGTGCTGTGCCAGCCTCGGGCGTTGCCAATCTGGGCTACGAAACCCGCCGCGATATCGCCAGCGCCGAAAAGGATGCGATCGGGCAACTCTGCGCGAGCGAAATTCCGGATAATGTCTCACTCTTCATCAATGTCGGCACAACAACCGAGGCAGTCGCCAGGGCCCTCAGCGGGCATCGTGATCTTCTCACCATCACCAACAACATCAATGTCGCCAACACACTGATGCACAACCCGACCTGTCGTGTCATCGTCGCCGGTGGTCTGCTTCGGCGCTCGGACGGCGCTCTTACCGGCGAGGCAACGGTCGATTTCATCCAGCAGTTCAAGGTAGACTACGCCATCATCGGCACATCGGCGATCGACGAGGACGGCTCGCTTCTGGATTTCGACTACCACGAAGTGCGTACCGCCCAGGCCATCATCCGTAACGCGCGCAATGTTTATCTGGTGGCGGACAACACCAAGTTCGCACGCTCGGCACCGATGCGGATCGCGCGGATAGATGCCATTGACGCGTTTTTCACCGACAGGCCGCCGCCGGAACAATTCATCGCATGTTGCAAGGTTGCCGGTGTATCGATCGCCATTGCGAAATCCGGTTCATCCGATCCGAACGGCCCGTCCAACGATATCGAAAAATCAACTGGATGAAAGATTACCCGGCCCGAACGAGGCCGGGAGCAAATCTGTCAGCGTGAAGCGGGCCCGCGCACCATCAGGATCGCAAATCAGGATCGGGGTTTCCGGCGCCGCGAACTCGCGAATTCGCTGGCGGCAACCGCCGCAAGGCGTGCATGGTTCGCCCTCCGGGCCGGCTACCGCGACGGCCTCGATCCGACGGCCGCCTCCGGCGATCATCGCCGCAATGGCCGCTGTCTCGGCGCAAACCCCATCCGGATAGGCCGCATTCTCGACATTTGTGCCCGAGTGGATGCGCCCTTTCTCATCTAGCACCGCAGCTCCGACAGAATAGCCCGAATAGGGTGAATAGGAGTGAGTTCGGACGGCGATTGCGGCTTCAACAAGTTCAGCCATGTGGATAAATTCCGTACTCATCCTCAGCGCTCCTTCACATAAGGTGTGCCGAGCGCCCTCGGCGGAATCGCCTGGCCGAAGAACCCGGCCAGCAGGATTACCGTTGCGATATAGGGCAGCACAAGAATCATCTCGACCGGAACGACCCCGATCACTGGCATTTCCGTGCCCTGCAGGCGTGCTGCTATCGCCTCAAGAAAGCCGAAGATCAGGCACGCGAACAGAACCGGCCAAGGCCGCCACTTTCCGAAGATCATCGCCGCGAGTGCGATGAAGCCCTTACCGGCGCTCATCTCGCGCACAAAGCCTGCGCCATGGGCGATGGAGAGATAAGCGCCCGCCAGACCGCATAGGCAGCCCGCTATCAGAACAGCACCATAGCGCAACCTGGTGACACTTAGCCCGGCGCTGTCGATTGCCTCCGGCGCCTCACCGACGGCGCGTAAGCGGAGTCCGAAAGTTGTTCGATAGAGCAGGAAATAGACCGCCGGCACGGAGGCCAGGGCAATATAGACGAGGATATTGTGCCCGCTGATTAGCTCTGAATAAAGCGGCCCAAAGACCGGCACGCCGCCAAGTGTCGCGGCCAGCGGCAGCGCGATCGATCCGAAACGCTCCTCCGGGCCCAGTAACGGTGTCTGCCCACCCTGCTGGAAGAGCGCAATGCCGACGACCACCGTCAATCCCGAGGCAAGGATGTTGATGGCAACGCCGGAGATGATATGCTCGCCCTTGTGGGTGATGCAGGCAAAGCCATGCACCAGGCTCAGTGCCGCCCCGACCAGAACGGCGGCAAGCACACCAAGCATGGCGAAACCGGAGAGCGAGGCGACCGCGGCCGCGGCAAAGGCCCCGGCAAGAAGCTTTCCTTCAAGTCCGATATCAATTACCCCTCCGCGCTCGGAAATCAGCCCGGCCATGGCACAGAGGATCAGCGGTGTCGCAAGCCTCAGCGTCGCATCGAGGATGTGCAAAAGATCGATCCACAGATCAGGCATCGCGTGCCCTTCCCGCTTTCAGAACGGCAAAGATCCGTCCAAGCACCGGCGTGAACATCAGTGCCAGCGCACCCGAGAACAGAATGATCAGCCCCTGGATCATCAACACCATCTCGCGGGTGATGGTCTGGAACTCGAAATCGAGCTCGGCACCGCCCTGGAAGAGCGCCCCGAAAAGCAGGCTGGCGAGGATGATCCCGACCGGGTGATTGCGCCCCATCAGCGCCACAGCTATGCCGGTGAAGCCATAGCCCGAGGTCCAGTTCAGGATCAGCTTGTGCTGCACCCCGAGTATCTCATTGAGCGCCATCATCCCGGCCAACGCCCCCGAGATTGCCATCGCGATGACGATCATCCTCGGCACCCGAATGCCGGCATATACGGCTGCGGGATCGCTCTGGCCGATTGCGCGCAGGGCATAACCGAACTTGGTGCGCCAGATCAGAATCCATACCCCGAGGGCAGCAGCAAGCGCAACAAGGAATGAGAGGTTGAGCGGCGAGGAGGCCACATCGAAACCCAACGCCCGCGCCCAGTCATGCAGATAGGCGAGATTCGTACCCCCGGCGAATTCACGCGTCTGCGGCGAGCTCTGTCCGGGCCGCATCAACGGCCCGGACAAGAGGCCGACCATCAACCCGGCGGCGATGAAATTGAACATGATCGTGGTAATCACGACATGGCTGCCGCGGTAGGCCTGCAGGTAACCCGGTATGAGTGCCCAGCCAGCGCCGAATGCAGCGGCGGCAAGGACCGCCAGCGGCACGACGATCAGGCCCGGGAGAAACGGATCGAGTGCGAGGCAGACCAGCGCTGCGCCGAGGCCACCGAGGCTGGCCTGTCCCTCGCCACCGATGTTAAAAAGCATGGCGTGGAAAGCGACCGATACTGCAAGCCCGGTGAAGATGAAATTGGTGGTGTAGTAGAGCGTATAGCCGAGACCGCCCGGGTAGATGAAGGCACCCTTCAACATGATGCTCATCGCCTCGACCGGATTCTCGCCGATCAGGGCGACGACCACGCCCGACACCGTGAAGGCGAGCGTCAGATTGACAAGCGGAATCAACCCGATCTCGGCCCAGCGCGGCAAGGCTGTCGCGCTCATGCCGCCGCCCCACCAGCAATACCCGCCATCATCAGGCCGATCGTCGGGTGATCAGCCCGGTCGCGCGGCACGATGCCCACCACCCGGCCGGCGTTCATCACCATTACCCGATCCGAGAGCGCCAGGATCTCATCAAGCTTGACCGAAACCAGAAGGACCGCGCAGCCGGCCTCCTTCAGGTCCACGAGTTGATCATTGATGAACTCGATAGCACCAATATCGACTCCACGCGTCGGTTGCCCGACCAACAGTACATTCGGGCCAGCGTCGATCTCACGGGCCAGCACCAGCTTCTGCTGATTTCCGCCGGAAAGGTTCCGCGCCCTGAGGCGCGGGTTGGGCGGACGGATATCGAAACGGTCCATCAACCGCTGGCAATGTTTCTGCATCGAGGCAGGGTTGATGAAGGCCCCCGCACCCGCAACCAGACCGTTGTGATACCCCAGAACGGCATTCTCGCGCGCCTCGAAATTCAGGATCAGCCCTCGCCGGTGTCGGTCCTCAGGCACATGCGCAAGACCGAGATCACGCATCAGCGCGGGATTGGCCTGACGGGCCCGTCCAAATTCGTGGCCGCCTATTCGGATCCTGCCCGTCTGCACCTGCAGGATGCCCGCCAGAAGGTTGAGTAGCTCCGACTGTCCGTTGCCCGAAACCCCGGCAACGCCGAGGATCTCGCCCGCATGAAGTTCGAAACTGACATTGTTGAGCCGCGTCACCCCGTCGACATCGCACCAGGTGAGCCCCTCGGCGGTCAGCGCAACTCCGGTGGAGGCGGCATCGCTCTTCCGCGCCTCGAGCAGAACCTTCCGCCCGACCATCATCTCGGCCAGTTCCTCGCGGCTGGTCTCCGAGGGGCTGCGATTTCCGACCATCCGGCCATTGCGCATCACCGAGATCGCATCACAGACTTCCATCACCTCGCGTAGCTTGTGGGTAATCAGGATGATGGTGACTCCCTCACCCCTCAACGCCCGGAGGATATCGAAGAACCGGTCGGTCTCGTCAGGTGTCAGCACTCCGGTCGGCTCGTCAAGGATCAGCACCCGGGCGCCGCGCCTCAGCGCCTTGAGGATCTCAACACGCTGTTGCAGACCGACAGGCAGATCGCCCACCAGTGCATCCGGGTCAATCTCAAGGCCATGCTCGCGGCTGAGTTTCTCCAGTTCGCGGTGGGTCTCAGCCCGGCCTGCGGACAGCATCGCACCACCCTCGGCCCCCAGCATCACGTTCTCGAGCACCGTGAAGGTCGGGACCAGCATGAAGTGCTGGTGCACCATGCCGATGCCGTGAGCGATCGCATCGGAGGAATTCCGGATGATTGCGGTCGAGCCGTCGATCTCGATGACTCCACCATCGGCAGCATAGAAGCCGTAGAGGATGGAAACGAGCGTCGATTTACCGGCCCCGTTCTCACCTATGATCCCGTGGATGGAGCCGGTTGCGATGTCGAGATCGATATCGGCATTTGCCTGCACGGCACCGAACGCTTTCGAGATCCCGCGCAGCCGGATGGCCGGAACCGACGTGGGTTCGGATTGCTCCTGAGAGAGCCGGTCGCTCACCTCCGCCTCAGAACGGGCAGCTCTGGTCGGTCTCGTAGTTGTGGACATTTATCTTGCCCGCGATGATGTCCGCCTTGGCCGCTTCGATAGCCACCTTCACGTCATCGGTGATCAGCGAGGCATTATTCTCGTCCAGCGCCCAGTCGATCCCGTTCTCGGCCAGGCCCAGCGTCTGCACGCCGGATGTAAAGTTCCCATCCCTCGCGTCCCTGAAGGTGTCGTATGCTGCCACGTCGACGCGCTTGATCATCGATGTCAGGACCGAACCGGGTGCGAGGCCGTTCTGGTTCGAATCGACGCCGATCGCCAGCTTGCCGGCGTCGGCCACGGCGCGGATGACGCCGAGCCCGGTGCCGCCAGCGGCCTGATAGATCACATCGGCGCCGCGATCCATCTGGCTACGTGCCAGCTCAGCGCCCTTGCTCGGATCGTTCCATGCCGCCGGTGTTGTGCCGGTCATGTTCTGGATCACGACGGTGCCGGACTTTGCCTCCTTGGCGCCCTGGACATAACCGCAGGCGAACTTGCGGATCAGTGGAATGTCCATGCCGCCGACGAAACCGATCTTGCCGGTCTTGCTGGTCATCGCCGCGGCTACACCGACCAGATAGCTTCCCTCGTGCTCCTTGAAGGAATATTGGCGCAGGTTGGGTCTATCGAGCCAGCTCACGTCGATGATTGCGAACTCGACATCCGGGTTATCTGCGGCAACCTTGTCGATGGCGTCAGCCTGACCAAACCCGACCCCCAGTACCACCGTCGCCCCACGGCTGACCATCCGGCGCATCGCCTGTTCACGCTGGGTCTCGTTGGTAACCTCGAATTCCATCACCTCGACACCGGTTTCCCTCGAAAACTTTTGGACGCCGTTCCAGACCCCTTCGTTGAAGGATTTGTCGAACTTACCGCCCATGTCGAAGACCACGGCCGGCCTGAACTCGGCCGCAGTGGCAACCGTTGCGATCAGAGCCAAACCGAGCCCGGCAATCAATGTCTTCATTCGCATGTGTTCTCTCCCATCTTTTTCTGCGCTCTGGCGCCTGATTGAAACCTGTCAGCCTTTCAGGCCGATCTCGCGAAGCCGCTGGGTCAGGAAATCATCCGCCGTGGTGCCCGGCTTCAGTACTACTTCGGGGCGCGGGTGGCAGAACATAGGCATCGAGAGCCGCGCGACGTTCCGGCTGGCTGGAGGATTGACGACCCGGTGCTCGGTCGAGGGGTAAAATCCACCCGACGCCATCTCCAGCATGTCACCGGCATTGATTGCCATCATCCCCGGATCGCAGGGCACGCCGTGATAATTTCCCGCCGTGTCACGCGCCTCGAGCCCGGGTTCGGATCCCGCCAACAACAGTGTTATCAGGTTGATGTCGCCATGCGCCGCAGCCCGAACGGCACCGGGCTCAGGTGCGGCCTCCAGCGCCGGGTAGTGCAGGATGCGCAGGAGATTCTGCGTCGAGCCCCTCAACATCTCGGACAATGGCTCGGAGAACCGCACGCGGACTTCATCTGGCGTGTTATCCTGGATCCAGCCAAGCAGCGTGATGCCAATTTCGGTCAGATCCCAATGCAGCCGACGGGTCTCGATCTCCAATTCCGGGGGTATACGGCCATCGGGGTAGACATGGTAGAACTCTTTCAGGTCCTTGACCAAGCTGTCCTTGGCGTTCTCGGACCGGAACGGGAAATAGCCGTCCTGACGCTCGGGATCGACCGTCCAGTCATGCTTGGCCCCGGAGTTGAAGAACGCACCCCAGGCGGCATAGGTCGCCGCGATCCGGTCCGGGGTTACGGGATGATCCCTCAACACCGCGAAGCCGGTCTCGCAGAGCGAGCGCGCAAACGCCTTTGGGGCCTCCGGGTCGGTGAAGGAAACGGTCTGAATCTCGAACATCTCAGTGGGCGGTCCTGTTTTGCTCAGGGCATGAGTTTAACCGGACCTCGATCTGCGGCAAGCGTCACCCTGCTTCATCAAGTTCACGAACTCTGACCGCACAGCTTCGGCAGCGACCTCCCGGCAAACCCGGACCCGGTGTCCGCCCGTCCCGGTCCCAATCCGGGTGCGGCCCGCTTCGGCACCATCAGTCACCACTTCAATGGGCAGTTCCTCGGCCTTGAAAAGATGCGGGGCGCTGATTGTCAGAACCGCCGTCGGGTCGTGCATGTAGCACCCCGTAAACCCCGCTGTCTCTCGGTGAAAGGCGAAGTAGAACTCAACCGCCGCGCGCAGGAAGCCTCCCGTCATGGGAGCTCCATCGGCGATGGTGTCGAAATCCTGGGGTGTGCAGCGCACCTGTTCGGTGACATC
>Ga0114931_10011370_pt1 | contig 10522 bp, 7 predicted proteins | sample 2SBtaG_FD_89579 | JGI IMG/M metagenome (GOLD analysis project Ga0114931, IMG submission 89579) | Deep subsurface microbial communities from Kolumbo volcano to uncover new lineages of life (NeLLi) - 2SBTROV14_V59a metaG | ecosystem: Environmental > Aquatic > Marine > Volcanic | place: Kolumbo...
AAGACGAAGATATTGATAGCCAACAAATAGAGGGGGAAGAGCCAGATGGCCCGGTTCAGATGGCGTTCTTGGGTGTTTTCCACCACGGCCACCTGGAACTGGCGGGGGAGAAAGGTGATGGCCATCATAGACAGAAATATGAGCCACGCCCAGTCGCCATAGACGTCGCCACCCGGTCCCTCGCCCGGCATGAGCGTAAAGATCTCTTGCAACGAGGGCGTGGCCGCGGCCTGACTGAAGAGATCGTTGAATCCATCGTACATGACGAAGGTGACGAAAACGCCCACGGCCAGGAAAGCCAGCAGCTTGATCACCGACTCGAAGGCGATGGCGGCCACCAGCCCTTCATGGTGCTCGGTCAGGTCTAGATGGCGGGCGCCGAACAGAATGGCGAACACGGCCAGCATGATGGCCACATAAAATGCGGTGTCCTCCACCGTGAATATCTGGCCGATGGGCGCCTGCGGCCCCATATTGGGGAAATTCCAGATCAGATTGAAGGTGGTGGTGACCGCATCCAGTTGCAGAGAGATGTAGGGCACAATGCCCGCGATCGCGATCAAGGCCACGAATCCGCCCAGAAGCTGGCTTTTCCCATAACGGGATGCGGCCAGATCTGCGATGGAGGTGATACGATACATTTTGCTGATACGGATGAATTTGCGCAACACAAACCACCACAGCCCGGCCATGAGCGTGGGGCCCAGGTAGATGGGCAGGAAGCCCACGCCGCTGGTGGCGGCGCGGCCCACGCTGCCATAGAAGGTCCATGCAGTGCAATAGACGCCCATGGAAAGGGCGTAGACAATGGGGTTGCGGATGATGCTGCGTCCCTGCGCGGCCCGTTTGTCGCCATAGTAGGCCAGGGCGAAGAGCACCCCCATATATAGTAAAATAATCAGGAATATGACGCCGCCTTGCAACATGTTTCAAGCGCCCTGACGGTTGTTGAGTAGCATATTTAGGATTCGTCCCCTAATCTGCTCAATATTTCGAGACAAGTAGATCGCATTGACCGATGCTAACGTCGGCGCTCGATGATGAACGCATAGAGTGCGATCAATGTAACCCATGCGACGAAAAGATAAACGTACAGAATCGGCGCGCCGAACAGCAAGTCTGCGCGGTTGAACAAAGATAAAATAGGATAGCTGAAGAGCAATGCGCCGATTATAAATACGGCGATCAGCCGTTGGCCTTTGAGAAAGCGATAGTTCATGTTATGGTCCACAGTTCAAACTCCGGGAGGCGGTCGCCAAAATTCCGGCAATTGGAGTGGCGTCAACCACCTCCCGGAGTTTATTTGGGTGCGGCCAAAATGAGTTGAAACCGCATTCCGGGATTAGGCCAGATCATCTGCCGTTGCGGCGCATCTTGTGGCCTAATCCCGGAATGCTAACTCGTTTACACACACCTAGTACACTGCGGCGCAAATAGGCCGACAGTTCGTAGTACGCGCTTTAGCGCGGGCCTGCCGACAACCGCGCTAAAGCGCGTACTACGAACTGTACGGTAATTTACGCCCGGCTGTACTAGTTTATTTCTAGACGCTCACTTAGCCGGCCAGCGTGCTGATGTCGCCCAATGGCTTGCCCAGCACCTGAGCCTTGAGCAGACGGCGCATGATCTTGCCGCTGCGGGTCTTGGGCAGGTCATCCACGAATTCGATAACCGCGGGGACTGCGATGGGGCCAACCTCGTGGCGGACATGTTGCTTCAGTTCCTGGGCCAAATCATCGCTGCCGGCGAGGCCGGCATTGAGGATGCAGAAGGCGTGGATCACGTTGCCCCGCAACTCGTCAGGCACGCCGATGCAGGCCGCCTCGGCCACCTTGGGATGGCTGACCAACGCGCTCTCGATCTCCGCCGTGCCCAGACGATAGCCGGAAACTTTGATGACGTCATCCATGCGACCAATGATCCAGAAGTAGCCGTCTTCGTCCTTGCGCGCGCTGTCGCCGGTGAAATACCAGCCGAAATCGCTGAACTCCGACCAGTAGGTCTCCACATAGCGATCCGGGTCGCCCCAAACTGTGCGCGCCATGCCGGGCCACGGCCGCTTAAGCACCAGATAGCCATCCTCGTTGGGATCGCACGTCTCGCCGTTGGCCCGCACCACATCAGCCACCACGCCGGCGAAGGGCAGGGTGCCGCTGCCGGGTTTGAGCGGAACCACGGGCGTGGGCGTGATCATGAAGCCGCCGGTCTCCGTCTGCCACCAGGTGTCCATGATGGGGCATTTCTCATGGCCGATATGCTTGTAATACCAGCGCCAGGCCTCAGGGTTGATGGGTTCGCCCACGCTACCCAGGAGGCGCAGGCTGCTCAGGTCGTGGCGTTCGGCCCAGGCTTCGCCAAAGCGCATGAGGGCGCGGATGGCGGTGGGCGCGGTGTAGAGGATGGAAATATTGTAGCGCTCCACCATCTTCCACCAGCGGTCCGGATAGGGATAGCCGGGCGCGCCTTCGTAGATGAAGTTGGTCGCGCCCAGGATCAGGGGCGCATAGACGATGTAGCTGTGCCCCGTGATCCAGCCCGGATCTGCGGCGCACCACCAGCGATCCTCCTCTTTGAGGTCGAAGACGTACTTGAGGGTGGTGGCGATCTGAACCTGATAGCCGCCGCAGGTGTGGAGCACGCCCTTGGGCTTGCCCGTGGTGCCGGAGGTGTAGAGGATGAAGAGGGGATCTTCGGCGTCCATGACCTCGGTCTCGCAATAGGGGCTGGCGATGGGGAGCTTCTCCAGGTCATGCCACCAAAAGTCGCGTCCGGGGACCATCTCCACGTCCTGGCCGGTGCGCTTGTAGACGATCACCTTCTGGACCACCGGGCTGCGGCTGACGGCCTCGTCGGCGATGTCCTTCAGGTTGACGGTCTTGCCCCGTAGCCAGGCCCCGTCGCAGGTCACCAGCACCTTGCTCTGGGCGTCGTTGATGCGGTTGGCCAGGGCCTGCTCGCTGAAGCCGCCGTAGACAACGCTGTGGATGGCGCCGATCTTGGTGGTGGCCAGCATGGCGATGGGCAGTTCCGGCACCCGGCCCATGTAGATGGTGACCGTGTCGCCCTTCTGGACGCCCATGCTCTTGAGGATGTTGGCGAAGCGGTTGACCGCCTTCCAGAGGCTAAAATAGCTGAAGTTGCGCTGATCGCCGTTCTCGCCCTCCCAGATCATGGCCAGCTTATTTTTGCGCCAGCTTTGCGCGTGCCGGTCCAGGGCGTTATGGACGATGTTGGTCTTGCCGCCCGCGAACCATTTGTAGAAAGGAGCGTCGCTGTCGTCCAGCACCTGCTCGTATGGCTCATACCAGTCCAGAAACTCTTTCGCGCGTGCGTCCCAGAAAGCCACCGGATCTTTCAGGGCCGCCTCACGCACCTCCATGTAGTCGGGTACGTTGGCATTGGCCACGACTTCATCTGAGGGGTAATAGATTTCACTGCTGGGAGCTGTTGAAACGTCGGCGCCGTTTGGCATAAAGTCCTCCTTCGGATTTTGTGGTGAAACATCGATGAGTCTTGGCCCAACGCCGCGAAAATGACATCGACGTTGCAGATCGATTCGTTGACGCGGCCGGTGGCGAAGCGATTCAGACGTTGATCTGCGTAGGGACGGCGTTGAACGCTTCATATTAAACTCGATTCGCTCTATTCTTGCAACCGCCAAAACGGCTTGCATACCCGGAGAGATCCCGCGGGATCGCATTCGGCGAGTAATGACGAGCAATCGTTGACGAATCAACAATAAATAGATCATACACAGCCCGTGGCATGCGCACAAAAAACGGAAGAGGGAAAAGTGTTGACATACGGTCGATGGGCCCGTACAATAGTCTACAATTTTCCATCTCTGTTCGTAGGGGTGGCCAGAGACTATCAACACCACGGAAAGCAATTATGAGCGTTAAAACAGCGGTCGCGACGGGCGCGCCCAAGGCAGTCACGAAATCGGCTCGTTTCTGGGAAGTGGACGTCATGCGGGGCGTGGCCATCGTACTGATGATCATTTATCACCTACTTTGGGATCTGTGGCTCTTTCAGGTGTTACCCAATATTGTGCTCTATGACGGCTTTTGGAAGTATTTCCAGCGTTATATCGCCACCAGCTTTATTCTTCTGGTGGGCGTATCGTTGACACTGAGCTATCGGCAGGCCGTCCACAAACGGGGGAGCAGCGCTGGCCTCTTTCCCAAGTTTCTCAAGCGCGGGTTGAAAATCTTCGGCTGGGGCATGGTGATTTCGGCGGTGGTCTGGGTGGCCGGCATCGGCTACATGCATTTCGGCGTGCTCCATCTGATCGGCTTTTCCATCATCGCCGCCTATCCTCTGATCCGCTATCGCTGGCCCAATTTCTTTCTCTGGATGGCGCTTTTCGTCGGCGGCTACTTCCTGCAAGGGCCGACAGTCGATTCCTCCTGGTTGGTCTGGCTGGGGTTCAAGCCGCCCCACTATTATCCTCTGGATTATTTTCCGGTCATCCCCTGGTTTGGCGTGGTTCTCCTGGGCATCTTCCTCGGCAACACCCTCTATGACGTCGATAGCCGCCGTTTCTTTCTGCCGGACTGGGGCGATTTCCCGCCTTTTCGGCTGCTCGAATTCCTGGGCCGCCACTCCCTCGTCATCTACCTGATCCACCAACCCATTCTTTTCGCCATTCTGTTTGCGCTGGGCATCGCCCATTTTTGAAGTTTACACGTCACCCAACCTTCCTGATGCTGTGGTTCCTCTGAAATCTTCGCCTGCGACGGCTCAAATCATCCGCGTTATCTGCGTTCTATCTGAGTCTGGCTGTATAGCTATCGTTTCGAAAATTTTCGAGCGTTGCCAGGATGGTGTTGTGGGTCTATAATAGATGAATCAGAATTGACGCGACGCGACGCGTCGATATGTGCGGCGTCAATAGGAGGCCGTATGCAAAATCCAACAATAACATCTGACGTTCAGGTAACCGATAGCAACGAAACAACCGCCCCCACGGTCAACGGAAAATCATTCAAGAAGACGTCGCCGGATGATAAGTCCACCATGCCCGACAATGGGGATGAGGCGCCGAAGCGCGCCATCAGCCCGGCCACGGCAGCCCGCTCCGCTGCTGAACAAGCCCAGGCCATGTTCCCCACCCTGCCCGCTGAAAATCGGGACGAACGCATCCTCATCGAACCCGCCCAGGATGAAGTGCAGGCTTTCGAATACCTCATGGGCCACCTACCCAGCCATGTGGATGAACCGGGCCGGCGCCAACTGATGAAGGCCTATGTGGTGGCCAGCTACGCCCATCGCAATCAACGCCGCAAGAGCGGCGAGTCGTACATGGTGCATCCCATTGCGGTGACGACGATCCTGGCTGAGTTGAACATGGACGTTGACACCCTAACCGCCGGCCTGCTCCACGACGTTGCCGAAGACACCCTGTTTGACATCGATTATCTCCGGGAGCAATTTGGCGACAAGATCGCCATGCTGGTGGATGGCGTCACCAAGTTCAGCCGCATCAATGAATTGAGCAAGGTCAAGGCAAAACATGGCAAAGGGGAAAGCGCGCCGCGCATGAGCGATGCCAAGGCCGAATCCCTGCGCAAGATGTTCCTGGCCATGTTCGAGGATGTCCGCGTCGTGCTGATCAAACTGGCTGACCGCCTGCATAACATGCGCACTCTGGGATCCCAGCCCAAGCACAAGCAACGACGCATCGCACGTGAAACATTGGATATTTTTGCACCCCTGGCCAATCGGCTGGGCATCTGGCAGATCAAATGGGAGTTGGAAGATCTCAGCTTTCGTCATGTGCAACCCGCCACCTACAAAGAGCTACATCGAGCCATGCAGCAGAAGCGTCGGGAACGAGAGCAATGGGTGATCCGGATCAAGGCCGAGTTGGAGCAGGCGCTCAAGGCTGCACACATCCCTGCCGAGGTGAGTGGCCGCCCCAAGCATATCTACAGCATCTGGAAGAAAATGCAGCGTAAAGGCGTGGACTTCGAGCAGATCTACGACATCCATGGTTTTCGCATCATCGTGGAGAGCGAGGCCCAGTGTTACGCTGCGCTGGGCGTGGTTCACAGCCTGTGGCGTCCGATTCCCGGCGAGTTCGATGACTATATCGCCACCCCCAAAGACAACCAATATCGCAGCCTGCACACCGCCGTGCTCAGCCGGCGCAGCGGTCGCCCGCTGGAAGTGCAGATCCGCACCCGTGAGATGCATGAGGTGGCGGAATTGGGCATCGCCGCCCACTGGCGCTATAAGGAGGGCAAGGCGTATAACGAGGGCTATCAGCAAAAGATCGCCTGGCTGCGCCAACTGATGGAGTGGCGGCATGAAGTCGCAGACGCCGTGGCGTTCATGGATGGCATGAAATCGGACGTCTTCAACGATCGGGTTTATGTCTTCACTCCCCAGGGGGATGTGATCGATCTGCCGGCGGGCGCAACGCCCATCGACCTGGCCTACGCCATCCACACCGAACTGGGACATCGCTGTCGAGGCGCCTATGTCAACGGCAAGTTGGTGGCTCTGGACACCAAGTTGGAGAACGGTGATCAGGTCAATATTATTGCAGCCAAGCGCGGGGGGCCCAGCCGCGATTGGCTGAACCCGAATCTGGAGTACGTGGCCACCCAACGCGCGCGCAGCAAGATCCGCAGTTGGCTACGCAAACAAAACCGGGAGGATAACATCCAGCGAGGGCGTCGTCTGCTGGAAAAAGAGATGAAACGGCTTTCCTCCACCGATAGTTTCGAGTCGGTGATGAAGCTCTTCAAATACGAGAAGGTGGACGCCTTCTTGGCCGCAATTGGATATGGGGAGATCAATTCACAGCAGATCGCCCAAAAGTTGCTGGAGCAAGAGCGGGATCAAAAGAGCGAAGAGGAATTCAGCAAAGGCGTCAAACAGGAAGAGGACGCTGGGCAGCGAGTCGCCACCGGCAGTTTTCAGGTCCAGGGCGTCGATGGGTTGCTCACTCATCTGGGGCGCTGTTGCAATCCGGTTCCCGGCGATCCCATCATTGGCTACGTCACCCGAGGGCGGGGCATCACCGTCCACCACAAGAACTGCCCCAATATCGCCGGCACCATTCGCCAGGGGCGGGAGGGACAGCTCATCGACGTACAGTGGAAGACCCAGCCGGAGCAGACGTTCCCCGTGAAGATTGAAGTCAGCGCCTACGATCGGGCCGGTCTCGTGCGCGATGTCGCCAGTCTGGTGGCCGACGAGCGCATCAACATGTTGAGCATCGAGGCGCTGACCGCGCAGAAGGACAATCTGGCCGTCATCAACGCCACCCTGGACATTCGAGACGCCACCCAACTGACCCGCATTCTGACCAAGATCGATCGTTTGCCGAATATTGTGGAAGTGCGTAGAAAAGTTGGCTGACAAAAGGGAGAAACCGAGTTTTTACGAATACCTGTGATCCCCGCAGTGGCGACACAAAAAACTCGGTTTCTGATACCTATTCGTCTGCCGGGATGCTGAATTTATAGCCGACGCCGCGGACGGTGGTGAGGTAACGGGGGTGGGACGGCTCCGCCTCGATGCATTCGCGCAGCCAGCGAATGTGAACATCCAATGTGCGGGTATCTTCCAGATAGCCTGTTTTCCAGACAGTCTCCATGATCTCTCCGCGTGAGACGACTTCTCCGTTGCGCTCCATCAAAAGCTGCAAGAGCTGACATTGTTTGGGCGTCATCGAATACCGACCGCTAGGCGTCTTCACTGTACGGGTGGCGATATTCAGATAAATGGGATCCAGGTTCAGGTGATAATCCGCGCAGTCGGTGCAGATGCGCAAGATCACAGCCAACACCTGCTTGCGAACCAGAGGCGTCTGGATGAAATCATCGAATGTAAACGTCCCCTGGGGCGGAGCGTCGCCGATTGCGATAATGGCGGCCGTTGGCAGACGGTAACGCACCATTTCGCTAAACCGGGCCCGGCTATTGGGCTTGGCGTCGGTTTCGACCAGGACAATGTGGGGCGGCATGGATCGAACCCGGCGCAGCGCCGCCTTCTGGTTGGTGATCGCGTCGTATTCCAGGCGATAGCCAAGCGCGTGATCACCATTGAGTGATACAGGGTCGGGCGTGTCAATGATTGCACGTAGTTCTTCCGCAAGTTTCGAGCGGCGCCCCACGTGTAAAATGCGAATCGAAGTCGTCTTGGCCATGCCGCTGTTGCCCACTGGGAGGTCCGGATTTTTTGAGGCGTTCCCCATTATAGCGGAAGATGGACTGATCTGCAATGCCCTGAAAAAAGATTGATTGGTGAAATTTGTGCTATAATCAGACAGGGATGTCCAAAATGAGTTGGAACCAGTAACCGCCAACCGATCAAGACACGCACAGGAGGCCATCATGCACCGGATGCTTGTCAAAGAGATCATGCAGCGCCCTGTCTTCACCATCCGCGCCGACGCACCCATAGCCGATGCCGCCCAACTGATGGCGGACTACGACATTCGTCGTCTGCCCGTAGTGGATGATGAGGGCTGCATCATCGGTATTGTGGCCGAGCCGGACATCCGCGAGGCCGAGGCCGCGAGCAGCGCCATCAACAGCTATGATCCCGATGCGGCCCGGCGCTGGCTGACTGTAGGGGAGATCATGAGCCGCGATCCGATCACCATTGGCCCGGATGCAACCGTGGGCCAGTTGGTCCACGCTTTTCTGGAACACAAAATCGGCGGCGTGCCCGTCACCGAGTCCGACCTCCATCATCCCCGGTGCGGCCGTCTGGTCGGCATTGTGACGGAAATGGACATCTTTCGCGTAATCGCGGACATGTGGGCCCAGGAATGGGGCGAGGCGAAGGCTACAGCCGCACAGGCGCCGCCCCTCTGATTTGCGCCACGATCCGGGGCAGCGTCTCCAGTACATACGCCACTTCTTCAGGCGTATTGCTACGACCAAGACTCAGACGCAGAGCGCTGAGCGCTTTCCGGGGCGAGACGCCCATAGCCTCCAGCACATGGCTGGGCTGTTGGGCGCCGCTGGAACAGGCGCTGCCACTGCTGGCCGCCACGCCGGCCAGGTCCAGCGCAATGAGCGCGCTTTCCGCCTCTACGCCATCGATGAGGAAACTGGCGTGGTGGGGCAGCCGCGGCTCCCGAGGGCCGGTCAGTTGGACACCCTCTATGCTTTCCAGCAGGCCGCCGATGAGCTGATCCCGCAGCAGGCGCAGGCGCTTGTCCTCCGCCTCTCGCTCCTCCTCCGCCAGCGTCAGCGCCCTGGCCAGCCCCACAATAGACGGCGTATTTTCGGTGCCCGCTCGTCGCCCTCCCTCCTGACTGCCGCCGGTCATGATCGGCTGAACCGGAACGCCACCCCGCAGATAGAGAAAGCCCGCACCCTTGGGACCGTAAAATTTGTGTGCGCTGGCGCTCAACGCATCCACGTGCAACGCGTTCACATCCAGTGATAGCTTACCGGCGGCCTGCACTGCGTCGGTGTGGAAAGGGACTCCCAGTTCGCGACAGCGCGCGCCGATTTCGGCGACGGGCTGAATGGAGCCAACCTCATTGTTGGCGTACATGACGCTGACCACAGCTATATCGGAGCCATCGCCCAGGGCCGCTAGCAGGGCGTCCATCACCACCAGCCCCTCACTATCCACGGGGATGAGGGTCAGTTCGAATCCGAAATGGTCGCGTAGGTCCTGGGCCGTGTAGAGGACCGCCTTGTGCTCGATGGGGAGGGTGAGGATGCGGTTGGCGCCCGTAGCCGCGCGGCGGGCCAAAGCCAGCCCGCGCACGGCCGCGTTGTCGCTCTCCGTGCCGCCGCCGGTGAAGACGATCTCCCGGGGCGCGGCGCCGATCAGGTCGGCCACGGTGCGGCGCGCCTGGGAAAGGGCTGCGCCGGCGCGGCGGCCCACGGCGTGAATGCTGGACGGGTTGCCGTAGAAGTCGGCGAAATAGGGCTGCATAGCCGCCAACGCTTCTTCACGCACAGGCGTCGTGGCTGAATGGTCCATGTAGATTACGGGTTTGGTTGGCGTCATTAGTATATTCCTGATAACTCGTGACTGTTCAGCCTGGGTAATGATTCAGACGACTTCACTGTCTCCTCTTCACTGTCTCCTCAATACGTCGAGGTTTGCGCCCATTGTATCCTCATGGCCGGACCGGCGCAAGGGGCGGCGATTGCATTGAGCGTGTTTAAAACGAGTGCGTCCTAAACAAATTAGCATTCCGGGATTCGGCCACAAGATGCGCCGCAACGGCAGATGGTCTGGCCGAATCCCGGAATGCGACCCCTATTCATTTGCATTCCACGCGACGGATGAAAATTTGACAGTGATTTTGTGGACAAATTACAATAGCCCTGTTCCCATCTTGGAAAGTGCGAGCAATTCACCTGTCGATGTAACGTACGCAGCGCCCTACATGATTCTATAGGCGGATTCCGTTATGCCTTGTTACGACGCCGTAACAATCACATTGTCCGTGTGCACCCGATCTGAGGCGCGCATGCTTGCAACGCGTCCCCCCATTGCTTTGACACGACTATCCAGTTCCCTTGCGTTTGATTTG
>Ga0114931_10011371_pt1 | contig 10522 bp, 8 predicted proteins | sample 2SBtaG_FD_89579 | JGI IMG/M metagenome (GOLD analysis project Ga0114931, IMG submission 89579) | Deep subsurface microbial communities from Kolumbo volcano to uncover new lineages of life (NeLLi) - 2SBTROV14_V59a metaG | ecosystem: Environmental > Aquatic > Marine > Volcanic | place: Kolumbo...
CCAGACCCCAGCACCGGGAAATCATGGCCGTCATAAGCGAAATCATACAGCAATTCGAACGCACCAAGCCGTTCGGGCCCGACAAAGGATTTCGGGCGCAGCACCGGCACGCAAAGGCCCTTGTCGCGAAACCCGGCGCAGATCGCTTCGCCCTCAACCTTGGCTTCGCCATAGGGGCCGACCCCAAGCAGTGCGTCATCCTCATAAAGCGGGTGGTGGTCGGGAATGCCGTAGACCGCAGTCGAGGAAATATGGATGAAGCGCCCAATGTCGCGCTGCAACGTACTTTCGAGCAGGCCACGTGTGCCCTCGACATCGGTCGAGAAGATTTCCTCGCGGCTGCAGAGCGGCAAGGCGGCGGCGCAGTGAACCACCACATCGACCCCCTCCAGGGCGCGCGCATGCAGACTTCGGTCGCGGACGTCGCCTTGCAGGATATCGATCCTCTCGGCCTCGGGGCCATCGCGCTCGGGATAGGCGAAGGGCGCCAGATCGTAGCTGCGTACCTCATGGCCGCGCGCCAAAAGATAGCGGATAAGGTTTGTCCCCAAAAACCCGGCACCACCGGTCACCAAGAACTTCATGCTACCCCCGTTTCGCGTTCACTTTCGAGCATCGCCCTCTCTGTTTCAATATCTAGGACCGGGGCGCCGCTGTTACCATGACTCACATCAAAAAGGAACCGCAGCGCCCGGTCTGAAAGGTGGTTTATCCCTGCCGATCAGTCTGATAAGCCGAAAGCGCGCCTGAACGTATGGACACGCCATGAGCACGAGCGACAGGTCAACCGAGACGGGGGCGATTGCGCTGGCCATAAAGGTTGACGGCGGGCTTTTGTGCACCGGCCTGCGGCTGGAAACCCTATGGGCTGCGCTGTCGCAAGATGTCCTTGCGACCCTGTGGGTTCTGATCACCTGCTGGCACGCGCCGGTGCAACGCCAGCAACGCCTGCTTTCGATCGCGAAGCCCGATCTGCAGCTTTTGCCGCGCTGTGCCGCGGTTTTAGACCTGGCACAGGCCGCCCGGCGCGACGGCCGCTGTGTCGTGCTGATCTCTCGCGGGGATGCGACGCAGGTACAGGACCTTACCCGGCAGCTTGGCGTTGACGCAGGGCATCACGTTGCAAACGCCGACACCGCGGCAGCCTGGCTGGCTGAGCACTTCGCAACAGGCGGGTTCGACTATGTCGGCCATTCGCGCGAGGACCTTGCGCCGTGGCGCCACGCGCGCCGGATCATCGCGGTGGCCCCGGGCGCCCGGTTGGCGGCGCACCTTGGGGCCTTGGGACGGCCGGTGCAGATTATCGGCAAAGGCTGGCGGCCGGCCAGCATCCTGCGTGAGATGCGGCCCTGGCAATGGGTGAAGAACCTTCTGTTGCTGCTGGCGCCTCTTGCGGCGCATGACCTCCCGGCGGCGACGAGCGCGCCGGTTCTGCTGGCGCTCGTCGCCTTTTGCGCTGCTGCCTCCTCCGTCTATGTCCTGAATGATCTGCTGGACCTTGGCACCGATCGCCAGCACCCGCAGAAAAAACACCGCCCGATCGCTGCCGGCGCACTGCCGATCCGCGTCGCGATGGGGATCAGCGCCGGCCTTGCCACGGTAGCCCTTTTGATATCCGCGCTGATCGGGCCACAGGTCGTTGGATTGCTGGTGCTCTATCTGGCGGTTTCTCTGGCCTATTCGCTGCGCCTGAAGCGGTTGCGATGGCTGGATCTGGGAGGTCTGGCCACGCTTTACAGCATGCGCGTTCTGACCGGCGCCGCAGCGGCCCAGATCACCCCTTCTGCTTTCCTGATGGCGTTCGTGTTTGTGGTTTTCTTTACCCTTGCCATCGTCAAGCGGTTGACCGGCCTGGCGCGGGCCACCAACCGCGGGCGGCTGCCGGGCCGGGGCTATAGCTGCGACGACCGGCAGCGCCTGCGAAATGCCGCCTTGCTGGGCACGCTGGCGGCCGTCGCGTGCTTTCTCTCCTACAGCCTCACCGACGCTGCCGGTGCTCTCTATCCGAACCTCGTGGCGCTGCGTCTTGCCGCCCTCCCGATCGCGGTCTGGCTGGGGCGCAATATCCGGCTCAGCCTGCATGGACGCGAGGATTACGACCCGGTCCGGTTCGTCGAGCACGACAAGGTCGGGCTTGCCATCATTGCCGCCGGTCTGGCGCTGGTTTTACTGGCGCTTCAGGACCCGCATGCGGGGCTGTTCTAGCAGCGGCCGCGGAAAAGACGAAGCGGCGATCGAGGTTGTATTTCACGGTGTAACCAACGATCAGCCCCAGCACCGCACCCAACTCCCGCATCAGATCGGTGCGCCAGACCAGCCAGAAGGTGGTCTCTGTCGCCCAGAACACCAGCGTCGTGGCTATTCCCATCACCGTGTAAAGCGCGAATTTCCTGCTGTGGGTCGCGACGCCGCTTGTCGTGTCATAAAATATCCAGCGCTTGTCGAGGACATATTTCAGGATCAGCCCGACGGTCGTCCCGGCAAGCATGGCAAGCACGAAACGCTGTTCCAGATGCGTGACATGCAAGACAACCCGTTGCGCGGCAAGATTGGCAACCGTCGCGACGGCCGCAAAGGCGCCATAGCGCAGGATCAGAGTTTGTCTATTCACGGGCCATTTCCCTGCCTCGTTGCCGCCTGCCCCAGACTAGACCGGAATGCGGGCACGGGGCCACAGGATTCCGACCGGTGGCCGGGTCGCAAAAGAGCTTGCAACCGGCTCCGAAAAATTGCCAATTGGCCCAAACCAAGGGCCTGAACCCAAAAAAGACGAGCGCGGATCGATGCCATTGAAATCCACTGAAAACCACGCAGGTTCGGCGCGCGAAGTCAGCCTTGAGGAAAAAGTTGCCTTTCTGCGTTCGCCGGCGGCCTATCCCGGTGTGGCCAAGCCGATCACGGTGCGTGAGACGCACATGTCCTGGGTTTTTCTGATCGGAGATCAGGTCTTCAAACTCAAGAAGCCGCTGCGAAATTCCTTTCTGAATTTCTCGACCCTTGAAGCGCGCAAGTTCAACTGCCAGGAGGAAATACGCCTCAACCGCCGGCTTGCGAGCGATGTCTATCTGGGCGCCGTCCCACTGGCGGTGACGCCCGATGGCAAGCTTGCGATCGACAGCCCCGGGCGGGTGGTCGACTGGCTGGTCAAGATGCGCCGCCTGCCCGAAGAGCAGATGCTCGATGACATGATCGCACAGCGCCGCGTCACGCATGCCGACATCGACGCGATCGCCGACCGCATGGCCACCTTTTACGCCCGGCTCGGGCCTGCCGATCTGCGGCCCGAGGAATTCGTTGCGGGCTTTCGGCGCGAACTCGCGAAATCCGAGGCTGTCCTGACGCGGTCGGATTTCGACCTGCCGCAGGCTGAGGTGGGCGACATAACCGGCGCTCTTGGCAATTTTCTGACGCGTGAAGGCGGCCTGCTGCGTGCGGTCGTGGAAAGGGGCCAGGTGGTCGAGGGGCATGGCGATCTGCGCCCCGAACACGTCTGCCTGACCGACCCGCCCGCGATCATCGACTGCTTGGAATTCAACCGCAGCCTGCGTCTAGTCGACCCGATTGACGAATTGGCGTTTCTCGGGCTGGAGTGCGAGGTTCTGGGGGCGCCCGACATCGGCCCCATTCTGATGGCCCGCTTCACGGCAGTGACGGGCCTGACGCCCGAGCCGCGCCTGACGGCCTTCTACACCGGCTATCGCGCCAGCCTGCGGGCCCGGCTCTGTCTTTTGCACCTTCTCGAACCCAAGCCAAGACAGCCCGACAAATGGCTGCCTCTGGCCAGAACCTATCTGGCCATTGCGCGGCGTGCGCTAGGATGATCCGCCCAGAAGATCGCTGACCGAGCCACCGGTGTGGCACCGCCGGATGGCCTCAGCCAACAGCGGTGCGGCGCTGACGATCTCCAGATGCTGATCGATTACTTTCGGCCCCAGACGAAAGGGGCGAACGGAATCGGTGACGAAGGTGCCCGACAGGGCCGGATCGCTGATCACCTTTGCTGCGCGCCCGACGAACAGGCCATGCGCCGCGACGGCGTAAACCTCTTGCGCGCCATGATCGCGGCAGGCGTGAGCGGCGCGGGCCATGGTGCCGCCCGAACTGATCAGATCATCGATCACCAGAACGGTCGCGCCTTTCACATCGCCGGCGAACAGACTGCCGCTGACCACGTCCTGGCTGCGGCGCTTTTCCAGAATGGCCTTGCCGACCGTGTGACCGATCATCTGCTCCAGCATTTCCTGAAAAAGCTGGGCCCGCTTCACCCCACCTATGTCAGGCGACACCACCGCCAGCGGCCGGTCACCGAACCGATCGCAGATCCGCTGCGCAAACAGACTACGGGTGTCCAGATGCACGGTGGGGCAGCGAAATCCATTCTCGAAGGCCGCGATGTTGTGGACATCCATCACCATTACCAGATCGGCGCCCATCGCCTCGATCAACTGGGCCATGTAACGACTGGTCAGCGGGTCATGGGGTTTGGTGCGGCGGTCCTTGCGCGCGTAGGCCAGATAGGGAATGACCGCGCAAATGCGTTCCGCGCCGCCATCGCGCAGGGCGCCCAGAAAAAAGAGCAGCCGGCAAAGCTTGTCGTTCACGCTCTCTTCGGCTTCGCTATAAAGGCTGTGGATGACATAGACGTCGCGGGCGCGCACCCCCACCAGCGGCCGCGCCTTGTGCTCTCCATCCTCGAAAACGCGGGCCTCGTGCGGGCTGAGGGACAGGCCCAGGTGGCGCGCGATCCCGGCACCCAAGTCATCGCTGCCAGAGAGCGCAAACAAAAGCGGGGGAGGTTTGTCTGACATCGCTGTTTCCTGCGTTACTCAACCGATCCCGCGGGCGGAATTCCAGACAAGGCTAACCGCTGTGCGTTTCCCGGTAAAAGCAATTCCGCACCCCGCGTTGAGATGCCGCCACGCAGATGCGGTCGGCGGATGTTCGACCGCCCCAAGGCTATCGATCAACGATCAGAAAGAAATGGTGGGTGATAAGAGATTTGAACTCCTGACATCTTCGATGTGAACGAAGCGCTCTACCACTGAGCTAATCACCCGCTGGCGGGGTATTTAGCCGTGATGGGGCGGCTTCGCAAGGGGGGAATTGGCCAATGCTGCCGGCTTTTTCGGCTGGCGAATACGGCAAATCATGACGTTCGCCTTGGGCTGCTCCTTTTGGCGCTTGACCATCACCTTGCCCAGGAACGGCAGGTTCAGCTCCTCGCCATTGGCCAGGGCGGTTCCCAGCACCTCGAGCATCGCCTCGATCGCCGGCTTGGCGTCCTTCTTCTTGGATCCGGATTTCGCCACGACGCGCTCGATCAGTTCTTTCTTGCGCAGCACCGGCGCCGCCACCGTGGGCGTCACCCCCGCGACAATCGGGGCCGTAGCGGGTTTAACCCCTTTCGCAGGTGGCACCACAGCGGCCGGTTTTTTCACCGCCAAGCTTTTTGCCCCGGCTTTCGGAACGGTTTTCAATGTCGCTTTCGCTGTGGATCTGAGCGCCGCTTTCACCTGCGGCTTCGCGCCGATTTTCGCGGCAGAGGCTGCCGTCGTCTTGCGCGTGGTTGTTTTCTTGCGGCTGGTGGTCTTCTTCATTTTCTGCTGCCCCGTTTGTTTCTGATTTGGCAACAACATAGACGGTTTGGCCGCTTTAGGCTAGCGACCCGCAGAATTTTCCCAACCTGTGTGCTGCCTGTGTCGTGAGGGCGGTCTTCAGGGCCGCATTGCGAACCGGTGCCTCTGCCCCAGTGGAGGTGTTGCTTTTGCACACCACATCAGAAATCCCTCCCAAGCTTTTGACAAGGCGTGAAAAAGGCGCCCCGAAAGGCGCCTCTTTCCGTTGTTCAGGATGTGCGTTAGTGCGCGACCGGCACTGCCCCCTGCACCTTGGCGGCCAATGCCGCTTGCGCGGCCGCGGCTTCTTCGGCGGCTTCATCCCATTCGATCGGCTCCGGCGCTGCCACCAGGGCATTTTTCAGAACGTCCGTGACATGAGACACCGGGATGATGGTCAGCCCTTCCTTCACGTTGTCGGGGATCTCGCGCAGATCCTTCTCGTTGTCGGCGGGGATCAGCACGGTCTTGATACCGCCCCGCAGCGCGGCCAGCAGTTTTTCCTTCAAACCACCGATCGGCAGCACATTGCCACGCAGCGTGACCTCGCCGGTCATGGCAATATCGCGCTTGACGGCAATGCCGGTCAGCACCGACACAATCGAGGTGACCATCCCGACACCGGCACTGGGACCGTCCTTGGGGGTTGCCCCCTCGGGCACGTGAACGTGGATGTCGATCTTTTCAAACGCCGTTGGTTTAACGCCAATCTGCGGCGCGACCGAGCGCACGAAGGAACTGGCGGCATCGATGCTTTCCTTCATCACATCGCCCAGCTTGCCGGTGGTTTTCATCCGCCCCTTGCCGGGCAGTTTCAAGGCTTCGATCGAGAGCAATTCGCCGCCGACGCTGGTCCAGGCCAGTCCGGTGACTACGCCAACCTGATCTTCCTCTTCGGCCAGCCCGTAGCGGAACCGCTTCACGCCCAGGAATTCTTCCAGCAGGTCAGGCGTGATTTCCACGCTCTCGGCCTCTTTCCGAATGATCCGGGTCACCGTCTTGCGGGCCAGGCGGGCGATCTCGCGCTCAAGGTTGCGCACCCCGGCTTCTCGCGTGTAGGTGCGGATCAGTTCCAGAAGCGCCGCGTCGCTAACCGAGAATTCACCAGCCTTCAGCCCGTGGTTCTTGATCTGCTTGGGGATCAGATGCTGGCGCGCGATTTCGGCCTTCTCGTCCTCGGTGTAGCCGGCCAGAGGGATGACCTCCATCCGGTCCAGAAGCGGCCCCGGCATGTTGTAGGTGTTGGCCGTGGTCAGGAACATCACGTTCGAGAGGTCATATTCGACCTCCAGATAGTGGTCGGTGAAGGTGCTGTTCTGTTCGGGATTGAGAACCTCGAGCATGGCACTGGCGGGATCGCCGCGGAAATCCTGACCCATCTTGTCGATTTCATCGAGCAGGATCAGCGGATTGGTGGTTTTCGCCTTTTTCAGCGCCTGAATGATCTTGCCCGGCATCGAGCCGATATAGGTGCGCCGGTGACCGCGAATCTCGCTTTCGTCGCGCACGCCGCCAAGGCTGATGCGGGTGAATTCGCGCCCGGTTGCCCGCGCCACGGATTTCCCGAGGCTGGTCTTGCCCACGCCCGGCGGTCCGACCAGACACAGGATCGGGCCCTTCAGCTTGCGCGAACGCTGCTGCACCGCCAGATACTCGACGATACGCTCCTTGACCTTTTCAAGCCCGCAGTGATCCGCATCCAGCACCTTTTGCGCGGCAGTAAGGTTCTTCTTGACCCGGCTTTTCACGCCCCACGGGATCGACAGCATCCAGTCCAGATAGTTGCGTACCACGGTAGCCTCAGCCGACATCGGCGACATCGACTTCAGCTTCTTCAGCTCGCCCAGGGCCTTTTCATGGGCTTCCTTGCTAAGCTTGGTCGCCTCGATCCGCGCTTCCAGCTCGGCAACTTCGCCTTCGCCTTCCTCGCCATCGCCCAGCTCCTTCTGAATGGCCTTCATCTGCTCATTCAGATAATATTCGCGCTGGGTGCGCTCCATCTGCGATTTCACGCGGGTCTTGATCTTCTTCTCCACCTTGAGCACGCTCATCTCGCCCTGCATCAGGCCATAGACCTTCTCCAGCCGCTCGGCGACCGACAGGGTCTCCAGAAGTTCCTGCTTCTGCTCGACCTCAATGCCCAGATGCCCGGCCACCAGATCGGCAAGCTTGTTGGGCTCGTGGCTTTCGGCAACGGCGGCCAGCGCCTCTTCGGGGATGTTTTTCTTGATCCGCGCATAGCGCTCGAATTCCTCGCCGACCGAGCGCACCAGCGCCGCAACGCTGTCGGGATCGCCCAACTCCTCGTGCAGAGGCTCGACGTGGGCTTCAAAGAACTGGTCGTTTTCCAGATAATCGGTGATGCGCACCCTTTCGCGGCCCTCGACCAGCACCTTGACGGTGCCATCGGGCAGCTTCAGGAGTTGCAGCACATTGGCCAGAACGCCGACCGAGTAGATGCCCTCGGCCGTGGGATCGTCCACGCCGGGATCGATCTGGCTCGAGAGCAGGATTTGCTTGTCGTCCTGCATCACTTCCTCAAGCGCGCGGACCGATTTTTCACGGCCCACGAACAGCGGCACGATCATGTGGGGGAAAACCACGATGTCGCGCAGCGGAAGCACAGGGTAGGATTGGTTCAGTTGCTCGTGCATACTTTTTCCTTGGCTCGTGGCAGGGCACTTGCGGTGCACCGCTCTTTTGACCTCATTACATGGGACCCTTCCAGCCCTCTTGCAACGTCTTTCAGAGTCAGATTTTGCGAGAGAATGCCTTTATAACCTGGCGGGAGCAAGGATCGATTGCCTCGAAATGCGCGAATTGCGGCCTCACGTTGGCCGTCTTGCGCACCCCCCGAAGGATAAAGAGCGCCGGACCGATGTCCGTTGGTTGCTTCATAGATAGGGTTTTTCTCAGGAATGACAAGAGCGTGCCCAAAGTCACCCGATGCGCACCGCCCTGCCGTAAGCCTCAGACCGGCTCGATATCACCTTGCGCACGCAATTCATTGAAATCACTCTGAAAACCCGCAAACTCACCGGCCTTGATCGCGGCGCGCATCCCGGCCATCAAATCCTGATAATAGTGCAGGTTATGCCACGTCAGCAGCATCCCCGATATCATCTCATGGGCCCGGAAAACGTGATGCAGATAGGCGCGGCTGTAGCTGCGACAGGCCGGACAGGTGCAGGCCTCGTCCAGCGGGCGGGGATCATCGGCGTGACGGGCGTTCTTGAGGTTGACGACCCCGCGCCGGGTAAAGGCCTGCCCGGTGCGCCCACTGCGCGACGGAAGCACGCAATCCATCATGTCCACGCCCCGCGCCACCGCACCGACAATATCGTCGGGCTTGCCCACCCCCATCAGGTAGCGGGGTTTGTCGGCCGGCAACATGTCCGGCGCATAATCGAGCACCTCGAACATTTTCTGCTGCCCCTCACCGACCGCAAGGCCGCCGATCGCGTATCCGTCAAAGCCGATTTGGCGCAGGCTTTCCGCGCTTTCCGCCCGCTGGTCGCGAAAAACGCTGCCTTGCTGGATGCCGAACAGGGCGTGGCCGGGGCGCGTCCCGAAGGCCTCGCTGGACCGTTTCGCCCAGCGCATCGAACGGCGCATGCTGTCGCGCGCCACCTCGGGCGTCGCCGGATGCGGGGTGCATTCATCAAAGCACATCACGATGTCGGAGCCCAGAAGCGCCTGGATTTCCATGCTGCGCTCGGGCGTCAGGTTGTGTTCCGAGCCGTCGATATGCGAGCGAAAGCGTACCCCCTCCTCGCTCAGCTTTCGCAGGCCGGTCAGGCTCATCACCTGAAAGCCACCGCTGTCGGTCAGAATCGGGTGCGGCCAGTTCATGAACTTGTGCAAGCCCCCCAATCGGGCAATGCGTTCGGCCGTCGGGCGCAGCATCAGGTGATAGGTGTTGCCCAGCAGGATGTCGGCCCCCGTGGCGCGCACGCTTTCGGGCAGCATCGCCTTGACGGTGGCGGCAGTGCCCACCGGCATGAAGCCCGGCGTGCGAATGTCCCCGCGCGGCGTATGGATGACGCCCAGCCGGGCCTTGCCGTCCTGCGCGCGCCTTTCGAAGCGGAATGTCGCTGTCTTGCTATCAGTCATGCCCCCCGATAGCGCCCCTGTGGCGAAATTGCAAAGCCCCGCTCTGGACGCCGCGGAGTCAATACCCTATATCTTTTGTCAGGATATCGAAAAGTGCCGCCACATGACTGCTAAAACCCCCGAAACGCTGGAAGGAACGCCGTTGATCAAACCCTCGAGCGTGGATCATCCTCTGTATGAAACGGTGGTCGGGGCCTGCCGCTCGGTGTATGATCCGGAAATTCCGGTCAACATCTACGACCTGGGGCTGATCTATACCATCGAAATCTCGGACGAAGGCGACGTTACGCTCCTGATGACCCTGACCGCCCCGGGCTGTCCCGTCGCAGGCGATATGCCCGGCTGGGTTGCCGAGGCGATCGAACCCCTGCCCGGCGTCAAGACCGTGAACGTGCAGCTGGTTTGGGAACCGCCCTGGGGCATGGAACAGATGTCGGACGAAGCGCGGCTCGAACTGGGTTTCATGTAACCCCCGATCCCTTGCGCAGGAGCCACCATGCCCATCAAGACCACCTGCATCGGAGCCTTCCCAAAGCCCGGCTATGTGCCAATCAAGGATTGGTTCCAGATTGATCACGCCGACCCGGACTACAGGGACAAGGTCGTCTATCAATGGAGCGACAGCCCCGAAAACGAAGTCCTGTTCCGCCGCGCCACCGATGAGGCCATCCAGGCGCAGATCGACTGTGGCATCGACATCCCCACGGACGGCGAAATGCGCCGGGAAAACTATGTCCACTACCAGTGCCGCCAGTTCGAGGGCTTCGATTTCGTCAATCTCGAACACCGGGTGC
>Ga0114931_10011372_pt1 | contig 10522 bp, 8 predicted proteins | sample 2SBtaG_FD_89579 | JGI IMG/M metagenome (GOLD analysis project Ga0114931, IMG submission 89579) | Deep subsurface microbial communities from Kolumbo volcano to uncover new lineages of life (NeLLi) - 2SBTROV14_V59a metaG | ecosystem: Environmental > Aquatic > Marine > Volcanic | place: Kolumbo...
AATTCGGATGGCAGCCGGGAAGCGATCATGGCTGGGACGTCCTCTCCGTTGAGGGAATTCGTCATAATAATCAGATTAATCGAATTAAACGCAATAATTAAAACAAAAAAGGGGCAGACTGTCAAATTTCAGGTGTTCATCATTGAAACACCTTCGCCTGACTTTTGCTGTGAGCGCGAGTACGAATTTTTAGCGCAGTGGGCGTATCACCTCAATATTTCGGGGCGGAGTGCGTCGTACTGACCCAATACAGGCCGAATTTCCCCGATACGCCCGGTCAGTGCGATGGACTTCCCCGGTTTATTGAGCAGATACCAGCGGGCCTGTTTTCAAAAAATTGACAGTATCTGTTCAATAACCTAGCACAGGTGGGCGTAAATAACCAGACAGTTCGTAGTACGCGCTTTAGCGCGGATCCCGCTGACAACCGCGCTAAAGCGCGTACTACAAACTGTCGGTCTACTTGCGCCGCATTGTACTAGGGCGAGTCCATCGCATTGACCGGACGTACTGAGGTGAATCGAATTGTTTCTGGTCAATGCAACGCACTCGCCCTGAAATATTGAGATGCACAATTGACATCAGGTATGAGTGGTATTACCATTATCAGTAATACTGATGGCGCCGATTGGACGCTAGTAGAGGAGGTGCGTCATGCGGGTGACGACCAAAGGGCAAGTGACGATCCCCCAGGAAATTCGGGAGAAGCTAGGGATTACGCCGGCAACAGAGGTTGATTTTGTCGAAGAGGGGGGGCGCGTCTATCTGCTCAAGCGCAAGGAGAACGCAGCTTCCACTCGCAAATTCGCCAGACTGCGCGGCGTCGCCACCGTTAAAATGACTACGGAAGAGATCATGGCGTTGACTCGGGGCGAAGAATGAAGGGGGTGCTTGTTGATTCTAAAAGGACTGGATAATTGTTTAATCAGTCGATCGCGTCATCTAAGATCGCGTTGCTCTCGCGCACGTACTCGTAGCGACGCCGCGCCGTGTCCAGCAGATCGCCGATCTCCTCCATGCGTTCGCGCAGATCCCGCTCATCGCTGGCCTGCTCCCACGCCTTGCGCAGCAGCTCCTCGAACGATTTCGCCCCCTCGATATTGCCCAGAATCAGGTCCAACTCGCCGATGACCAGCTCGAACATGCGGATCTTGCGCGCCAGCAGCTCGATGATGTGGGCTTCGATGGTCTCGTTGCAGCTCAGGTTGAAAATGGTCACGTCGTGGGCCTGCCCCAGCCGGTGCAGGCGACCGATGCGCTGCTCCACACGCATGGGGTTCCAGGGCAGATCGTAGTTGATCAACTGGTGGCAGAACTGGAGATTGCGCCCCTCGGCCCCGCTCTCCGTGCTGACCATGACCCGCACGCCGGGAACGCCATTGTCAGGATCGCCGCGGAAGGCCGCCACCGCAGCCTCTTTCCGTTGCAGGTTCAGCCCGCCATGAAAACCCACCGCGTCGATCCCCCATGCCTCTAATTTTTCTACGATCACGTCCAGGGTTTTGCGAAACTCGGTGAAGATGAGGAACTGGCCGGGGAAGCGCTCCAGGATCTCCCGGACCGCGAGCAGCTTACGCCCCACGTCGATGGACTCGGCCAGCTCCAGGTAGCCCCGAAGTTCGGCCCGCACTGGCTCGCTATAGCCGCGGTCGGCCACCATCTTGCGCAGGGTGCCGGCCACGGCCTGGGGGCTGGATGTCAGTTCTCGCTGCAACGTCACCAGGGTCAGGCGCAGGGCCTTGGTGCTGTCGTCGGCCTGGAAGCGGCGGCGGATGTAGCGGCTGAACTCGGCGTAGAGCCGCCACTCCTCCTCGCTCAACGCCAGGTGATAGATGGCGGCCTGGCGGCGGGGAAAGCGGACGTCCACCTTGCTGCGTCGGTTGCGGATCATGACGTCGCTGAGCAGACGACGCAGCGCGGGCGTGTTCTGGGGATGGCGGCTGTCGCCCGCGATCAGGAAATGGCGGCGGAAGGAGCGCACCGTCCCCAACTGGCCCGGCGTCAGGATGGTGATCAGGCTATACAGTTCCATGAGATCGTTCTGCACCGGCGTGGCCGTGAGCATGAGCGCATAGCGTTTGCGGATGCGGTTGACGAAGCGCCAGGCTAGGGTGCTGCGGTTCTTCAGCTTGTGAGCCTCATCCACGATGAGCAAGTCATAGTCCCGGGCCAGGATCGTCTCCCGGTGGCGGGGGAGCTTGGCCCGGTCCAGGCTGATCAGCCAGCGCCCTTCGTCGGCCTCTTGCATGGCCTTCCAGTCGGCCGCGGTCTCCATGATGGTGAAGGACTCGTGGAATTTGCTCTCCAGTTCCTCCCGCCACTGCTCGGCCAGGGAGGCCGGCGTCAGCACCAGGATGGCGCGCGCCAGCCCTCGCCGGATCAGTTCCTTCATGATGATGCCGGCTTCGATGGTTTTTCCTAAGCCTACCTCGTCGGCCAGCAGGGCCCGGCCGCGCATATCCCGCAGCGCGCGCAGGGCCGTCTCAAGCTGGTGGCTGTAGTGCTCCACATCCAGCTCTTCCAGGCAGATGAGGCGGTCGAAGCCCCGGGTCAGGCGCAAGGTCTCTGCCTGCACCTGCAAGTGGAAGATCTCCGGCGGCTCCGGCTGGCGGACCCGGCCATGGGTGCGGAAGAAATTCTCCAGGCTCTGGGGCGTCTCGATGACCCGGGGCGGCAGGTCCACGCCAAGCTGGCCGATGCGCGCACTCATCTCCCGGTCCACATTGTAGCGGTAGCCGCAGCGGAAGCAGACCGTGGCCGTCTCCTCATCCAGCCAGCCGCACTGAGGACAGCGCTTGCCCATGACCGTGGCCGCCCCCTCGCGCGTCGAAGCCTTGGGCGCTAACCGTTCCTCTGGAATTTCCAACCACTCGAAGCGTTCGTGTGACATAGGTGTGTGAAACGTCAAAGTGTTTTTCTCAACTCGCAGCCCTGGCCCGTTGGTTGGCCCAGGCGCGTAGGGCGTCGATCTCTTCGCTCATCATCGCGCTCAGGGGGACGGTGTCGTGGAGCACGTCGAGCAGGTCCTGCATTTCTAGGGGACGGCGGCGGTCGAAGGCCTCGTACAGCCCGGCGATGAGGGCCTGCTCAATCTCCGCACCCGACAGCCGGTCAGACGCCATGGCCAGGGTGGGCAGATCGAACTGGGCCGGATCCCGGCTGCGCTTGAGCAGGTGGATGCGCCAGATTTCGGCTCGTTCTTCGGCGCTTGGCAGGTCGATGAAGAAGATCTCGTCGAAGCGTCCCTTGCGCACCAGTTCCGGCGGCAGATGGCGCACATCATTGGCCGTGGCGATGACGAAGACAGGGGTTTGTTTCTCCTGGAGCCAGGTGATGAAGGAGCCGAAGACCCGGGCCGCTGTGCCGGCGTCGCTCACGCCACCGCCGCCGGTCCCGGCGAAGCCCTTTTCGATCTCGTCCACCCACAGCACCACTGGCGCGATGCTCTCGGCCACCTGGATGGCGTTGCGCAGGTTCTGTTCGCTGGACCCCACCAGGGAGCTGAAAAGCCTGCCCACGTCCAGCCGCAGCAGGGGGAGCCGCCACGAGTTGGCCACCGACTTGGCCACCAGCGACTTGCCGCAGCCCTGGACGCCCACCAGCAGGATGCCCTTGGGCTCGGGGAGGCCAAAGGCCCGGGCCTCGTCGCCAAAGGCCCGCACCCGTTTGCGCAGCCATTCCTTGAGGGTGGGCAGACCGCCCACGTTGGCCAGCCGTTCGTCGCTGGCGTAGAACTCCAGCAACCCATTTTTGCGGATGATTTGCTGCTTCTCTGCCGTGACCGCGTCGATGGCGTCTCCGTCCAGCCGCCCGCCGGCCTGGACAATGGCCTTGGCGATGGCGTTGGCGGCTTCGCCCACAGTCAGGCCCAGACAGGCCTGGACCAGCCTGGACCGCTGGCGGCGGTTCAGTTCTACGGAGACGTGGCCGTTACGCCTGGAGCGCTCCTCGATCCGGGCTAACTCCGCGTTCAGTTCCTCCGTGTCCGGTAGCTCAAAGTCGACTACCGTGATCTCTTTCTCCAGTTCCGGCGGAATCTCCAGGACCGGACCCAGCAGGATGACCGTGTTGTTGCCGGTCGCCAACTCGAAGGCCGTCTCTCGCAGTTGGCGCACCACCTCCGCGTTCTTCAGGAACGGATGGAAGTCCCGCAACACCCAGATGGTTCCCGGTTGGTCGGCCGCGCCCGATTCGCCCGCGGCCTGACGGATGGTTCTGAGGAGCGCGGACGGGTCTCGTTTGCCGGCGTCGACCCGGTCGGGCGTGGCCGGGTTTACCAGCCCAGAGGCGAAGCTCCACGCCAGCAACTGCTTGCGCTGCTCCCCGGCCAGGGCCATCAGCTCGCCCATGGCCCGCTCCTCTTCGGCCGTCACCACCCACAGCAGAGGGTAGCGGGCACGGATGTAGATGTCGAGTTCGCGTTTCATGAGTAAGCTCGGTGAAGCGTGACAGGATGAGGGGATGACAAGATGACAAGATGACCGTTCATCGTATCATCTTGTCACCCCCTCATCTTGCCATCCTGTCATCGCATAAATTGTGAATACGGATAAACATATATTTTATTGATCTCTTCGCCGCGCACGTAGACGTGGACGTTGGACCATAGTTTAACGTACTCCCAGAGTCGCCAGAAATTGCGCATTTTGCCTTTCTGGAAGGCAACCCGATAGACCAGCCTGCGATCTTCGTCCATGATCTGGGTGAAGGCGTCGATCCGCCGGGCCAGATCCAGGACGAACGGAAAATACTCGGAACGGCTGTGGCTGAATTCGAGAATGATAAACGTCTTCGCGTAGTCCGTTGCGTCGTTCTCTGGGGGGGACGCATCATCAGCTGGAACAGCCGCCAAGATTGGCGGCGTCGATTCGGCGGATGGAACCGCCATCATTTCCATGATCAGGGGGCGAAGTTCGGAGAGCGCGTCCGGCCGGGGGAGGAGAAGGCGCACATCCCGGTGAACGCCTCGCCACGGGTGCAGGGTTCGGGCTTTGTCCCCCAGTTGCTCCAGAGCGTAGGCCAGCGGCTCCTGGTCCAAGGACGCGGTCAGCGAATCCAGTTGCAGCGCCAGTGCGTCCATGGACGGGAGGGGAGCCGTGGGTTGCCACAGCTTCGCCAGCGCAATGACTTGCGGCGCGCGCAAGGGCTCGCCCAACAGCGCCTGCCAGCCCAGCCCCCAAGCCATGAGCGTCTCTGGTATGTCGCCGGCAACGCTTTTCCAGGCCAGCCAGTCTGTCAGCAGCAGGCCATCCTGGGCCAGCCAAAAGGAGAGCAAACTCACCTGGGCCAGGCCCTGATGGTCGCGCCAGGTCGACGTTGACTCCAGCTTCTGCAGTTCGGCCTGGGCTAGGCGTCGCCACTCCTCACCCTCGAAGAGGCGGCTTTCCAGGTTCGCCAGATAGAGATCCTGGAAGGCGGGCGGCGCCTTTTCGGCTATTTCGTGTAGCCAAAGAAGAAATCGAGCGCGTTGCCAGGGCGTCCAGCCTGCATAGCCGAGCCGGGCGTCAGGCATCAGGCCGCTGACCTCGTCATCTTCGTCCGCCACATCGAGCGTCAGATCTGTTTTCGCGTAGTCGTCGGTGGTGATGCGCTTGTCACTGATGAACTGCACGGGGAGATCGCCCCTGAGGCGCGCTTTTTGCAAGACCTCAGCCGCGTCCGCATCCCGGCCCGCGACGCGCATCAGCCGCGGGATCTCGCCGCTGGTTTTACGCTTCTGGCCGTGGCGTATGTTTGTCATGCTTGTGTAGGAGCGCCATGTGCGCTTTAACGAAAATGAGGCCGACTATATCATCGGCCTCGCACCTCTCATCAACCATGGCGGGGCGTTATGCTTGCGCGAGGGGGAGGCCGAAATCCCGGGGCCGGAATAGGCGATCATTTTGGAGTTGCACCAGTCCGTCACCGCTCAGACTTAGCACGAAGAGACCGCGCCGGTAGGCGTAACGATCTGCGCCTTCGGCGAATTCCAGACCGGCGATACCGCCGTAGATCCGTCGCCCACCATATTTGGTGAAGAACGTGACGATCTCCTTCAGGTCCTCCACCAAATCGTCTACATCTTCGACCCGCACCAAACTTTTGACCTCGATGACCACCACATCTTCGTCGTTTTCCAGCACCACGTCCAGTTCCATGTTGCGGCCATTAGCGCTGCCTTTCAGCCGCTGATAGGTGTAGTGGACGTCAATGCCCCGCTCTTGAAAGAGTTTCAGCGCCGCGGGGCGAACCAGGGCCTCCAGCATTCGCCCCCACTGGATTCCAAACATGCCTTCTAGGCGGCGCAGCTTGTCATCTGTCGCTTTGAAACGTTGATCCAGGCGCGCGTCCGTTTCTTTGAATTTGGCGTCCGTCTCTTTGAATTTGGCATCCGTTTCTTTGAACAGCGACCAAATTTCGGCGATTTCTTCTGCGTACTGTGATTGACTCATCATATCCTCCGGGGGTGTATTGACTTCTGTTACATTGGCGTCAGTTATCGCTGTGCTGGCATCAGTATACCATAGTCATTTCGTTTGTTAGAGATTGGAGTTTAGCGGGGGGTCTATGTTACTATGGATGGGCCGTCTATTTCAAGGATTCGAGGAGTCTGTGACCATGTCTGTGCAAGTTGACGTTGTTCCGGTTTCGACCGATTTCCAGGAAGCTCACGCTGCTTTTCTGACCGACCATCCAGACTTTGACGAGGAGGCGCTGCTGGACCTGCGGGCGCGCGAGTACGCACGGCTGGATAAGTTGGACCAGGTCTATCTGGATTACACCGGCGGCGGACTGCACGCCGAATCCCAGTTGCGTCAGCATATGGAGTTGCTTAGCGATACGGTTCTGGGCAACCCACACTCCCATAACCCCACTTCTCTGGCCATGACCGAGTTGGTGGAGCGCGCCCGGCGTTATGTGCTCGAATACTTCAACGCCGACCCAGAGGAGTACGAGGCCATCTTCACCGCCAACGCCAGCGGCGCGCTCAAGCATGTGGGCGAGTCCTATCCCTTTGAACCTGATGGACGCTATTTGCTCACTTTTGATAACCACAACTCGGTCAACGGCATTCGTGAGTTCGCGCGCAACAAGGGGGCCGAGATCACCTACGTTCCCCTGACTACGCCTGAGCTCCGCATCGACCGGGCCGCGTTGATGCAGGAACTGGCGCACATCGACGCCGATTACCCCCACCTATTCGCCTATCCCGCCCAGTCCAACTTCTCCGGTGTGCAGCATCCCCTGACCTTGATCGAGGAGGCCCACGCTTTAGGCTGGGATGTGCTCCTGGACGCCGCCGCCTTCGCTCCCACCAATCGCCTGGACCTGAGTCGCTGGCATCCCGATTTCGTCAGTCTTTCCTTCTACAAGATGTTTGGCTATCCCACCGGATTGGGATGTCTGTTGGGCCGTCGCGAGGCCATGGCGCAATTGCATCGTCCCTGGTTCGCGGGCGGCACCATCACCATCGCCTCGGTCCAGGGAGATGGATATTTTCTGGCGGATGGCGAGGCCGCGTTCGAGGACGGCACGGTGGACTACCTGAATATTCCCGCCGTCGAGACCGGGCTGCGTCACATCCAGGCCGTGGGGATCGAGACCATCCATGATCGGGTGATCGCACTGACCGACTGGCTGCTGGACGCGCTGAGTTCGCTGCGTCACAGCAACGGCCGCCCGCTGCTGGAGATCCACGGCCCGCGGGACGTCACCGCGCGCGGGGGCACGGTCACCGTCACTTTCTTTGGAAGCGACGGCGAAGCCCTGGACGAGCGGCGGGTGGAGGAGCTGGCCAATCACGCCAACATTTCCCTGCGTAGCGGCTGTTTTTGCAACCCGGGCGCGGGCGAGATCGCACATGGGTTAAGCCAGGAGGAGATGGCCGCCTTCTTCAAGGCCAATCACACGGTCAGTTTCGATGAATTGCGCGAGACGCTGGTGCACAAATATCATAAGAGCATCGGCTCCATTCGCATCTCAGTGGGCATCGCCACCAATTTCGAGGACGTCTATCGCTGCGTCGAACTCGCCAAGGGTTTCCTGGACAAGACCGCTGACGAGATTGGCCTTGTCTCCCCCGACGCCGGCCGCGGTCAGCCCATGCGCGATGCCACGTAATCTGCTTGGCGGCGCGAAAAAAGCCATAGAACGCGGATTGAACGGATCAGGCGGATTCCCGCGGATAGAATTAGGAGAAATCCGTGTCGATCACGAAGTGGGTGCAAAGCGTCATCCGCTTAATCCGTCCAATCCGTGTTCCATTCCGTGAGATGAATCGTTATGCCTGAATCAGCTTATGAAATGTTGCCGGTGGCCGACGCACTGGAGATTGTGCTGGCCCACGCGGAACTGCTGCCTGCGGAAACCATCTCCATCCACGACGCCCTAGGCATGGTGCTGGCCGAGGACGCGGTCGCATCCACGCCGCTGCCCCCTTTTCCCGCCTCTGTGAAAGACGGCTACGCTGTGGTCGCCGCCGATGGCCCGGACGTCTACCCCATCATCGGCGAAGTGACCGCGGGGCGAGTGGCCGACTTCCAGGTTGAGCCGGGGAGCGTGGCCTACATCACCACGGGCGCGCCCCTGCCCAAGGGAGCCGACGCCGTGGTTCAGGTGGAGGACACCGAGCCCCTGCCCGCTGAGGATGGCCAGGCGCGAGTGCGCATCCTCTCCCAGGTGCGGCCCGGCCAGGATGTGCGGCCTGTGGGCATGGACGTCGCCGCCGGAACCAGGGTGCTTTCCGCCGGCGATCTGCTGGGCCCGGCCGAGATCGGCCTGCTGGCCACTACCGGCATCACCAACGCCCGGGTTTTCCGGCGTCCTCGGGTGGCCATCCTCTCCACCGGCGATGAGTTGCGCGAGCCGGGCGAGCGGCTGGAGCCGGGACAGATCTGGGACAGCAACCGGGCTACCCTGGGCGCGGCCGTGCGTCAGGCCGGGGGCGTCCCCATCGATCTGGGCATCAGCGGCGACACCCAGGCGGCCCTGGAGGCCAATGTCCACCGGGGGCTGCGGGAGGCGGACATCCTGCTCACCTCCGGCGGCGTCTCCATGGGCGAGCTGGACCTGATCAAGCCCCTGCTGGAGGAGGCGGGCACAGTCCACTTCGGGCGCATGCGCATGAAGCCGGGCAAGCCCCTCACCTTCGCCACCGTGCCGGTGGAGGAGGAGGGGCGCGAGCGGATGCGGCTGGTCTTTGGCTTGCCGGGCAATCCGGTCAGCAGCCTGGTCACGTTTTACCTCATGGGCGTGCCTGCGCTGCGGAAGCTGGCCGGCCACCCAGACCCGCGTCTGAAACGAGTGCAGGCTCACCTGGCCCAGCCCCTGCGGCTCGACCCGGAGCGCCCCGAATATCACCGGGCCGCGCTCCACTGGGACGGCGGCCTGAACGGCGGAAACGGCGGCTATCTGGCCGTCAGCACCGGCAGCCAGGCCAGCAGCCGCTTGCTCAGCATGCGCACCGCCAACGCTCTGCTGGAACTCCCCCAGGCCGAGGGGGAGCTGGCGGCTGGCGCAGTCGTCTGGGCGTTGATTATTGGATGACAAGGTGACAGGATGACAGGATGACAAGGTGACAAGATGAGGGGGTGACGCGATGAGGGGGTGCACGGTCATCCTGTCACCTTGTCACGCTTTACGCATCAAGGAATAGCCATGACCGATCAGTTAACCCACCTGGACGCCCAGGGACGGGCCACGATGGTGGATGTGGATGATAAGCAGGTGACCAGCCGGACCGCGATCGCGGCCGGTGAGGTGCGTATGCAGTCGGCGACCCTGGCCGCGATCCGTGATGGCGACGCGCCCAAGGGCGATGTGCTGGCTGCGGCCCGCATCGCCGGCATCATGGCCGCCAAGCGCACGCCGGAACTGATCCCCCTCTGCCACACGCTGATGCTGAGCCAGGTGGCGGTGGACTTCGAGATCGACGAAGCCGGAAGCCGGGTGCTCATCACCGCGGAGGTGCGCTGCAAGGGGCAGACGGGCGTGGAGATGGAGGCGTTGACCGCGGTCAGCGTGGCCGCGCTCACCATCTATGATATGGCCAAGGCCCTGGAAAAGACCATGGTCATCGACAATATCCGCCTGCTGGCTAAGAGCGGCGGTAAGTCAGGGGATTTCAGACGATAGAGCGAGGATAGAACGCTGATTGGGCGGATTGAGCGGATTGGACGGATTTTTTATAGATCCGCGGTATCACCTCAATAATCCGGGGACGGTCCATCGCATCGACCGGGCGATCCAGAGAAAACCGGCATTTTCTTGGTCAATGCGACGCACTCGCCCGAAAGATTGAGCAGATGCGATCCGCGGTCATCCGCCCAACCCGTCCAATCCGCGTTCCATTAGAAGTGGAGTATTCTATGCAGGTGACGGTGAAATTATTTGCAACCTTACGCCACGCGGCGGGCTGGGGCTCCCGGACCGTTGACCTGGAGCCGGGCGCGACTGTGGACGACCTCCTGGCGACCCTGGCTGCCATGGACGAAAAGCTGGGGTCCGAGGGGCGCACCCTCTACGCGGCTGTGAACCAGGAATA
>Ga0114931_10011373_pt1 | contig 10521 bp, 8 predicted proteins | sample 2SBtaG_FD_89579 | JGI IMG/M metagenome (GOLD analysis project Ga0114931, IMG submission 89579) | Deep subsurface microbial communities from Kolumbo volcano to uncover new lineages of life (NeLLi) - 2SBTROV14_V59a metaG | ecosystem: Environmental > Aquatic > Marine > Volcanic | place: Kolumbo...
CTTCGAGATCATCGAGATCGAGGTAGTTCTCCGAGACGTTTTTCACCGCTTCGCCGATCAGTGCGTCGAGCAGCTTGTCCTCGGCGGACTCGTCTTCGGCGAGCATCAGCTCGATCTTCCCGCGACATGCGGCGCGGATCGCCTCGATGTCACTCACGCGCGGCACGATCGCCGCTTCACCGACGCGCAGGGCGCGCCGCTCGGCGTTGGCGACCACGACCTCGAGCGCGCTGATGCTCGTGCGGACCGAGACGCCGGATTGTTGATTGATGTGCGGGCTTTGCCTTGCGAGGCGGACCATCTCCTCGACGATTTCGTGAACGTACTGCGGGATTTCGACCGCGGGCGAGTCCGCCGGGCGCGTCAGCGTGGCGTTTTCGCGCGTGATCCGCATCGCGTCGGCGTTGCTATACGGATAGTGCGTGCGGATCACCGTGCCGATGCGATCCTTGAGCGGCGTGACGATCCGTCCGCGGTTGGTGTAGTCCTCCGGGTTGGCGCTGAACACGAGCATCACGTCGAGCTTCAGCCGAATCGGAAACCCGCGAATCTGCACGTCGCGCTCTTCAAGCACGTTGAACAACCCGACCTGAATCCGCGGCGCGAGGTCCGGCAATTCATTGATCGCGAAGATGCCGCGGTTGCTGCGCGGGATCAGCCCGAAGTGCATTGTCTCTTCATCGCTGAGGTAGCGCCCCTCCGCATGCTTGACCAGATCGACCTCGCCGAGCAGATCGGCGATCGTAACATCCGGGGTCGCGAGTTTCTCGTGGTAGCGCCGCGCGCGCGGGATCCACTCGATTTCCGCGTCGTCGCCGCGCTTGTTGAGCACGCGGCGCGTCGCCGCCAATTGGGGTTCGAGCGGATCGTCCCAGATTTCGACACCGGCCACCACCGGACTGTACTCGTCGAGCAAGTCGGGCAGCGCCCGCAGAATGCGGCTCTTGGCCTGGCCGCGCAACCCGAGCAGCAGCAGGTCGTGCCGCGCGAGAATGCCGTTGATCAGTTGGGGAATGACGGTTGTGTCGTAGCCGACCAGGCCGGGCAGCAGCGGTTGATCGCTCCGCAGACGCGTGATGAGATTCGCGCGCAACTCCTCCTTCACCGAGCGGTGTCGATAGCCGCTCTCGCGGAGTTCACGCAGTGTCGCGGGTCTATCCATCAAAGTCCCCTGTCCCCACCGGCGGTTCCCGATAAAACGATGGTAGATCGCGCCGCCGACCCGGTCAATTTCACCCGCCGCGCTTGGACGTGGGGTTTCTGCGCATTAGTCTGACCGGCATGAAAGCACGCTGGTCGATCTGGATCCTCGCGGCGGCCTGCCCGCTTTTCGGATGTGCTGCGGGTCTGACGCGTGAACAGCGCATGTCACTCGACCAGGGGCTCGACGCTTACCAACAGCAACACTACGCCGCCGCCATCGACCAGCTCGGCGATTTTCTCGGTGAGGTCGCCGACCGGCCCGAGGTCGCGCAGGCGCTCTACATCCGCGGACTGAGCCACGCACGCCGCGGCGAACGCGACGAGGCGTACAGCGACCTGCACTGCAGCGTCGCGGAACCGACGGCTACCACGGAGACCACCTGGCGGGCGTACCTTACGCTCGGGACGCTCTACCGCGAGGACGGGCGCTGGCGGGCGGGCGCCGAGAGTCTGCAAGCCGCCGTCACGCGCATGCCTGATGTCGCTCCAAAGGATACGGCCTTGTGGTGGCTCGGGCTCTGTCGCGAGCGGAGCGGCGACTGGCCCGCCTCACGCGACGCGTTCGCCGAGATTCTTGCGAAGTTCCCGCACGGCAACTACGCGACCGCCGCCCAGCGGCGCATCTGGATCAAAGCCGATCACTTCGCCGTTCAGTGCGGCGTGTTCGCGGTCGCACTGAATGCGGAGATTCTCGAGCGCCGGCTTCGCGGCGAAAACCTGCCCGCGTACACGCGCGTCGAGCCGCGCCGCAACGGGCGGCGTCAGGTGGTGCTGGTCGGGCGCTTGGCGCGCTACGAAGACGCCGTCCAACAGGTTGCCGTCGTGCGAAAACATGTGCCCGACGCGGTCATCTGGCCGTAGCACGACATTTGCGAGGGCCCAGTCAGCTCAACATGAGTAAGCCGGGAGGCAATGCGATGAACCGTGAGGAGGCCTGGAATCTGGTTTGCGAGTACACCCAGAGTGATTCGCTGCGCAAGCACGCGCTGGCGGTCGAGGCGGCGATGCGGGGGTACGCCCGCAAGCTCGGCGAAGACGAAGAGCATTGGGCACTCGCCGGGCTGATCCACGATTTCGACTACGAGCGCTGGCCAACGCCCCCGGAGCATACGCGTGAAGGCGCGAAGATCCTCCGCGAGCGGGGCGTGGACGAAGAGATTATCGGAGCCGTACTCTCGCACGCGGATTGGAATCAGGACGAATATCCGCGCGATCGACCGATCCGCAAGGCGCTGTTCGCGGTGGACGAATTGTGCGGATTTTTGACCGCGTGCGCGCTGGTTCGGCCCAATAAACTCGAGGGCCTCGCCCCGAAAAGTGTCAAGAAGAAGCTCAAACAGGCGTCATTTGCCGCTTCGGTCTCGCGCGACGACATCCGCACCGGGGCGGAATTGCTGAACAGCGAGCTGGACGAGCACATTCAGACGTGCGTCGCGGCGCTGCAATCCATCGACAAAGAGCTCGGATTGGCCTGACGCCCCGCACAGCGCACGGCGCGGCTGAATCCCTGAGTCCTGTAAAGTTTTCACCAAAACATCGTGAAATATCCGCTTGGGCGCTCCGATCGGGCGCCCTTTTGCGTTATGATACGCGTGATGGGGATAACGGAGAGCGGGAGGCGAAGAAGCACGGTGGCGTTTCACTTTCCGCCCTGCGTCTGAATTGCTCAGAGTTCGTTCAGACTCTGATCACGACTTTTCGTGTTGGCATCATGACGAAGGAGGCACACATGCTACGACGAATTCTCACGACGACCGCCGCGTTGGCCGCGGTGGGCTGCTGCGCCAATGTCCTCGCTGTTGAGGACTGCGGCACAGACTGTGACACATCCAACAGGCAGGGCCGCGTGTTCGGCTCGGCGGACTCGGTGGTAACGCTCGGCAGCGGATCCTCCAAAGTGGTCCGCACCTGGGTGCCGCTGTTGATCGACGACGCGGGTTCAATTCTCAACAATTCCGTCGTACAGATCGTCGACGGCAACATCGTCGGCGCGACGACCACGTTCGGCACAAACATCAATGCCGTCCACTGCCTCGATCTGGTGGACGACGCCAACGGCCGCAGCAACGATATCATGGTCTTCGAGGGCATCGCAGGCCGCAGCGACACCGTCGGCGAAATGCTCAGTGATGGTAGGATTGTCTATCGAGCGAACTTCGGCTCCGGCCAGAACAATCTCGAGACGCTGCGTTGCGTTCCGGGTGCGGTGACGCCATTCCCAGAGCCAAACTTCGGCGACCCGATCCTCAGCGGACCTGGGATCGACGGCACACCCGGCGGCAGCGTGTTCGCCGGTACGCCCTCGGCGCTCGCCGACGGCCTCGGCGGAATGTTTGTCGGAAACACGAACTTCGACCTGTTCTCGGGTGCGATTCCCAACGGCGTCAACGTCTGGCGCTACAGCGGCACGCCGGTGGCGGCCGCCACGCCGAACGTCATCTCCTACGGACAAACCGTTTCCGAGGCCTACGCCAACAGCGTCGGCATTCCGATCGATCCAGGCGACGGACGCCAGACCCAGCCGGCCTTCGCCAACGTCGGCGGACGCAGCTACATCATCTTCGGGCTGAACGACACGTCGTTCCCTCCCGACACGCGCGGCCCCGGCGACAACAGTTGGGGCGGCGTCTCGCGCCCGCGGCTGCTGGTCATCGACGCCTTCGAAGAAAGCGACCCCAACGATCCGTATGCGGCCGCACTTCCCCTCATCGCGCCGGACGGCTGGTGGTTCGTCGATCACAAGCAAAACGGCGGCGGGACAAACGTAATCGAGAACAAGCACTTTGACATGAACGATATTGGTCAGCTCGCGGTTCTCGCCGAGAGCATCTTCGACCCCAACAATCCCAACGAGCCGATCAGCCACCGCGTGCTGCTCTACAACCCCGTGCTCGACAAGGCCGGCACGATCATCGGCTTCGATCCGCCGATCACGATTGCGGACGGCGGCCCGCTCGGCACGATCGACGAGGGCATCGCCGGCCCGATCGCGCCGGACCCGAACGCCCCGAACTTCTTCATCAACACCATCTCCGGCGTCGGGATCAACAATCGCGGAAACATCGCCTTCAGCGCGACCTTTGACACAGGCGTCCCGGTCGACCCCAACAATCCCGGCGGCCCGACCATCCTCGACGGCGCTGCGTACTTCTGGGATTCGAGCACCAGCTCGTTGCACCAGGTGCTGCGCGAGTTCGACCTCGTCACACGCGACCCGGTCAATGCCGACCTGAACAACCCCTCGGCTGATCCGGCGGTGGTTCGTCTGGGCCTGATTCCCCAGATTGGCACCGACCACTTCATGGCCACAAGCCTCGCAAACGACGCCGACGTGATGGCCGTCAATTTCCGCTCCAGCGGTGCGTCGGCCGGTGGATCGCGCGGCGTTGCGCTGGTCGCGGTCGGACACATCGGCGACATCAACTTCGACGGCGTCGTAAGTCTGGCGGACCTGGCGATCGAGCTTTCCGCGTTCGGCTCATCTCAGGGTGACGCCAACTACAGGCCCCAGGCCGACATGGACAACAACGGCGTGATCGAGCTGGCGGACCTCGCGATTCTGCTCGCCGTATTCGGTCAGGCCGTCTGATCCATCTGTCTGAATCGCTTAGCGCACATTCGCCCGCGCCGCTCACACCGGCGCGGGCTTTTTCTTGCGCGGGCATTCCGCCGATAGAGAGAGTTTCGCATCACTTGTCGCCGGCCGAGCGGTCGGCTACAAACGGGCGTTACGCGAGATGCGAGTGTGATGATGGAGCCGAAACCAGATGACGACTGCTGAGAAGCTGCGTGAACTCGTCGACAACCGCAAGGCTGTTGTCGGTGTCGTGGGGCTTGGGTACGTGGGATTGCCGCTGGTGCGCGAATTCTGCGCATCGGGGTTCAAGGTGATCGGGTTCGACGTCGACCCGCGCAAGGTCGCGATGCTCGAGCGCGGCAAGACCTACATCAAGCACCTGCCCGCGGCGCACTTCAAATCATTGATCCAGAAACGACGCTTCACACCAACCAGTGACATGAAGCAGCTCGCCAAGCCGGACGCGATCCTGATCTGCGTGCCAACCCCGCTCGACAAGAATCACGAACCCGACGTCTCGTTCGTGGTCCGGACGACCGAGGCGATCGCGCCCCGGCTTCGCAAAGGGCAGTTGGTGGTGCTCGAATCGACCACGTATCCCGGAACGACGCGTGAGATCATGCAGCCCACGCTCGACGCCACCGGGTTGCGGATCGAGCGCGACTACTTCCTGGCGTATTCACCCGAACGCGAAGACCCCGGCCGCGTCGACATGACCACACGCGACATTCCGAAGGTCGTCGGCGGGATCGGCCCGCACAGCGTGCGCATCGCGACGGCGCTCTACGCCGGCGTTGTGTCGAAAGCTGTCCCCGTGTCGAGTTGCGAAGTCGCCGAGGCCTGCAAGATCGTCGAGAACGTCTATCGCTGTGTGAACATCGCGCTGGTCAACGAACTCAAGATGCTCTTCGAGCGGATGGACATCGACGTGTGGGAGGTGATCAAGGCGGCGAGCACCAAGCCGTTCGGATTCCACCCGTTCTATCCCGGCCCCGGCCTCGGCGGGCACTGCATCCCGATCGACCCGCTCTACCTCGCCTGGCGGGCGCGCGAGTTCGGAAAGCCGACACGTTTCATCGAGCTGGCCTGGGAGATCAACACGCAGATGCCCGAGCACGTCGTCAACCGCGTGACGCAGGCGCTCAGCGACCACGGCAAACCGATGAAGGCCGCCAAAATCCTCGTGCTCGGACTGGCGTACAAGAAAGACGTCGATGACCTGCGCGAGTCGCCGGCGGTGACGCTGATCGAACTCTTGCAGGAGCGCGGCGCGAAGGTCAGCTATCACGACCCGTTCATTCCGTCCGGAAAACCGATGCGCGAGCACAACATCACCACCATGCGCAGCGTGCCGCTCACGCCCGCGCTGCTCAAAAAGTGTGATTGCGTCTTGATCGCGACGGATCACAGCGACGTTGATTACGACATGGTCTGCAAGCACGCACCGCTCGTCGTCGACACGCGAAACGCGACCGGAAAACGAAAGAGAAACAAATCGCGTGTGGTCAAGGCTTGATATCGCACGCTCAGCCCGCACGCCGCTGGGGCTGTTGACGCTCCTCGCGTGCGTCGCGATCGGAAGCGCCGCGGCTGCGCCCGATGCGTTCTGGTCGCAGCTTCCGGCGTACCCGATCGCGATCTCGAACAACGCCGTGACCTCCGTCCGCCACGCCGACGACTCGACGACGATTTACAGCTTCATGGGAATCCGGAATCCGACGGCGCGGCGTACGATCACGGCGGCAAGCTACAAGCTCACGATCCCGGGCGGCGATTGGCAACGCATCGCCGACGCACCCTTGCTCGACGGGTTGGCCAAGATCGGCGCAAGTGCCGTGACGATCGCCGGCAGAGTTTACCTTGTCGGTGGTTATGCGGTCCGCCCCGACGGCCGGGAAGTGACCGAGCCGAAGCTCTACCGCTATGAACCCACCGGCGACCGCTACGTCGACCTCGGCCCCGTCTCGTCCGAAGTCGACGACACCGTCGCCGCCGTCTATCGCGACCGCTATCTGGTCTTGATCAGCGGCTGGCACGGGCCGCTCAACCGCTCGATTCGGCGTGTTCAATTCTACGATACGGTCGACGGGGTCTGGCTGCGCGCCACGCAGATTCCTGGGCCGCGTCCCGGCTTGTTCGGCCACGCCGGCGGGATCGCGGGTGACGAGATTCTCTATCTCGACGGCGCGTCCAACGGCACGAACTTTCCCATCTCGAATCGTGTATTCGCCGGCCGCATCACGCTCGCCGACGGTGATCAACCTACGATTGACTGGCGCGAACTCGCAGCGCATCCCGGGTCGCCGACCTACCGCGCCGCCAACTCGCTCAGCCCGACATTTGGCGGACACTTGCTCATCGTCGGCGGTACGGACAACACGTACAACTTTAACGGCAGCGGCTACGACGGCGAGCCTTCGCAGCCGCTCGATCAGGTTCTCGTCTACGATCCGAATGCGAGCACTTGGGCCGCGGTGAGCACGTTCGGCGAGCATCAAGCGACCATGGACCATCGCGGCCTGGTCCGCGTCGGCCGCGGCTGGTCTACGGTCGGCGGCATGATCGCGCCCGGCCTCGCAACGGACCGCGTCTATCGGCTCACGCTGCGAAGCGAGCGTTCGCAAGGCGATGTCGACCTTGATGACGACGTGGATCTCTCGGATGTGGCGCTGCAACTGTCGGCGTTCATCGTGTTTTCACGGGATGACACCCTCGATCCCCGCGCCGACCTGAACGGCGACGACCGTATCGACCTCGACGACATCGAGATCCTGCTGGAGCACTACGCCGCCGGCCTGTAGCGCCTCAATCAGTTGGGAATGGCTCAGCGGGAGCTTCGCCCTCCCGATCGCCGTCGCGAGGCAACCTCGCTTTCAATCCGCCGCGTAAGATCGTCGACGCTTTGCTGCTCAAATCCGGAGATGAGAATCGCCCGCTTCGACTCGCGATGATTCAGGAAATGGCACACCAGCCACGTTTGCTCCATGCGGACGATCGGGTCGAGCTGGTCGATATTTTCCAGGTCGACCGAAGCCAGCCATGCTGCGGCCTCGGCGGAAACCTTTCGCTCCGGCAGGACCGGTCCGTCGATCAAGTACCCGCGGTCGAACAGAAAGGGCGTCCAGGCCTTGCGGCGTGTCACCGGCAACAGGAGCAACATTCGCATTGCTGATGCGTCCCGCACGCAAGCCCCCCACTCCTTCCGCCAATCCCGCGCCGCGGCGAGTTGCTGTTTGAGTTGCGCCGCTTGCTCGAAACGCAACTCTTGCGCCGCACACTGCATGCCCGCTTCGGTCCGCAGCATCCAATCGTCGATGTCGCCGTGCAGGAACGCCCACGCGTCACGGCAGCGGCTCCTGTACGGATCGAGCGGCGCTGAACCGTCGCAGGGCGCGTCACAGCGCCCCATCTCGGCATACGCGCAGCGCAAGCCGGACGGCGCGCGGCGCACCTGTTCGGGATAGCGGCACAAGTCGAAGAGATCCCAAAGCAGCTCGAGAGTGGTGCGATAGCTTTTCTGCGTCGGCCAGGGGCCAACAAACTCGCCGAGCGCGTTCCAGACCCGATCACTGGGCTTGATCAGCGGGATGTCTTGCTGCCAATTAACGCGCAGGAACCACGCCGGCTTGAACGAGATCAGCTTTCGATACTGGTTGGGGTAAAGCAGCCGCGCGAGACGGTAATAGCGCCAGCGCCCCTCGAACGGACACGACACGCGCCGCCAGAGAATGCCGCGCGCGATCTCGCCCAGGTCGGCTCTGGCCCGCTGAACGCCGGAGAGGTCATTCAGCCTCGAGCGTGTCAGCCGCTTGAGCTGTTGCGTGGTTGCCAGCCATACGGGGGCGCCGCCTGCGTCGAGCAGCAGAAACACGGCCGCACAGCCGGGCAGCGCACCGAGGACGGCGTCGTTCGGGCGGCCGGCCCAGGTGTGCCGCTCGGGCAGTTCGCGGCTGAGCCGATCACGATCGTCCATTGCATGCGCCGCTACGCGGGGGCGTCGTCAAGCCGCACGCGCGCAATCCGCGGGGCAGTCACACAATCATCCCGGTGATGACGGCCTCGAAGATCATGCGATCGCCGGTGAAGCCCTGCGTCTCACAGACGACACGGCGTTTCTTGACCTGAACAGCACGCCCGACGACCACAAAACGCGCCGGGGGCACCAGCGTGCCGCGAAACTTGGCCCGATCGACTGCGGCGAAACCGAGAAATCCCTCGACCTTCAGAACGTGCCGCGACATGTAGCTGACGAGCTGCGCTGCGGACTCGATCATCAACACGCCGGGAAAGAGCGGGCGACCCGGGATGTGGCCGCGCGTCCACCAGTCGTCTTCGTGAATGTCGTGAAAGCCCGCGAAGACTTCCCGCTCGGCATCTAGATGGACGATCCCGTCCAACAGCGCGAATTCGGCTCGCTGAGGATTGGACCGCTGGATTTCCTCGCGGGTGATTGCGAGCTTGTCAAAATCGAGCTCGGTCGGATCCAGAATGACAGGTGGCGGCATAAGCCCCCTTCTCACAAGCCCGCGCTGCGGGAGTTTCGTTCAATGAACACGCGCTTCAGCCGCCGTCGGGTTCGCTGCTGCGAATGTTAAGAACGCGCTTGCGCACCTCCTGAGCAGTGTTCTTGATATCCTGCATCGTCTTGCGGACGCGCGTTCCGGCCGCCTTGTTTCCGCCGACAGCCTTGAGCACATCGTCCGCGGCGGCCTCGACAAGCTGCCTGAGCCTTTCGAATTCCTCCATGACAGACTCCAGTTCAAAAGGAAGCAAAGAAACCGGCCACGAGCCGCGCCGCCCGGGCCACAAATGCCACTTCGGGGGCGTTGTAGCACCCGTGGGACACCTTTTCAAGCGCTCCCGAGGGGAAATGATACCCGAGGCGGCGTGCCTGCCCGTCAGTCGCGCGTATAATTGGAGGCGATGAGCTCGACAGACGACGCGCGGATAACCTCCCTGCGCGACGCCATCTCGCACTTCCCCAAAGCGCCCGGCGTGTACCTGATGAAGGACGCCGAGGGTCGCGTAATGTACGTTGGAAAGGCTAGAGACCTGCGGGCGCGGGTGTCAAGCTACTTTCAGGACTCGGCGGACCTGTTGAACACGCGCGGGCCGGAAATCGCCCACATGGCCGCCAAGGTCCGGGACATTGACATACTCGAATGCGAAACCGAAGTGGATGCCCTGTTGACGGAAAACCGTCTCATCAAGGACATCCAGCCGCCCCACAACGAACGCCTCAAAGACGACAAATCCTTTCCGTATCTCGAGATCACCACGAGCGACGATTTTCCCGGCGTGTTCGTCACGCGCAAGCCGCGGATCAAAGGCAGCAAGCTCTACGGCCCGTTCACAAGCGTCACCGGCCTGCGTGACGCGGTCAATGCGCTCCAACGCGTGTTCAAGTACCGCACGTGCGAACTCGACATCCGCGCCGGCGATGACAAGCGCCGCTATTTCCGCCCGTGCCTGCTGCACGCGATCAACCAATGCACCGCCCCGTGCGCCGATCGCATCGATCCCGCTGCGTACCGCGCGGACATCAATCGGCTGATCAAGCTGCTCAATTCCAAGCGGAGTGTTCTGCTTCGACAGATGGAAAAGGAGATGGCGTCGGCATCTCTCCAGCAGCATTTCGAGGACGCCGCCGTCCTGCGCGACCGCATCCGCGCAATCCAGTCGCTGAGCCTGAGCGGATCGCCGGAGGAGGACGTTCAACCCGAGGTGTTCTACATCGACCC
>Ga0114931_10011374_pt1 | contig 10520 bp, 6 predicted proteins | sample 2SBtaG_FD_89579 | JGI IMG/M metagenome (GOLD analysis project Ga0114931, IMG submission 89579) | Deep subsurface microbial communities from Kolumbo volcano to uncover new lineages of life (NeLLi) - 2SBTROV14_V59a metaG | ecosystem: Environmental > Aquatic > Marine > Volcanic | place: Kolumbo...
ATTCTAATTCGTACAGAATTAGAATCAGGGGTGGGTGGCCAGTGGCCTCATGTGTACCCACCCCGGTTCAAAACGCTGCCCTTCGACCCGGCTCAGGATGAAAACGCGATTTGAACCTGCCCCTCCGCACGCCTTGCGCGTTTGGAGGGGAATTACACACGCAAACCGGCTTCCTTAGAAGGAGGAACCCAAGTGAGAAATGTGAGTTATTATTATTCAGCCAAAAAATCGTTCTGACTTTTAACCTTTAAACGACTGAATTCAAATTTGCTTTTCTATCTACGATTTCTACAAACCGGCTTAATCTGTATTTTTATCTGTGTCAATCAGTGGCTTAAGATCTCTTCTATTTTGCCTTTCGGCTTCGCCGCGCTAGGAATTATTACGACTAGCCTGGATTATTCATGAATTACTTTTCTGTCACCCCCCGAAAAATACTCGGGGTCTTCGACTGGAAGGATCTTTTTGGGTTAAACCCGTGCCTGTCGAAGGTTTATCGGACTCTTCAAAAAGGATTCCTCCTGAATGACAGGTGTTGATAGATTTCTGCTCAATCTGCAGATTCGTGAATTATCCAGGTTAGTAGTCTCGGAAAAGACTCCGCTTGCAAAATCTACTCAAATGGGAAGAGAGCCGAAGGGCCGCGTCAAATGACAGGCCTTTTGTCGGCTTGCAATTTTAATCAATCTTTCTAAATTATACAAGTTTTCATCCGCGTTATGAGGAGAGAATTTTCGACATCACCAGATTTTGCAAGGAATTTTTATGCCATTGCCATCTCGATTAGGGTGTGTTCTTTTTTTGGTCTTAGTTACCTCCCTTGCCGCTCAGCAAAAAATGTTCGACTTTATAGGTGAGGCGCGGTTCCCAACCGGCTACCAATTTGCTGGCGTTGAAATGGGCGGATTGTCCGGCATTTCCTACGATGCCGCGCAAGACATTTACTTTGCTATTAGCGACGACCGCGGGGGAAAAGCTCCAGCGCGTTTCTACGTCCTGAAAATAGCATTGGCGGACGGCAGTCTCAGGACCGGAGACGTCAGCATTCTTGACATGAAAACGCTTATCAACCGGCGCGGCAATCCTTATGTAAACGATAGCATCGATAGTGAAGGCATCGCTTTCTTTGACCGGGACCTGTTGTTTATTTCTTCGGAAGGGGGCTCCAAGCCCAAATTCAAACCGTTCATCCGGGGGTTTTCAACCGGCGGTGCCTTTCGGACTTCTCTCAAAGTACCCGGAAAATTCATTCCGACCAGGCACCGTGACCGCGGCTTTCGAAATAATCTCGGCTTCGAAGCATTGGGAATTACACCGGACCGGAAGCTGCTGTTCTCGGCGAATGAAGGCGCACTGGCGCAAGATGGAGCTGTAGCGGGTCCGCAACAGGGGTCGTCCGTTCGAATCATAAAATTTAACCTGCAAACTCGTAAGGCAGTGGCGGAATATCTTTACCGGGTCGAACCCGTTGACGTCGTTCCTCAGGACGGAACCCGCGCGGGCACAAATGGTCTGGTCGAGTTGATCGCGCTGGACGACACCTCTTTAATTTGCATGGAAAGACGATTTGCCAGAAGCGCCGGGACGCGCATTCGTTTGTTTCATGTCAGTTTGTCCGGCGCGGACGATATCTCCCGGATTTCCAGGCTGGATAAAGTAGATGACTCCAGGATCAAGTCAGCCCGCAAGACACTTCTGCTGGATTCGGCTGATTTTGGCGTTGAGACGGACAACATCGAAGGGATGACATTTGGGCCTGATCTTCCTGATGGCAAGCGCACGCTCATTTTCGTGAGTGACAACAATTTTAGTCCGCGTCAGGTAACACAATTCCTTGGCTTTGTCGTTACGGAAACGCGCGAGACGACGATTGCGGAGATCCAGGGTCAGGGCCACCGGTCGCCTTTCGTCGGGATGCGTGTGACGGGTGTTCAGGGGATTGTCACCCATCTGAAGGGTGGACGTAGTGCTAAGGGGTTCTGGCTGCAAGATGCCGTGGGAGACGGCGACAAGGCAACCTCGGATGCTATTTTCGTGCTCACGGGCACGGACCGACCAGAGGTGAAAGTCGGGGACAGGGTTAGGGTGAGTGGTGAAATTTCGGAATCAGCGCAGAGCAGGCAATTGAGTGTCACTACCATTGAACGACCGGCGTATTCCGTGATTTCCTCCGGCCATTCCTTGCCAACGCCGGTGACCTTGGGCCTTGCTGGCCGTTCGTTACCAACGGCCGTTTTTGACGATGACGCGCTGCAAACCTTTCAACCCGAAACCGACGCACTGGATTTGTACGAGAGCCTCGAGGGAATGCGGGTGAAAGTTGACGCGGCGGTCGTGGTGGGTTCCCCTAACCGCTTTTCAGAATTCTATGTCCTGGCGGACAGCGGTAAGAACGCGGATCTTCGTAGTGCACGGGGCGGCATCGTTCTCAGGGAGGGCGATCCGAACCCGGAACGTATTCAGATCAGTTGTTCCTCACAAAAACCGTTGCCGCCCATGGAGACGGGCGACATCTTCGACGGGTCGATTCAGGGCATCCTTGACTACAGCTTTAGCAATTACAAAATTCTCTGTACGGAGCCATTGCCCGCCCTGCACAAGCGTGATCTGGCGCGGGAAAAAACGTCGTTGGCTGGCACCGGGGAGCAGTTGACCGTCGCGACTTACAATGTAGAGAACCTCGACCTCGAGGATAAGCCCGAACGATTTAATGCCCTGGCGGCGACTATAGTTGATAATTTACAAAGTCCTGACATTCTTGCACTCCAGGAAGTACAGGATGACAACGGCCCAAGGAATGATAATGTCACCGACGCCACCGGAACCCTGACGCGGCTTAGCCAGACTATCCAAGATGCCGGCGGACCAGACTACGATTTCCGCCAGGTGAATCCCATGCGCAACCGGGAAGGGGGTCAGCCGGGCGGAAATATCAGGGTCGCTTTCATGTTTAATCCGGAGCGAGTCACATTTAATGATCGTGGCCAACCGGGTCCCGGGGAAGAAAATGCCGTCCTTCACAAGAACGGGGGGGTACACCTCTCTCTGAATCCGGGGAGAATTGGAACAAAGGCAGCAGCCTTTATCGCAAACAAGGCGAGACATTTCTCAAACAGCCGTCGACCTCTTGCCGGCGAGTTCATATTTAACGGCCATCAGGTTTTCATCATCAATAACCACCTCTCTTCAAAAGGGGGAGATGATCGTTTCATGGGCGGCAATCAACCCCCGATGTTTCGCAGTGAAGTGCAGCGCCGGGAACAAGCCAAATTTGTGCATAATTTTGCCGCAACCATTCTGTCGGCGGATGCCGATGCCAACGTCATCGTGTTGGGAGATATGAACGAACACGAGTTTCGGAGTCCGATCCGCGTGCTTGCCGGTAAGGAGTTAACCAACCTGATGCTGACAGTCCCGGTAGCGGACCGCTACACGTTTATCTTCAGTGGCAATTCACAATTGCTCGACCATATTTTGGTCAGCCGCCGTCTTAATTCGGTGGCCGCGCCAGAAGTGGATATTGTCCACGTGAACGCGGAGTTTTCTAGTGACAAGCAGGCCAGCGATCACGACCCGGTTGTGGCCAGTTTCCGGTTGCCTAAATCGAATATCTGAGTCAGACGCATGGTAGAATTTCCACGGAATGACGTTATCCAATCATCATCAAGCATAGGAGGCTAAGATATGTCTTACACCTTCAAGGAGTTAAAAGCTAAAACAGTTGCGCAGCTCAAGGAAATCGCTTCTGATTTGGACCATCCGGCGGTGCAGGGCTACACGCAACTGACGAAGGAACCGCTCATCAAAGCGATTTGTGAAGCCCTCGGCATGGAGGCGCGGGAACATCATGAAGTGAAAGGCATGGACAAAAGCTCAGTAAAAAAGAAAATCAAGGAGTTGAAGAAAAATCGGGACAAGGCGCTTGCGGCCCATGACCACAAGCAGTTGAAAACCGTGCGGACTGAAATAAAGAAACTGAAACGTCAATTGCGGCGGGCGACGGTATGAGCGACAGCAGCATGGTTCGGAAGGACCCATCACCCCCTCGGGCCGAGGCACCTCGGAACGAGGCCTTCGATACGGCCCGCCAAAAGCACGGGCCACTCAGGATGACTCAGTTGGTACCGCTTACGGACGGAAAGAGCCCGGCGGTTAGGTTCTGGCAGTGGCGTAAAGTCGAAACGGAGGAGTTGGCATGCCAACCTTGATAAAGGCGCCTTCCGTAATTGAGGCTGCTGGCAACAAACCTAAACGAATCGAGGAGTACGTCGGCCGAGTCAATTCGCAAACTGAAAGTGTCAGCATTGCACGAATGAAGAGCCCGGGCGGCTGGGTCGAACCAGGGCAACGGCCCGCTTTCGACGAGTACACCGTGGTGCTCAAGGGCATGCTCCGCGTTGAAACAGAGGGGGAGTCGATCGATGTTCCGGCCGGCAGCGCTGTTATCGCGCCCGCCGGCGAATGGGTGCGCTACAGCTCTCCCGATGCCGAAGGCGCGGAATACATTGCCGTTTGCCTTCCGGCCTTTAGCCTGGAAACCGTGCATCGTGATGGAATTGGCTAAGAGGTTCCCGTTTGCAGGCTGCTACGATTTCGACTCTGTTTTTCCCGCGGCCGCGTTTTTCATGAAGTCGTCCTGAGGTGGTCCGACGATTCTTTTCTCAGAACGTATCGAGGGCAAAATCAACGGAGAAAACATGACTGACAAATTTCAAAAAGCAACACTTGGGGCTGGCTGTTTTTGGTGCGTCGAAGCCGTTTATCAGAATCTGAAGGGTGTGACCCGTGTCATATCCGGCTATGCTGGTGGATCGGTTGCGAATCCAACCTACCAGCAGGTGTGCGGCGGCGCGACCGGCCATGCTGAGGTAGCTCAAATCAGCTTTGACCCGGCCGTTATCTCCTACGAAGACTTGCTTTATATTTTCTGGAGAACGCACGATCCCACCACTTTGAACCGGCAGGGCAACGACCTGGGCAGCCAGTATCGGTCGGTGATTTTTTATCACGATGAAGAACAAAAGGCGGCGGCGGAAAAGTCGAAAGCAGAAACGGATGCGTCGGACCTGTGGCCGCAAAAGATTGTTACGGAAATTTCTTCCCTACCCGATTTTTATCCAGCCGAAGAGTATCATCAAGATTACTATCGTTTGAACGGGAGTCAACCTTACTGTCGTCTGATTATCGATCCAAAGATGCAAAAACTCCGCAAGGAATTTCAAGCAAAACTCAACGAGTAGATGAGTAGATGCAGGAGGATGTAAATGCCAATTTATGAATTCTATTGCGGTGAGTGTCACACGGTCTATAAGTTTTTCTCGCGCAGCATCAATACGGAGAAGGTTCCCAATTGTCCCGGCTGTGGCGAGGTCAAGTTGAGTCGGCAAGTTTCAACCTTTGCTACGATTTCAACGGCCGCGAAATCTAAGGAAGACACCGAAGGCGGCCTGCCGGCTATCGATGAATCGAAGATGGAGAGGGCAATGTCCATGTTGGCCCGTGAGGCCGGGGACATCAATGAAGAGGATCCCAGGCAAGCGGCATCTCTCATGCGAAAACTGACGGCGGCGACCGGCATGAAAATGGGCGCCGGGATGGAAGAAGCCTTGAGCAGATTGGAACGCGGCGAGGACCCGGAGAAAATCGAAGCAGAAATGGGGGACCTTCTGGAAGAGGAAGAACCATTCAGTTTTGAGGATGAGAAGAAGCGCACTTCCGGAAAGAAGTCGAGACCTCATTTTGATGACACCATTTATGACCTTTGAAACAGCGTTTAAAAGCTGACATTCTCAAAGAAAACCACCTTTCCCTGAAAACCACCTAAAGTCTCCTTACTTCAACAGGATCATGCTTTTTGTAAGATTCAGAGCGGATTGACCCTTAATCGGCTGAACCGTCATGTGGTAAAAGTAGGTGCCGGATGGCAAGGCCAGATGTTGTTGGTCTTTGCCGTCCCAGGTCGCGCGATGGGTGCCGGCGGCGAGTTCTTCTTGCGCCAGGAGTCGGCGAACGGCCCGGCCTTGCAGGTCAAAAATAGTCAGAGTCACTTCGGCTTGCTGGGGTAGTTCGAATCGAATTTCCGTCCCTGGATTAAAGGGATTCGGAAAGTTCTGGTGCAAGCTGAACTGGGTTGGCGTGAGGCTCCGGCCGTTGCTGACATCCGTTGTCAGGCCGCCGAACTGAAAATATCCAGGTGCCGAATAGATTGACTCTGCATTCAGGCCGTCACGCGCTTTAACTCGCCAGTAATAAAAACCATTTTGTTCAAATTCATATTCGTTTGTCAGAGCACCCAGGGTGATTGCCGTGTCTTTTACCGCTTGAAATGCATGCATCGAAGTTGCAAAATTCAGATCTTGACTGGTCTCGATAAGATAGTTTAGGTTATGTTTCTGATCAGGGTCATGCGCGGCTTGCCAGATGAATCGTTCCGCCACGTCCGCCCATTGCGGCAGCAGGAGAACGGGGGCTGACGGTGGGGCGTTCACGTGCATCTGAACCGGAATATCGAGACCTTCTAAGGAGTCCGGCAGGAAGGTGAGCCTGACAAGGGCTTTCTTGTCCCCCGGGTTCGCGGCGTTGGTGACGACAGTGACCCCCTTTTGTTCGCCCGGCGGAAGGGTAAAAGTCAGGCCCGTCTCTCTCATCAGGAACGCGTCCGCATTCTCTCCCACCAACCGGGTTGAGGTCACCGAAAGGTCCACGGAACCTACATTGCTAACCACGAATTCCATTTCCGCGGGAGGTAAAGGGTTCAAGGTTCCGAAATCAAGTGAGGCCGGCACGACTTCAACCGAAGCCCGCAGCGGACTCGAATTCATTTGTCCGGGTGTGCCTCCGGCTGCCGCGCTGGCCTGCCAATTGCCGGCCTTGCTGTTGTCAAGCAGGGAATTCTTGAGTTCCAGGGAAGGCCCGCGACCGTTTGGCGCGGTTGGCCACGGCGATGTATTATCGTATTCGACCAGATCGACCGTCATGCCAGAGATGTCGATGATCCTGATTTGTTCGCCGGTGTTTACCAAATTGCCGGAAGTCCATTGCACGCTGCCGGGGTAACTGGCGGCGTTTTTCGCCACGACCAGGAATCCAGCCGCGGGCAGAACGTCAGTGGGTCCAAAAACGGTCTTGATCCCCGCAGCGAAACTCAGGCCTTCCAGATTGATTTTCTCGTTGCTGGTGTTGGCCAATTCAATGAATTCAAAATCGCTGTCGCTGCCCTGTGCCGTTCCGGGATTGTAGTGAATTTCATTGATCACGATGGTGCCTTCGAGAGGGGAAGGGGAGACGGCGATGCCGGTGCCGGACAACGTAACCGTGACGATGGGTTTATCCGGGTCATTGCTGGCAAGCAGGAGAACGGCGGATTCGGCCCCTTCCGAAGCGGGCAGAAATCTTAGGGTGAGTTCCTGACTTTCGTCGGGATTCAATGAAAAGGGTGCCGCAAGACCTACGATTTTCCAGTCGGTTGAATCGACGCCGGTGATCCTGCTATCAGACATTTCGAGGATGGCGGTGCCCAAATTGGAAACGGTAACCGACCGGTCACTGCTGTCAGAAAGGGCTGTTTCGCCGAAGTCCAGGGTGGTGACACTGACCAAAATTTCCGGCGTGCTGTCACCCTGCGTGGAATTCGTCGTGCCCGGTGTACCCCCCGTGGCCAGGCTGGCTTGCCAGTTTTCCGCCACACTGTTGTCACTTTGTGCGTCAATCAATTCAAGCGACGGACCCTTGCCATTGGGTTCAGAAGGCCACGGCGCGGAAATACCATATTGGACCGAATCGACGATGGCACCGGTCGCATCGCGTAGGATGAGCATTTCACCGGAGTTGATCAGATTGCCGGCATCCCACTGGAGACTGCCTGCATACGATGAGGAATCAGCCGCGAGAACCAGAAATTGGCCGACTTGCAAAGTATCTTCAATTTGAAACGTGTGGTCGATACCAGCCGAGAAAGTGAAATTGCCCAGGGGAATCGCTTGACCATCTGAAACGTTGTGCAATTCCACGAATTCGAACTGGCGGTCGCTGCCCTGGGTTGTACTGGGATTGTAGTGGATTTCGTTGATCACGACGATGCCTTCAAATGCGGACCCGTCGGGCTGGATGCCCTCTCCGGACAACGGTACGAGTAGAACCGAGTCTGGTATGGCGTTACTACCAATTCTAAGACTGCCAACCCGGACTCCTGGCATGGCTGGGACAAACCGAATCGGTGCGACACGGGTTTCTCCCGGCGGTAATATAAAAGGGGCAGCCGCTGAGTCGATTTGCCAGGCGGTGGAGTCCATCCCGGTGATGGTCAATTTTTCAACTTGCAGCGGTGCGGTTCCACTACTCAGAATAGTGACTTGCTTGCTCAGGCTTGTTCCAATTGTTACGGGACCGAAGGCAAGGCTGTCGGGTTCGACCGCAATGCCTGCATGCGTGACCAACCCCTGCCGGCCTTCTCCTTTCAAACTAACAAAAAATCGGTCTTCATCCGGGTCATTACTCTTGAAACGCACGGACCCCTTCAACTTGCCGGTTGTGTCAGGCGAAAAGGTTACCGTGAACGGCCTCCTTTGTTCTGGTTGCAGCGCAAAGGGTACCGACACGGAATCCGACCGAAACAAATCCGCGTTGCTCCCGGCTATGGCGACCTCCGTCACTTTCAAAGTTGCGCTGCCGGTGTTGACAAGTTCGAACGATGCTGGTACCGTCTTACCGATGTCTACCCTTCCGAATTGGACCAGGTTGGGCGAAGCGTTGATGTCGGGCGCCAGAGCGGTTCCCGCGAGAAGAATTTCCACAAGATCTTCATCAGGATCATTGCTTCGTATCCGAACCGTTGCCCGTTTGCTTCCCATCGAGGCCGGGTTGAAACAGACCGTCACCTTCTGGTCACCGCTGACACCCACCACAAACGGAGCAGCTCCTTTCCGGATGAACCACTGATCCGCGTCCGGGCCGACGATTTGGGTTGAATCGACCGCCAAACCCGTGTTGCCTTCGTTCCTGATGACAAAATCCAGATCGAGTTCTTTTCCCACCAGCACGTCATCAAAAATAAGAGATCCTTCACTAATCGCGATGTCCGGAATAAGCGGGATGAAATTGGTCGCACCAGGAGTTGGCGGTGCGGGGACAAAAGAAGCCGTATTGCGCGCCCCGCCGGAGCCGTTCGGAATGCGTTGTAAAGAATTGTTGTCCTTGTCGCCGGCGCCGTTTTCGTCAACCTGCGCTTGACCCGCGTTCAACAGTGGGAGCAAACCGGCGTCCCCCGGATTGCCACTGCCGTAAACAATCGCATCCACAAGACGGTTGGTGGTGATTGGTGTGCCGTTCGGAAAATCGGACGAGCTGCCGAAATAGAGCGCTGCCGCATCGGGACCATTTTGCAGCGTTGCGTTCGAGAGGATGAGGTCGACATTGGCGACCGCTGAATTGCCTGCAACAAAAAAGCCGCTGGCATCGGTGCTCCTGCCGTCGAGAGAGATGGCGGAGTAGGACAAATCGGTGCTGCCGTTAAAGAGGACCAGCACCAGGCCGGAAAGCGGCGTTGCACCTAACCCGCCATCGAACAACTCGATGAATTCCGCCATGTCGCTTCCCGGCGTGTCGGAATCGATTTCGTTGATGATCACGGAGGTGCTGGGTACGGGAGAGATGGTTGTTTCGGCGCTGGCGTTGTTGTTGCCTGGCTCCGGGTCCGCCGTAGCGGCGTTGACGCCGGCACGATTCGTCACAAGGCCGGTTTGTGAGGTGACGGTCGTTACTAAGATTTCAGATTGGCCGCCAGCCGGCAGGTCACCAAGAGTGCAAGTGATGACACCCTTGTCATTCGTACACGACCCCTGCTCCGGCGCGGCACTTGAGAAAGTGATCACACCGGGAAGTGTGTCCGTGACCACGACATTCGTGGCGAGGTCCGGCCCGTCGTTGGTAATGACCAGGGTATAAATGATGTCATCGCCAACGAAAACAGGATCAACGGCGGCGGCCTTGGTTATTGCGAGATCGGCCATGGGAATGACCAGATTAACGCCGCCGGGCGTTGGCGGTATGGCCGTGTAGGTATCGCTATTGCGCGCGCCGCCACTCCCGTTTGGCAGCCGTTGAATCGAGTGTTCCGTCTGCTTCCCATTGCCATTTTCGTCAACTTGCGGTTGCCCGGGATTGAGGAGCGTCAGCAAACCGATATCATTCGCGTCTCCGGTGTCGTAAACGACGGCATCTATCAATTTACTGGTGGTGAGAGGCGTGTCATTCGGGAAATCGGTGGTAGCGCCAAAATAAAGTGCGACGGCGTCCGGACCATTTTGTAGCGTGTTGTTGGGGATGACCAAATCGACATTGGCAACATTTGCATTGCCGAGAACAAAGAAACCGTTTGCGTCTGTTTGTTGTCCATCCAAAGCAAAGGCTTTGTACGATTGGTCGTCGGCACCGTTGAAAAGCACGATGACCATGCCGTCCAGGCTTGAATTGCCGCTGCCGCCATCAAAGAGTTCGATGAATTCCATTGAGTCGGGACCAGG
>Ga0114931_10011375_pt1 | contig 10520 bp, 6 predicted proteins | sample 2SBtaG_FD_89579 | JGI IMG/M metagenome (GOLD analysis project Ga0114931, IMG submission 89579) | Deep subsurface microbial communities from Kolumbo volcano to uncover new lineages of life (NeLLi) - 2SBTROV14_V59a metaG | ecosystem: Environmental > Aquatic > Marine > Volcanic | place: Kolumbo...
ACTGGCAATTGTCCCTTCATTGCCAACCTTACCCTGAATGGGCACGATGACTGGGCCAACCTAGTCTATAACTTTCGCGGGTCTCCGGATTTTGCAGAGGGGGTTCGGGTAACGGTACTCGATGTTCCAGAAATTACTGCTGATCAGGTCTTGAAGGCTGCTCAGGCTGTGGATTTTGATCACGATGGCACTTCCAATGCCGATGATAATTGTCCGGCCGTGCCGAATCCAGACCAAGCTGATAGTAATGGTGATGGCGTGGGAGATGCCTGTGAAGGTCTTGTCCCTGGGCAATTACTAGTTCCAGATGTTGGGGGTCAAACCCAAGATGAGGCAGAAGCGACACTAACCGCATTATATATGGCTGTGGGGGAGGTCACCTTCTCCACGAGTTCGGCAGTTCCAGTAGGGCAAGTCATCAGTCAAACTCCAGACGCGGGGACGCCTCTTGCCCCTGGTTCCTTGATCAATCTGGAGGTTTCTTCGGGTATGCCGGCTGTTACAGTCCCCGATGTAGTGGGGCTTACTCAGACTGTGGCTGAAGCAAATATCATGTCTGCGAACTTGATGGTGGGCGTGGTGACATCCGCCACCAGTTCCACGGTTGCCGCCGGCAACGTGATCAGCCAAAACCCTCCCTCCGGTGCCAATGTGAATGGCGGCAGTGCAGTGGACTTAGAGGTGTCATCAGGGCCACTTCCTGTCCCGACGCCGAATTTGGTGGGCTTGGATCAAGCAGCTGCAGAATCGGCGATTATCAATGCCGGATTTGTCGTGGGCACGATTACCTCTGAACCAAACACCTCTATCCCTGTTGGTGTGGTGGTAAGCCAAGATCCACTCTTTGGCGAAAACATACCTTCAGGAAGTACCGTGAATTTGGTCGTGTCCTCCGGACCAGCGAGAGCAATCGTGCCCGATGTCGTCGGGCTAGATCAAGCGACAGCTGAGGTATCCATCGTGTCGGCCAACCTGACGGTGGGGACGATCACCACACAATCCAGTGATACGGTGTCAGCGGGGAACGTGCTGAGCCAGAATCCTTCGGCAGGAACCGAGGTGTCTCCCGCTAGTGCGGTGGATCTCGTGGTCTCTTCTGGCCCACAACCGATTCCGGTTCCCGACCTCCTCGGGCTGGGTCAGGCCGCAGCCGAAACAGCTATTGTGGCGGCGGGGTTTGTGGTGGGCACGGTAACGACCGCCCCCAGTGACACAGTTGCGGTTGGACTTGTCATTAGTCAGTCGCCGACAGTCGGGGCCAATGTGACGCCGGGAAGCCCTGTGAATCTGGTTATCTCCTCTGGTCCAGCTCAGACAAACACACAAACCTTGATGAGCCTACAGGACAGCTTTATCCAAAAAGGAAAAGACAAGAATCAGAACATGGGCGGCAGTGAGGTCTTGCGGATCCAAAAGAAAGATCGGAATCGCGCGTTAGTGGCGTTTGATTTGTCGAATGTCTCCTTGACCAATTTGACCAAAGCCACCCTGGTCCTCTCGATAGCGGGTGAAGTGAAGGATTGGGAAAAGAAAAATCCGAGAGTGAATGTTCACCGGCTGTTAGAACCATGGACAGAAGGTAATGGTGCCTCTACTTTTTCATCAAGCAAAGAATCACGAGACGATGAAGACGACGATACAGAGCGAGAAGAGGAAAAGGATGACAAAGATAAAAAGGGGAAGAACGATAAAAAAGAAAAAGACGATGATGACGATGGCTCATCCGGTTACCAAGGTAATGGGCCAGGCGTGACCTGGGAATGTTCCAGGGATGGTGACATTGGCAACACCAAGCGCGATTGTTCCAAGACCCTGAGATGGAAAGGCGGGAGGTTTGCGGACCCAATGGCACCTGGGGTCGATCATGTGACAGGCATGATTGGGGCGGTTGAATGGGATGTGACGGCGGATGTGGTCGCCGGCGTCGACCATGGGTGGATTCTTTTTAGAGAAAAAGAAAGCCGGAAAGGCAAGGTGTCCTATTTTTCGAGAGAGGGCGCCGAAGCCGCAGGTAATTCCAACCTTGCCCCCCGGCTCATCTTGGAGTTTGGAGCCGACTGACACACGATACGCAATTCATCCTGTAACGCCCTTCCCGAAGAAAAGGCCTCATGGAACCCTTCCATGAGGCCTTTTCTTTTTTCAGGCACTCCCCCAGCGATAAGTTTGGAGAAATAGTCACATGGTAGGGCGGCACTTCCCACCGCTTGTTATCGGTGGGCTATACCAAGGGATGCAGCCAGGGGATCTAAAAAATTCTAAGAATCTGTAGTCAATCTGTAGTCAGCGGTCTGGTAGATTCGAGAAACATAGCGGCGGAAGTCACTCATAAAAGTGAAATCCAATGGAGGCGCACTATTTCCTCTGACGTGAATCCGTATGAATCGCGAAGACAAAACATGGCGGTTAAAAATTTATACCTTAGGCGGGTTTCAGCTCGAAAAGGATGGAGCCCCTTTGGTCTGGACCGGCAAGGAGCCAGCTCGACCTTTGACCTTGTTGAAGGTGCTGATCGCCTGTGGGGGAGAAGCCCGGGAGAGTGATCTGACCGATGCGCTGTGGCCTGAAGCGTTAGGCGATGCCGCGCACAAAGCGTTGTCCGTCACATTGACACGGCTTCGTCGAGTACTGGGGATTGAAGGAATTCTCGAATACCATCGAGGACATCTGGTCTTAAATGCCCATGGGTGTTGGATGGATGTCTGGGCGTTTGAGGCGCTCATTCAGGATGCGGAAAAAGCTGGCAAAGCCGGAAAGGCTCAGGACCTCTCCCCACAGGCCGTGGAAAAACTGAACCAAGCATTGACCCTTTATCGAGGCCCATTTTTGTTTCACGATGCCTCTCAACCGTGGGCGATACCACTTCGGGCGCGATTACATAACAGATTTATCCATCTGGTGGGGCAACTCGGCGACTATTGGGAGCGGGGTAAAAAGTGGAAAAAAGCTGAGGAATGTTACCAAGCCGGTTTGGATATTGATGATGCCTGTGAAGAATTTTATCTTCGCCTGATGGCGTGTCTGACTCAACAGCAACATTTTTCGGAAGCCAGACGCGTCTATGAACAGTGCATCGAACTCTTGCGCATCAAAAAGAACGCGCAGCCTGGGGCGGAAATTCAAGAACTGGCTAAGCGGTTTTCCCTGTAGGTTCTGAAGGCGTGGTTCCGCGCACGCAAAGTATCAAGGCATGCACCGCCATGGTAGGGCGGGCACGGCCCGCCGATTAATATTTTGGTGGGCATGCCCACCTGCGGGAAGTTAGAGAAGCTTGACCAAGGCGACGACAACCATGAAGGTCACAACCATCATTGACCCCAGGCGGATGGTGAGGTCGTTCGTTAATTGTTGGATTTCATTCTGGAGGGTGGCTGCAAGGTTTTTCATGTCTCGATGGAGGGCAACTTCAATTTCTTTGAAATCCCGCTTCGGGGACAATGGTTCTTCAACGAGATCCGCAATGATTTTGGTTTGGGTTTCCGCTTGCTCCTCGGTAAACCCGATGGCTTTGAGCTTTTTCACGCTTTCGTGTGTATCGAATGTCATGATGATCATTATCGGTGCTCGATTCGCCAATGACAACAGAATCTTAGCATGAAAAGAAAACGAAGATACAGAATCAGGAATTGGTGGGCCGTGCCCATCCTACAGGGTTGGATAAAAAATATAGTGTTCCCTATAGCTCCAGACATGGAAATGCGGGCACTGCCCGCCGATTAATATTTTGGTGGGCAATGCCCACCCTACTGAAACGCATGGATTAATTTTCCCGAATCTGTAGTCAATCTGTAGTCACCGGTCTGTTAGTGTCGAAAAAAAACCGAAAGCGGTCAGTTCCAAGGTGAAATCAGAATGTGTGTCAGTGGCAGAACAAGATACGGTTGAATCGAGACAAACAGTTTTGCAGGGACGGGTAGATGTCTTGTGGGCCTACGGTGTTATCCATCATTCAATAGGAGGCATGCCATGCATGATCAATGTATTCCAAGACGAACAATTAGCTTCATCAGTTTGCTAGCCCTAGGGATGTTCCTCTGTTGGACCGCTTCCGCCTTTGCCAGCAGCCAGAAGAGCCAGGACGTAAGAAAAATTCTCAAAATTACAGAGGTATTTGTGGATTTTGGCCCCCCCGGTAGCTTAACCATCATGGGAGAGGCCTTTGATGAGTATGGTTCATTGAAGGTGACCCTGGGTGAGTTTGGGGAATTGTCGGTATTGAATGTGAATGCGTCTGGGACCGAGATTGTCACGGAATTGCCGGCTGTGATTGCATCGGGAAATGCCGATGGAGACTATCTTCTAACCGTTTCTAAAAGCCGCCGGAAACATGAGATGGACGAGGACGAGGATGACGGTGAACACAGCGGCAAAGGTGGAAAGAAGAGTTACAAGGCTGAGGACGAGGATGACGATGGACACAGCGGCAAAGGAAAGAAGAGTCGCAAGGCTGAATACGACCTCACGATTGGGGCTGTTGGACCGCAAGGGCTAGAAGGTCTTCAAGGACAAGTCGGTCCTCAAGGTCCGCAGGGCCCGGAAGGGCCTCAAGGGCAGCAGGGCTCTCAAGGCCCGCAGGGTTCACCAGGATCGCAGGGTGTGCAAGGGCCACAGGGACCCCAAGGCCCGCAGGGCCCGCAAGGACCCTCAGGGACAGGAGGAGGCTCAGTCAGTTTAAGTGTCACTAAGGTGGTGGGAGCAGCGGTTGTGCCAGGGGGTGCGGGCGGGGTTGCCTCTGCTACCTGTCCTGGTGGAACAAAAGTCGTAGGGGTTGGATTCAGCGCCACGATTCCCGATGTTGTTGGGGGTGGAAGTCCTCTTCCTGCTGCCGTGGCTCTTTCAATGATGACCATTGACCCCGGCAGCAATTCAGCATCCGTCCGCGCCTTCGCAACTTCGTCAGGGGACCCAACAGACCCAGTGATATCATTCACGGCCCATGCCTTTTGTGCCGCCTTGCTGTAGTCAGGTGACCGTGAGTAAAAAAAATTCCTGGCTATCTGTAGTCAATCTGTAGTCATGAGTTTGGTAGGGTGAAGACGCAAATGGAAAGAGCTGGATGAAAAGGGCAAAGAATTGTCCAAAACCTTGTGACAACGGTCACCAACCCTAAAGGGCAATGAAGAGAAAAATATGCGCGGTACATGTAGCAGGAGGGCGTCATCATGAATGCTCAAAACCTTGGTCTTTGGAACAAGCGGTTTCCGGAAGCCCTCGTAATGGGGGTGATGCTGTTGTGGTTCGTGGCGGGAGATGTGGCAGGAATCTGGGCTCAGGAGCCAGCGCAATCAATCCAAAAAAATGATGACCAGGATAATGATGACACGGCTAAAATTTTAGATGAGTACCTTTGGGGTGCTGGGGTATGGGGAGATTTCATCAGAATATTTGGACCATTATTTGGAGATATCTGGGGAGAGACAGCGGATGATGAAAATAATGACGTCACGATTATTCTTCCCAGTCCTTCGTTAGATCAGCAGGGATTGACCTATTTCTCACCCCCCGGTGAAACCGGTGAGTCATCGACAGGAATAACAATAATCAAAGAGCCGACCACCTCTCAATCAACCTCGATCTTAGACTATCAAAGTGAAAAGGATAAATTCTTTTGGTACATAACGGGGGTTATGCCGGGCTGGGAAAAATTTGTCGGCTCTTCTGACTCCCAAAATTCTTCCAACGCTGCCGGTAATCCCAACCAGCCGTCGAGCCAGGGAACACAAGGCTCGAATTCCGGCTCCTCTGACATAGCCTGTCCTGGACAAAAAGAAAGTAAAGTGGCCACCCTGGGGGCCATGGACCCTCCAGCCAAATTTCGCATCAGCCCTCGTTGTTTGTGCCATGAATCCTTCGCCAAGGTGCAAAATGCGTGGAACCATATCAATGAAAAAGCCCAAGGCGTAGTGGCAGCGGCAAAAGGCCAAACAGCAACGGGCGAAAGCTTTGCCCCCCCGTCCCCCACAGCCATACCTGCCGTCTTTGAAGAGGTCAACCAAGCGCTGGAAGGCTTTACGACCAAAACCCTCGTCAGTGATCTCATGCAAACCTACAGCTTGACGGCGGGTGGAGTTATTGTCGTCAAAGCCAAGACGCCAGGGATTGAGGATTCCGAAAAACAATATTGCCTGGATGGGAAAGGCATCATCGACCTGGTGCAAGCGATGAAGCCCTGGACAAAAAAGGGCCAGGAGCAACTCAAGCAAGCACGTGACAGTTGGAATGCAGAACAGGAAGACCAGTCGAAATAACAGAGGACTCTGAAGAGGAGGCCTTGGAATGTTTTGGGAGAAAGGGGAATCTCTTTTTTGGGAACAAGCTGCTTAAAGAGGTACCCCCCGTTGCGGGTCATAATAAAGATGCGGGCTAACTACCAGGTGGCGGAGCGCTTATAAGAAAAACCCAGCAGAACAACACTGAATTTGCCTCCTAGGTGTGCTGACTGGGAGGCAAAGAATGAGGTGAGTCATGGAAAAGAACATGGAACAAGCAAGCGCTAGAAATTCCTTGTCGTGGGGAAGGGGCCGTTGGCGGGCCTCTGTTGCCTTGTTGGTATTGGTACTCTGTTGGATTTGGCCCCCGGCTGACGTCATGGCTGATGATACCGAGGTGCGTGGGCAAACGAACGAGGGGGGGGGGACCACAGCCACTGCTGACATGGAAGTGTATATTAGCTGTCCTGAGGAAGCCGGAGCTGGAGCACCGAAAATTGTCACCACTCAGAAACAGGGCCATGTAACAGTTAAGTTTCGGTACAACTATAGTACTGATGATTGTTATTGTACTGGTAGCAAATCAACCACCGATAAAAGAATGAAGGATTTTGTAAAGAACTTAAAAGCCAGGTTGACCAAAGACAAAGATGCGACCGCCAATCAAGCACTTTCAACAGAGACATTAAAATCGATGTATTATGCAGAGATTTTGCCAAATTATGAAAGTGAAGGCCTAAGGCGGGGAAAACTTTTGAATTCCAGGGAAGACTCAGAGGCTTTTAGGGAAATTGAGGAAAACCTACTAAATAAGTTTTATTTAGATGTGCAGAAAACTTATTTTGATGTAAACCTTCCCTCATCTCTAAATGAGCAGGATGGGCCAATGGGGAAGAATATCGCCTGTATCGAGGGGAACGATATGCGTCGTTTTATGAACCAACTTCAACCGGTCTTACGCTGGATTTTGGCGTATGGTTCCTGAACGGTCCATGAGTAAAAAAATGGTTGGCGGTCCTTCGACTGGCTTGGGGAAAGGCAACTGGTGACCCAAATGTTTGGGGGTCAGCTCAAAAAATAAAGAAAGAGAATCGTCCACATTGTGTTCATGAGGTTTACAGAGGAGGAACCGGTGATGAAACAGAACATGGCGAATTCCCAACTTCGGTGTGGTGACTGGCTATGGAAATTTGGAACGTTGATCGTCCTGACAGGCGTGGTGTGGCTCACGTCCAGTGCGTGGCATCCTGAAGAAACCCTGGCCCAAGGGAGCACCTTCGTTCCTACGGATCGAGGGGGGAGCAGTGTCCCAGGGACAGCCGGGGGGTTGGGGCCCGAACAAATTGTATGCCCCCCAGCGGAAGGAATAAAAGCTGAAAAAAAAGTCGAACGTTCTACCACTGAGGCGGTTAAAGTCACATTCAGGGTCCCAGATTCAGCCTCCAATTGCTGGTGCTGGCAAAATTCCACTGGTTCTACCAGTAAGTTGATTGCTTTTAATCAATCTTTAAAAGATAAATGGAATGCTAACATAGATTCAGAAGGGTTCTTTTTAGACGATAGGGAGACACTAGAGCTTTGGAAATTTCATGCAAAGAAACCGGACGGTTATGCTTTCTTCAAGGATAAATTTGGATTTAATGACCAAGAATTCTTTGTAATCGAACTTCCCGCCGGCCAACCCAGCGAAACGGGGCCAAAAGAAGGTGAAGAGATTACCTGCGTCTCTAAAGAAGTGTTTAAAGAGTATGTTGGGGGTTTAGCTCCCGTTCTGGAATGGCTTCTTACTTCTGACAGGCTTCCCTAAAAGTGTTTTGCCTGCTGCCCTATCTTCCAACACAAGGCTGATCCGTTGCACTTTGCTCGGGTAGCGGGTGCCCTTGGCGCCAACCTGTCCTTAAAGTATCGGTTGGCAAAAATGACCACGATAGCATTCAGGGCGCGGGTTGCCCCATAGGAAGCAGGAATACCATGAGGAGTCGAACTTGCTGGTGGTTGAACCATCCATTCTATCCGCGTCTCCATCGTATCCCCAAAAGATACGCGAGATTCTTTTCCTGGGGTGGTTGGCCCTGTCTTGCCTGCTCGCGGTTCCTGGCAGTGCCCTGTCCGCCGAAATCGATCTGACCGAATTATGGGATTATTTGAATAAGACCGCGGACACGATTAACGATCCCCGGGGGGCCATCAAAGGAAAAATCCAGGGCGATATCCAAAGCTTTCTTGAAACCCAAATCACGACCGCTGCGGTGGGTCGAGAGGTGTCGCCCATCATGGCGGAGATCTTTGCTCAAGTCGAAAAAGCCATCGATGGAAAACGTGAATCCGAACGACGCGCCTGTTTGCGAGCGGTCTTATTTCAAGCGACCGGCCCTGCACGGAATTTAGCCAGAAGGGGACTGCTTCGGGAATTTGCGCTGATTCCCTGGAATATTATTAAGGACCTCTGGGGATTGAAATCAAAACCCATCGACGCGGCGATTGAGGAAAAATACAAGAGTGCCCTGGAAAATTTTATCAAAGATCTTTGGAAGGAGAGCGTAAAAGATATTTTGGCCGATTTGCCCGCGCAGGAATTCGACAGTGATTTTAGCTTCTTAGGTATTCAGCCCACCTGTAAACCCAGCGCCCGTGCGATTTGGTCTCCGAAGGGCGGCTTTTATCGGTTGTGGATTCGGGGAAATTGCGGGTGTGAACGCGTGAGTGAAGGGCCCTTCACCGGGCGCAAGCATTCGCTTGGCGCCTGGGAGGTACAGGTAAGAGGGAACGTGAACATGGTAATCGATGTGTCAGGGCCCCGGCCCTCGTTGAAATTTGTGGTGGGCCTAGGCCGAGTCGTGGCTATTCATGCCGATGATCCGCAATGTCCCTGCGGCGGCAAGAAAAAGGCGCCCGTCAACAAAGCCACACTGCAAGCCCTTACCGTCAACCCCGGGCAAACAGCCCAACTGATCGCCACCGCCGTTGATCCCGCTGGGGCGGCCCTTCCGTTGTTTGCTGCCAAGGTCGAGGGGCTGACGGCTGTCATGCGTAAAGGGTCGCGCGAACCTCGAGCCGTGGTTAAGGGAAATACCGCAACGTTTAATTTTACTGTCGCACGCCCTCGCAAGGATGACGACTATCCGGTCAAAGTGATACTGGAGAGCGTAGATAGTGAAAAACTGAGTGCGCGCGGAAGCGTGACCGTCCGAAACCGTGCCCCGGATATCGTGAGCGTCGAACCGCCTGGCCCCGTAGCAGATCCTGGGGAGCCCATTGAACTTGCCTGCACCGTCATCGTGGTCGATGACAATGCGGATAAAAATAATCCCCGCGAAGTGCAAGCTAGCCTGCTGAAGCTTGGCGGCCATCCTACAGGCCTACGAACAGTGTTGGGAAATTTCAACGCGGCGAATGTGGCGCTCATCGATCATGACCCCGCCACGGGCACCTACACGTTTTCTCTCAAACGCGATGGAGGCGAAGTGGACTACCCGCACGAGCATGGGAAGTTTCAGTCGCCGTTGACGGTCGCTGACAATAATAGCGCTGTTGATGAAGACCGGGTGCAGTTTGAAGTCAACGATGTCGCCCCCAAGGCCCTCAATTTTACCGCGACGCCGATGAACGTCGATTCTAAGGATGACGCGTCCATTGTCGTGAAGGGGAAATTTGAGGATGGGAACGGCGTGGATGACATTGAGCGCGGCGTGGTGAATGTGACGACAGCGGCCAAAGACGCCACACAATTTTTTTACCGGCAAGGCCCTCCGGCTCTGATAGTGGACAAATTGGAGGACGATGCCGTCCTTGTGCGAACCCCGCCCTGGGCTCATACGGATACTGAAGGCACGCATCCTATTCCCATCGAAACCGTGGATGGCAAACCGCAGAGTGGTCGTACGTCTACTTCCCTTCATGTTGGGAATCGTGCACCTATGGCCAACACCTGGGGGTATATCTGGGGGCCTGGGAAAAAGATAAACGAGAAGCCTCAGCGAAACCTCTGCCCAACTCAAACGTTTATCGTCGGGATCATAGTTCGTGACCCGGAGGGAGACATGTTGAAGGTCACGGCGACAATCGTGGAGACGGGCCAGGTGGTCGAGTTGAAAAAAAATGAATCCGGGCGACAGATCTATACGGGAGAACTAAAGGCCCCCAAGGAACCGCGTGATGACCCGTATACCATTCAATTCGACGCCATCGAGATTGATACAGACAAGAAAAAGAAAATGGAAAAAAGGGCCACTCTACCCCTGAAGGTTATTTATTGTCTGCAGGAAGAGCGGGATTTTGCGACTGATGTGCCACTGCCAGAGGCGGGGGGGG